>Ga0208297_1000331_pt1 | contig 110030 bp, 101 predicted proteins | sample LMS_cellobiose_e_FD_187367 | JGI IMG/M metagenome (GOLD analysis project Ga0208297, IMG submission 187367) | Rumen-fistulated moose microbial communities from Alaska, USA - LMS_cellobiose_enrichment (SPAdes) (version 2) | ecosystem: Host-associated > Mammals > Digestive system > Stomach >... | reverse complement strand
AACCTGAAACCTGAAACCTGAAACCTGAAACCTGAAACCTGAAACCTGAAACCTGAAACCTGAAACCTGAAACCTGAAACCTGAAACCTGAAACCTGAAACCTGAAACCTGAAACCTGAAACCTGAAACCTGAAACCTGAAACCTGAAACCTGAAACCTGAATACTGGAGGTGATTAAATTGGAAAATATCACAGAAATGTTAAAGGGTGTACTGGAAGGCTGTGTTCTTGAAATCATCAGCCACGAGGAAATCTATGGTTACGAAATCACAAAGCGGCTGAATGCACTGGGATTTTCGGATGTTGTAGATGGGACAGTTTACACCATTTTGGTGAGGCTTGAGAAGAATAAGCTTGTAGATATAGAAAAGAAACCATCCGATATGGGTCCACCCCGAAAGTTTTTCACCCTCAATGATGCGGGACGGGAGGAACTGAGAAAATTTTGGGAAAGATGGAATTTTGTATCATCAAGAATTAATGAGCTAAAGGAGAAAGAACAATGAATTTTTGGGAGAAAATCACAGGAAGTGACATGACGAAAGAAATGAAAATATTTGAAGAACGAGCTGCAAAGCTGCCCATTGATTTTCAAGCAGCATGGGAAAAAGTTAAAACAAATCTTTGGACACACTCCGATTTCTCCGGCCGCAATCTTATGCCAATTCTTGAGGGAGTGCTTGGACTGCTCGAAGAAACGGCGGCAGACGGTCAGAGTGTTCAGGAGGTTTTAGGAGAGGATATCAAGGGTTTCTGTTACGCATTGGTCGGTGAAGGAGAAGCAAAATCCTATCGTGACAAGTGGCGCCAGCAGCTTAATAATACTATTACTAAAAAGTTAGGTAAATAGAAGGATTGTGTGAAATACAGGATACTTTATATGAAAAAAAGCAAATTTCATACGAAAAGAAGGACATTTTATACGTAAATTTTTGCCTGCAGCCCAAAGTTTGCAGGTTTTAAGAAAGGATTGGTTAATTATATGAGTATACAAGAAATTATTGAAGGTAAAAGGGAATGGAAGGCGCACATGAACCGTGTCAAAGCGCTTCCCCAGGATTATCAGATTGTATATAAAGAGATTCAGAAATATTTGTTTAAGGTTGGCCCTGTAGAGATAAATGAAGGGACAGGTTTGCTATAGGGGATTATTGATCTTTTTACAGAAGGTGCAGCCATGGGGAAAGGCGTGCTCGAAGTGACGGGAAATGATGTGGCAGCTTTTTGCGACGATCTAATCAAAGATTCAAAAACTTATGCAGACATCTATCAGGAATCGGTTAACCAGGAAGTTAGCAAAGCAATGAAAAAAGCAATAGATAAAACAAAGTAGAAGAGAATATTGCAAGGGGTGCAAAATGTATAAATACGAGTGGATATTATGCCCTGTCTGCGGCAGCAAAACAAGACTTAAGATACGTAATGATACCATGCTTGAAAACTTCCCGCTATTTTGTCCCAAGTGTAAGCAGGAAACAATAATCAATGTAAAACAATTAAATATCTCAGTTATCAAAGAGCCAGACGCTAAGACGCAGAGCCGATAATATGTGAGTGAAATCACTGTTGTCGGCTCTCTTTTTATTACCATAAGCCAAGGGGCAGGGGGCTTATTGCTTATCATGTCCTGGCTGCATAAGGAGCCAGGCGGTATTTAGCTTATTAATAAATGAACAAAGAGACTGTGGTCGGATACCTTGAAAACCATCAACTGGTAGGAGGTTTAACCAGTCTACAGTATCTAATACAAGTATAGCTTATACCATAAAATTGGTAAAAAAAATATGCTAATAATACGAGGAGGAAAGAAAATGGATAAAAATATTATTCAAATTAAAGGGGTCAAAAAAAGTTACAAAACGGTAGAAGTACTAAAAGGAGTGGACTTGGAGGTTGAGCAGGGAAGTATCTTTTCATTACTGGGTTCCAATGGTGCTGGAAAAACAACGCTGATAAGAATTATGGCTACTTTGCTAAAAGCAGATGCAGGAAGTGTAAATATAGGCGGTTTTAATATTGAAAAAAGTTCAAAGGCAATTAGAGGACTTATCAGTCTTACCGGCCAGTATGCCGCTATTGATGATATTTTGACTGGTCGTGAGAATCTTCAAATGATTGCAAGACTTAGACATCTGAAATATCCAAAGCAGATAGCAGAGGAGTTGATTATGCGTTTTGATATGTCGAAGGCAGCAGACCGCAGAGTAGGTACTTACTCCGGAGGTATGAAGAGAAGAATCGATATTGCAATGAGCCTTGTGGGAAATCCAAAGGTTATATTCCTGGATGAGCCAACAACAGGTCTTGACCCAGAAGCACGCCTGGAAGTCTGGAAGCTTATCAAGGAGCTATCAGCAGCAGGGACTACAGTATTCCTAACAACGCAATATTTAGAGGAAGCCGAACAGCTTGCTGATAAAATCGCTATTCTTCATGGAGGAAAAATCATTGCTATGGATACACTGGAGGGCCTAAAAAAAATGTTTCCGCCTGTAAAAGTTGAATATGTTGAAAAACAACCTGCTTTAGAAGAAATATTTTTATCAATTATCGGTAAAAAGGAGGAGAAATAAATGGAATCCGGAAGCAAATATTTTTTTAAAGATATGAGTGTTATGTTTGGTCGTTCTATGCGCCATATTTTCAGAAGTATGGACACAATAATTACAGTTTGTATCACACCCATTGCAATGATGCTATTATTCGTTTATGTATTTGGAGGTGCAATCGAGACAGGTACAGGAAATTATGTCAATTATTTATTACCAGGTATAATGTTAATGGCTATCGGCAGTGGAATAGCTTATGTAGCTTACCGTTTATTTACTGATAAAGAGCGTGGTATCTTCGAGCGTTTTCACTCTATGCCCATTGCCCGTTCTACTGTTCTATGGGGGCATGTATTAACATCATTGATTTCAAATGGTATATCAGTATTAGTGATTATACTTGCTACATTGCTTATGGGCTTCCGTTCTAGGGCAGGCATCTTGGAATGGCTGGGGGTATTTGGAATTCTGGGAATTTTTACGATGGCTTTAACCTGGATTGCTGTTATAGCAGGGCTTGCGGCCAAAACACCGGATGGGGCAGGAGCATTCTCATATCCAATCATATTTTTGCCGTTTGTCAGTTCTGCCTTTGTACCAACAGATACTATGCCTTCTGTAATACGTGCTTTTGCTGAAAATCAGCCTGTAACACCTATCGTAGAAGCTATCCGTAATTTACTGGAAAATCAGCCGGTAGGAAATGATATCTGGGCAGCCCTTGCTTGGTGTTTGGCAATAATTGTTGTTGCTTATATCTTTGCGATAAGAATTTATAAAAGACTGTAATGTTTTAATACCGGTCCTGGATGATGACCTGAGATTTATTTTTATTTTGGAATTGCCGAAAAAGATCTAAGGAATAAAAAATAACAGTTAAGTCACTAGAAAAATACAATAAAATGGCGGAGAGGTGGAGTACTATATTTATTCCATAACCTCTCTGCCTTTATTATTAATAAACCCTATTATCCAGCTTATCATAAACTGAAACAATGATTGTACTGATGGTTCCGGTATCTTTACTAATCTTTAGGGAAATACTTACATGATGTTGCCGATATAAGAAAAAATCAGAGTCAGCTTCGGAGGATTTCTCATGTTCGGTAAACCCCTTTTCTTTCAAAAGAGGTGTTACATCATTTAGGGTTTGTCCTATGGTTATACCATAAATATGATATGGTATTGTTGTTAGACTGATCTTTGCAAGGCGGTAGTCATTACTATCATAGGGATAATTAAAATAAATCCCTTCAACACCATTTTTAGCTTCTTCCGCAAAGTCAGGAAGAATATCAGAAGCTCCTTCAGATTGCTGGTCTTTTCCTGTTTTGCTTGAGAAACCCAGAAGCTCTAATCCGCCGAAATCGCTGTTTTGATTGATATCTTTAACCAGTTCCAGGGTTTTATTGTATTCTTTCAATTCTTTTTCTCCATTTTTAGCTTTATTGTTCTCGGCAATAATATTGGTTCCCACCAAACAAGCAATAATAACGACTACTGCCAGTATGACAATAAAAATGTATGGTTTCATTAGATATACTCCTTAATTGGATGGTCTGGATACTGCTGCAAATGCACGGGCATCGCGTTCAACTTCTTGCAGATAGTAATCATAATATGTAACGCTCGGATCATTAAGAGATTTATAATTACTATTATCCCATTCCTTGCGAAGACTGTCAGGCACACCATATTTTTTCGGATTTCAGGATATTTCGACCTATAGGCTTTAGCCATTCTAATCCCTCCTCATTATATTAAGATAACAGTATAGCATAAGTAAATTATAGTATATATTTGTAATTTATGTAATTATTTTTTGTTTTTATCATTTAACAAGGAAAAATGACATTAAAGTCCCTCTATATCGTTTTATGATTAAGTTTAGCGGAAATTTAAGCTTTTTTATGTAAATAAGAAAGTTCCATAAGTAGAATGCATGATAATTCCCTTTCGTAAAATACATAATTTGCCACAAAAAGGGATAATAAAACAAAATATATTTGACAAATAGTGGAGATAAAGATAGAATTATAAAAGGAAAAAATATACAGCTAAGAATTGTTTAACTTATCGTAAAGGGTATTTACAATTCTGACTTGACAACCAAATCAGGATTAACCATTTCAAGCAAAGATTTTGTGAGGAGGATAGATAATGATCTATGACCTATTAGAGGATGCGGTAAGAAAGTGGGGTAACAAGCCAGCGGTTATATGTAATGGCAGCACAAAAGCCTATTCGGAATTAAGCAATATGGTTGAGCTCATAACGGACGAATTAAAAAAATACAAAGGGACAGCAGATAATAATATCCTCCTGGCAATGGACAACAGTATGGAGTTTGTGGAAAGCTTCTTTGCAATCAACAAAGCAGGGGGGACCATTATTCCATTGTATATGAATATGGGAGAAAGCAAACTGAAAAGTATTATTGAGCATTATGAAATCAGGTGCATTCTGACCTTGAAGAAATATAAGAACAAAATAGAGCTTGCCTTAGAAGAGTCGGTAAATCATCTGGAAAAAGTATTTTACATAGAGGATACTGGCAGTTCTGTAACAATAGAGACGGTTGATTATAAACCTGTATTAACAGACAAGCCATATTACAGAGGCAACAGCCCCGGTATTATTTTATTTTCTTCCGGTACTACGAATCTTCCGAAAGGTATTATGCTCTCAAACAACAATATCATAAGTAATGTAAAAGCAATCTCAGAATATTTATCTCTGACCAGTGAGGAGAAGATATTACTGATGAAGAATATCAATCACTCCTCAAGCATTACCGGAGAGCTGCTGGTATCGATACATAACGGCTGCTTACTCCATATACAGACAGGATTTATTACGGCAGCCAACATAATGGAGGCAATCTCCAAGTTTAAGATTACCGTCCTGTTCGGTGTTCCCACTATCTTAACTGCTATGATAACCCATAGTGAATTTAATAATTTCGATATGAAATCCCTGCGCATCATTAATTTTTACGGTGCAAGTATGGCTATCCATAAAATAAGAGAATTAGCGGAGAAATTTCCTGAAGTGGATTTAATATATTCCTACGGACTTACAGAAGCCGCGCCAAGAGTGACTTATATTAAGCGGGAGGAGTTATTGTCCAAAGAGGGCTCCAGCGGTGTTCCCATAAAAGGAGTAGAAGTTATGATAAGGGTTGACCAAAGAGAAGCAAAGGCCTTTGAACAAGGGGAAATTTGCGTAAAAGGACCGAATGTTATGATGGGATACTACAAGAATGAAGAGAAGACAAAGGCGGTATTGGCTGACGGATATTTGCTTACAGGGGATTTGGGCTGGCTGGATGCGGAGGGCTATCTATATGTAAAAGGCAGAAAGGATAATATGATTATCAAGAGTGGTAAGAATATCTATCCGGAAGAAATAGAGGCTGTCCTGATGGGGTATCCGGGAATGAAAGAAGTGCTGGTCAGAGGAGAAGCAGACGAACTGGTGGGTGAGGAGATTATTGCTTATGTTGTCTCTGACAGGGAGGAAGCATTAAATCTCTTTCAGGTTCTGAAGCACTGTAAAAAAGCGTTAGAAGATTATAAGGTTCCGGGGAAGATATATCAGGTAAAGGAACTTAAGAAAACATTGAGTAACAAAATTATGCGAAAACAGGTTTTTGAGGAAGTATAAAAAATATAGAAGGGGTTGCCAGGTATAGGGGACTAAAGCCTATTAATTTATGGCAGTATTGCAGCTTACCTGCAATATTTATGGTGTAAGAATGAATACAGTTGATGAAAGATTGAAAACGATTATTTTAAGTACTATGAGAATCGGAATTGATTTGGAGGATATTGAAGAGGAGACAGATCTTATCAATGATTTATTATTTGATTCCATTCAAGTGTTACGATTAATCAGCAGAATTGAAGAGGAATTTGCTATTACCATTGAAAACGAAGATTCTCTGGTCGAGCTTGTGCAAAATTATGGATTACTGAAAGGATTTATTGAAAAGACGGTAACAGGTGATTCAAGGTGTTAACCCAAAAGGAAAAAGAAATACGTAAGCTGCTAAAATTCCTGGATGTGAAGAATGACTATTATCATGAGATTTTTGAAAGGAACAAGATTGATTTAGCAAGTGACATAGAAGATATATTCTATAAATTACCGGTTATAACGAAACAGGACATCAGAGATCATTATAAGGAATACCTGTCAAAACTTGACTTGCCCCAATTCAGTGAATTTACCAGCGGGTCTACCGGAAAGCCGGTTAATTGTGTAAAAACAAGTGCGGAACGGACCACTGCAGGCATTAATGTCTGGAAAAGAAGGCATCAATGGGATAAAGAGGCAGATATCAATAATTATATTTATCTCTATGATAAAAGTACATATCGGAAAGTCGGAAATCTGCTGAACTTTGAGAAGAACAATATGATTAAATGCTTCAAGCGGTTAATGGAGCAAAATCCAAGATGGTTGTCCGGTCCTATTTCCAGTTTTGAAAGATATGCAAAACTGATTGAAGCAGGTGAAGCAGAGTATTCCTATGGAAGTATAAAGTTCCTGGAATTAGCAGGTGAATATGCATCAAAAGAACAGCGGGAATTCGTAGAAAAAGTATTTGGTGCAAAGACCATTAATCATTACGGAATTATTGAAAGCTGGTGCATTGCATATGAATGTCCCTGCGGGAAGCTTCATGTCCAGAATAATTTATTTTACGTTGAGACCGGAAAACCAAAGCAGCAATTGGAGGATCCCGAGATTGGTGAGATAACAATAACAAGTTTCTATAATAAATTAATGCCGCTGGTAAGATACAATATTCAGGATTATGGTAAGGTAACCATGGAACAGTGTGAATGCGGGGAGACCTCCCAGGTCATAACCTTGTTTGGCGGGAGAACAGCGGATATTATTGTTGGCACAGAGGATGTATTAGGTGAGCTGTTTTTTAAGAGAGGTATCTATAAACTAATTGAGCGCTATGGAGATTGTGTGGATGGCTTTCGTGTGGAACAGACAGGTTTAAAGGAATTTCTGGTCCTGATTCAAAAGGGAAAAGGGTTTAGGGAAGAGATGTCAGAGATAATGACCAAACATATTAAAACCGGTCTTGGACAAGATGTGAGGGTTCATTATGATTATGTCAGTGTAATTTCCCCTTTACAATCTGGTAAAATGAAAATTTTTTACTCACACATAAAAGAATTGGAAGGAAGGATACCATGAATACGTTCAAACCACAGCATACGGATACCTATAATTGCCTTGAAGATGTGCTTGAATGCTTAGCCACCAGTTATCATCGTGAACATATGCTAATGTTTGCCGATGCCTGGGATTTTTCTTACTATTCCGGTGATGGAACAGCAAAAATCGGTAATCGGATAGAAGCAGGAGAATATAATGCCTGGAGAAATCTTGAATTAAACCATGGCATTCAATCAAAATATCATTTTACCTCAGCTATGGATAAGCAGTATAGCTTGTTGACATCCAGCCTGCAAAAGGATAGTCCGGTAGTTTTATGGTTGGATGGATATTATGTGCCTTGGACGAATGTTTATCAAAAGCTTCATTTGAAACATTTCATCATTGCCATGGAGCAGTTGGATGAGGAAACTATTGGGGTTATCGATCCCTATTGGAATCGTAAAATTAATATTTTTAAGAAAGAGCTATTTTACCTGTCAAAAGCAAAGTGTATCACTGCCTGCTGCGTGGAGGAGCCGGTTATTGTTCCGGAAATACTGGTGGGTAAGGCTGTAAAAAAACTGATGACAAAAGAGCACCATGCCTTTAACAATATGCGTGGTTTTGCAAATGAAATCGCTGACAATCTGGATCTCACCAGGGAGCTTGAGAATTTTGAAATGCTGATATATAACTGTCCCCTCTTTATGCAGCTGGCAGAGGTGTTTTTTCGAAGAAAAAATTACGCCAAGCTGCTGCATTATCTTGCAGTTAACTACCATAAACCTTTTATGGAGGAGTGGTCTGGGGAAATGAATCTCATCGGAGAGAAATGGGAAAGCACCAGGGAAATACTGGTATGTATTGCCAGAGGTGAACGCAGCATAGAGGCAGTTCATGAATTTGCAACTGGTGTATTACAGCTGGCTGACAGGGAAGAAGAACTGGCAATTTCCATGAATCAGATACTGAATTAAGGGAGGGGCTATGGTAAACCTGGAATTTAAATTTATCAGTAAAGAGAATTATAATTGCATTGAGAACGTGCTGGCAACCTTAATGTTGACCTGGGAAAGAGAATATGCCCTGATGTTTGCAAGGAACTGGGGATTTACCATGCTTCCTAAAGAGCATAAAACAAATCTTCTTGGATACCGTATCGGAGGCGGAATCTATCATACCTGGGAATGTCTGAAGGAGTATGCAGGTATTGACACAAAAGAGATACCGGGAGATGCCAGGGTGCAAAAACAGGTATTGCAGACTGCACTTGCAGAAGGGAAGCCAGTAATTATAAAAATGGATGGTTATTATGCACCCTGGAAAGATGTATATAAAAAATATCATTTACAGCATTACTGTCTGGTAGTCAGTCTGACAAAAGAGGGGTATGGCTGTCTGGACCCCTATGTTAACAGTAATATTAATGTGTTTCCTTATGAATATTTTGAAATAGCAGAAACCCAGTGTATCCTGCCTGAAGCAGGAGCAGCCAGTCAAGAGGCAGACTTGTGCAAAATAATAAAAGAAGCAACAGATATTATACTGAAGCAGGAGGGAACTGTAAGCGGAATCAATGGTATTCGGGCATTTGCGGACACCTTTCAGGATGAAGTGGATTTACAGGCAGAAATGGCAGGGTATGAAGATATGATCTGGATTGCGCCAATAATATATCAAATAACGGATATCGGCTCCAGAAGATTGAACTTTTCGGAAACATTAACTGCTTTATATAACAGATTTGGATTTAAGGAATTGGAAGCAATGAGTGTCAAAACCGCAAAAAACGGCTGGGAATGGAGAAGAATTAGAAGAACCATCGTTGCGGCTATGGACAAGCCGGAAAGAGATCAGAGAAGCAGAATTGCAGATATGATTCGAATGGTAGCGGATGGGGAAGAAGCCGTGGCAAAGGAAATGCTGAGCTTTCTGGAAAAGGTGAATTAATTGAGAAAAGGCATTTTTTATAGAAAAATAAAAAACAGATTATTTCAGATCTGCGTAAAGAAAGTGTCCTTTTTATTCATACTGTTTGTAATTGCAATAATCTGTACTTTTGTGCTTGCAAGTCATACCTATACCGGCAGATATCTAATGGCTGATGGGGTTGTAAGCACTGATTCCTCTAACAGCAGTGAAATACGAATCACGGTTGAGGCAGATCTGGTACCTGATATCGTAAAAGAAAACAATATAAAATGGTATGTAAGTGCAGATAAGGTCCGTTATAAAGCGGTTATTAAAGAGATTCTCTATAATGAGGGGGGAGTCTGTGAACTCATATTACAGCCCGGTGACAAGGGGAAATCTAACATAGACTCTGTTAAAAAGGTGTTTGTAATCATAATGTACGGCAGGAATTATGTAATTTAAAATAATAAAATTCAAAATGAAAGCTAGAACGAATAAAAAATGGAACGAATGAAGATGGAACGAATGAAGATGGAACGAATGAAAGCTGAAACGATTAAAAGCTGGAACGAATGAAAGCTGGAATGAATAAAAATGAAACCAATGAAAGCTGGGACGAATGAAAGCTGGAACGAATGAAAGCTGGAACGAATAAAAAATGGAGCGAATAAAAATGAAACCAATGAAAGCAGGAATGGATGTAAGATAGAATAAAGAAATATAAAACCAATGAAAGCAGGAACAAATAATAAATAAAACCAATGAAAGATGGAGCCAAGGAAGGATTGAACGAATGAAAGAGGTTGTAGCTTGGATAAAAAGGAGCTTGTCAGAAATATATTACGTTTTGCTATAGAATTTAAAATGCCTTTCATAAATACATTTATTTCCATGATTGTATTAAACGTTTCTTATATGGTATTTCCTTTGTTGTTTTCTGTTATGGTAGATGAAGTTTTTGTTTATCAGAATAAAAACTTTTATGTAATGCTAATGATAGCGAACCTTGCTATCTACGTGTTTCAAATGGGAATAGTACTGGTTCAGGTACTGGCAGTTGCTTATTTATCCAACCGTTTTTTATTTAATATAAGACTGAAGGTTTTTCAAAAAATGCAGCATATCAAAGCAGCGAACTACCAAAGCAAATTAATTGGTGATCTGGCAGCTGTAATTAATAAGGATGTAGATGATATTATGACAGTAATTAATGTGAACTATTTAAATATTGTCATAAATTATGTTCAGATTATAGCCTGTGTGATTTTTGTGTTCCTGATTCATTATAAAATTGCGATCTTAATGTTAGTAATTGTACCTGTCACCACCTTTATTGCTGTAGGATTCGGCCGGTTAGTCAATGGAAAGACAGAGGCATACCGAAGAGAGTATGGAAAGCATATCAGCTGGGTTTATGAAATACTTTCGGGTATCAGAGAAATCCATATGTTAAACGCAGCAAAAGAGATAAATAGAGTATTTTTGCAGGGAAGAGCCGGGTTAATAAGAGAAAAAGCACAAATCAGTTGGTTTGAACTATTATCAGAACGGGTTAATTCAGGAATCTGCATGTTAGCAAATCTTTGTATCTATGTGTATGGTGGTTATCTTGTGACCCAGGGAGATATTACTTTAGGTAACATGATGGCAATCCTGTGGTTCTTTGCATTGCTTAAGATGAGTTTAACCGCTGCTGCCCAGAAATCAGTTGCGGCACAAGGAAATCTGGTAGGTGTATCCAATGTGGCCATGCTTTTAACAGAAGGAGAAGAGGAAGACGGATACCGTCGAAATCCGTTAAGGCTTACAGAAGGGACCATTCAATTTGAAAATGTCGGCTTCTCCTATAACAGTGAGAAGGAGGTACTGAATAACATTAATCTAACAGTATTACGGGGGCAAAAAATTGCAATAGTAGGAGCAAGTGGTTCCGGCAAGACAACGATGGTTAATCTGCTGCTCCGCTTCTATGATTCATACACCGGCAAAATATCGATAGACAGCCAGGATATTCGTGAAATATCTTTAAGATCACTTAGAAATTCCATCGGTTATGTACAGCAGGAAACACTTATTTTTGAGGAAAGTATCAGGTACAACTTAAGACTTGGTAACAAAAGAGCAACGGAGCAGCAGATGATAGGTGTGCTTGAGGAAGTAAATCTGTGGAGTGTTATTTCAATGCTTCCAAAAGGGTTGGATACGGTAATTGGCTCGGAGGGGTTTAATCTGTCCGGAGGCCAGCGTCAGCGATTGGCAATAGCAAGAATATTGTTAAAAGACCCAAAGATATTAATCTTTGATGAAGCCACTTCTGCATTGGATACCAGTACGGAAAAGGAAGTCTTAAATGTCTGGAATCATCTGAGCAAAAACAGGACTACCTTAATTATTGCACATAGATTAACGACCATTTTGGAGACGGATAAAGTCGCAGTCATTAAAGCGGGAAAGTTAGCAGGTTTTGATCATAATTCCGTATTGCTGAAAAACTGCGAGGAGTATAAAAGGTTATTTGAGAAACAATATTTTTCACGGGAGTATGGGCAATCATATGAAATCTTATAAGCAGCTAATTGAAATCATGATGTCCTTAAAGACTTTCCTGGTGACCGGGAAAAAAGATTTTGCATTTTTGGGAATCGGTAAGGTACTAATTATTCTCTTTGGTTTAACCGAACCTATATTTAAAAAGTACTTAATCGATGATGTCATATTGAACGGAAAGCTTGAGGTTTTATGGTTTATCTGCATTGGAATGGTGCTGGTATATATCTTTGAGACCTTGACCCAGCTTGTGATTAAGAAAAAAGAAAATAGTTTCTATTACAATATAACCTATAAAGTAATAGCAAAACTATGGCATTACATAACAAGGCAGAAAACCGAATATTACGAAGAAAATGATATTGGTGAACTAAAAAACCGTGTGGATAATGATGTTATCGTTTTAGAGGATTTTATCAAGCAGCAGATTGTTGGGCGTTTTGTAGAGATGGGGACAATTGCAGTTATTGTTTTTATTCTTCTTTATTTGAATTGGATATTAACATTGTTTGGAATCCTTATTCTGCCTCTGGTATTTAAAATAACAGTAATTATGGGGAATAAAGTGGGTGATGCAGCCGAGGAATATCGACAGGCCTGGAGCGGTTATGAAAAATGGCTGGTGAATGATTTGCGGGGATGGAAAGAGGTAAGAGCCTTAAACATTCAGAAGAATGACCAGATTTATTTTGTGAAGCACTGGAAATCCCTATGTAAGAGCAATTTTACAAAATGGATGTACTGGTTTGGAAATGAATGCTTTATAGCTTTTAAAGATACCTTTCTGGTGAATCTGAGTATATATTTTGTAGGAGCAATTTTTATTTTTGAGGGGTGGATGACAGTAGGTGAGCTGCTGGTATTTAAGGTATATTACGAACAACTGATGGTGAGCATCAACCGGTTGAACAATTATAATATGATATTCGCCAGGGATTATCCTCTGTTAAAAAGAGTTGCAGAAATGCTTCATAGCACAGCTGTAAAAAAAGCTAAGAAAGAATCCTTATTGTGCACCGATTATAATATTTCATTTCAAAACCTGTCCTTTCGTTATAAGAACCAAAGGAGCGATACCCTTTCGCATATTAATTTAGAGATAAAAGGAGGGGAACGCATTGCGATTATTGGGAAAAGCGGGTGCGGGAAAAGTACTTTGGTTAAATTACTGTCCTGTCTCTATTCTCCAAGTGAAGGCAGACTTTGTATTGACGGACAGGAGCTGAAGTTTGTGAAGGAGGAAGATATCCATAACTGTATTGGTGTTGTGATGCAGGAAAGCACTATTTTTAATATGTCCATATTAGAGAACCTAAAGCTGGCAAAACCGGAGGCTGACATGGAAGAAATTGAACTGGCATGCGAATATGCAGGTTTTAAAGAGGTAGTTGCACAGCTGGAGCATGGCTATGACACGGTTGTGGGGGAGAAAGGTTCAATTTTGTCCGGTGGTCAGAGGCAACGATTAAATATAGCACGAATTATGCTTAAGAACCCTAAAATCATAATTTTCGATGAAGCTACTTCTGCACTGGATTATCAATCGGAGAAAATAATTAATGAAACCATTGAAAGAATATCGCAAGGAAGGACAGTTATTGTTATTGCACACAGATTATCTTCTATTCTTAAGTTAGACCGGGGAATTGTCTTAAAAGACGGAAGAATTGTTGGCGATGCTTCTCTGGACGTCTTATGGAAAGAGAATGAGGAATACAAAGATATCTTTCAAAGCCAATATGCAGTAAATTGAGGGGGCAGTAAATATAGATGGAAAATAAATTGAGATGGGAAGATTATTTTAAATTAGCGGATCAGAAAGCTTTAATTAAAGTGACAGAGACAAACATAGTGACAGACCATGCCAGAAACAGGGAATTGGAACCGGATATAGCAGAACGAAAAATAGAATGCAGTTTACCCAATCCCAGGACCGGGTTTGCGGCTTTTATGATCTTACTGTTTCAGTACACCAGACAGGATTGCATTACCTGCGGCTTATACAGGGAGGATGCCAGTGAGGTGATTTCCTTCTCTATGGAGGATAGTGACAGGATGTGGGAGGTGCAGGGGAGGGCCGAAGGGCTGATTCATAATGCAGAAAAGGTTACAGCTATTCTCTATAATCCTTATCAGGGAGAGATAGGAGTGGACCTGGCTTTTATTATTACAGGTAATAAGGCAACCCTGTTGTATGATAAAAACTTATGGGAAGACAGTTCCATAATACGATTAGAAAAACATTACTGCAATATTGTCAATTACATAGCAGGAGATGACAAATGCAGAGTTCTTGATATTGATTTTATAACATCGGAAGAAAAGAAGCTGATATTGCAGGAATTTAACAAGAGTGCGGCAGATTATCCGAAGAAAACCATTGTAGAAATTTTTGAAGAACAGGCAGAAAGAACGCCGCATAATATCGCAGTTGTGTATGAAAATGAAAGTATAACCTATGGTGAGCTAAATAACAGAGCAAATGCAGTAGCAGAAAAATTACGTGCTATGGGGGTTAAGTCTTGTGATTTTGTCGCCATATTGGCTGAACGAAGTATAGAAATGATTGTAGGTATCTATGGAATTGTTAAATCAGGAGGGGCCTATGTTCCAATTAATACAGAGTATCCTATAGATAGAATTGATTACATCATGAAGGATTGTAAACCGAAGGCGGTATTGGCTTATCAGTCGGAAACAAGAGGCATTGAGGTTCCGGTGTTGAATTTGGGGGAGGAAGAATTTGCAAAGGGTGTAGAACATAATCCTATACCCGTTAATAGGCCGGAGGATATTTTATATGTAATTTATACTTCGGGAACTACCGGTAATCCCAAAGGAGTTATGATTGAACATAGAAACCTGGTGCGTTTATTGTTTAACAGTAAATTTCAGTTTGACTTTAACAGCTCTGACGTTTGGACTATGTTTCACTCCTTCTGCTTTGACTTCTCAGTCTGGGAAATGTACGGGGCAACCTTATATGGCGGAAAACTGGTAGTAGTACCGAAGGAGACGGCAAAGAACGGACAGCAGTTTCTTGACCTAATAGCAAAGGAAAAGGTAACCGTATTGAACCAGGTTCCTTCGTCTTTCTATAATTTAATGAGTTTAAACAGCTGGAAGGAGAAAGATCACATAAGATATTTAATATTCGGAGGAGAAGCCCTGTCACCGAAACGATTGAAACAATGGAAAGACACTCACCCGGAGGCAAAGATAGTTAACATGTATGGAATAACAGAAACAACTGTACATGTAACCTACAAAGAGATTGGCAGTTTAGAAATTGAAAAAGGCATAAGTGATATTGGTACTGCAATACCTACCTTAGGGGTTTATATTATGAATCAGATGCATTTATGCGGCATTGGGATCCCTGGAGAGTTATGCGTATCGGGTGAAGGGCTGGCAAGAGGGTATCTGAATCTTTCTGAAATGACAAAGGATAAATTTATTAAAAACCCTTATGGGGAAGGCAGATTATACCGGTCCGGAGATCTTGCAAGATGGATGCCAGACGGTAATATTGAGTATCTGGGACGTATCGATCAACAGGTTAAAATCAGAGGTTTTCGAATCGAACTGGGAGAAATTGAAACCAGTTTATGCAAACATGAGGATATTAACCAGGTAGCAGTTGTCTTGAAGGATTTGGAGGGAAAAAAGGCCATAACAGCCTATATTACGGCAAAAAGGGAAATGTCTGTTGGAGAATTAAGAACATTTCTTACTGATAAACTGCCCAATTACATGATACCTGCCTTTTATGTTCAACTGGACAGTATTCCTACGAATCATAATGGTAAGCTTGATAAAAAAGCGCTTCCGGACCCTGTCGGTAAAATGCGGACAGGCGCGGATTATCAGGCACCCTCTACAAAAGAAGAGGAAACCCTGGTAGAAATATGGGAGGAGCTGTTACAGGTACCCCAGGTAAGCCTGCAGGATAATTTCTTTGACTTAGGAGGGGATTCCCTGCTTGCAGTATTAGCCTGTACCAGGGCAAAGGATAATGGAATTGATCTGGAAGTAACTGAAATGTTTCAGGGAGGCAGTATAAAGAATATTCTGAATTGCAGAGGAGAAGCGGTAAACAATCAATTCGAGCTGGTTGAGAATATGTATAATATGAAGGAACTGGAGAATCTCAAAGAAATAAAGGGTAAGGCAGTTATAGCAGAATATAATATCGGAGAGTATAAAGCAAAAGCAGAACTGCCTGCAGCAGCCCAGAATGAAATTACTACCTATCTCCACAGGAGTTTACCTCTATGTGCGATACTATCGAATGATAATTATAAGGGATGGTTTTATTCTAATTATATTCACATATTTTCCTATAAAGATGCCAATGGTTTCCTGGAAATCAATTATTTGGAACCACGGGACTCTTATGCGGATATCGCAGATGTCATTTGCCTGGGTTATCATTTGCTGCAGGAGGTCGAAAGCATCGTTGATTTTATAAAGGAGAAAGTACAGTTAGGGTATTACCTTATCCTTAATCTGGACGAATATGAACTAAGTAACAAGCATGATTATAAGAGAAATCATTATGTCCATGCTTCTATTGTCTATGGGTATGATGATGAGACAAGGCAGGTAAAAGGTGTTGGATTTGACAAATCCAGATTATTTACGGATTTATTATTTGATTATGATGAACTGAATAAATCCTTTCAAAGCAGTAAGGTGCATTATTTAAATTATGCACCGTGGTGCGCCTGGTCAGCGGTGCAGTTAATAAAATTAAAATCCCCGGAGCGGCAATTTCCATTTTCCAAACGTAAATTCATGGAGGATTTATATGATTATATACACAGTAAGCCGGACGAATACCGATTATATAACTTTGAATATGACGTGAACCGGGTTACTTTTGGTATGGATGTCTATGAGAAATTAGTAAAAGAGCTTCGCAATATCTTACAGGGTGAATTTCATGTGGACTACCGGGCGCTGCATTTACTGGCAGAACATAAGAAATGCTTATATGTCAGATTGAGCTACCTTATGGAAAAATATAACTTAGGTTCTGAATTGGAAAGGAAGAAGGAAGAATATTATCAGCTGGTTTTAAAGTTTGATGAAATGCGAAAGCAGTTTCTGGGTCAGGTTCTTCAGGAGTTTAAACTGAAGGAATTGACAACAGAGCAAGAGAAAGCAATTAAAAACGTTTCAAATGAAATTATGTTGGTAAAAGATGTGGAATATAAACTTCTGGATGAAATTTATAGGCTGCTTAATAGAGAGTTTGGAGGGTGAGGCTTTGAGAAAGTATAGTTTTGTAATTCCAACCTATCAAAATAGAAGGCTGGTTATCAATACCTTAAGGGCGTTGGATTATATCGAAACCACTGAAGCAATATCCTATGAAGTAATAATTGTTGATGATGGTTCCCTGGATGATACCTTTCGGGCTGTAATATCCGAACCTAAGAAATACCCCTTTATTTATACATATTTGCCAAGAAATGAGAATTCTTCCAGAGCTAGGGCAAGAAACTATGGGCTGAAAAACGTAACTGGTGACATTGTAGTTTTTATAGACGGAGATATTCTGGTCAGACCTGATTATTTAATAAAGCTGGATCGCTTTTTTGAACAAAGCAGCGATATGGCGGTTGTTGGAATGCGGTTGCTGTTAAACCAACCAATTGATGAGCAAATAGTATTGAATAAATCTGTATTCGATAAAAAACTTTTAAGGTCTTATCAAACAGGAGTGGATTTTAGACATCAGATCTTTGAAAACCTTTCCTACAATGCTGATAGTATGAAGGTGCCCTTTCTATTTGCATTAACCTGCAACCTGGCAGTACCAAAAAAATGGATTGATTTAACAGATGGCTTTGATGAAGAACTGAAAAAATGGGGTATAGAGGATATTGAGTTTGTATACCGTATGTGTCAGAAAGGAATGAAGATTGCTATTAATACCAAAGGGACAGTTATTCATCAGTTTCATGGCTCTAAGGAAGAAGATACCGTGGAAAAAGGTAAAATCGAAGAGGTTGACTATAATACCTCCGTGTTTATAAAAAAATATCCTGGTTTTTTTGGCTTATCGGACCAGGAGATTTATGAATTATTCCATAGTATCGCCCATAATTACAAGAAGTTAGAAGTGGATCATACTTTAAGCTCAATAGAGATATGCTACGATGATGTTAAAAAGAAGGAAGAAATAAAATCAGAAATCAGCAAATACGCCGGGGATGAAGCTATTAAGCTGACTGTATTTGACTATATCGAGGATTCAGATTTAGATATCTTTATCCAATTAATGACGAATGTAAAAGCCAAAATATTATACTTTCCGAAGACTATTGATTTCTATGGCTAATAACCCGATATATAGCTGACTGTATGACTGCCAGGACAGCTTATGGAAGCTGTATGCGGAGCAGTTTAAGAATATATATGAGGCCCTTTCCTGGAAGAAGAGTTCTGTATTAAAGAATCATTAATCGGACAACCCAGGTGAAAGAGCCTCATTTTATATATACAAGCTTATTTCGCAAATTTTATATTATGCAAGCTTATTTCGTGAATTTTATATTATCTAAAGAAATGTTATCGGAGCCTGCTCCTATAAATAATATCATATTTCTTACGATACTATCATTAGAATCGGCAGCTATCGTTTTAAAGTTGGGACTATCATCAACAGAAATAGTCAAGGTTGCTTTATATGTACCGTCTGCCTGAGCTGCAAAATTATTTGAACTGATAAGCACCGCTCTTGCAGGATTTGCCCATCCATGGGTATTGCTTTGCGGAATTGCAGCTATTGATACATTGGTGGGTGAGGGAGAGATAACGTCCATAGTAAGTTTTGTTAACCCATATATATTAATAGACTGCCCCCATACGTCAGCTGAAAGACGTGCATTTGCCCAAAAGTTACCTTCTGATAAATCATTGCTGCCATAGGTATTAAGCCCGCGAAGTTCTAAGGCATTATTAGCATTTTGAATCAGAATGGAAGTAATGGGGCTATCCCCATTGATACCAAAGCCTTGTGTTGTACCGTCGTTAAAATCCCAAAATCCGGATGAAAAATCTAAGGGTGGCTGTGGTTTATTGGGTTTGGGATCTTCCGGTGTGGCATAATATACCCCTTTAATACGGGCACGTACATATTGACCTGAGGCAGTCAATTCACTTTCTGACCATACCTTATCAGAACCAGGGTCAAAGCTTGCTGTACTTTTCAATGCAGAGGCTACTTCGTCCTTGTTGCAGAGGGAGAAATTACACCAGCTTATGTTATTTGCATTGAGGAAATCCAACCAGGCATCAGCTTTTGCCAGATAAGGTCCGGTAGTACCTGTGGAAAGACTGGTTCCCCATTCTGTAGCAAATACTCCAACCCCATGGTTCAGAGCATATCTTACGTTACTCATGGCATTATTTCTATCTGTATCCACGTTTAATACCGGATTGGTACCGCTATAGAAATGAACAGAATACATTGTGTTTTTATCGGCAATTGGATTATCTGCGGCTAAATCAGGTCTTTGACTCCAGAAGGGAGAACCAACGATAATAAGATTTTCATTGCCTTTATTTCTTAACAGTTGAACGATAGGAGCCGCATATGCTTTTACCTGAGACCATCCGGCTGCATCATTAGATACGCCTCCATTTTCACCGTTAGGTTCATTGCATAATTCATAAATAATGTTTTTATTATTCGGATACAGATCAGAGATTTCATTGAAGAAGCTTTGTGCTCCTGAATAGATACTGTTATTTGGATTTCCGGGATTAATCATATGCCAGTCTACGATCACATAAAGATCATTTGCTATGGCATAGTCTATTCCTTTTATAACTTTCTGTTTGACCGACGGATTGGTTGCATATCCATCTTCCCCTATATACATGGCAAGGCGTATTACATTTGCTGCCCAGTCATTGGCAAGAGCTGAAAATGCATTATTATTGACAACCTCAGGGAACCACTGCAACCCATGGGTACTCATACCCCTTAACTGAATCGGATTACCATCTTCACCGCATAGTGTCTTTATGCCGTTTTTATCAAGTACCTGTAATTTACCTCCGGCAGAAGGTTTTTTTACATCAGAATTACCAATAAGATGAGAATAATCTGAGGAAGCTGCTGTAACGGTAGCTTTTGGTATAACAGAGATTACCATAACAATAACAACAGCAAGAGAAATCAGCGTTCTTTTTGCATTTTTAATCATTATACTCTCCTTTTCTGTGAATTAATCAATGGTTTGCGTGGAGTCGACTTCCATTTATTTCTAATACGCCATAATATTACAGCTAAAAAATTTTGATGTAAAGTAAAAATTTGCTTACAAAAATGTGAATAATTTAACAAAAATGATATTGATTTTATAATTGTTGTATGGTGATTTTATAAAAATAGAAAAAAATTTACAAAATAAGGACTTATTTTCTACATTAGACTAATATAATAGTAGCCTTTAAAAGCTTACTGAAGTAATGAAAAGATTGGTAAAATCAGAATTTACACCACATAAAGCCTTCTACAACATGTTGTGAATCTTTTGTCAGAATAAATTGGGTTTATTGAAGGGGAGAAACGGTGAAGAATTTACATGTATTAAAAAAGATTGTGATCTGAAAAATATAGTACATTGCGATTAGTGGCGGCAGCTTGTTAAAAGCACCGGTGCAACCTAAGCGTAATATAAATGAAAATCTAAGTTTGGTTGCTCCATTTTTTTAAATGTAAAAAATTTCTATAAAATAACTTCGAAATATAGTATAATATAAAAATCCCAGGTAATAAAGTTACTCCATCTGGAAGATAAGATTTGGAAGATAAGGTGGTGTTATGTGGACCTGTACTGATTGATATGTATAAAAAAGGAAATTCATAAAAAAAGAATTGGATAAAACTAAACGTAGATACAAGAAATAAAAGAGAAGATTAAAATGAAGACTAACAAAAGTGGAGTACCAAAGTGAAGATGCATAGTTAAAGATACAAAAAATGAAGATATAAAATGCAGATGTAAAAATGAAGATGCAAAAATAAAGAAAAATCAGATGTAAAAATAAAGAAGCATAAATGAAGATACATAAATGAAGATACAAAAAAGAAGATACATAAATGAAGATACAAATATGAAGATAGAAAAATGAAGAAGCAAAATGAAGATACAAAATGAAGGTCCAAAATGAAGATGCATACTAAAGATGCAAAATGAAGATGCAAAATGAAGATGCAAAATGAAGATGCAAAATGAAGATGCAAAATGAAAATGCAAAAAATGAAGATGTATAAATGAAGATACAAAAATGAAGAGATTAAATTGAAACTACCTAAGCAATGATATAACTTGATATTAACATAATAAGGTTATAAAAACCTGATAGTAGGAAGGAATAATCATGGGACATATTACCAGTAAAGATGCCTATAAGAACTTAGAAGAAAGAATTAATTGGTTTACGCAAGGGGCTCCGCCAACGGACAGTCTGTATAAAATTCTGCAAGTTCTATATACGGAAAAGGAAGCCAAGTGGGTCGCACGCTTGCCAGTTCGTCCATTTACAGCAAAAAAAGCGGCAAAAATCTGGAATACTAGTGAAGGGAAAGCGGAAGCTTTTTTAGAACATTTATGTGAGAAGGCGTTACTGGTGGATTCCTTTTACAGAGGAGTGCGCCAATTTGTGATGCCTCCGCCAATGGCAGGTTTTATTGAGTTTGCGCTAATGCGTACAAGAGGTGATATTGATCAGAAGTATTTAAGTGAGTTGTATTATCAATATATGAATGTAGAAGAAGACTTCGTTAAGGATTTATTCTTTGCAACAGAGACCCATCTTGGAAGAGTTTATGTGCAGGAGCCGGTTTTGACCAATGACAATACAATTCATATCCTGGATTATGAAAGAGCAAGTCATATCATTGAGGATGCCACTCATATAGGTCTTGGAACCTGTTATTGCAGACATAAGATGCTCCATGCAGGCCACCCCTGTGAAATAGATGCTCCTTTGGATGTTTGCCTCACCTTTGGAAATGTAGCCCGTTCTCTTGCAGAGAATGGACACCATGCAAGATTAATTGACCGGAAAGAGGCCATGGAGGTACTTGAACGTTCTTATGAAGCTAACCTTGTTCAGATAGGTGAAAATGTTCGTGAAGCTCCGGCATTTATTTGCAATTGCTGCGGCTGCTGTTGTGAAGCCTTACAGGCGGCAAGAAAATTCAGCCCAATGCAGCCGGTGGCTACTACCAACTATGTGCCTAAGATTTCCCATGAGTGTGTAGGCTGCGGAAAATGCGAAAAGGTATGTCCGGTATTAGCAATCACCATGTCAAACAACAAAGAGGGGAAGAAGGTTGCAGAGGTAGATAAGGAGGTTTGCCTTGGCTGCGGTGTCTGTGTACGAAGCTGTCCTAAAAATGTCATAGAATTAGTACAAAGAGAGGTTCGGGTTATTACACCGGTAAATAGTACCCATAGATTTGTATTACAGGCAATTGAGAAAGGAACCCTTCAGAATCTGGTATTTGATAACCAGGCATTTGCTAATCATCGTGCAATGGCAGCCGTATTTGGAGTTATTTTCAAATTACCGCCTTTAAAGCAAATGATGGCTAGTAAACAGTTTAAATCTATTTATCTGGATAAATTGCTGTCAAAGAAAATTGATAAAAAGTCTTAAGATAACTCCAAGACAGTTAAATCATTGGAAATCTACAATAGAAATATGTAAAAAATTAAGGACGTGAGTGGTATGTTTCACGTCCTTATTTGCTTGCAGAATATAAGGAAATTCAGAGTTCATGCTAGGAAACTTATCTTATTGGCAGAAGCTTCATACTACTGTATAATCAAAATTGTAAATGTTTACAAAATTACCCATATTAATCAAGGGTTTTTTATTAATATTAACATAGGAGGGGAGCAATGTTTGAAAATGACCAGGAAAAGAAAAGGTTGGAAGAATTATATGAGGAATTGCGTTTTGACTGTATCAATATAGCGTTAAGAATCACAAAGAATCCAGCGATGGCTGAGGATGCAGTTCAGGACGCTTTCCTGTCAGTAATAAAACATAAAGATAAAATGCTTACGTTAAATTACGGAGATTTTCGTAAGAGGATCATTATCATTGTAAAGAATAAATGCATAGATATTATACGTAAAAATAAACATCTGTCGTCAGTTTCCCTGGAAGATATGGAGTATGAACTGAAATCCGAGGATTTATCTGTTGAGATACAGGTAATCCGTCAGGAGGACTTTATGTATATGTTAAAGTGCATAGCAGAACTTGATGAAACAAGCAGATTAGTATTGCTTATGAAATACGTACAGGGCTTATCCTATAAGGAAATCGGTAAAGCCTTGGGAATGACAGCAAAACATGTTGATACTCGAATAATGAGGGCAAAGCAAAAAGTAAGAAAATTAATTGAAATGAGAGGAATGAATGAAATGAGAGAAATGAAAGAAATAAGATGAGAGAAATTAAATCAAGAAATTAAAATGAAAGAAATAAAACAAAAGAAAGAAATTAAATCAAAGAAATAAAATGAAGATATTATATCAAAAAAAATTAAAAGTGAAAAATTGGTAGGGATTTTTTGAATTGAAACGTTTTTATATTATAAGCAATAATCAACTATCCAAAATTTGAGCCATTAATTGAGATACATAAAAGGATACGGGGTCCACAAATAATTGCTGTGCGTTTGTTAGAGGGAATAAATTAGTACAGTTAAGTTACACCTGTGGCTGATCACTAAGAAAGTCACAGTTAAATAAATTATAAAGGAGGTCAAAAAATGACTAAAAAAAAGTTTTATGTTAAAGCCTTACTTGTGGTAGCCTTTGCTCTGTTGATTACAACATTTTACCTGGCTACACCAGTAAGTGCTGCTGCCAGAGGAGCCTGGGCTCCCAATACTGCCTATGCGGTAAATGACACCGTAACATATAGCGGAAGTACCTATACCTGCCTTCAGGCACATACTTCCCTTGTAGGCTGGGAGCCATCCAATGTTCCGGCCTTATGGTCGAAAGGCGGTGGTGGAACTACACCGACACCAACACCACCACCGGCATCAAACGGAGTTACTTTCTACGCCGATATAAATTATGGTGGAAAAGCTGTAACCCTGGGAGTCGGCAATTACACACTGTCACAGTTGAATGCAAATGGAATTCCTAATGACTGGATGTCCTCTCTCAAGGTTCCAAGCGGTTGGACTGTGGAGGTATATCAGAATGATAATTTCGGCGGAACAAAATGGACCTATACTTCAAGTTCTTCCTGGGTTGGAGATACGGTTAATGACAAAATGTCATCGGTTAAGATATATACCGGAACACCGAATACTTCCGTAACGAAGCCTTCTGAAGTTCCAAGTAATATATGGACATATACAATGAATGTAGATAATAAATTTGGTAAAGGCGGAGATTTTGCTTTGTTACTGTGCGCTGTTATCAAAAAAGAAAGCAGCTTTGGAGCAGGCCTGCCAGGCAGTCCATCAGCTGGCGACGGATTGATGCAGGTGGAACCAAACACCCGTAATGCATATTTATCTCAATTCAGCTCAAGATTTGGCCGTTCCTATAATCATAGCAGCGAACAAGACCAGGTATGTATGGGCGCTTTAATTTTAGATGAAAAGATTACGAAGTTTGGCAACATATATAACGGATTATTACATTATAACGGAGGAGATTACTGGTATCCGGGAGCTACAGATTCTTATGGACGTCCAATTCTGGCAAATGTATATGCAGACGTAGTTTACGCTACCTATAAGAGTTACGGCGGTAAGAAATAGGATAGTAAACATAGCTGTTGTGCCTTTCCTGCGCAATAGCAAAAGTATTTAATGAAATTTAAGGAGGCTGCTAAGTAATTTTAGCAGCCTTTTAAAATTTACCTAGAAATGTCTTGAACTAAAATACATAAGATACTGTAAAACCTTAACCATATTAAAATATTACTTGGACATGTCACGAACTGTAATACATAAGATACTGTAAAACCTTAACCATATTAAAATATTACTTGGACATGTCATGAACTGTAATACATAAGATACTGTAAAACCTTAACCATATTAAAATATTGCTTGGACATGTCATGAACTGTAATACGTAAGCTACTATAAAGCTTTATCCCTTTTAAAATATTTCATGGACTTGTTTTGAAATATAATAAACAGAATATTGCAAGCTTTATATCTTAAAACGTTACATAGGCATTTTTGGAAGGTTATATCAGTTTTACTTGATTAATCAACTATTTTTACTCTACCAGACCTTTTTTGAAGATTTTCAGATTGCCACCTATTGATATTTGATTTATAATTGTATGCGTTGCGTAAAATCAGATACGGATAAAAGAGGTAGAAAATGAACAAGAAGTGGTTTCGACTGGATAAAAGAGCAGACAAAGAGATAATCTCACTTGCATGGCCTTCTATTACCGAACAGATACTTGAGATGATGGTAGGAATGGTATCTACTATCTTTATGGGGAAGATAGGTATCTTTGCAGTTGCTGCTGTAGGTATGGTAAATATGCTGATGGGATTCCTGCAAACAGTTTTTTCTGGTCTGTCAATTGGTACAACGGTTATCATTGCAAGAGTAACCGGTGAAGGTAAAAATAATGAGGCAAAAAGCGCATTAATACAATCGGGGTATATGGCAGTCATTGTCGGGGTGCTTCTGGCAGTGATGGGCAGGGTGTTTTCCTTGCCTTTATTGAGCCTGTTCTTTGGAAAAGCAGAGCCTGAGGTTTTCGCAGCAGGAATCAGTTATTTTAATATTGTACTTATTAATCTGCCTTTTCTTGTACTGGATATCATTGTATCCGGAGCCATGAGAGGAGCAGGTGATACAAAGACTCCAATGATAATTACTGCCGGGGTAAATGTTTTAAATATCATATTAAATACAGTTTTGATATTTGGTGTACCTTTTTTACATATACCTGCATATGGTATCGTGGGTTCAGCTATAGCAGTAACTGTTTCAAGAATCGTAGGTGTAGTGGTCAGAGTTTTTGTTCTATATAATTACAAAGGGCTTAAGCTGAATCTAAGCCTGAAAGATGACTATACAGTCAGGCCGGATATGATTAAGCGAATTATTAAGATAGGAGTTCCTGGTTTCATTGAGCAGGCGGTAATGCAGGGTGGGTTTCTTATGCTGCAGATCATTATCGTTCCCTTAGGAACCGTTGCTATGGCTGCCTATCAGATTGGAATAAATATAAATGCACTGGCATTCTTCCCGATATTTGGTTTTGCGATTGCAAATACCACCCTTGTAGGACAAAGTCTTGGAGAGAAGAATTATGAGAAAGCCGAAATCTATTCCCGTGAAAGCTTAAAGATTACGATGATTGTGGGTTTTGTCATTGGTATTTTTATGATTATATTCTCAAAATATCTTGCAGGTTTGTATACCAGTGATCCTCTTGTAATTAAGGAGTCCATCGGTATTGTCTGTACTTTTGGAGTAATTGAGCCGTTGCTTGCTATACTAAATTTATGTTCAGCAACCTTAAAGGCCGCGGGAGATATCAAGTATGTAATGATTACCTCCTTTGTAGGACTTTGGGCCTTTAGGGTTATCCTGTCCTTTGCACTTATTCATTTGTTTGGTATAGGATTAACTGCGGTTATGATTGGTATATTCTTTGACTTCTGCTCAAGATCGATTATGTATCTGACCAGAGTACATAGTGGGAAGTGGAAATATATTAAAGTCTGATATAAGGTTATGAATAGATTGAATAGCACATCGCTGGGATTCCCTTCCCAGCGTTTGCATTTCGGTGCGGCTTGCTTTGGGTCTGTCCGGAACATGTTTTTATAGTATTGATAAGGGCATATCTATGGGGTACAGGGAAGATACATAAAAGATGGCAGAAGGGCAGAGAGAAAAAAGCTTATTTTTGATTGGTAAGAAAGGAGGCGGTTGATTGGCGAAGAACGGAAATATGCTGGCGATATTATGGATGTTAAATTCGGGAACTAAAATAACAGCGAAGCAAATAGCGGAAAAATTAGAGATAAATATACGAACTGTGTATCGTTATATTGATTCACTTTGTGAAAGCGGAGTACCGATTATTTCGGATTCAGGACAGAACGGCGGATATACTTTACTGAATAATTTTATTCAGGCACCGTTAGTTTTCAATCTTGAAGAGCAAAAGGCATTGCTTCATGGGGCTGTATTTGCAAACGAAGCGGGATACCCATTCAGTGAAGCTTTAAATAAAGCAACTCAAAAGCTAAAAATGTATTTAAATAGAGAACAGGAAAATATACTAAATCGCCACATGACCGGTTTCGAGGTAATCAATCGTGATATTGACCCGTCTGTCAAAAAGACTCTGGAAGAACTGGAATTTGCTGTTGCAAATGAGTATTCGGAAGAAATTGAATACCGTTCAGGACGAGAAGAACAACCGGTTATAAGAGTAATTGATCCTTATGGAATGCTTTACTGGAACAACAAATGGTATACGGTTGGTTTCTGCCAGCTGCGAAAGAAAATCAGAAGTTTTCGGGTTGACCGGATTACCCGGATACAACGTACACAGGTCAGGTTTAAAAGGCCGGATAGTTTTTCCGCCAGGCAATTTTTTCTGCAAAATTTACTGCAGGATTCAGAAAGTACAGCAGAGATGGTAACTGTTATTATAGGTGGCCGGTCAGAAGCTCTGGAGGATTTATGTATTCATTGGTTTTTGGGTCATCATGTGATAGAGCGTAGTTCAAACCAAGCGGTTTTTTTACTGGATGAAAGAGCAGTTCAGGGATATGTGCCTTATCTTCTTCTTTCTTATGGAAAAGCCGTTCAAGTGATTGAGCCGCAGAGTTTAAAGGAAAAGCTTGTATCGATTGCATCGGAATTAATGGAATATTATCAAAAATAATAGCTTCACTGACAGTGGTTGTCAGTGAAGCTGTTTTAATATAAGGAAGAACATTGCTGCTAATCCTGGAGGTTTAATTATCCAGAAAAAAGAGTAAGGATGAAAATTACCCGTGGATGTGACGAATGTTTTAGGAATGCTTAAATAATAAAAAGGAGAGATCATGGGTATGAGGAAAAACATAGTGTTTCTTTATGTATTTGATAAAATGGCAGATTGGGAAGTTGGTTATATAACAGCAGAATTGAATTCGGGCAGATATTATAAGAAAGGTATAGCTCCAACAAAAATTATTACAGTCGGAACGAAAAGAACTCCTGTTACTACAATGGGAGGGTTTAAGATATTGCCGGATATAGAAGTTGATGCTTTGAAGCTTGAAAACACAGATGCTTTGATTTTACCAGGCGGAGATACCTGGACAGAATCAGTACATGAGCATATTTTAAAAATAGCAGGGCAATGTTTAGAGAGGGGGATTGTTGTTGCTGGAATCTGCGGCGCCACAGTAGGTCTTGCCCGGATAGGCCTGTTGGATTCTAACTGTCATACAAGCAATGACCTGGATTACCTTAAAAGTGTCTGCCCAGTTTATAAGGGAGAACAGTACTATAGGCAGGAAACTGCCGTAACTGATGGAAAGCTGATAACTGCTTCAGGGATAGCACCGTTGGAATTTTCTCTTCATGTTCTGAAAGCTTTAGAGGTGTTCTCTACTGAAACTCTGGATGCCTGGTATAAGCTCTATAAGACGAAGGAAGCCAAATATTATTTGAAGCTGATGGATACAATCTATTTATAATGAAAAGAATAGTCTCTTATTAAGGCTGTCATTGCAGATTAGATAATATGGATTGTAGTTTATAATTAAAGGTTATGTAATAAAATAGTTAGAAGTAATAAACGGGTTGGAAATATATTTCCAGCTCGTTTTTATAACGCTGAACCAGCAACAGCTGATGCTTTGCCTGGTACCACACAGATAGTGGAATTACCAGAGTAAAGGGAATAAATATATATATTTGACAATGATACTATATAAAACTATACTACATGGTATGGAGGTGGATAATATTAAAACATACGGGGGATTTTTGATATCCCAAATCAAGCAGCTTCAGGGAAGAGTCTTTGAAAAAATGCTGAAAGAAAGTGGCATAGATGCATTTAACGGTGCCCAGGGAAGAATATTATATGTTTTGTGGGAGAACGAAAAGCTTACTATAAGCGAAATTGGGCATCTTACATCACTTGCCAAAACAACTCTCACCAGTATGCTGGATAGATTGGAAGAAAGCGGACTGGTAGTTAGAACCGCAGACCCAAAAAACCGTCGGCAGGTTTACGTGTCCATTACAGAGAAAGCAAGGCTTTACAAGGAGGAATATGATAAGGTAACGGACCGGATGAATGAGTTATTCTATAGAGGTTTTTCGGAAAATGAGGTAATTGAGTTTGAGAATATGCTGCGAAGAATTATAACAAATATAGAATAAAGCTTTATATCAAAAGCTATTTTCTTGTCATTGGTGAAGTGCTGCTGTGATGCCATCTGGCATTTTGATTTACTTTTAGTGAATTATTTTATATATTATTTGAATTCGGATAATCACTTTGGGAAGGATAAGATTCTACCATCGGAAGGAGGGAAAAGCAAGCAGGAGGCAATGGGTATATACAGCCCAAATCATAAAGTTAATTAGAGGAGTACTGAATTAGGTTCAGTAGCTCCTCTTTTTTATGGAATGCTTTATGATTATTTGTTGTAAAAAGTTTTAGGCTTTTATGGCTTTATTGTATTTGCTGGATTTAAAATTACTATTGGGATTGTTTTATTACAAGAGGGAATAATAAGAAGGCAAAATTAAAAGAATAGTTCGCAATTTCTGGTTGAATAAAATTTAATTTAAAATAATTAAATTTTATTCTTGACAAATGGTTTATTTGTAACTATAATGGTAACAAATAGAGGAGATGATGATTATGTACTCAACAAAATATGCTGTCGGCATTCATATATTAAGCCTAATTGCTTTAAAACAGGAGGATGGAATAACCTCGGATTATATTGCAGGCAGTGTGAATACTAATCCGGCTCTTGTAAGACGGCTGATGAGTGATTTGAAGAAGTCAGGACTCATCCAAACAAAAACAAAAGTTGGTGTTACCGGACTTATGAAACCCCCGGAAGAGATCACACTTTTGGAAATTTTTAAAGCAGTAGAAAACCGGCAGGATTTGTTTGCAATCCATACAGATACCAATTCAGACTGTCCGGTAGGCGCTAGAATAGGATGTGTATTAGAGAGCATTAATCATAAAGTTCAATCCGGCTTTCAAGAGGAATTGGGAACTATGCATCTATCTGATATTTTAGAGGGCTTAGGCAATATCTGAGTCAGGTCATCATCATCTATATAACTTATAGGTATTTATTTATCAAGAAACTAATGTTATTAACTTTCCTAAATGGAAAAATACAATCAAAATGAATTTAATAGGAGGAATTATTATGAGCAAAAAAACAATCGGTATCATTGTAGGAAGTTTGAGAAAAGGATCTTTTAACAGAGCAATTGCAAATTATGTAGCATCAATAATACCTGAAGGATATGAGGCTAAATTCATTGATATAAATGGAATAGATTTATTTAATGAAGACCTGGAAGCTAATCCTCCGGTATCCTGGAGCAACTTAAGAGAAGCGGTCAAGTCATCTGATGCATATCTGTTTTTTACACCTGAATATAACCGTTCTGTACCAGCTGTTTTAAAGAATGTTTTGGATGTTGCCTCCAGACCTTATGGGCAAAGTGTCTGGGCTGGTAAACCTGCAGGAATAGTCAGTGTGTCTATGGGAGGTATTTCTGGCTTTGGAGCAAACCATCACCTTAGACAGACCCTTACATTCCTTGATGTCTATCCTTTGCAGCAGCCGGAAGCATACATTGGTAATGTTACCGCATTGTTGGATGAAGGTGGCAATCTTACAAATGAAGGCACAAAAGACTTCTTAAAAACTTACGTAGACGCATTTGTTGCCTGGATTGATAAATTTTAATACCATCTGAATAGCCAGTAAAGAGATACTCCTTAGGCAGACAAGGTAATAACCAAAAGCTGCTTAAGGAGGATTTTTTATGTCTAGGCAAAAATAAAGCACTGAATGAAAAGCTCTGCATTACAAAGAAGCCAAGATAGTCATTTAATTGACTTGATGACACAGTAGGAATTGAAGTGTGTCAGAAATTTGGACAATGCAATATGGACAAAACTAAATAAGTAAAATATTTACAAATTACTTAAATTATACTATAATATTCTTAAATTGAAAGAACTGCCATTTTCCGAAACAAAAGGATTTCATGATCATGATTCGCGCGGCATGATCTGAAATAATAAATGATAAGGAGATTAGATATGTTAAGGAAAGGGAAGTTATTAAGTGTGTTACTGGTTTTAATTTTACTGGTATCCTGGCTGCCTTCTATGTCAGTTCCGGCAAAGGCGGCTACCAACTGGTCTCTTGTGTGGAGTGATGAGTTTAACGGAAGCAGTCTTAGTACCTCTAATTGGACGGCTGAAATTGGGACAGGCAGCGGAGGTTGGGGAAACAACGAACTGCAGTATTATACCAACCGTTCTCAAAATCTATCGGTATCCGGTGGTAATCTCATTATAACCGCTCAGAAGGAATCCTATGGCGGTATGAATTATACCTCTGCCAGAATTAAGACCCAGAATCTAAAGAGTTTTACTTACGGTAAAATTGAAGCCAGGATAAAGCTGCCCTCCGGACAAGGCTTATGGCCTGCTTTCTGGATGCTGGGAGATAATATTACCAGTGTCGGCTGGCCGAAATGCGGTGAAATTGACATTATGGAACGTGTCAATAACAATGCGTATGTCAACGGTACTGTTCACTGGGATTCCAATGGGCAGGCTGATTACGGGCAGGTATCCGGCTCTTTGGATTTTTCCCAGTTTCACACCTATTCCATTGAATGGGACTCCAGTTATATCAGATGGTTTGTTGACGGTGTACAGTTTAATGAATTCTACATACAGAACAATACGGGAGGAACAGAGGAATTTCAGAAATCCTTCTTCCTCCTTCTGAATCTTGCAGTAGGCGGAAACTGGCCGGGAAGCCCTAATAACCAGACTGCATTTCCGGCTCAGATGCTGGTTGATTATGTCAGAGTATATAAGGCACAAGCTTCACCGACTATTGTAAGCGGAGGAATCTATACCCTGGCTGCAAAATGCAGCGGTAAAGTACTGGATGTAAAGGACGTTTCCTATGATGACGGAGCCAAAATGCATCAGTGGACCTATAAGGGAGCAAATAACCAGAAGTTTCGCATCGATGATATGGGAGGAGGGTATTATAAACTAACTGCAGTTCACAGTGGTAAATGCCTGGATGTGCCCTATGCTTCCACTGCCCAGGGAGTACAGCTTCAGCAGTGTTATGACAACGGTAATGATGCTCAGCGGTGGAAAATCGTAGACGTAGGCGGAGGATATTACAAACTGATATCCAAAGCCAGTGGATTAGCCATGGATGTGTCTAATTCCTCCACAGCCGATGGAGGTGTGGTGCAGCAATGGAATGATAACGGAACGGATGCACAGAAATGGTATCTGACAAAAGTAAATTAAGTAAATCCTAAAGCAGTAAAAAGAGTTACATAGGGTTAATCAAAAGCTTCCTGCAAAATGAAGTTAATGATAATCGTATAGTAACTCTTTTTTCGTACATGTCCTGTTACAGTTAATGAAAGCGCAGTTTCTCTCTTAACATCTTATCTATTACCTCCAGATAGTTTTCAGGAATATCTACATTACCGTTCACCAGCAGCATGGAATAACCATGAACCAGGCTCCACATGGTAAGAATATCGACTGCCTGGTCCTGTGGATTTGCCTCTAGCCATTTAAGATAATCCAGAGCGCTTTTTTGAAAAATCTGATAAGGATTTGTTTCATTATCAGGCACCGGTACCAGGTTGATGCTTTTGTGACTTGGATTAATAAAGATAAATCGCATATAATCCGGGTTCTCTACCATAAATCGTACATAACACTTTCCAAGTTCTATGATCTGATTTTCTGCCTCCTCGGGATATTTTTGTACAGCTTTTTCCAGCGCTTTTTTAAAGCTGTCGGATACCTCCTGAATAATAGCAAGGATTAATTCATCTTTATTTTTAAAATGCTTATAAGGCGCAGAGTGGGATACACCGCACCTGGCAGCAATTTTTCTTAAGGAAAAGTCCTCATAATTTTCTTCATTTAATAATTGTATACCCTTTATGATCATTTCTTTTTTTAAATCACCATGATGATAATGTTCTTTTTGCAACTTACATACCTCTTACTATCACAATATTTTATGAACCTTTCATAAATTTATAAAATTATAACATAAAAAGTTGACAGTGTAAACATTGTGAGGTATGATTGTGCTATGTAGACAGTGTAAACATTAAGGAGGGCAAGAAAAATGAAGGTTTTAGTTATAAGTGATGCCTCAGATACCAGTCAGCTTGGGAGGAAGGTGAAAGAAGAATTAAAGGGGTATCTTAATAAGTATAATCATAGTGTTACTGCATTTGATGTACAAACGGAAGATATGCATAATTGTGTAGGCTGCTTTGGCTGCTGGATTAAAACTCCGGGGGAATGTGTATTCAAGGATATCAGCAGTGACATAAACAAAGCCTATATCGGAAGTGATATTGCAATATTTGTATCTCCCGTAAGATACGGTTGCTACACACCTGCTATACGAAGGGCACTGGACCGGATGATACCCAATATCCTGCCATTTTTTAAGAAGATAAAAGGTGAACAGCATCACGCTCCACGTTATAAGAAATATCCAGATTATATTGCCTTTGGATACGGAGAGGATATTACCAAAGAAGAGGCAGAGACTTTTCATTCTCTCTGCAAAGCTAATGCATTGAATTTACAGGCAAAGAAATCAGGCACCTACATCAGCAGAAGAGAATCAGACGTTACAGACAGGTTGAATTCTCTCTGCAGCTATCTAAAGGAGTGTGAGCAGTGATGAATAAAGTATGTTTTATAAACGGCAGCCCCAGAGGAAAGAATAGTGCTTCCAAAGGATTGATTGATAAAGTAATAGAAATGCTTGATAAGGAAAAGCTCCAGAGTCATGAGCTCAGCGTTGTGGAGTGGTACAGGAAGAATAGGAAAGAAGAAGATTTCGAATTAATGAGAACAATGAATGCAATTGTATTTGTATTCCCTCTCTATGTAGATTCGATTCCTTCCAGCCTGCTGGAATTTATGTATGCATTCGAGGAGTATCTTATAAAGTATCCCTGTCCGAAGGATATGAATGCACCAAAGATATATTCCATAATAAATAACGGTTTTATCGAGGGAAAACAAAATATCAATGCACTGCAAATCATGGGCCACTATTCAGCGCGAATCGGTTTTAACTGGAGATTTGGCATAGGTATAGGAGCAGGGGAATTCATAAGGGAAACCATGGAAGTGATACCTTTAAAAAGCAAGTTGAAACTAGGCATCTACAAGGCTTTAACTATATTGGCAGCTGATCTGGAAGGTCAGGTGGATACAGAGCAAGGTAATATTATGACAAACCCATCCTTGCCGAAGTCTATCTTTACGGCTGCAGCCAGCCGGCACTGGATGAAAGAAGCTAAAATTTCCAGAAAAGCTTTGAGCAGGAGAGTATGGCCGGAAGCATGAAGTGAATATTTACATAAAGGACCTTTTGGAGAAGAAGGTTCTTTTTTTGACTATTCGAAGTTTGTAATGCTATAATAAGGGTAAAAAAATTGAACACCAGAGAGGATATATACTTATGATTTATTTGGACTATAATGCTACTACTCCAATTGATAAAGAAGTTGCTGATGTTATGCTTCCTTTTATATATGAGAATTATGGGAATCCTTCCAGCAGTCATAGCCTGGGAGTGGTCAACAAAAGTGCAGTGGAGCAGGCACGATGTCAGGTGGCGAAGCTGATCAATTGCACGCCTGATGATATAACCTTTACCAGCGGCGGCAGTGAATCCAATAATACGGTTATCAAAGGGGTGGCTTATACCTATCGTCATAAGGGCAATCACATTATAACCTCATCTATAGAACATCCCGCAGTTTTAAACCCCTGTAATTATTTGGAGAGAAACGGTTATCGGATATCCTATTTACCGGTTAACGAGGACGGCAGAGTTGACATATCGAAGCTGGAGAAATTAATAACGGAAGAAACTTTACTGGTTACTATAATGCATTCCAATAATGAAACTGGTGTAATCCAGCCTGTGAAGGAGATTGCAGAAATCTGCCACAGGCATGGTGTTCTTTTTCATACGGATGCTTCCCAATCTGTTGGTAAGGTTCCTGTGGATGCAGAGGAGCTTGGAATTGATTTTCTGACAATTGCAGGACATAAGCTTTATGCACCCAAAGGAACAGGTGCTTTGTATACGAGAAAAGGAATTACCATTGAACCCCTGATCCATGGAGCAGGACATGAACATGGCAGACGTGCAGGTACTGAGAATGTCATATTTGACGTTGCTTTAGGGAAAGCTTGTGAACTTGCAGAAACTGCGCTTAAGGATTCAAAGATAAAAGCATTGACAGAATATTTTTATACAGAACTCAAGGGTTTATTCGGAGGCGGAATAAAATTGAATGGAGATTGGGAGAACAGGCTGCCGAACACCTTAAATATAAGCTTTATCGGTTATAACGGAGGAGAACTGTTAGCTCAGCTGGGAGAGGAGTTTGCCGCTTCTACCGGATCAGCATGCCATTCTGGACAGGTATCCATCTCTCCGGTTCTAAAAGCAATGAATATTCCTTATGAAATAGCAAGGGGAGCTGTAAGGTTCAGCCTTGGAAGGTATACTACGAAAGAGGAATTGGATTTGGTTATTAGCCGATTGAAGAAGATTCATGCTGCGAAAGAATAGACCCAAGGTTATAGAAGATGAAATGAAACTTAATAACGGGATAATAGAACACGTCTATATAATTAAGATGTGTTCTATTTTTATCCAGCCTATAATTATGCTTAGTAAGCTGGCTCTGGATTCCAACCTGATATAAGCAGTTTTAGGATGCACAGGTCCAAAATATTACTCACAAAGGAACTTGACAAATGAGATAATTAACTGTATGATACATATGACTTAAATAATAAATATAGTCATATAGAAGGGATTAATATGCCAAAAGGATTCAGTGAGCTGGAAAAAAGCTATATAAGAGAGAAGCTTATAAAAAGCTGTATGGGTAACTGGGAGAAGTACGGATATAAAAAGACCAATGTTGACGATGTGTGTTCAGAGGCCGGAATATCAAAAGGAGCATTCTATATCTTCTTTGACTCAAAGGAACATCTATTTTTAGAAACCTTAAGTATAATACAAAGAAATCTTTATACTTTAGTGGAAGAAATCTTACAGCAGGAACAAAATAAATATGGCGTAGTCAAAGCATTAAAAGCCGTCTATAGTGAATATGATAAAAGCCCTTTTCTGTATGATACCTTAAGTACTGACTTTACAAGTTTTATAAACAAACTTACAGAAGAAGAGAAGCAAAGCATTTATTATGACAGTGCAGTGGGAGCCAGACAAATGCTTGATAAGCCTTATTTGAAACTTCGTATCAGCGAAGAGAAAGCACTGTCGGTAATGGCCTCACTGTTATTTATGATAACCGGCAAAGATAAGATGGCTTACAATCATTTTGAGGTATTTGATTTTATGCTGGATAATTTGATAAGTGAAATATTTGAGTAAAAAATACAGTGGACAAAATAAATAGATATTGTTCAGGATTTATACCCTAAGAGCATATAAAACATACGGATAAATTGGTGTTAAGTTAGAAGGGAGAAGAATATGGAGAAATTTGATTTAAAGAAGCACAATGAGAAAATTTTTGCTTTTACAAAGGCTGCTGCAAAGGGTGGATTTCCTTCTAAGAGGATTGCCAGGATAGGATCAGTTACAGGTAGTATTATAGGAATAATCCTGATAACAGCAGGAGTAGGAAGTACTATGTCAGGCAGTTCATGGGGAATAGGAAGCATACTGGCAGGGTTACTGACAGTAATGTCCAATATAATAAATTTAAAACGTATAGAAAAAGCATAACTTTAACAAGTATTAAGGCTGGTGGCAGTTTAAAAGGATTTGTAGAGCAGCCACCAGTTCTTAATATTCCGTGTTCTGGTCTTGTATTTAACACTGATTTAAAATAGTTAATATATTACAGCAGGTGGTTGGAGTTAAGAATTATGTCGAATGAATGTAACCCTGTAATTATAAGTACATATAATAATATGGCTATATTAATAAGTAATATAAAGATAGATATGGCTAATCTAAAACTGAGGGTGACTGAATGAATCATAATACAAAACTAACAGGAATGGTAGTATATCCAAATGATCCAGAGTACCAGCAGGCTCGTATGAATTGGAATCCATTCACCAATGCTTTTCCCATTGTGTTTGTATTTGCGCAGAAGATAGAAGATGTGTCAAATGCCGTTAAATGGGCTCGTGAAAATAAGGTACCTATAAGGATGAGAAGCGGCAGGCATGCCCTTGCGAAAGATTTTTCTCAGACAAATGGCGGAATTGTAATAGATACCAGCCATATGAGAAGTGTTACGCTTGATAAGAAGAATAATATTGCCAAAGTACAGGCAGGTATACGAGTTGGCCAGCTTGTTAGAATGCTGGCAAGGGAAGGAATACTGGCTCCTTTTGGTGATAGTTCTACGGTTGGTATAGGAGGAATCAGTACCGGCGGAGGAATTACGGCTATACAACGTACTGCTGGATTGATTTCCGATAATATTCTGTCTGCAACCCTGGTAGATGCCTATGGTAATATTCTGGAGGTGAATCCCTGGGAAAATGCGGATCTCTTCTGGGCTATCCGGGGGGGGAGGGGGAGGTAATTTTGGTATAATAACCTCCTACACCTTCAGAGTAAGAACTGCCCCTGCTAAGGTTGGAATATTCCAGATTATTTGGCCCTGGGAGCAATTAAATGAAGTTATTGATGTCTGGCAAAGATGGTCTCCCTGTGTTGATGTAAGGCTGGGTACCATATTAGAGGCATATTCCAAAACAAATGGTCTGCTTCGGTCTCAGGGGATTTTCCTTGGACCAGCAGCTGAATTGGAGCAATTAATAATACCATTAATCAATACCGGATGCCCTATTAAGGTGTTGGTAGATGAGGTTACTCTATTAGAGGCAATAGATTTCTGGGCACCCAATGAACCACTTTTTGATACACAGAATTCTACTTGGTCGTCCACATGGGTTGAAAGCTCCCTTCCGGAAGCTGGAATTGACGCAATTCGTAAATTCCTTGAAGAAGCAACAGGAGATGAATCTAATTTCTTCTTTCTTAACTCAGGTGGTGTAATGAACCAGATACCACCTCAGGATACAGCCTTTTTCTGGCGTAATACCAGATACTATATGGAATGGGATGCCTCCTGGAAAAATGAATGTGAAACAAAAAAGAATATTAAGCTGGTTGAAGAGACACGTTTACGACTACAGCCCTATATAACCGGCTCCTATGTAAATGTACCTGATTTAAGCATAAAAAATTACGGCGAGGAATATTACGGTGGTAATTTTAAACGGCTCATGCAGGTTAAGGAACGCTATGATCCGGAAAATATTTTTAATTTTGTCCAAAGCATTCCTCCCGCCCATTTGTGCGGAGAAAAGAATATTGATTGAGATAAGATTGTTTAAGCTGCATATCTTAAAGTGCAGCTTTTTGTAATTATTTTCACAACAAACTCTGACAGGTTTAGTAATCAGCTTTCTTTTCTATATTCCCCCGGAGAACATCCAATGGCTTTTTTGAATTCCCGATTAAAATAGCTGATATTGTTAAAACCCGTAATTCTGGCAACCTCTGAGATCTTCCAGTCCGTCTGGGTTAACAGGCTGCAGCTTTGCAGAATTCTGTGCCGGATAACATAGGCTATGGGTGGCATTCCCATAACTTCCTTAAAAGTATGACAGAATTGCCCCTCACTCATAGGGAGCAGCCCTGTCAGGGACTCCAGGGATATTTCTTCCCGGTAATTGTTATGTATATAGTCGATGACCGGCTGCAGTCTCTCTAATTTGTAATTGTTCTTATCCTTTAAATTCTGTACAGCTTCTGCATGCTGATAACACAAATGCCACATCTCAAATATCCGGCTCTTGATAAGCAGCTCTTTTTCAATTAAATTCTCTTTTCTAAAAGAATCCATTTCCAATATAAGACGAAGAATTGTTTGCTGCCATTCCTCGGCAGGTGTTATGCTGGGGGATAAGTTTAGTTCACCTTTTAAAAAAGGTTGAAGGAATTTAGAATAGGTAGGACTATGTGTACCTCCGAATAACCCCGGATGGAATAGTACTACACAGGCTTCGCAAGGCAGTCCCATATAAGCTCTGGCAGCATGCAGTTTATTGGAATGAATAAATAAACCTTCTCCGGCCATCACAGTGTATTCTTTGTCTTCTATGGTATAGATCATCGCACCTGCTAAGACTGCAACAAATTCCAATTCATCGTGCCAATGCAGATAGAAGAAATTGTCCGTGTTCTGCCCATAGCTTAGATGATGGATAGCTATTGGCATCAAGGCTGTTCCATGTACAGCTTTTTCCTTTAGAAATACTCTGGATTTCATAAGACATGCTCCTTCTGAATCAGCAATATTGTGTTAGTAAATAACAATTTAATTAAAGAAATGAGTATATAAAATTAATATAATACAATTATAGCATAGATTTACATTTAACAACAGTTCAAATGCTTTGGTCCTGGTAAAGTATGAAGGATAACTTAGCAAAGCTGATTTCTTTTATGTCTTTGCTGAGTGATTTGGAATTGAAACTAAAAGAAGGATTCAGGTATCGGGGTAAGTCAAAAAGAAATTATGCAATAATTTGTAGCTCAATTTAACAGATATTCAAAGGATCCGGATATCAAAAAGAGGTTGTGCTGAAATAGAAGGTAATTTCCGCTTCTGATTTGAGTACGCCAGGGCTCCTTTGGAGGATGGGATGAAAAAGCAGAAAGGCTGTTTTTTTAATTACGAATACAGGAATATCGAATCTACGATTTGATATTCACGAAAGGGGATATTATGAAATTTACCAGTGATGGAAACAGATTAATCGCAAAATCAGGAAGGGAGATTATATGGATTGAGACATGGGGGACTAATTCCTTAAGAGTCCGTATGACAAAGGATGCCGCAATGGATCTGAATGATTGGGCACTTACCGATGAGCCCAAGGGAAGCAAAGCAGAAATAATTATAAAAGAGGTTGTATTAAAGGAACCCTGGAGTGAAGAAGAAGGCAAAGAAGGTGTAAAATGCCAGATAGCTTCCATAAAAAATGGTGAAATTACCGCCTCCTTCAATGGAGAAGGGTGGCTTTCCTTTACAAACAGTAAAGGAGAGGTACTTACAGAAGAATATCACAGAGACAGAAACCGTATTGACAGGTATTGTGTTCCTCTAAATATTTCGGGAAGAGAAATGAAACCAATTACCGGCACCAGTGATTATAAGCTCACACTTCGCTTTGAAGCCTATGACGATGAGAAAATCTATGGAATGGGACAATATCAGGACAAAATCCTGAATAAAAAAGGAGCGACCCTGGAACTTGCCCATAGAAATTGCCAGGCCAGCGTACCCTTTATGATATCCAGCAGAGGTTATGGATTGTTATGGAACAATCCAGGCATCGGCACAGTAACTTTTGGAACCAACCGGACAGAGTGGATCAGTTATAGTACGAAGAAGCTGGATTACTTTATTACGGCAGGTGATACTCCGGCACAGATTGAAGAACAGTATGCCGAAGCAGTAGGAAAAGTTCCCATGATGCCGGAATATGGCATGGGCTTCTGGCAGTGTAAGCTCAGATATCGCAACCAGGAAGAACTGCTTACTGTGGCCAGAGAATATAAAAAACGCGGAATACCGGTAGATGTCATTGTAATTGATTTCTTTCACTGGACCAGGCAGGGAGACTTCAAATTCGAACCCAGGGACTGGCCGGATCCGGAAGGCATGATAGCAGAATTAAAGTCAATGGGAATAGAACTTATGGTATCTGTATGGCCTACTATTGACAGCCGTTCCGAAAACTATGAAACCATGGCACAGGAAGGGTATCTCATTTCTGCTGACAGAGGTTTGAATATCAATATGAACTGGATGGGTGAAACAGTATTCTTTGATGCCACCAATAAAGAAGCAAGAGATTATGTATGGCAGGTATGTAAAAAGAATTATTATGACAAAGGTGTCCGTATCTTCTGGCTGGATGAAGCGGAACCGGAATTTGGCCCTTATGATTTCGACCTGTACCGATATCAGCAGGGAAGTGCATTACAATGCTCCAATATCTACCCGTTGATGTATTCAAAGGGTTATTATGATGGTATGACAGCAGAAGGACAGGAAAACATCTGTAATTTAGTCCGCTCTGCCTGGGCAGGTAGTTCAAAATACGGAGCGCTGGTGTGGTCAGGGGATGTTTCTTCTACCTTCCGAGCAATGAGAGAACAGCTGCAGATAGGACTGAATATGGGAATAGCAGGCATTCCCTGGTGGACAACGGATATTGGCGGCTTTTTAGGCGGTTATATAAAGGATAGGGATTTCCAGGAACTGTTACTGCGCTGGTTTGCCTTTGGCGTGTTCTCACCGGTATTTCGTCTTCATGGAGAAAGAGTGCCTCACCATGAGCCGGAGCAGGCAGTAATTGATGGGGTAACACAGATGATGACCGGGACGGATAATGAAATCTGGAGTTATGGAGAAGAGAACTATCTTATTATGAAAGCTTATATTGAGATGAGAGAAAGACTTCGTCCCTATATTAGAAATTGCATGGAGGAAGCCCATAAAAAGGGTACCCCGGTTATGCGAACCATGTTCTATGAATTTCCGGAGGACGAGGTATGCTGGAACGTTGAAACACAATATATGTTCGGAGCGGATATCTTAGTTGCACCTGTTTTTGAACTTGGTCAAAGGCAGGTAAAGGTATATCTTCCTAAGAACCAGAGCTGGAGAAATGCAAAGACAGGAGAGAACGTGGAAGGTGGTCAATATGTTACCGTAGATGCACCTGTAAATGAGATACCCTTATTTGTCAGAAGTGAGAAGGCTTATCCTATTTATTGATAAACTTGGCGTTTCAATGATACTAATATGAAGGTAATTAAAAGTGAGTTTTTCGCAAGGGGACGGCAAATTACGCAGAACAGAAAAAACTCTTGCTTCAATTCCAAGGTATAAGAAGTCCTAATTCTCTGGAGGTTTTGTGCTTGACATAATATAAAACTGATAACTCGCTGCGCTCAAACAATCAGTTTTATATTATAGCACAAATCCTCCAGAGAAAAGGACTTCTTATACCTTTCCATAGGCGCATTCGTTCTTTCTGTTCTGTGTAATTTGCCTGACATCCTATGGATGCAGGGTTTTTTGAGGTTTGAAAATCTTAACTTACAACTTTAATAGTTTAATTGTTTAATTGCAAATATTGGGTGAAAAGGATGCTATAGAGAGGTTTTCACAAGAGGATTAAGGAGAAAAATATGCCTGAGAATGTAAGGAATAATCTAAGAGAGAAGTATATCTATAAGTCTGTTAGTGTACCCGGTGGTGGATTTGTTACCGGTTTTGTATTTCATCCTGTGGTACCTGACATTTTATATTGCAGGACGGATATAGGCGGAATTTACAGATATGATTTTAAGAAGGACTGCTGGATCTCCTTAATAGATTCTGCAACGGACACAGAAGTCTGGAAGACTTACCCCCTGTCAATTGCACTTGACCGAAATAATCCGGGGTATCTGTACGCAATGGTAGGGCTATATCCAACACATAAAATAGCTTTTTCCAGGGATTATGGAAAGCATTTCGAATATTTTGAGGTGCCTGTTGATGAAATGGGCAATTCCGTAGCGATGCATGGGAACGCACCCGGGCGTTCTACTGGAGAAAGACTTGTGGTAGATCCAAAGGATTCTAATATCCTCTATATGGGAACCATGAAAAATGGGTTATGGAAGACGAAGGACCGTTGTAAAACCTGGGAGAAGCTTGATATAACCTATCCTGGCAGAACACCGGAAAAGAATATTTCTTTTGTTGAAATTGCTCCTAGTAATGGGGAAGGTGGGCCGTCAAAAAGAATTATCGTGGCTACCAGCGGGGAAGGTGGCTCTCCCGGTAATAATGTCAGGGGTCAGAGTGTCTATATCAGTAACGATGGCGGGGAGACCTTTAGTCCGCTGCATAAAGAACCGGCCCCTGTAACAGAAGGACCGTCTGATTACCCGGGTTATGTGGGACAAAGGGCTGCATTTATTGATAAGTATCTTTATATTACCTATACCGCCTATAATATCGGGTGGTCTAACTGGGACAGTTATGGCTGTGATACGGGAAGAGGGTATGACGGTGCGATTTATCGTTATGAATTAAACCCTGCAGGAGAAGTGGTGGAAGCATTGGATATAACACCTGCTAATATTATTGACCCCTCCTTTCAGGAGAAAGAGGCCACCGGAAGAAGAGTTGGGTATGGAATGGGAGGAATCTGCGCGGATAACAGTAATCCCGGTACCTTGATCTGTTCTACCATTCTGGCATCACCGGATACTATTTACCGTTCCACGGATTATGGGCTGACCTGGACCCCGGTTCTTTCCGGACTTGAAATAGGAAAGATTGATTTTAATGTGTCTTATCAAAAACCAGAATATAACGGCAATGAATCGCTAATTCATTGGATGGCGGATGTTAAAATAAATCCATTTAACAGTAATATGGCAGTCTTTAATACTGGTGCAGGTGTTTTTATGACCAAAGATTTAAAGAATGCAGAGGAAGAGAAGAGTGTCAACTGGTCCTGCTGTGATGCAGGTATGGAAGAAACAGTTCATCTGAATATCTATTCACCGCCGTCAGGAGAGGTTAAACTAATTGATATTATTGGGGATTATGGTGGTTTTGTATTTACAGATCTTGATAAACCAGCCAGAAATACCTTTGAAGATTACAAGAAGGACAGATGGATTACTGCAATGAATGCGGATTATCCGGATAGTAATCCCAATCTTTTGGTAGTAACACCCAGAGGCAATTGGAAAGGTAAAACCAAAGGAGGTCTGATTATATCCTTCAATCAGGGAAATACCTGGGAGCAATTAGCAGACCCTGTTGGGTTAAGTGAGGATCTGGATCAGCAGCTTCTTGCCCTGAAGAATCCCAATGTAACTTCCGGCTGGACAGCGGTATCTGCAGATGGTGCTACAATCCTTTGGACTATTGGAATTCCAATTTATGCATCAAGACTTGTTTATACCAGAGACTTTGGACAACACTGGGTTAAAGCTGAAATATACAACCTGGAAGGCGAGGGTACTAATCTCGATAAGCTTCCCTTTAAAGTTATGGCTGATCGTGTAAATCCTGATATTTTCTACGGCTTTAGTGAAGTAAAGGCTGGCAGAGGTTTTTATGTAAGTACGGATGGCGGTGCCACATTTCATCAGAAGGAAGTACCCGCAGGTTTTCCGGAAGTTAATTTAGCCGGTATTGACAGCAGGCAGGATTATGAAATCAGAGTTGAACCAGGGAAGGAAGGAATCATGTGGCTTTCAATGAACCAGGAGGGTCTATGGAAGCTTATCTATAACCCTGAAACAAATCAGTTTCAAGGTAAAAGAGTGTCTAAAGACGGTGATTATATTAAACGCATAGGTATTGGCAAAGCAGCACCGGGAAGTGATGTAAACACATTATATACAAGCGGAACCATCAATAAGGAGTATGGCTTTTATAAATCTCACGATGAAGGTGTATCCTGGATACGTATTAACGACGATGAGCATCAGTTTGGTGATATCAGATCCATATCCGGTGATCCGAGGGTATACGGAAGGATCTATGTTGCTACCGGGACCAGAGGCTTGGTATATGGTGATATAATAGAAAAATAACAAATCAATAAAAGAGAAATACAAGTTAATAAATTTCACTTGAGTCTTTCATAAAGCAACGTATGTTTTACTTTGCTTTATGAAAGGCTTTTTATCATGATATAATAGATTGGCCAGTGTAGAAGACATGTGTTATAATGAATCAAAATATACAGACAACCTATTGGTTAAATTCGAAAAATCCAGAGTATGAAGTATTTCGTAAAACCGCTCGCAAGAAAACAACAAAAGAGATGCTTAGGATATGCCGGTTATTGAAGTGGCTAATTCCATTTGAACTGTTTTAAAGGAGCAGATTGGACTGCCAAGAGAAGAGCTGATTTGGGAAAATGCTAAAGTTTTAGGATATGCCCCTTTTGGTAATATTGCAGCATACATAAATAATGGGATAGCGTATAGTATCTCAATGGTAAAAGAAAATGATGAGTATTATATGACTTCAATATAAGTGAAAATTAAGGTGTTGAGCAAGCTACACAACAAGTGAGACGTAAGAAGGACAGTTAAGGTATAAAACAAGTTGTTAGTCAGAACAACAGTAATTAAGAAGGAGTATATATGAAATTAAAGAATGTACATCATATAGCTATTATTTGTAGTGATTACGCTAAATCCAAGACTTTTTATACAGAAGTATTAGGGCTTCAGATTATAAGGGAAGTATACCGGAAAGAAAGAGATTCCTATAAACTTGATCTTTCACTTAACGGGACATACCTTATTGAACTGTTCTCTTTTCCGAGTCCGCCCCAAAGGCCCAGTTATCCAGAGGCTGCGGGGTTAAGGCATCTTGCTTTTGCAGTTGATGATCTTGAGCAGGCAGTCAGAGAGCTAAATGACAGGGGTGTCCAGGTAGAACCGGTAAGAATTGATACGATAACGGGTAAGAAATGTACTTTCTTTCAAGATCCTGACGGATTACCTTTAGAATTATATGAGAGTTAAACCGCACATGCTTTCCCTTTCATAATACAAGGGGATAAATAGGATGGCTTAATAGAGAGAAGAAAGGCATCAGAGAGCTGATTTTAAATGTATAAAACATATGTATAAAATTTCTTTACTTGGCAGATACTTTAAAAAAGGTGAATAAAAGTCCATCGGATCATATTAAATGAGAGGAAAATGAAAAGATGTTAATGAGTAATCAAGTTAAGAAAAAGAATATTTTCAGCCGTTCTTTAAGTTATGTATTAATGGGTACCATGCTGGTATTTCTGCTAACCGGATGTATGAAAACTGATTCAGGTCAATCTGAGACCGGTGGCGGAGATGAAACAGACGGAACCTCTTCCGCATCAATTGTTGATACCACAGAGGGATTTGAAAAGGCCATTAGTGCAGATGGTACCTGGATTATATGTCCTACAAAAGATCTTACATTTGACAAGGATCTTGTTATAGACGGTGAATTTACCAATGGTAAGAAGGATGACAGCGGTAAAGATATTGTTCAACGTAAAGTAGCTTTGTACTCACAGGACGCAGATAGAAATATTACTGCAAGATATACGCTTACGGTACCAAAACTCACAATTAAGAGTCCAAATGCAAGCTTACAGCATGGAAAATTTGTAGGTGATGTAATCGTAGATGCTCAGAATTTTCAGCTTGTAGACAATGAAGTACAGGGGAATATCTATTTTACCAGCCAGGAAGCAAAGGATTCCTTTACCATGGACGCAACAAGTAAGGTTTCAGGAGTTCAAGAGCTTCAGAAGTAATTTTTTATGGTATTTATAATAATACCCGTTAATCATCCTTAATTCAATAAAATCATCCTTATAATAATTCAATAAATCTTCCTCAATAAAGGGACTGCTGCACAATGAATGAAAAGCGGTAAGAGCCAAAAGGCTTCTGACCGCAACATTGTTTAAAATGCAGCAGCCCCTTTAAATCGTATATCAGTCAGCTTTGCTTTTGATAATAAAACCTGATAAAATTGTTAATTATAAAAGGTGGAGGTGGAACAATGCAATTTTCTTTAGAAGCAATACAGAATGCCCAGATGAAATACACCGGACCGGATTTTCCCAAACTGATCAGGGAGTTTAAAGACCCGGTAAAAACAGAAGATAGGAGGGTAAAAAATGTCTAAAATTTTTCCTGAACCAATTTTAAATCTCCCCAAGGCAGATATTCCAATCAAAGGCTTGGAAGCATACCTGTCACAGGCAGCGGATCATCAGATAATATTTATGGAATTCTCTGAAGATGTTGAACTGTCAGAGCATTCCCATGAAAGTCAATGGGGCATCGTTCTGGAGGGGAAAATAGAGTTAACAATTGATGGAGTAAAAAATACATATACAAAGGGTGATAGATATTTTATCCCAAAAGATAGGAAACATTCTGGAAAAATCTATGCAGGATATGCGGATATGACATATTTTGATCAAAAGGACAGATACGGAACAAAAGCCTAATAGAAATTCCTTATTCTGCTGTCAAGAGCATTACCTATTACCGTATTAGACATTCTATCAGGTCTTATAATAGGTGGTTACGACGATGGATTCCATGAATCTTTTAAGGTACTGCCACTGGTATTAATTCTTATTGTAATTGCAGTAATAATCGGATTAAAGAGTGGGAATAAGATTAATAACGATAGGCTGACATCATAAAGGATAGAATTCTCTGTGAATAAAATCATTAAATACCAGAAAAATATCTCTACAATAGAAATTGAGAAAATTGAAGTGATATCCCTCACAGAGTATAAGAATAAAGGTATTATATAATAAAATAAGCATAAAGGTGTATTGTAACGGATAAAGTAAGAAAGGCAATTACATTCACAGAAAGAACAGGAGAAGAGAGATGAGTAACAGACATACGATAACAATTCAAACAACTGTTAATGCACCTGTAGAAAAAGTATGGAAAGCCTTTAATGAGCCTGAACATATAAAAAGGTGGAACAGTGCTTCTGAGGATTGGCATACCACTGCCTCAGAAAATGATTTAAAAGCGGGTGGAAGGTTTCGGTCCAGAATGGAAGCAAAGGACGGAAGCTTTGGTTTTGATTTTGCAGGAACTTATAACGAGGTTAAATTACATGAGACTATCAAATACACCTTAGAGGATGACAGAAAAGTCTCCATAAATTTTAAAAGTATAGGCAATCAGAATCAGACCGAAATTACAGAAGCATTTGAAGTTGAAGAAGCAAACCCTATTAAAATGCAGGAAGAGGGTTGGCAGGCAATACTAAATAATTTTAAAAGGTATACGGAAGAAACAATCATATAAACTCGCACTGGTTAATTTAAGAATATCTTCTCAGGGTATGAATGAAAACACATTTTGTCGTTCAGAACATACCACTGGTGGATTTGATCCAGGAAAATTCTATTACCAAGGTTCTTGCCCTGATAATGGGAGGAGGACTGTGCTTCTTCATCAGTTATATTTATAATAAATTAAGCGAGTCAACAAAATAAGTAAAGAAGGATATAAAGAAGGAAGTGCTCTTTCCTATAACGGACGGTTTAACGATTAAAAACTGTCTGCCATAGGAAGGAGTTTTTTTAATTCTAAGCTCTTTTTTTCTACCGGCAATAGAAATTATCTTCTGAATGCTCCTGGTTTTGGAGATAAAAGTAAGAAAAATACGGTATCTTACACCGGGTGTTTCGATATTAAACAGAAAACAGATTGTCTTATTCCATAATTTATTATTTATACCAAAATTTTTATTTTTGTAGTTGACTTTTATAATTTCGTATGCTACTATACAAAACATAAATTCAATACATACAATTCATATAAGACTAGTATGAATTATAAGATGAACATTTCAACAAATTACACAGCGAGGTAAAAAGCATCATATCAAGGGAGGACATTTATGAAATCAATCTTAAAAAAAGCAACTGCGGGCATTATAACATTTGCACTTGCATTTACAGTTTTGTTTAGTACGGTGGCAGCTGCAAAAACAGCAGCCCCTGAGCCATATTCCTGGAGTAAGGTTAATGGAGGAACCACCGGAGACTATATTGCTGATTCCTATGAAGGCATAGGGACAGGGCATGTATTTGAGTCAGTAACCCAGGAACGCTTACTTGATATCCTAAGCAGCAAAGGAAACTACTATATTGTTTTTGGCAGTCCTAAACTGACTACCAGTCAGGATATCCTAAGCAGTATTAATAAACAGGCTAAAAAAGATGGAATAACAAAGATTTATCACTTTGATCCCTTTATCGATGGTTACCAGCTTGATATAACTAAGAGCAATACTGTTTTTAAGACAGCTAATGGAACATCTGTAAATGAATTATGGACCAGAATAACAGCCTTACTTCCTGCGGAAGAACCCATAAAGAGCTACACCGTGGATGATACCTTACTGTTTTCTTATAACAGCGAGAGTACTGATAAAATTACAGCATATTTCAGTTTTAAAGACACGGATGAATATAACGGAAATGCCACTGCAGCAAGTATAGCCAAAGTTTTTAGAGACGGTAAAAGCAAAGGCACAGTAGTTCCTTCCAGTGTAAGAACAGACTTTGATTTCTTTCAAAGAGTATATAATGCTTCTGCAACTTATTTTAATTATAACAACGGAGTTGCAGATCCCTTAGGAAACAGAACAGGAGCTGCAACAACAGAAATCTTTACAAATGCAGACAAAAGCGGATTTGCACTGCATCAGGTGAACTTCGCTGAACTGATCAATCTGTTAAATTCCCCTGGCGATCACATCATATTCTTTGGTGCTTCCTGGTGCCATAATACACAGGCTATCATCGGAAGTGTTGCAAGAAAAGCGAAAGAATACGGCTATGAGAAAGTTTATGTATATGACACCACACTGGGTAATCAGTTAACCTTTGGCACCGGTGATGAGATTAATAAAGTAACAGCTTCCTCAAGTGCTTTCAATTCCAGAAATAGTGTTAACACCACTACAGGAAACGGAAATATAAGTTACCTTTACGGTGAACTTGCAAAATATCTTGGAAACTTTACGACAGAGAACAATTCCAAGCAGAACAATAGTATCACTTACTATCCTAATGGTGATTTAAACGGAGCGCTTACTTCAACAACACCTTGGAGTGAAGGAACTGATAAAAATGCCATTCGTCTTCAGTTACCATTCTTAATCAGCTATAACAAGGATAAAGCAGAACCTGTAACAAAACAGTGGCTTCATAAGAATGCTGCAAATGACGGAACTTATACTGAGTATATGCTGGAACTTGCATGGGTTTTAAAAACTTCTAATGCATTGACTGCAGAAGGCAGCATTGATGGACTTAACAAGGTGGATTTCGCCAGTGAAGCTGTGGCAGCTCTTGATAATGTATTAAAACCTGATAAATATGGTATATCCCTTTCAAAATCCGGTAAATACACTTTCACAGCCGCGAAGGTTGGCTACAAAAATCAAAAAGCTTATACTGTAGCAGTGAAAAATATCGGAGGACCTACAGGAAAGCTTGAGGTATCCTTATCAGGAAACGGAAGTAAATATTTCAAGCTTTCAAAGACCTCAATCAGCAGCCTGACCTTAAATGAAAGTGATTCCTTTACCGTTAAGCCCGTTACCGGACTTAAGGCAGGAACTTATAAGGCAACTGTAACAGTTACCGGCAGCAATAATATTTCCTCCTCCTTCACTGTTAATTTTACAGTAAAGAAATAATCTGTCCACACAGATATAGCCCAGGCAAAGAAGAATAAATAAAACTGGTCGTAAAGAAATATCAGGAGGTGCCTCAAAGCATATCCTGATATTTCATTAATGTAAGACATGTAATTTAGGATTACACAGACGGGAAAGGAACTAATTGAAATGAATATAGACTGGTTATCAGCAGCAGCGCTAGCGGTTGTATTTGTACTTTTTATAATAATCTATAAGCTGCAGAAAAAGAAAGTAAATTTCACTGCAATTATTTTAGGCTCTTTAGCGGCAGGAATCATAATAGGAATAATTTTTTCCGGTCATACCTCCTGGGTAATGCCCATTGGTAAGATTTATGTCAGTACGCTGACTGCCATTGTAAGTCCATTAATTATAATATCAATCCTCAGCAGTATTACCTCCCTGGGGTCTACTGCCCAGCTAAAAGGCATAGGTTTGCGTTCCATTGTATGGCTGCTCACCACTACGTTACTTGCCATATTACTGTCACTTGGACTGGGATTGACCTTTGGTATCGGAAGAAATTCCTATCTTTCCCTGGAAGGAATCGATGCACAGAATTTTGAAGGTAAGGTTGTTCCTTTTACCCAGGTGCTTATAGGTTTCTTCCCCCGTAATGTTGTCAGTGACATTGCCGAAGAAAATACGATTCCCATGATCTTATTTGCTGTACTGATTGCAGTTTCCTATGTATTAGTAGCGAATAAAAACCGTGAAAAGGTAGCGATTTTTAAAAGCTTTGTTGAAGCTGTTAAAGAAATTATCTTTAAAGCAGTAGATTTTATTATCAGCCTGACACCTTATGCTGTATTAGCGTTAATCGCCACAGCGACCGGAAATGGCGTCAGCAGATCAGGAATTATGTGGTCTCTGTTGGTACTCCTTATTGTATCCTTCATTGCTTTCGCTTTGGATACCTGGGTTATAAATGCGGTGTTATTAAAAGCCTTTGCAAAACTCAGCCCTCTAAAGTTCTTCCGCAAGGTATTGCCGGCTCAGGTGGTTGGATTTTCCACCCAGTCCAGTGCAGGAACCCTACCTATATCAACGGGAATATTAGTGAAGAAAATTGGTATAGATCCTAAGGTCGCGAATTTTACCGCACCTCTTGGTACTACCATAGGAATGCCCGGATGTGCTGGAATATGGCCGGTTCTTGTTGCCATCTATGGTATTAACGGACTTGGAATCAATTATGAGGTAAAGGATTATATTCTTTTAGCAGTTGTGAGCTTGTTCGTATCTCTTGGAACAGCAGGAGTGCCCGGAACAGCTACGATTACAACAGCAAGTGTTCTGACTGCTTTAGGGCTGCCATTGGAGCTTATCGTGCTTAGTATTCCTATTTCAGCAATAGCTGATACAGGGCGAACTGCTACCAATATCACTGGTGCAATGGTGGCTTCTGCTATTGTAGGTAGACAGGAAAATGGTATTAACGACAACATCTTTAACGATATTGAGGCTTATGAAGCAGAGGAGTTAAAGGGCAAGGAACAGGAAGCTGCCATAAGTGATTCAGAGCCTGATAATGGTATACCCATCGGCGCAGGATGCCGGTTATAGATAGCGGCAGCAGGAAAGGAGAGTATGATCCTATGAAAGATATTCGCAGTGAGTACGTTGGCAGACGTATGGTGAAGAAGATAACGAAGTTGATTTTTTCCGGTGCATTGGTTTTTGCATTAGTGCTTGTAGTCCCGGGAAATTATCATGTTGCTTACGCAGCTCCCTTAGAGGACTGTGACTTGGATGGTTTTGATGATGCCACAGGAGTACCTGTTCCCTGGCCCGGTTATGACGAAACAAAAGGAGATACACCGGATGGGCCTGCAGGAAGCAAAAATCCTACTACAACTCCCAGCGCCAATAGTTCTTCCGGTAATACCGGGGCTACTGAAACCTCCGGAAATAACGGAGGCGGAGCATCTGGAAATACCGGAGGTACCGGCACGGATAAAACAGACAGTGCAAAATCAGAGGAGACAAAGACCGGTAGTTCAAAAGATAATGCTTCTGGTAAGAACAATGACTCGAAATCTTCAAATACCACAACCGGCAGCACAGATAAAACTACCAGTCAGACCAGCAGCAAAACGGGAAGTACTGCTAAAAACAGCAGTAAATCAGGGACAGATAAAGCCGACAGTACAACATCAGAAAGTACTTCTAAAAGCAGTCCTACCTCAGGTAATAGTACCTCAGGCAGTTCTGGCTCAGGTAATACCTCCTCAAACAGTGCTTCTTCAAACACAGATAAAACAGTTAAGGACAATAAAGCTGAAACAGATAATACAAGCAACACAGCACAGAATGAAAGTAACACAGAGGCTGAAACTACAGCTTCAGGTGATACAGAAAGTATAGGAACAGATGAAACTGACAGGTCTGAATCAGAGGCTGAAACCAATCAGTCTAAAGCGGATGTTCCAGAAACTGAACAACAACCTGTGGTAGCTGATAATGAAACAACAGAAGCATCCGAAATATCAGATGATGTACTTGCAGCCGCTGTAAATACAAAAGGTTCTCTGGAAATAAAAGAGGCCTCAGGAAGTATTTTACATGCGGGAAGTTCAGTTATTGTCTCCGGTACCGGATTTGCCGGTAATGTACAGAATCTGGAGCTTGTTATTCAATCAGAACCCAGACAGCTTGGATTTGTTGAGTCTTCAGCAGAGGGATCCTTTGAAGCACAGCTCGCTATTCCGGAAGATCTGTCAGCAGGTGTACATCATATAGTTGTTCTCTATGAGGGAAATGAGATCACCCGCCAGGAAATCGAAGTTGGTCCCAAAGCAGCAGATAGTTTTCTGCAGGCACTTTCCGTAGGCTTTACAACAGAAAATCATGGACTTGTACCAGGTCTGTTAATTCTGTTAGGGCTTATTGTTGCAGGAACCGGGGTTTTAGGCTATAGTGTTCTTTTTCATTCAAATAAGAGAGAGGTTAACTCTTAAGCTGACGCTAAAAGTTAAAATAACTAAAATTACTCTGGCGTAATTCTATTCAATAGGGTACACTGGTCTCATAAGTAAATAAATCAATTTGACAAATATAAATGAATAAGTTTATGCGATAAAGGAAGTAATAATGATTCATTCAGAATTGTATCAGAAAATTTATGAGATTGTAGCAGATATTCCGGAGGGAAAAGTCGCTACTTACGGGCAGATAGCCTGGATGGCCGGACGGCCCGGTGCACCACGGATTGTTGGTTATGCAATGAGGATAGTTCCCTTTGAGCTTAAGTTACCCTGCCACAGAGTTGTTAACAAAGCAGGTAAAATGGCGCCTGATCACGTCTTTGGAGGAGAGCAGCTCCAACGCACCATACTCGAACAGGAGGGAGTTACCTTTCTGAGTAACGGATGCATTGACATGAAGAAATGTCAATGGATGATGTATGTTCCGGACGAAGATGTAGGCAATCCAATATAAGAGGCTTTGTTGAAATTTGTAGATAGAATGAAATCAAAAAGGCTTTGAAAAAATGCAAAAAGATTCAGAAAATACAAAGAGGCTCTGAAAAATGCAAAAAGATTTAGAAAATACAAAAAGGCTCTGAAAAATGCAAAAAGATTCAGAAAATGCAAAAAGGCCCTGAAAAATGTAAAAAGATTCTGAAAGTGCAAAAGAGCTCTGAAAAATGTAAAAAAATTATGAAAATGCAAAAAGGCCCTGAAAATACAACAAGGCTCTGCATATTTAATAGGAAACTGAAATTTAGTAAAACTTTTAAAGGTTTATAAGACTTTAAAATTTCATATGGCTCAAAATTATTAGGAGTTGATTCAAACAAATACCTTTGTTTTGAATCAACTCCTATTTTTAAGATAAGATAAAATATCAAAAGGTCATTTAATTCTATTTATGCCTAAGGGACATGGATTTTTCTGCTGCAGTATTTATTTGTAAAAAACTTTTAATATGACATACTATCGTCATATTATCCCTGCTATACTGTTTAAAGATATGAATTAAAAGGAGGAAAATAACATGCTGATTAATGTAAAAGAATATTTGCTTGATACCTTACCGGGAGAGTATCATAAAGTGCTTCAGCTTCCCGATGTTCAGATTGATACGGACAAAATAAAATGTATGATGATCAATGAGGTTCCTCCTATAAATCCTGAGGATGGTTTTTATGGTAATAGTGCTGATCCGGATTATATGAGAACGACACGTGAGCTGTTTCAGGCTGCCGGAATACCTGTGAATAGCATTTCAGAAATTCTTGATTTGGGAATCTACATTACAACAGCTGTTAAAATACCAAAACAACAATATACAGTTCCAAGGGAATTAATAAGTCAGCATTTACCCTTGCTGGAGAAAGAAATAGAGCTCTTTCCCAATATAAAAGTTATTATGCTCATGGGTGATGTGGCTAAAACTGCCTTTAATGAAATTGCAAAGAGAAAGACAAACAAAAGGGTTATCCCCTCAGGCTCAACTTATAAGATAAGAGGACTGCAATATTACTATGGACAAGTAAGGGTTTTTCCATCTTATATAATGACAGGTGGCAATATACTCATTGAAAAGTCAAAACGAAACATGATCTCTGAGGATATCAAGGAAATGATGAAAATCCTGCATTGAGCTTATAAAATGACTGTGACAGAAGCCGGCATATTACGCAAAGCCACGTGACATGCTGCCAGCAGTGCATCTCTGCCTCCCTCTGTGGAGGTCAAGAAAATAGTATAATAGAAAAAGCTTCTTCAGTTGAAGAAGCTTTTTAGCATAGTACAATATCACCCCTCTTTTGTTTTCTTAGGTATTCTTTCTATATCAATAAAAAATAATCTGCAGCTACCCCAAAAAAAATAAAATACTTGTCGAATAAAGTAATAGTAGGGATATATACAACTCAGTTTAAATCTGTTAAATGCAGCCTTAATAGAATATCATAGCTGCCTGACATAAAGTAGTATGAAAATGGTAAGCATATTCCGTCATAAAGCAGAAAAAACTGATTAAATAAAGTAAGTTGTATAAAGGGAGGGATAGTCCTGAGTGAATTAAATAACCTTGCAATTGAAGCATCTCAAAATGAAAACATATTAAATTCTTTTATTAAACAACATGAAAGCTTTATTTTAAATACAGCCTCTAAATACACAGGTCATTACATTACAAAAAGCGATGATGAATGGTCAATTGCATTAACAGCATTTGTGCAGGCAGTGAAAGAGTACAACCTGGATAAAGGGAGTTTTTTAAGTTTTGCCAAATTAGTAATTCAAAGAAGATTAATTGATTATACAAGACAACAGAACAAATACAAGTCTGAGGTAATTGTAAGTCCGGTTATTTTTTATATGAATTCCGAGGAGGAAGAGGACAAGACCTATCAAAACGCAGTAACAAAAAAATCCATGGAGGCTGTCAGGCAGGAAAGTCTGGGGTTGGAAATTACAGGGGTTAATGAAAATTTAAAGGAATATGGTTTTACTTTTTATGATCTGACAAAAAGTTCCCCCAAAGCAGAAAAAACCCGACTTGCCTGTGGGAAAGTCATTAATTTTTGTATGGAAAATCCCATCATCCTTCAGGAATTAAATAAAACAAAATTATTACCTGTAAAATTACTTGAGAAAAATTCAAAGGTACCCCGAAAAATTATTGAACGCCACCGAAAATATATAATAGCAGCCATAGTGATATTATCCGGAGAATATCATGAACTTGCAGAATATTTGCGTTACATCAGAGAGGAGAAGAAACAATGAAATCAGTAGTAGTTGAAATAAAAGGTAAATTTGCAGCAGTTCTATCTGATGATGGCAGCGTTTTGAGAATCAGGAACAAAGAATACACAGTGGGCCAGGAGATTCAGCTTGATGAAGTTTACCAGCATAAAATAAGCAGATTATCTGGCTTACTGCTAAAAGAAAGAAAAGAGGAGAAACTAATGAATAAACTACATATATCAAGAAAGCTGGCATTTTGCGCAGCCTGTGTTGCATTTTTGCTTTTCGGTACGGGTACAGGGATATGGGCATATGCCTCTCCATATTCCTATGTCAGCCTTGACGTGAATCCATCTATTGAGTACACACTGAACCGCTTTGACAAGGTAATAAATGTAAAGGCAGTAAATGATGACGGACAAACAATATTAGATGAGATTAACATTGAAGGTCTAAAGTATAAGTCTATTGAAAATGCCATTCTTGCAACTGTAGAACAGATTTCTAAAGAAGGATATTTCACAGGAGGAAATGTAGAGACGGTTACAGGCTCTGCAATCGAAATAAAAGATAATGATGGCATAGAAGATAACAATAAAACAGAAGATAACAGTGACATAGAAGATAATAATAATGGCAAAGAAGACAATAATGGCAAAGAAGATAATAATGGAAAAGAAGATAATAATGTCATAGAAAATAATAATATCACAGAAAATAATACTGACACAGAAGTAAAAACAGTTACTGGTTCTGCAATCTCTGTAAAAGGCGGGATTGTAATTACAGTATCAAGCGGTAATGCAAAATTATCCGATGAACTGGTTAAGGAAATAAAAGAAACAGTGAAAGCTTTTGTAAAGGAAAATGTAGAAGTAGAAGTTTCAAGTGTGGGACTCCAGCGTGTTAAGGAAGCAAGAGAGCTGGGAGTAACCCCTGGTAAACTGAATCTGGTTGAAAAGCTGAAGGAAAGTGCAGCGGATCCAGGTAGTATTGTAATTGAAGAATGGTTAAAGAAACCTGTTAAGGACATAATGAAAGAAATCAAGAAGTATAAAAAAGCAGAAGCTTCAGATACAACTACACAAAATGAATCAACCAATGAATCAACAGATGGCGCAACTGGCCAATCCGTTATCTCTGAGAACAATGAAAGTACAGGAACTGTAAATGCAACAAAGACGAAAGAACCGGATAAAGCTAAGAAGGATAAAGAAGATAAAGTAAAAGAAAAGGCTGATAAAGCAGATAAGAAGAACAATAAAGCAGCAGAGAAAAAAGAAGCAGCTAAAACCCAGAAAGCAGCTAAAACTCAGAAAGAAAAAATCAATACAAATAACCAGAACAAGACAGGAAAAGAAGATTCAGAAGCCAAAGAGCAAAAGCAAGAAAAACAAGACCAAGAAAAACAAGACCAAGAAAAACAGGACCAAGAAAAGCAAGACCAAAGTAAGAGTGAGAAAACCAAAACAAATAACGGAAATAAAGAGAATAACCAATTGAAGAATTCTAATTCGGTAAATGATTCTCAAAGCAACAATTCTTCATATTCAAATACTGAGAAGGATGATAAGGCAAAGAATAATAAAAATAATAAATAGTTTAAAGAACAGTTTTTTATAGAAGAACCTTACTTGCTTCATGTAACACAGTTCAAATTGTAAAGGCTTTTATAGCAAAAGAGGGACACAAGTCAGCATTTTGTAAGACTTTTGGTCTCTCTTTTGCTGTATTAAATACAGAGAATATTTATTTTAAGTCAGCTGTTAAAAAATTCTTATTTTAAAAACAGTGCCAGTAAACTTCATTGACTGTGCTGTCAGGATACTGCCAGCCAGGATAACAGATCCTCCCTTACCCTACGGAAAGGATATTGCTTTGTTTCCAAGTGTAAGGTAAGGGAGGAAAAAAACTAAAAAAATCTATAAAGAGAAGTTGGAATTGACTTATGAAATCCGAATCAGATGGTTAGCAATAATGCTTAATATAATTAAATGAAGAGGGTAATATAAATAAAAAAAGTATTTTGCCCCCTTCCCCTTTTTTCCATTGTATAAAAGTATAAGTGGCAATGAAAAAAGCATCATCCAATAATAATTATCCACTAATAATGACCTGCGATAAATGTTCTCTGGTAACCTGTTTAGAATAGCTACTGACATAAAGTCGTATATATCTCTAAAATCAAATTCAGAAAACCGAGATACCCGGTTCATTATCCTCGCCAGGATATTATATTGTAATATTGCTGTATACAAAATTGCATATCCTGCGAGTGAGAAAGAAAAAGCTTTTTTATTATTATGATATATGTATAAGAATAAAGCTAATATTACATAAGTTATTCCACCTTCCATGTTGAAGATGCTTCCTAATAATGGTGCTAAAACGATTGTAGCAAAACTTTCTGTAAGCAGATTCAAGTTTACACAAACTATTAGAAGGGCAAATGTAATAATCTGCCATATAATAAATATTATTATATCCCTGTATTTTTTTTCTCTCGCCTTTTCATATAAATAATAAGATAAGACGCATATTAGCAGCGTTCGAAAGATATTATTTTCAATCTCAATGTACTTAACCAAACTTATATAATTAATAAGCGACATTATTATGCTTGAGATGTAAAGTCTGAATATATATCTTTTTTTATTACTTGTGAAACGATAGCTTTCTCCTGTCAAAAAAATAAAAATTGGGGCAGCTAATCGACCCACCCATCTAAATAAAATAGGCGTATCGGGAAAAAACTCGTTTATGTGATCAAATGTCATAAATATGACAGCAAGAAACTTTAATAGGCTGGCTGACACTATGTAACCTCCTGGACAAGTATAACGACAGTTATTAAATTGTATTTACGGTGAGGATAAAGAGAGGGAAGAATTTCAATAAACATTAATTTGACAAATTTGAGAACAGGGAATCTAAAATAAAGATTCCCTGCTCTTTTTCATAACATATATTTTCACGGATATGGAAAGTTGTAACTACCCTAATTTTCTTATCCATCCTGAAAAATCAGAAGGAGCTTGAAATAAGATGTATGCTTTGTCATCAATTTGGAAGCCGCTACATTCAGCATTAACGGTATATCCAGGTGCTACAGTCAATTCCTCTTTGGTACTCCAAAATGTTTTCACCTTTGCAGTTAATGTGGTGTTTGAATAGTTTTTGATTTGTACCTGATACTTTGTATAACCAGTAAAGTAGTAATTGGTATATAAATCACTGTTACTAGCACTTCCTGAAAAGCTATAATCTCCGGTTGACAAATCCCATGCAGTATCAGGCCTAGATAAACCCCGTGTAATAGGATTTATTTCTGTTAGACCAGTTGTTTCGTGATTTCCCAGCATATTATGAGCATTAATCTCAGCGTCAGACATTTTTTCTACACTAATGATATGCATAGAAATTGATTCTTCATTTGGAGTAGCTGTTTCTGCACATACGGATGCTGGAACACAGATAATGGATAAAGATGTTAATAGAGCAACAATAGTTCGCTTTAATTTCATGATGGTACCTCCTATAAGAATTAGACGTAAGTATGATTATAGCTTAGAAATTATCTAAATTACCAAATGAAGTACATTGGATACACCCCCTTAGCAAACTTTTTATTAATTACGTTAATTAATAAAAATGACTACAGTAACAGTATAATGAAAATAACAAAATATGTCAATGTTAAAGCGCATAACTTATCAATAGTAAATTCTGTTTTTTGCACTTAATCGAGGAACAGCTTTGAAAGGTAAATATTTTTCGCACTAATGAAATGAGGAAATCTAAGACTTTTAGCTCTTTGATGTGATAAAATATAAAAAACTTTTTCACAAAGGAGTATTTATCATCATGTCTAGAGCTGCCAGAAGAGAAATTAAGAAGACTTTTCAGAAAGATATCGTGGAATTTTTGAAAATCCAGAAGCACTTTCTACCTGATTTTATGAAAGATTTAAGTAATGTGAATGATCCCAGACATATATCCTATACCGATTATGATATCGAAGAGATTTTATATACCATTATCATGAAGAAATTTGTGCACCATCTCTTCTATGCAGGATATGACGGATAAGTTTAACACAAAGGAATGCGTTCATAACCTTGTCTCATCCTTGGGAAAGAAGAAAAAGAGTTTCTACCTCATTATGTGACAATCAATGAATGATTGGAAAAGTTAGATCCGGAAGAACTTCAGAAGTTCAGAAAACGTATGATTAAAAAGCTACTCAGGAAAAGAAGCTTCGAAAATGCAAGATTTCTGAGTAAATACTGGTTGGTAATAGTAGATGCAACATAGCTATTCTGTTTTAAAGAGAAAATGGATGAACACTGCTTACGAAAAACAATCAATAAGGGAACCAAGGATGAAAAAACCTACTATTACCACAATGTATTAGAAGCAAAGCTGGTATTAGGGGAACATTTAATTATCAGCATTGCTACTGAATTTATTGAAAATGAAAAGGAAGATGTTGAAAAACAGGATTTGTGAAAGAAAGGCTTTTAAAAGACTGGCTGAAAAGTTAAAGAAAAACAATCCTCGGTTACCGATTTGCATCCTTGGAGACAGCCTGTATGCCTGTGCACCTGTGTTTCAGATATGCAAGGAAAATGACTGGGTTTCCTTCTTCGGTTTAAAGATGGGAGTATTCCGTCACTTGCAAAAGAGTATCAAACAATAATAGGAATGGGTAAAAATGAAGGAAAGATGAAAGAAGAAAAAAAAATCTACAAACGGAAAACGCGTGAAAATGTGAAGCATGATATGAAATGGGTATCAGAACTTTATTATGAGGGGCACAATCTCACGATAATGGAATTAAAGATAGAGATGGATGGGGAGCCAGCGGGAAACTTTCAATGGATCACCGGATTATCAATCATAGGAAAAACGGCATGGGAGTTTGCACAGACAGGAAGAAAACGCTGGAAGATAGAAAATGAAGGATTTAACATACAAAAAAATCATCGTTATAACATCGAGCATGCGAACAGTCTTAATTACAATGCCATGAAGAATCATTATCTGCTAACACAGATAGCGGATGTGCTGTTACAGCTATATGAAAATGGAATTCATGGGTTAAGAGAAATAAAAAGGACAATAAAAAATATATCTTCTGATTTGTTAGCCAGCTTTGGACGGCAACTAACAAGAGAAGATATATCTTATACAGAGAAACGCACATCAGTAAGCATTTCTTGATAAGAACAGTATACCAAAGGAAGTGATATCTGAAAAGAGTAAATTTAAAAAAGAATAGAAATCCACAGAAATTTCAGGTCAGAAAATAAGTCTGCCTATGTGATGTGGATAACTTATCCGAAAATCCATAAAACAGTCAATAGATATCCACAATCATTGTTTTTGGTGAATTCAGCGATATATAAAGAAGTTTACCTTTCAGAGCTGAAGTAAGTGAAAAAGTATTGACAGCAAGCGTCGATTTAATGTTTAATAAGGAGTAAACCTATCATGAAAGATGCTCTATCGGTAGGTACAATATCGGGGAAATTAACATCAATTTAAGGGGTTTGAAATTTGTCAGCAAGAAGTATTTTAGAAAGGGCGGTTGCAAAATTTTGAACCTAAACAGTATAAATAATGAAAAACTGTTGGAAATTATTAGTGTACAGACTGAAGTAGCCCAGCAAGGAATGGATCTGGGGTGTATAATGGATTTAGTAACACAGAGAACACAGCAGATTACATATGCTGACGGTGCTTCCGTAGAATTAATTGAGGATAAGGAACTCGTCTATAGCGCAGCCTCCGGAATGGCTGAGAAATTCCTGGGCTTGCGTTTGAAAATAGATAATAGCCTTTCGGGAGAATGCATTAGGGCAAGAATTCCTTTAATTAGCAACGACATAGAGTTGGATGACAGGGTTAATAAAATTGCATGCAGGCAGATTGGTCTGAATTCAATGATTGTAGTGCCTCTAATCTGCAGAGGTGAAGTCGTTGGTATAATAAAGGTGCTTTCAGCAAAAGCAGGGCATTTCAAGGAGGAAGATATTAAGATATTGGAGCTTATGTCAGGACTTATTGCTGCTGAGATGTTTAGTGCAATGAGAAATGAAGAAAGTGAGTTGTTATTTAAGGCAACACATGACAGTCTGACAGGAATATCAAATAGAGCCCTGTTCTATGACCGCTTACGCCAGAAATTAACAAAGGCAACAAACAACCACGAGAATTTTGGAATTATAACTCTTGATATGGATGGCTTAAAAGAAATCAATGATAAGCTCGGACATCGGGCTGGTGATGCGGCTATCAGAGAAACGGCTGCTCGAATCAACACTTCATTACGGGAAATGGACTTGGTATCCAGGCTTGGTGGAGACGAATTTGGAATTATTGCTTCTAATGTATCGGATAAAAATGATATTGTAGAGATGATTCATCAAATTGATTGTGAAATTACAAAACCCTTCGAATTTGAAGGCCAGAATATAAATCTAAGAGCCAGTATCGGATATGCTCTTTTTAGTGAAGATGGCATAGAACTTGAGGTCTTAATTGAAAAGGCTGATAAATCCATGTACGAAGTGAAAAGAGAGCGCAAGGGACCAGCAAATGTGCGATAAAATAGTAGAATAGATGGAATTTAGACGTAGGTGAGTAACTTACGTCTTTTATTTTTATGCTAAACTCATATTTCATGCTAAGCTATATTTCATGCTAAGCTATATTTCATACTAAGCCCATATTTCATGTTAAGTTCATATTTCATGCTAACTATATTTCATGCTAAGCCCATATTTCATGCTAAGCCCATATTTCGTGCTAAGCCCATATTTTATGCTAAACTCATATCTTTATGCTAGCCTAATTTTTCATACTAATTTAATTAATAATATCTATTAAATAATTATTTTGACGTTTTCCAGGATAGAAATCTAGGTGAAAATATTGAAAAAGGAATAACCTGATTAACATAGTTTATTACATATAAAAGACATTGATTTATTATTGAAAGAATAAATTTGGAAATTATGACTTGACATATATAGATTATCTATATATTATATGTATAGATAATCTATATATAAGGAGGTCAATAATGGCGATTGATAAAAGTTTGCTCTCAGGAAGTACAACCATGCTAATATTAAAGCTTTTGGAAAAGAAAGATATGTATGGTTATCAGATGATAGAAGAATTACATCAGCAATCCAATAAAACCTTTGAGTTGAAAGCAGGTACCCTATATCCCATATTGCATGGATTGGAGCGTGAAGGAATGGTGGAGGCCTATGATGACAGTGCCGATAGCTTAAGGGTTAGAAAATACTATCATATAACTAAAAAGGGGAAGAAGCAGCTTGCTGCAAAAAAAGAGGAGTGGAACTTATATACCAATGCGGTAAATAATATACTAAACGGAGGTATAAGCTTTGGAATCAATTGACAAAATAAAAGAATTCAAAGAGGAAGTATGTAAGCAGATCAGGTGGAAGCGGGTTCATGAGCCAGTAGCCAGAGAATTGGAAGCTCATATGACGGATCAAATAGATAATTATCTGAGACAGGGGGATTCAGAAGAGACTGCGGTATATAAGACTATTCTGGATATGGGGGATCCTGTGGATGTAGGTACCCAGCTTGATCGTATACACAGGCCAAAGTCTCAAATAAGTATGATAATATTTACAATTTCCATGCTTCTGATAGGTTTAGTGATTCAGATCTTCTTAGTGCATGACAATGCTTATCCTGTCAATCTTCCCAAGCAGATAGTGGCGGCTGTTCTTGGTATTGGTATTATGTTTCTGGCTTATTACGGAGACTTTACCTTGTTAGGAAGGTATTCCAAAGTACTCTTGATTGCAACTGTAACCATATCAGTTGGTATGCTGATGGTAGCACCTGAAATAAATGGGAGACCGTATTTTTTCATTTCGACTTTATTCACATTCAGTCTTTCCTGCATTTCACTTGTACTGCCACTTACGTTAACTGGAATTATATTTGCAACAAGAAAGTATGGTTATATCGGGCTTTTCCTTCTAAATCTTGTAATACTGGGATTAACATTTCTTACATATAAAACTTCTTCCATAGGAAATGCAGCATTCTTCTTTGCTACTGCTATAATACTTACCTGTACTGCAATTTACAAAGGATGGTATCCAGTTAATAAAAAGATGGGCTATATAATAGAAGTTTTAACAAGTATAGCAGCTGTTGTAGTAGTTTTTTTACAATACAGCTATTATATTATCAACCATTTACAGATAGTAATGAATCCTGGAATGGATGCTTATGGAAAAGGATACTTTGGTGTAATGATAAGAGAATTGCTTCACAATGCCAGATTTGTTGGAAAAGGGGTAATACCGGAAGTATACAGCCATTCCTCATTTCCGCTGCCATCGATTCATTCCGATTATCTGCTGACGTATTTTATAGTTAATTGGGGGTGGCTATTTTTCTGTGTACTATTTGTTGTGTTTGCTGTCTTTCTTATAAGAGGTTTCCAGCTGACCTTCAAACAAAAAAGTCTGTTGGGATTTTTAGTTTCCCTTGCAGTAATGTTAACACTAACCTTTGAAACTTGTAACTACATTGCTTGGAATTTAGGCTTTATGTTAGTATCACCTATTACACTGCCGCTGATTTCTTATGGTAATGCAGCCTTATGTATTCATTTATTTCTGATTGGTATTATGCTGTCAGTATTTCGCAGTGATTTTATTGTATCGGATAACAGACTCCATAACCCAAAAGGAAATCTTATCAAATGGGAAGACAGATGTCTTACTATAGATTTCAATAAATATAGAGCAGACTGAGGTGCTAATATGTAAAAATAAGCTATTCATGATATTCCTGTATAATGATTTGCTTCCTATGCACACATAAAAATACCTTGCAGAAGATAAAGTTATTCGCAAGGTATTTTTTGTATATTGTATTATCCTCTGAACTCGATATATTCACCGTCTGGCCCTTGAAATAGCACCCTTTTCCAGCCTTTTTCCTCTGGGACTCTTGGACTGGGGATATGAGGTTCAGATATAACGGGTATACCTGCCTCCACCAGTCTGTTATAATCTCCATCAAAATCATCGCTGATTAAGCAGAAGTGACATCCTGCGTTCACTTTGTTATTGGTCCAATGCTCAAGCTCTAATACGGTACTACCCAGCTTGAGATAGACAACTTTCTCAAGTGCAGGAACACCCGGTACATCATGTTCAAAGTATTGCTTGAAGCCAAAGTTTTCTTCATAAAATTCAATGGATTTCTTTCTGTCTTTTACAGATATCGCAACATGGTCAATGTGTGTAAACATTATTTCTTCATCCTTTCCTTTGATTAAACTAATAAGTTGTATTGAATAGATTAAAGTTAATTTAAACTATTTTGGCAAAGCTATTTTAATCTGTAAGACCACCCAATTGGAGGAAGTTGTATTCTGAAAACCATGAAGCTCGTCATGAGGAGAATAAATAATATCCTTTTCTTTCACTGACACAGGTTCATTATTTATGGTTATTGTACCGCTTCCGGAGATTACATAAAATACTTCGTCAATATCAGTATGCTTATGATCAGGTGTCGTCTGACCGGGAGCATAAAGCAGGAGACCGGTATCCAGCTGACCTTCTTTGAAGATTCCTTTTCTGGCACTTTTATCCATGGCAAATTCTAAAATATCTTCTATATTAATTTTCTGCATATATATTACTCCTAACTAAAGTATTCTCAAATAGACAGCATTCATCAGGTTCAAATTACAAGCGCTTGTATTTACTAATGATTTACTGTAAAATTATCATAGTATAGATGTTTTCTTTTGACAAGAAGGCACTTTTTAGTTGATTACTGACCAAATGGTAAGTAATGATTATGAAAGGTAAGTAATAATTATTGATAGAAAGAGGTTTGCATATGCCATGTAATAAATCCTGTCCCATTGAACACACTGTTAATCTAATCGGTCACAAATGGAAGGTATTAATCATAAGAAATCTGATGAATGACGGGACCCAAAGGTTCTCGGAGCTTAGCAAAGAAATCAATGGCATAAGCCAGAAGATGCTGACCCAACAGCTTAAGCAATTAGAGCAGGACGGAATTATAGATAGAAAAGTTTACCCGGAAGTTCCGCCAAAAGTGGAATATTCCCTGACAGAGTTAGGCAACTCATTAAAACCAATTTTGGATTCCATGAATTTATGGGGAGTTGAACATATGAAACAGCATGGAGGGGCATGACATCTCTATAGAAGAGTAAATTAACTGAAGGATAAAATCTAGGTATATAAGCCGTTATGGAGAGAGGTGAACTGAAGCTGCAAGCCATGAGCAGTACTCATAGCTTGCAGAAAATGCTATTAGATCTGGTTTTTACTTTAACTGTTTTCTGGTTAAGTATAAGTTGAAGTAATAACACAGGAGAATTAAGTTAACCTCTTCATTCTGCGAAAGTCTACCGGTGTAAAGCCCGTTTCTTTCTTAAAGAGTTTTGTAAAATAAGAATAATTGCCATACCCTACTTTATCCGATATAAGATTAACTGACAGTACCGTATTGATAAGCAGATCCTTTGCCGTTTCAATACGTTTTTTTATAATGTAATTAACCAGGGAAGTCCCAGTTTCTTTTTTAAAGAGTCTGGCAGTGTAGTCCGGATCCAGGTATACAATTTCAGCCAGGCTGTTACGGTTAATATCCTCTGCAAAATGTATGTCAATAAACTCACAGATAATAGAAGCTACTGACTTTTCAGAAGCTGAGAAGGCGGCATAATCCAGAGCAGTATTTACCAGATAGGTAATGTAGAGTAACATGTTTTCAATGGATTTAGAAGACAGCTCCAGCAAGGTGTCATTGGTTTTGCCCTGTATCAGTTTATGAGCCAATATTCCTTTCTCTTTTAAGAAAGAATAGATAAGCTGTATGACATCAATCTGGAAACTGGCTAAAACTGTGTAGTTCAATTTATCAGATTGAGCCAGCGTGGTCAGGTATTCTTTACAGTAGGAAGTAAATAATTCACGTTTTTCCAATTGCAGATATTCATCCAAAAGCTTCAGGTTGGGTAAGGAGTACTCGGCCTGCACCGGTATGTAGTCACCCAATAAAAAGACCTTATCCTTACAAGCTATGATATTTTCATTCATGGCTTGTAATTGCTTCAGTCCGCTGTGAAACTCCTGGAAGGAAGCAGGGAGTCCTATATAACTGCTAAGGGAGGCATCATATTTTTTATTCACCAGCCGTATGAGTCTTGTACAGTAATCGGATAATCTGGGCAGCAATTCTTCCGTTGTACTGTTCGTTGAGTTAATAATGGCAAGAAAACTTCCATTGACAGGATCTAACTCTAAAAGAATGTCGTGAGGAGATAATACTTTCTCAAAGGTTTCCTGGAAAGAAATTTCAAAGCCCATCCTCAGCTTTTTAGCATCCGGATAAGAAAATGTTATTTCATTTTTAGCGGTTAATTTAATGGTAAACAGGTCAAAGAGAATAAGAATAAATTTGTCCGTCATTTTATAGGGTAAATGATTTTTAGACAGACGGGCTTTCAGTTCCTCTTCCGTATAAGCTGCCTCACGTTTCAGATAAGCACTCCAGAAATGCTCTGAAATATTTACCCTGATATCCTCCCACATGGTAGTAATATTGGCTGCTTTTTTTGCCTGATAACCTGCTTCTACTTTTATTACTGCTTTTTTAACAATTAGGGCGAGCTTGTCAAATTCAATGGGCTTTAAATAATATTCCAGACTTTGCAGTTCCACTGCTTTTTGTGCAAAAGTAAAATCAGCATAGTTGGTCAGAAAGATAGTCTGAATATCATAATTTTCTTCCCGTACCCAGGTAAGGAGATCAATACCGGTTCCCTGGGGCATGTCGATATCTGTAATCAGAATCTGTACGGAGTTTTCCCTGATTACTTCTTTGGCCTGGCTTATATTAGAGGCTGTGTAGACCTCATGAAGGCCCAAAGCCTTCCAATCCATATTTTGAAGCAGGGCCCCCAATACAAAGCGGTCGTCGTCAACAAGTAATATATTCATAAAATTCTTTCTATATAGTTGAATCCTGTCTTTCCGGGATTAGAAATACCTTAAATCAGGCATTTTTATATCGGAAGCGGTATAGTACTTCATTCAACTTATATAATCCTCCTCTATTTATTTTCTGTATGAAAAGGCAGTAAAAGCTCTATGCATGCACCCATATCTATATTATTGGAGAATTTCAACTCATACTCTTCACCATATAAAAAGGTGAGTCTTTCTTTGGTATTACTGATTCCAATTCTGGTACCATCTTCACCGGCAAGGGAGTGGCGGCTGTTTAATACATTGAGTGCCTCATTGCTAAACCCCGGACCGGAGTCTTTCAGAAGGATTTTCAGGCAGTCTTTCTCCAATCTCCTGCATTTTTGTACCGTTAATGTAATCTTCAGGGTGATGGTAAGAGATACGCAGTGCTTAATGGTGTTCTCAATAAAGGTCATAAGGATAAGAGGAGGTATGACAGCCTCATCTGCTCCGGCTTCTATATTACATTGATAGGAAAAGGCAGAACCGTACCTTAGGCTTTGTATATTTAAATAATCATTAACATGATTAAGTTCATATTCCAGCTTTATAAAATCCTTATTTGTCTGGAACAGGTAGCGCAGATATTTGGAGGTAAAAAGTGCCATGGACTCAATCTCTTTATAATTCTTTGTCTGAGCCATACTGTATATGGTAGTCAGGCAGTTTAAATAGAAATGGGGTTTTATCTGCTGCTGTAAGAAACCTATTTGAATGCGTTTCTTCTCCAGCTCCTCTTCATATAAGGTGATTTTTAATTTAGTTATTTCCCGCATCAGATTCTTAAACTGCATGCTGGCCTGCTCCAGCTCAATGATATTGCCATCCTGCAAGTCCAGCAGATTGGAACCTTCATTGATCTTAGAGAGATTTAAGGAGAAATTCCGAATTGGCTTAATCACCTTTTGCTGCATATAAAACAGAAATACAAATAAAGTTAAAGCTACAATAAAAGCCATGATAATGACAAAAATCTGTATAATAATAATCCGCTCATAGGACCAGTTATCAACATAAATATTTAAAGTAAAAGGCAGATTCGATTCTTCATTGCCAAAATATAAGCGGCTTAAAAAAAGTGGATTTCCCGGGCTGTGCTTCTTTTTGGAATCCGTGTTGGCGAGGATGGTATGGTTTGCATCCTTCATAAGCATATAGCCATTGGCACCAAGCTTTACATCTTCAAGAGGGGTCAGAATATCTCTGGCGGAAATCAGTGAAATAAAAGTACGGTTATTATAAGTTATAATATAGTAGAAGTAATAATTCTTACGTATTTTTAATATCTTCCAGTCGCTGCTGTTTTTTAAGGTCTCACCGCTTTCGATTTTTTTGAGAAATTCTTTCTTGCAGATAAGATAATCAGAATAGGAGAGGTTAAGGGCAGAACTGTTAAAGAAAAGGTCCTGCTCCTTCAGATACAGGAAATACTGATATTCCCTGCCTGTCGCATATTGATTGTCACTTACTCTGGTACGAAAGGTAGAGATGGCATCCATGCGTTCACCGAAATCGGTACTGGTCTCCAGGGTCTCTACCAGTGGCTCATGGATGGCTGTCCAACGGACAAAGTGCTCTACGGCTACGGTTTTTCGAACCGTCTCATTCTGGTATAAAGTTATGGTATTGGATATATGAGTTACATTTTGCTGCCTGGTAGTGATAATGGAGAAAAAGCTAACCATAATGTTAATAACAATAATCGGAATGGACAAACTGATTAATACTTTTATATAATGCTCCAGTGAATAACTGGATCTGTATCTTTTTTTTCCCATGTAAGCTCCTGTAATGGTAATTTTATGATTGGAGGTGTAAAGTCAGGTTACCATTTAGTACTACCCTGTAGTACTAGTTTATCACTATTATACAAGAATAGACTCTTAGATACTAGCAAATTTCCCAGGAAGACGAAATAGTGCTAGGGTAAAGTCGGAATTGTTCTATAGACCCTTGTATAAATGTGATAAAATTCCCACTAAAGGAGGACGCAAAATGAAAAAAATATCAAATAGTACCAAAGGGGCAAGAGTTTCTTTGGGCAGAGGGTTAAAGAAGAGTATTCCGCTATATATACTTTTATTTCCGTCTGCTGTTCTTTTGTTCTGCTTTGCGTATTTACCGATGTATGGTCTTATAATTGCCTTTAAAGATTATTCACCGGCACTGGGGATTATGGGGAGTCCCTGGGTAGGCTTCAAGCATTTTATAAAGTTTTTCAATTCGTACCAGTTTGCACTAACACTCAAAAATACATTATCTATCAGCCTTTACGGAATTATAGTCGGGTTTCCGCTGCCGATTGCTTTGGCATTGTTATGCAACCAGATCAGAAACCAGAAGTTTAAAAAAGTATTTCAGGTAACAACCTACCTTCCGCACTTTATTTCCACCATGGTTATGTGCGGCCTGATTCTGATCTTTTTGTCACCCAGCAGCGGAATCATAGCAAATTTTTTCAGGCTGTTTGGAGTAGAGCTGCCAAATTTCATGGCAAATGTTTCGGCATTTAAGCATGTTTATGTATGGAGCGATATCTGGCAGCATTTAGGCTGGGACAGTATTATATATCTGGCGGCTTTATCTGCCATAGATCCTACATATTACGAAGCTGCTACCATTGATGGTGCATCTACGATGCAGAAAATCCGTTACATCGATATTCCGCTTATTCTATCCACTGCCATGATACTGTTAATCTTAAGAGCAGGTGGTATTTTAAGTGTAGGGTTTGAGAAAGTACTGTTGCTGCAAAATACACAGAACTCCATGGGGAGTGAGATTATTTCTACTTATGTCTATAAAGTTGGCATGCAGAGCTTTCAATACAGCCTGTCGACTGCAATCGGTTTGTTTAATACGGTAGTAAATTTGGCGGTACTCTTAGTGGTTAACTGGTTTTCAAAGAAAACTACAGATACCGGTTTGATATAAGGAGGGGTTTTTCATGAGCAGACAGAAACCCGTTAGAATGAAAAAGAGCCGTCAGGACAGAATAGTTGACTTTGCTATCCATGTCATTGCGGTTTTGATGATATTGGCAGTTATTTATCCTTTATGGTTTATTATCATAGCATCCTTTAGTAACCCGGCAGATGTTGCCAACGGAAATGTATGGGTCTGGCCGAAGAAGTGGATACTGGACGGATACCGGGAATTGTTTAAACAGGCAGCTATCTGGCGCAGTTATGGTAATACGATAATTTATACCTTAACAGGTACACTGGTTGCATTATTAGTTAATATTACCGCCGGATATGCCATGTCTCGAAAAGATATGGTGGGAAGAAAATGGATTAATTTATTCTATATTATACCAATGTTTATCAGTGGCGGTCTGATTCCCATTTATCTGGTAGTAAAGGACTTTAATTTATTGGATTCCTTCTGGGTTATGATAGTACCTTTTTCGGTATCTACTTATAATATCATTGTGGCAAGAACATTTTTTAATTCAAGCTTACCGGAAGGACTATGGGAATCTGCACAGATTGACGGCTGTGGTACCATAAGATATTTCTTTCGGTTTGCAATACCCTTATCCAAGGCAATTATTGCCGTAATTGGATTATGGACGGCAGTAGGTATTTGGAATTCCTGGTTTAATGCTTTGATTTACTTACAGAGCGCGAACTTACAACCATTACAGCTGTTACTGCGAAGAATACTGATATCTAATCAGTCACTCCTTGGAGCTGCTACAGGGGAAATGGCATCTGAGCTTCGAAGACTGTCTGATATGATGAAATATGCATCAATTGTAATCTCAACCATTCCGATTATGTGCTTATATCCTTTTCTGCAAAAGTACTTTAATCAAGGGGTTATGATAGGTGCCATTAAAGAATAATTGGAGGAGATAGTTATGTTTAAGAAAGCAGTGAGTGCCATAGTTATGGCAGCAATGTTAGCAGTCTCATTAACAGGCTGCGGGGGAAAGGGAGGAGATAATAACGCTAATCCGGCCTCTCAGGAAAGTCAGGGCAAAGGAAATGAAACAGCAGAGCAGAATTCTTTTAAGGTGGCTACAGTGCGTTGGGCAGACTGGGGTGAAGCCTATCATGAAGGCTTTGTAGATACTGCTGCTGAAAATGCCGGTATTAAGATTCAATGGGAAACTATTCTTAATTCTGACTGGGGCGATAAAAAAGCGGTATTAATGGCAGGCGGTGATTTACCCGATGCATTTTTAGGTTCCATCTGTTTTTCTGCAGCTGAAATCGCCTCAAACCAGAATTCCTTTATTGCTTTGGATGATTATATTGATGAAAACATGCCTAACTTCAAGGCAATTCTGGAAAAGGACCCGACAATGAAGGCACTTGCAACTTCCTCTGACGGACATATATACGGACTTCCCAGTAAAAAACCCTGCAGACCGATAGTAGCAAACCAGATGTTCATCAATCAGACCTGGCTTGATAACTTAGGCCTCTCAATGCCTCAGACTTATGAGGAATACTATAATGTATTAAAGGCGTTCAAGGACCAGGATGCCAACGGAAACGGTGATCCCAATGATGAAATTCCTTACGGACAGGGCTATGCTGATACTACAATGTTCTTTCTGCTTCCTTTTGGTATGACCATTGGTGCAGATAATACTTATTTAATGTCCATCAAAGACGGACAGCCGGCTTACCTGCCCACCCTCGACTCCTACCGTGAAGGTATTAAATGGATGCATAAAGCTTATAGTGAGGGCTTGATCGATCCGGAAGTGTTTACACAGGATACCTCCATGAGAGATGCAAAGCTTATGAATGAAACAGCTTTAATCGGTTCAGCGCCTGGTTGGACAGCCGATGCAACTTTTGGTCCCAACTCTTCACAGTATACAGCTTTGACAGCCTTACAGGGACCTGACGGAGAGCGTTATATCTCTTCTGATCCGGAGCACTGGAATTACAGCAGAAACGAATTCATGATTACCAATAACTGCAAAGATCCCGGAGCACTTCTTCGCTGGATGGATCAGTTCTATACAGAAGATGCATCCATTCAGACCTTCTATGGATCCTTTGATGTAGGTGTTGAAAAAGAGGGAGATACCTACTCACTGCTTCCTCCTACCAATGGAGATTCCGCAGATACCTTTGCATGGGTTAATTCTCTTCGTGACTTTGGTCCGAAATATATAGCGGATGGTTTTAATGATAAAGTTAAATTACCTGCAGACAGTGGTGACGGTCTGAAGCTTGAGCTTGATAAAGACTTAAGCCAGTATGCAAAACCGGCATATCCCAATGTAAGTTATACCAATGAGCAATTAAATGATTTATCAACACTTTATATGGATATCAATTCTTATGTAACTACCATGCAGGCCAAATGGGTAACAGAAGGCGGAGTGGAAGAAGAATGGGACACTTACATTGATACCTTAAAACAAATGGGCTATGATGATTTCATGAAAATACAGATGGATGCATTTGAAAACTATCAGGCCAATGCAAAATAAATTAATTGAAATAAAAATTCTTACCTGTCAGCTTAGCAGCAACTGGTAAAAGCCTTGCTGTAGTTAAGTGTTCTTAAGAAAATACAGCATAATAAATACAATTGATGTGCCGGCAAGCCGATATCTTTCATATAACTTGCCGGCATATTAAGGCTTGTCTGAAAACTCATGACACGGTTCTGAATGCCCCAACTTAAGCAGTTTTCAGACAAATCCCAGATAATATTAATTAATGTATCACATCAAGAGAAGATGCCTATAAAAGAAGCGGAGTTCAGAATGTTTGGAAAAATAGTAAATTTTGAAGCAAAACAGCAAGATGTAGAAATCGTATTTGAAAATGGCAGGGGTACAATTTCTATTATAAGTGACCTCATAATACATGTGTTCTCAAAATTTGAGGATAATGGAAAGTCAAAAGCCATTGAGGAGCCAGTAATATGGGATACAGGATTTAGCGCTGCCATGGCAGGGGATTGCCTGGTTATAAGTACGGCGAAAGTTACCATCAAAGTTTATGAGGATTTTATGGTGGACTTTTATAAAGCAGACGGAAGTATTTTATGCAGGGACTACCGCGGTGAGCGTAAGCTTCGGCTTGTACTTAGTGAAGAGTTAATTGAACTGATGGCAAAAGAAGGACATCAGCTTAAGAATGAAGTGAATAACCATAAGCTTCAGGTGATGAAAGAACTGGAAGGTGATGAATATTTCTACGGGCTTGGAGACAAGACCGGGTTTTTAAATAAAAGAGGCTACGATTATGAAATGTGGAATACAGATGACCCCACACCTCAGGTTGACAGTTATAAGACTTTATACAAAACCATACCCTTTCTGATTACGGTAAAGGCTAATAGTGTCTATGGTATATTTTTTGATAACACCAACCGTTCTTACTGGGATATGGGAAAGGAAAGCAGTGAATATTTTTATTTTGCAGCTGACCGGGGAAACCTTGACTATTACTTCTTTACCGGGGAAGAAATGAAGGACATCCTAAAAGGCTACACCGCCCTTACCGGCAGGGTTAACAGGCCACAGCTGTGGAGCCTTGGGTATCATCAGTCCAGATGGGGCTATGAAACGGAAAGCGATGTCAGAAAACTGGCGAAAGACCTAAGAGCTAATCACATTCCCTGTGATACCATCCATCTGGACATTGATTATATGGAAAAATATAAGGTATTTACCTGGAATAAAACTTCCTATGATGCGCCTAAGAAAATGCTTCAGGATTTAGGGAAAGACGGATTTAAGATAGTTACGATTATTGATCCCGGAGTGAAAGCGGAAGAAGGTTACAAGGTTTACGACGAAGGTGTGGAAAAGGATTATTTTGTAAAAACACCGGAAGGTGAAATCTATGTGAATCAGGTATGGCCCGGTGATTCTGTTTATCCGGACTTTGGAAATGAAAAGGTGAGAGAGTGGTGGGCAGATAACCAGAAGTTTCTGTTGGATTACGGAGTTCGAGGAGTATGGAATGATATGAACGAACCTGCCAGCTTTCAAGGTGAAATTCCTGAGGATATCGTATTTTCCGATGAAAAGAGAAAAGCAACCCATGGTGAAATGCATAACGTTTATGGGCACCTTATGTCCAGGGCAACCTATGAAGGTCTAAAGAAGTATGATAAAAGAAGACCTTTTGTCATTACCAGAGCCTGTTATAGCGGAAGCCAGAAATATACTACAGCCTGGACAGGGGATAACCACAGCATTTGGGCACATTTACAAATGGCAGTTCCCCAATTGTGTAATTTAGGCTTAAGCGGTATGAGTTTTGTGGGTACGGATGTTGGAGGTTTTGGTTCAGATACTACAGCTGAACTCTTAACCAGGTGGGTTCAGGTGGGATGCTTTTCCCCGCTGTTCAGAAACCATTCCAATAAAGGCAGCTTCTATCAGGAACCCTGGCAGTTTGGCAAGAAGACCATGGATATTTACCGTAGATATGTAGAGTTAAGATATAAGCTGCTGCCATATTTCTATGATTTATTTGTGGCAGGGGAGCAAAGCGGACTTCCTGTCCTAAGACCTCTTGTACTTCATTATGAAACTGATTTAAGAGTCCGTGAATGCAACGACCAGTTCCTGGTAGGTGAAAGTCTTCTGGTTGCACCGGTGGTTATGCAGGGAGCTCTTAACCGTATGGTATATCTGCCAGAAGGAAATTGGATAGATTACTGGACTGGCAATGTAGTAGAAGGAGCAGGATATCTCATTGCAGATGCACCTCTTGAGGTTTGCCCCCTCTACGTTAAGGAAGGTTCTATCATCCCCAACTATCCGCCTCAGGAATATGTAGGGGAAAAGGAAATTACAGCACTGATTCTTGATATCTATTGTGGGGATGGCGTATATACCCATTACCAGGATGACGGAGAGAGTTTTGATTATATTGAAGGTGTGTATAATCAATATGAATTTTCAATTACAAAAGAAGGAATTTTTACGGCAGAGCTTTCATACAGAGGATATGAGAAACTTTACAGCTCGTTTATCCTAAAGGTTAATGGTATAGAAAGAGAGATACCCTTTGAAGGAAGAAAAGTGGAGATTAAATTAAGTAATAACACTGAAGTATAGCGCAATGGCTCTACCCGGCAAAAGATAAAGGGTACTAAGTCAAGCTCCTTTTCTTATAGCTGTTTTTGGTTCTATGGCTGAGGCTTGTACAGCTCAGCCAGTTGCCGGTTTAGCTTTTATTTAGCCGCACCAGCAAAAAGCTGTATCTGTACAGAAGAATTGTTATTTTTAAGGCATTATCTTTTGAATTGTACCGTCCGTGTTGTATTTTAACTCTGCATATTTAACACAGCGCTTATGATTAACTCCGCCGGATAAGGAACTGTCATGGTAGAACAGATACCATTTATCGCCGAACTGAACAATGGAATGGTGTGTCGTCCAACCAACAACAGGTTCTAAAATTCTTCCCTGATAGGTAAAGGGACCCTGGGGATTATCACTGATAGCATAGACAATGTAATGAGTGGTACCGGTTGAGTAGGACAGGTAATAATTTCCGTTGTACTTATGCATCCAGGGGCCTTCAAAATACCGTCTGTCTTCATCCTCTGCCGTTATCCTGTTTCCGTGTTCATCCAGGATTATAATTTCCTGAGGTTTATTCTTAAAGGAAAGCAGATCATCGCTTAGCTCAGCGACCATTGGCCCTAAGGCTGGTGAATTACCGGAGGGAGCTATGGCATCTGCAAGAAATTCCCCTGTCTGCCATTTTTCCAGCTGACCGCCCCAAAGACCGCCAAAATACAAATAAGTCTTTTGATCCTCATCAGTGAAAACAGCGGGATCGATACTAAAGCTTCCGGGTATATAGGTTGTCTCTGCGGTAAAAGGACCGTCAGGACTTGTACTGGTTGCAACCCCTATTCGGAATATGCCATCTTTATCTTTGGCCGGAAGAAATAAATAATAGATACCGTCTTTGTAGGCAGCATCAGGAGCCCATAATTGCTGGCTGGCCCAGGGAATATCTTTTAGATGGAGTGCTTCGCCATGATCAGTGCAGGGAGAAGCTATGTTCTCCATGGATAAAACGTGGTAATCCTCCATCTTGTATTGGTCACCATTATCATTATCCGGTTCGTTATGTTCAAGGTCGTGAGAGGGATAGATATAGAGTTTATCTTCGAAAACGTGAGCGGACGGATCGGCTGTATAAATATGTGTGACTAAAGGTTGTTTAGGTTTGGGAATATACTTCATTTTTTGCCCCCCATTATGATTTTACTATAATGATTTTATCAAAATAGTCATATCATATCTTCCCAAAACTTGCTGTTCGTTTATCACTTATTGCGATTTTCTATTTCAGTCTTTTTTTTCTGCAAATAATAGTTGCATAAGAAACTAATTAATGGTATGATGAGATAGTTGCAAAGGAAACTAATGAGAAAGGAGTGAAGAAAGCTGGAGAGTATAGGAAAATTAAATGCGGCTATTTATAGAAATCTGCAAAGTATTATAAATGCAAAACTAAAAGATATATCAATACAAAGCGGTCAGCATGATTTTTTTTATGTAATCTCTAAAAATGAAGGTATTAGCCAGAAGGAATTAAGTGAATTCCTGCTTGTTGGTAAATCTACTACAGCAAAGGCTGTAAAACATTTGATACAAAGTGGTTATATACGTAAGGAAAAAGATGAAAAAGACAGACGTATTGATAGATTATATTTAACAGAGGCGGGGAGGGAGATTGCTCCCAGCTTGCAAAATACCTTTCATGAACTGGTAAACATAACAACAAAAAACTTATCAGAGGCAGAAGTAGAACAAATACTGATACTTCTAAATAAAATACTGAAAAATGTAACAGATGAGAAAATGGACTTAGTCTCTAATACGGACTGATTGGAATTAGAGGAGATTCTTTGTGAAAGAACAACAAACATTATGGACAAAAGATTTTATTATTATTTCTATAGTAAACCTTCTTTTATTTTGCGGATTTCAAATGCTTTTACCCACATTGCCCGTTTATGTTAAATCCTTAGGAGGAGGGGATGCTTTATTAGGCTGGATCATCGGAGCCTCTACCGTAGCATCCCTGATGATTCGTCCGGTAGCAGGGATTATTCTTGATAAAATGGGAAGAAAGGGCATTTTTATAATTGGCCTGTGTATTATTATTTTGGTAACAATAGCTTATACCTGGTTTCCTGTGATTGGTATAATTCTGGTATTTCGATTTATACATGGTATCGGATGGGGTATGGCAAGCACCTCCAGCAGTACGATTGCCTCCGATGTTATACCAAAAAGCCGTTTTGGTGAAGGAATGGGGTTTTTCAGCTTATCCAGCAGCCTGGCAATGGCTCTGGCACCTGGTATCGGCTTATCCATACTTGCCCGATATGGATTTACCAGGATTGCCTTATTGTCAGCTGTACTTGGGATTATAGTATTGATTTTATCACTGTTTATAAGAAACAGTAAAAAAGCAGAGAAAAGTGAGGTGAGGGTAAAAGCAGCAGCTTATGAGAAGGCTTCTGTCTTTCCTTCCGTTGTTATATTTTTTACCTGCGCCACCTATGGTTCCATTACAGGTTTTTTATCCCTCTATGCTTCTGAAAGGGGAATTCAGAACATTGGCATGTTTTTCACCGTATATGCTGTGGTTCTGCTGCTGTCCAGACCTTTTTGCGGAAAATTGACGGACCGTTTGGGAGTAAATATTGTTATCTATCCCGGCCTAATATTACTAATCATAGCAATGCTCCTTTTATCAAATGCAGGAACACTTCCTGTATTCTTGATGAGTGCAGCTCTATATGGTCTGGGATTCGGAGCTGTGCTTTCCTGCCTGCAGACGCTGGCAGTCCTGCGGGCACCGAAGGAAAGACTGGGGGCTGCTAATGCTACCTTCTTTACGGGGTTTGACGGAGGGATAGGATTTGGCTCCGTGGCAGGCGGTGTAATTGCGACAGCTGCCGGTTACAGCAGTATGTACCTGTATTTTTCTTTGTTTATTGTTATTGCTGGAATTATATATTTCCTCGGAAATAGAAAAGCGTGCTGATGCACGCAGAAGGGAGACAAATATGAATTTTTGTTGGGTTACACTGCCGGTTGTAAATTTAGAAGAAGCTTTATCTTTTTATAATGGGGTCTTAGGTCTGCCGGTTATTAGTCGTCATAGCGGAAATGGGATAGAAATGGCTATGTTGGGTGAGGAAAATCAACCTAAAATTGAATTGCTGCAAACTACTGCAAACGAGAAGAAAGTGGTTTATTCTGATATATCCATAGGCTTAGCAGTTGAATCCTTGGAGGACACCATGGAATATCTTAAGAGTCGGAACATACCTATACTAAGAGGCCCAATTGCTCCCAATCCGCACACAAGGTTTATTTTTATTAAGGATTCGGAAGGTTATGAAGTTCAATTAGTAGAAATGTCATAGTAAGGGTATTCTGGCTGTATAAGAATAAATAGCTGAAAGAAGCTGCAGGGCTTCCTGTTATCACTGTCTGCATTGATTGTTGGTGTTTTTGAAGATATGTTAATATGTATCAAAAACAGCAATATATCTTTAAGATGTGCTGATGTGTGGAGGGAGGCTGTGCAGCTTTTTTTGCATATGGATTTAAATACAGCAGCAGCTTTTTAGTAGACATATGTTGACATAACCTTCAAATGACAGGATAATATAATTCATATAAAACCGGAATACTACAAAGTGAGAGAATAATTCTAACTTTATGCTAAGGCACCAGTATTTAAAAGGAGGTACAATGAAGCAAGAATCATATGAGACAGCACAGAACCTTACACCGGACTGTGATTTCCCTAATATCGGAAGGCCTGCTTTAAATGCTCTTACAGAGGCAGGTTATACAAAGCTTTCACAACTTACAAAGGTTTCTGAGAAAGAACTGTTAAGATTACATGGGGTAGGGCCTAAGGCCATAAGAATCCTGGCAGAGGCTTTGGCAGCAGGAGGCAATTCCTTTGCAGGGCAAGACTAGGAAGTATGGACGTGGTTAACAGAGAAGGAAAAATTAAGCTGCGAAAGATAAAAGAGGTTAATTAATGGGAGTTAAAAGTTTTCAGGATTTTAGGCTAAGTGAAGAAATAAAAAAGGCATTGAGCGGACTTGAATATAATATACCTACCGAGGTTCAGCAGCAGGTGATACCAAAAGCCTTGGAAAATAATGATCTGCTGGTAAAAGCACAAACAGGCAGCGGGAAAACAGCAGCATATGCGATACCCATATGTGAGCAGATTCAGTGGCTTGAAAATAAACCTCAGGCTCTTATTCTGACACCGACCAGAGAGCTGGCGGTTCAGGTGAAAGAGGACTTTACCAACATCGGCAGATTTAAGAGAATCAAAGCCACGGCAATCTACGGCAGACATTCCTTCTCCATAGAGAAGACGGAACTAAAGCAGAAGTCCCATGTTGTTGCAGGAACTCCCGGTCGTGTTCTGGATCATATCAGAAAAGGAACCCTGCCCTTAAACAAGATAAGGTATTTAGTAATCGACGAAGCTGACAGAATGCTGGATATGGGATTTTTAGAACAGGTTGAAAGTATCCTGAAAGAGCTCAGGACTGAACGTGTAACAATGATGTTTTCTGCAACAATACCAGAAGAAATCCTGAATATAACATCAAAGTACTTAAGAAATCCTGATTATATTGATATCAGTAAGTCAGACACTCCAGCAAAGGAAATAGAGCATTTACTTTATTATACGGACAATGAGGATAAATTTGAATTACTGAGAGAAGTTACGGTTATAGAGAATCCGGACAGCTGTATTATTTTTTGCAGAACCAAAGAGCAGGTGGATTTGGTATGTTATCACCTGACTGCTATGGGATATCCCTGCCATAAGATTCATGGTGGGATGGAGCAGGAGGAGCGCCTGTCTTCCATGAACCGCTTTAAAAGAGGAGAGTTCAGCTATCTGGTTGCTACAGATCTGGCGGCCAGAGGAATTGATGTAGAGAATATATCCTTAGTCATTAATTATGACCTGCCACTTGAAAGAGAAGTCTATGTTCACCGCACCGGAAGGACCGGGCGAGCAGGTCAGATGGGAAAAGCCATATCCTTTGTAACAACAGCGGAAGACAGGTATTTAAAAGATATCGAAAATTTCATTGGATTTGAGATTACTGAGGCGGTAAGACCGGCAAAAGAGGAAATTGCCCTTATGAAACCTGCTTTTGATAAGAAACAAAAAGCAGCTCCGGTTATCAAGGTAATGAAGAGTGATAATCTCAATAAGGATATAATGAAGCTTAAATTCTATGGCGGTAAGAAAAAGAAACTCAGAGCAACGAATTTTGTTGGGGTTATTTCTAATCTGGAGGGCATTACAGCTGAAGATATCGGGATAATTACTATTCAGGATACACTTACCTATGTAGAAATACTTAATGGAAAAGGTCCGCTGGTCTTGGAGGCAATGCAAAATACCATGATTGGCGGTAAGCAATTAAAGGTTCTTAAGGTAAAATAGCCAATATTTATTAAAGCCCCCTTTTATTGATGAAGATGGGTATAGCCTTTCATCGAATAGAAGGGGTAGTTTAATGAATCAGGGAGACATTAAATATTTCAATAATCTGAACTGGTACTTAAGCTTTTATGGCCCAGCGTAGTTTTGCAGAGCGGGCACGGCTGTTGGAATTACATTCTTCTGCTGAAGGACGTATGGCATCAGGAGCAATTTCACGGTAAATACCGGCACGGAGCAGCTGTTTAAAGGATTTTTTAACCAGTCTGTCTTCTCCTGAATGAAAGGTAAGTATGGCTACCCGTCCACCCGGAGCAAGTGCTGCCGGAAGCTTTTCCAAAAAGTCATATAAAACTTCAAATTCATTGTTGACATCGATTCGAAGTGCCTGAAAACATCTTCTGCAAGCTTTCTTAACTTCTTCCTCACGGGTACTTTCCGGCAGGAACTTAAGCGTATCTTTAATAATCTGTGTAAGCTTACTTGTCGTTGATATATCATTTCCTTTTTTGATTTCAGTAACGACAGCTTTGGCAATAGCAGCTGCATTCGGTTCATCTGAATTCTCAAAAAGTAATCCCTCTAGTTCGCTTTGTGTGATGGTCTTTAGTCGTTCAGCGGCAGAAATACCATTGCTGGGATTGAGACGCAGGTCTAAGGGGCCCTCGGACTTAAAGGAAAATCCACGGTCAGGATTGTCAATCTGCATGGAAGAGACACCTAAATCAGCCAGTACAAAATCTAAGGGACCGGAGAGAGTGACCACCTGATCGATAGCGGAAAAGTTCATTTGCTTTATGGTCAGGATCTCAGGACCATAACCTAACTGCTCCAGGCGTGCTCTGGTGCGGGGAAGCTCAATTGTATCTACATCTGTTGCATAAAGATGCCCTTTGGATTCCAGGCGTTTAAGCATTTCCAAGGTGTGACCGCCGTAACCTAAGGTAGCGTCCAACCCTGTTTCACCAGGAGCAATTTTTAGAATTTCCAGAATTTCCTCCACGCAGATGGAGCGGTGCATACCGGCAGGTGTATTGCCTTTAGAAATCACTTTTTCTATGGTATCCCCATAGTTTTCCGGATTCAATTCTTTGTATTTTTCACTGAATTTCTTAGGGTGAGTTCCTTTATATCGAACACGTCGTTGATGTTTTTGTTCTTGATTATCCATAGAGTTCTCCAATTTTTTTCTCCATTCTTCTATATAAGTTAAATATTCTGTCGCAACAGATGGCAGTACCGCGGTGACTACGCAGACTGACTACAACCCTTAGTGGGAAAATAGGCTGCATTCTTTGCTGCTTGTATATGGTATATTACGCTGTCTGTTTGTAAAATTATATAGATTATATGATACCAAATGTACTTCATAAAAGCAAATTATAAACAGGTGAAGATTGCCTCCCACAGCGCTGGTTTAAAAACAATGGATAAAAACATTGTTTAGATGTTATTATTGCTATTGTGTGATATAATGGTGGTCTGTGTTTAATAATGTTAACTGAAATAGGAGCGACCATGCAATTTAAAGAATTAAATATAATACCTGATATATTAAAAGCCTTAGAAAAGGAAAACTATGAAATACCGACACCAATTCAGGAGAAAGCTATTCCAATTGTATTAAATGGCAGTGATCTGCTGGGCTGTGCACAGACCGGAACCGGCAAGACAGCTGCCTTTGCCATACCGACACTGCAATTGCTCTGCCAGGATAAACAACCACGTTCAAAGACAAGAAAAATAAGAGCACTTGTATTAACCCCTACCAGAGAGCTCGCCATTCAAATTTATGAAAGCTTTACCACCTATGGTAAATATACAGATCTTAAAACCTGTGTAATCTTTGGCGGAGTCTCACAAAAACCCCAGGAGGAAGCCCTGAAGGAGGGAGTAGATATCCTGGTAGCAACCCCTGGAAGACTGCTTGATTTAATGAATCAGCAGCAGATAACGCTGCAGCATATCAAGATGTTTATTCTGGATGAAGCAGACCGTATGTTAGATATGGGCTTCATAAATGATGTAAAGAAGGTCATAGCCAAAACTCCTGCAAATAAGCAGACCTTGCTATTTTCCGCTACCATGCCTTCTGATATCGCCAATCTATCCCGTTCCCTGCTGAAAAATCCTGCCAAGGTAGAGATTACTCCGGTATCTTCAACTGTTGACACCATAGAGCAATATCTTTATTACGTGGATAAGAAAAATAAAAAGGATTTGATAGTACACCTGCTAAAGGATAGTTCCATATCCTCCGTCCTTGTATTTACCCGCACCAAACACGGCGCTGATTATATCGTCCGCCAGTTGGCTAAGAAAAAAATCGCTGCCCAGGCAATCCATGGTGATAAATCCCAGGGAGCACGTCAGCGCGCATTGAGTGATTTCAAGAACAAACAGCTTCGTGTACTGGTTGCCACAGATATTGCCGCAAGAGGAATTGATATTGATGAGCTGTCCCATGTAATTAATCTTGACCTGCCGGAAGTACCTGAGACCTATGTGCACCGCATCGGACGTACAGGCCGGGCAGGACTTGCAGGAACAGCCATATCCTTTTGTGATTTTGATGAGAAGGAACTGCTGGCACAAATAGAAAAATTGATAAGGAAACACTTAGTTGAAGTAAAGGAGCATCCATACCCGTTAATGAATAATTTTCCTTCTGAAAAGAAAACACAACCCAGAAGAAAGGAAAATACACAAAAGGAAGCTGCAGCAAAAAGCGACAGGGGAGCTAATACTTCAAACAAATCATTAAGAACAGAAGAAAAACAGGCAGATACAGCACCTAAGAAGAAGTATCGTATGACAGCAGATGGGACGCTGAAAGAGAAAAGAGGATATAATACATTTCAAAAACAGAGTAAGGGAGGAGACAATAAGAGAAAAAATAAATAAGGACAAAAGTACAAATAAAAACAAAGATATAAGAACAATAGTAACCTGCCAGTACATTACTTTCAATAGAGGGCTAAGTACTGGCAGGTTATTTACTCCCCGTTAAAAAACGGTGATAAACCTATTAAAAGAATAAACTATAGATAACGATAGAAAATAAGTAGAATTGTATTTGATAAACAACTCATCGGTTTGGCATCTCTCCTAATACATGAGATAATCATAAGAATAGTCGGTTGCAGAATGCAACCCCTCTTTAAGTGCTGGAAGCTCCTGATCGGAATCGATAGCAAGAAGATTCCTCTTTTTTGCGTAGCTCCTTAGGTATCGCTTCATAGAACTTACGTTGTTAATGAGCAAGGTAGCATACATAGGGAAAACCAGTTTAAATCCCTTTACATATCTCAACATATTAGTTCAGTATTATTTTGAACATAAAGAGTTAAGCTAAGCTAAGTAAGCAGAAAGCTAGGAGTAAGCGATACTGCTTTTAGATATGGGGCATAGAAGCAAAGAGTAATAATGGAGAAGTGCCCGTGTTGTTCAGAAAATTATAAAATAGAAATGCACGCAAAACTAAGGCAAAAACATTAAAGTTAATCTTTATACTAATCATGATATATATTGCCAGCAGTATCCGAAATTGTAAGTAATCTGCTATAGTAATTAATGAATATGACTGTACGATATTCTAAAGCATATACCTCTTTAGGACCCACTTTAACAGAATCATATATTTCTTTATTACATATAATTTTTAAATTCTTGTTTAGAGATGAGTTATTAACGTATATGTAATAAGTATCATTATTGTTCTCTATTGAGATAATATTAGTTATTTCAGAAGTATAACGTTCACATTTATTATCAATTAGTAAAAATTGAGAGTAAAATAATATTATTAATAAAAATAAATTGATTAGTATTTTTTTTTGAAGTATGCTTCTGGAAACTGTTAATACAACTAAATAAATACCTAAAATAAATCCAGTCCATTTTAAGACATAAGAGATGTAATCTAGTGTATACAACCAAGTGAAAATTTTAGAAAATAATAGAATGTAGTATAAAAAAATTGATATTACATATAATTTGGTGTTTATAATTATTTTCTTCATACAAGCCTCTAACCCTTCATGTATATTGAGAATTCTACTTCTGTTTAGATAAATCTATTGCTGCCGATATATCTAGATATCCACCAGATGAACAATGTTTATTTAAACTATTTAATGGTTGTGCAGATTTAATTAAACAGTCTTTGATTTCTTTTGGACTTAGATTATCATTGACTGAGTAAATTAAAGCTGCTGCAGCACTCACAAAAGCTGTTGCTACCGAAGTTCCACTAATAAATGATACATCATTCTCCGGCAAAATTGCAGATATATTCCAACCAGGTGCGGCTATATCTGTATTTATTCCATATCCACTAGTTTCACAAATTTCACCTTGATTATCTATGGCTAAAACTGTAATTATATTATCTAAATCATAACTGCATGGATATAATTTGTTTTTATCTAAATTAATATTTGAGTTTCCAGCTGCACATATAAATAATATGTCCGGATTGTTTACAAACAGTTCATACATATCGTCATTGAATTCCTGAAAATTCCAACTGCAATTTATAATTTTTGCACCACAACTAATGGAATACTTTATAGCTTTTATAGCATTCTCAATAGAACCACTAGAGCCCTTCATAAATTTAACAGGTAGTATTTTTACCTCAGGTGCAACCTTATGTATTGTAGTACAAATATAGGTACCATGGTAATCATAAAGATAATCATCAAATAGATTATTTGAATTATCAAAAAAATTCCAACTAATATTATCATCAATAAAACCATTGTTATCGTTATCAATACCATCAATTAATTCAGAAGGGTTATTATAAAAACTGTTTTTTAGTGATTTACACAATAAGTCAACACCTGTATCAATGACACCTACAATAACATCTGAATTTCCTTGTGTAATTTCCCATGCGGGTAATATATTGATATCAATACCTTTTGTTCCAACTTTTTTTTCTATAGATTGACCATAATTATAAAAAGCCCACTCATTTTTGTATTCATTTTTATTGTTTGTCGCATTACTACTGCATCCTACCAGTAGAAATGTAAGCATAATAACAAGTATTTTTTTAAATTTATTAGATAGCAAAATATAAACTCCATTCTATAAGAATACTTTTGTGAAAAAATGCTATTATATGCAATTGAATTGAAAAATAGACAAGTTAAATAATATATCTGCTGAATTAGCAATAAACATAGCCTTGATTCAGCAGATAATTGTAGATGTAATTGTTTTAATATATTAATGGTAATTACAAATGAAAATTTATTTATTAGTTGATAACAGTGTTTTGTACTTGAGCAGAAGTATCCCATGAACCTACAGGCGCCAATGTTACCGATAGTCCTGAAACTGTAATATCGACACTAGCTGATAAACCTATGATTCTATGTAAGTAATTAGATACAATTTTGGTAGCAAAACCTTGCTTTATTGTTTGATACAAATTAAATGAAATAGAGCCAGATCTTGTTTTCAGTGTTGAATTTGATCCAGTATAATCCGTAATTGTTTGAGGCATACCAAACTGTAATGAAGTATTAGGGTTCTCAGAAATAAGAGTTGCGTAACTAGAAGAAGTAACTGTACTAGTCCAATCTGTACTCAATGTATTTACACTCTGGTAACGTAAAGAACTTGATACATTTTTTGTATTAAATCCTCCACCCCATGCAATTGCAATTTGGTCTGTATATAATCCTAGCAAATATGGATAACTCCATGAATATGAACATGTGACTTTATAGTTAGGTGTTGTTCCACCTTGATTAACTGAAGCCATTGTATATGTAAGTTGTCCATCCGAAATTGTACCGGATGCTGTTACTTCACTATTATTAATTGATTCATTTAGACGATTATTATTAATGTCTGCTTTTCCTTTTTCAATAGCCCTTTTAATTAATTTTCCCTCAACTTTTGACAGTCCAAACTTATTTTGTAATTCTGTATCAGACATTGTATATAATGTCTCGACTAATTTACGTTCTCTTAAAATATCAGATAAATTAGCTCCTGTTTGTATAAGTTGTTCATTTGTAAGGCTACAAAATTTTTCAATTTCAGTGAGATTATCCACTTCAGTAATAGTGGTGGAAACATCAACTAAACTCGGATTACTTACTAAAGCTGTGGCTATACTATTCTTATCTTCATTATTCAAAGCATTTACTGTTTCAACTTTAAATCCATGCTGGATAAGAATTTGTTCATCTTGAGCATTATTGATATCCAAGCTACTTGCATAAGTTGATAAAGGTGTTAATAAAAGAATGCTAGCAATTATATTTGCCGTGATAATTTTAATACTTTTTAATTTCATACTTTAACCCCTCTCATTTTCTTTATACTCCATTATATTACAAACATTTACATCTGTATAATACAATATCATTAACCTTATGACGTGTCAAGTAGTCATTAAAAAATTCAAATTTACTAACAGATATTTCTGAATAAAACCTGAATAATGAAGACTGAGACATCATCCACTCAATCTATTTTTTATACAAAATGTGATATCTGCAGTCAACTCTAAAATGTGCCTCAAAAACAAAGCTATACGGCTTTGAAATGTTTTAGATCCATGTTCTGAATATCATCGCAGAACATGAAAAATAATTTGCCAAACGTTTTTCGGTCATTTTGATTACGAGGCATTCATTCCAGAATCGTATATCTTTTAAACAATGGCAGTATGGCTTATATTCGCATCATACGTTTAGCTCTGAAATTCAATGTCAAGTTTTAGAACGAGTAGTATCCTGGCACTGCTTTTGCTTGGAATTTCCTTACTTGCGCCTTACCTTACACCGAATGATCCCTATGAAACCAATGCGGCTTTTAAGAAGGCAGTTCCTGATCAACAGTATCCTTTAGGAACGGACAAGTTAGGACGCTGTATTCTGCCCAAAGTACTGATGGGAGCCAGAATCTCGATTTTTTCGTCGCTTTTTTAGGTGCGGTACCAATGATAAAAGGAACCCGCTTAGTGTTGCAGTAGGATATTATGGCGGTCTTCTGATACTTTATATGGTGCTGAATATTGCAGTAGTCGGTATACTAGGCGGGATGCAATGATTGTATTGGGAGTAATCGGATGGACACTGTATGCAAGGCTAGAAAGAGGATGGGTACTGGCGTTAAGAGAGGAAGAGTTTATCGCGATGGCTAGATTAAGCGGTAGCAGTGGTTTGTAGATTATTTTTGTACATCTGTATCTCAATATAGCGGTAGAGATTTTTGTAAACTTAGCAATTCAGATTAGTATGGTTATGCTATCCTTTGCGGGTTTACCCTATCTTGGACTTGGAGTGTAGGTACCCCAGGCAGAAGATACTCATATGGCAATTATCTTTATCTCTCATGATTTAGTATTAGTCAGCGACACCTGTGATAATATACTGGTGATGCAGGAGAGAATTACGGTTCGACTCCGATGATTTCCATAGTAGCAGAAAAATAAAGCAAAGCAAAGAGAGCTTAGACTAATACAGAAGCAATTTGATATACTATTAGTGGACGAAAGAATAATTGAGGTTTATGTCTTACAGTAGGGGAGGAAGAAAAAAAGGCATAGTGGCATATGGTTGGAGGAATTAATAAAAAGCAATAAATTATATAGCTAATTTATAAAAATCTCAGTTATCAGGTATAAGAGGCTTTGCCGTTGATAGCAGTATTAAGTATTAAATCCGCTATTTCTCTGGAGGACTTTTTCATACCTTCCTTTAACCACATTTGAATAATACCGATAGCACCGCACGCCAGAAAATGAAAGATATATTCAGCATCTTCCCGGTCTATGGACTCATTTCCTATCATAGGGATGAAATGCTGTTTTCCGATAATATTGATAAATTCCTGCTGAAACCTGATATCCCCGTTGGAATTCAGCAAAAGGTCAAAGAGCTCTGCGTTTTCTTTGACATAGTCCAGAATCTTTTCTGTGGTTTCCACAGTGACAAGGGTATCCTCTTTAAAGTTACAGCCGCTTAAAAACTGGTTAATGTTATCAATTACCTCTTCTTCGATTTTTCGGAGCAAATCATATTGATCCAGATAGTGTGCATAAAAAGTAGCCCGGTTAACATCAGCATTTTCGCAGATTTCTTTCACAGAAATCTTAGTGATGGGTTTTTGCTTCAGAAACTTTATCAGGCTGTTCTTAATTACCATCCTGGTATACTTTACACGTCTGTCTGTTTTCTTAGCCTCCATTAGCAGCACCTCCAACAAGTAAAATTATTATAAACTTCTAAACATATCCTGGTTTTATGTTGAAAAACTTTCATATATAAAAGTTTTGATTATTGTAATTGTTTCACAATGTCAATATAATGTATCCGAGTCTGATTGTCAACACAGTGTTTACTAAAATGGAGGTATAAATGGCACTCATAGAATTTGAAAATATCAAAAAAGAATATGTAATCGGTGATGTGAAGATTTCTGCAGTCGCTGATTGTTCTTTTTCAATAGAAAAAGGCGAACTGGTTGTTATACTTGGTCCCTCAGGAGCCGGAAAAACTACCGTATTGAATTTACTGGGAGGAATGGACAGTCCAAGCGGCGGCAGTATTAAGGTCGATGGTAAGGAAATTCATAAATACAGTAAGAAGGAACTGGTCAATTACAGACGCAGGGATATCGGGTTCGTATTCCAGTTCTATAATCTTATGGGAAATCTCACGGCACTTGAAAATGTTGAGCTTGCCTGTCAGATATGCCCGGATTCTTTGGATCCTGGCACAGTACTTAATCAAGTGGGGTTAGGAGAGCGATTGAGTAACTTTCCGTCCCAATTATCCGGAGGTGAGCAGCAAAGGGTGGCCATAGCTAGAGCTATTGCTAAAAATCCAAAACTGCTGTTGTGTGATGAGCCTACAGGAGCCTTAGATAGTGTGACAGGACAGCTAATAATAGAGCTGCTGCAAAAAAACTGTAAAGAGATGGATATGACAACTGTCCTGATTACGCACAATGCCGTAATAGCTGAGGTTGCGGATAAGGTAATAAAAATCAAAAACGGCACTGTGAAAGAAGTAATAGTAAACGAAAATCCGAAAAAAGCGGATGAGATTGTGTGGTGATTGGCTTGCTGTATAAAAATTCGCTGGTAAAGATAAAAAAATCTTTCGGAAGATATATATCACTGCTTATTATGGTTATGGTAGGTGTCGGTTTTTTTGCAGGGATACAGGCAAGTGCACCGGATATGTCAGCCGTTGCTGATAAATATTACAGAGATTATAATCTAATGGATTTTAAAATTGTCAGTTCCATGGGACTTACAGAGGAGGATGTAGTGGCTCTGAAAGCTCTTAGCAATGCAGAGGCTGTAATACCTGCGTACTCTTTGGATGTCCTGGCACAGGAGATGACTACGGATAGTCAGACTACGAGTAGTCTGACCGCAGGTAGCCAGGCCGCAAACGGTAAGACTACAAACAATCAGACTACAGAAGTTAAGACTACAGACGGACAGACTACAGGTAGTCAAACTACAGCTGTCCAGACTGTAAGTGATCAGACTGCAAGCGGTCTGACTGTTAGGCTTCATGGTCTGGAATCAGTAAATAAGGTAAAACTGGTTGAAGGAAGAATGCCTCAGAAGGATACGGAGTGTATAACAGACAACAAGTCTTATAAAATCGGGGATAAGCTTGTAATAACCGATGATGTCAGTGACAAGCTTAAGAACAAAGAGTTTACCGTGGTAGGAACCGCTGAATCAGTACTCTATCTGGCAGAGGAATATGGAAGTACTACAAATGGAGACGGTAAACTATCTTCCTTTATATTTATAAACAACAGTAATTTTACTATGGATATCTATACGGAAATCTATCTGACAGCAGCAGGCGCCAAGGATACTATTGCCTATTCAGATGCTTATGATGAGGCAGCAGAGAAGCTTCAGGAGCAGCTGGTGAGTATAAAGGCAGAGAGAGAAACTGCACGTTACAATGAAATCTATAATGAAGCCGATGCTGAAATCAAAGAAAATGAAGATAAATTGAACTCAGAAAAAGTGAAAGGAGAAACTAAGCTTAAAGACGCCAAGAAAGAACTGGACGATAACGCAAAAAAACTGGAAGATGGAAAAGGTGAGCTTAAAGAAAATGAACAGACTCTAAAGGACAACAAGGAGAAGCAGAATCGTGAATTTGCTGCCGCCAGGGTCCAGATAGCTGACGGTTGGAAGGATATTGACGCAGCACTTAGACAGAGCGGAACAAACAGGAAGGGACTGAATGCCAAAATAGCCGAGCTGGAGACTGCACTTTCTCAGCTAAAGGGGCAGGCAGCCCAGCTCCCGGAAGGTAGTCCCGAAGCAGAACAGCTTAATGCATCCATCCGGCAATATACGGAAGGCTATAATGGGATGTTAGCTTTAAGAGGCTCTATTGATACTTTAGCTGCAAAAGAGAAGGAGCTGAATAAGGGGATTGAAACCTTTCAGGAAGAGATTCAAAAAGCAGAGAAAGAAATTGCCAAAGGAAAAGCAGAAATAAAAGATAATGAGAAGAAACTGGCTGATGGCTATGAGGAATATAACGAAAATCTTGACAAGTTCAATACAGAAATGGCAGATGCTGAGGGCAAGATCAAAGATGCCAGAGAAGAACTTTCCAAACTGGAAAGACCCAAATGGTATATACAGGACAGAGATGCCGCAGTAGGTTACACTAGCTTAAAAACTGATATTGATGTGGTCAACTCAGTTGCCGCAGTATTCCCATTCTTCTTTATATTGCTTGGAATGCTTATGACCTCTAACTCCATGACACGTATGATAGCAGAGGAACGCAGTGAACTGGGGACATTGACCTCACTTGGATACAGTGATGGCAAGATTATTTCTACCTACCTGTTCTATATCCTCTCAGCTACGGGTCTGGGTTCCATAGTAGGTTTTTATGCAGGCTGCAGTATTATTCCGCCGCTTATTTATTCCAATTATCAATATATACTGCCCTCGCTTATATTAAAATATGATCTGGTGTCATTTATTCAGATATTAGGAGTGGCAATAGTGCTGATGACCCTGGTTACAGTTGTTTCCTGTAATAAAGAATTAAAACAGAAGCCGGCAGCCCTGCTGCGTCCGGTTCCTCTGGCCAAAGGAAAAACGATTCTGTTAGAGCGAATCACTCCAATCTGGAAACGTCTTTCTTTTACCTGGAAAGTTACCATGCGTAATATATTCAGATACAAGAAACGAGCCTTAATGACTATTGTGGGTGTAGCTGGTTGTACAGCTTTGTTACTTGTCGGTTTTGGCTTAAGGGATAGCATGCAGGGAGTGGCACAAAGGCAATACGGTGAAATACTGCGCTATGGCAACATGATGATACTGAAGGATGAGAAGAAGAGTATTTCAGGAGAACTGGAAGAACTGTTGTCAAAAGAACAAGTAAATAATCCGCTGTTGATAAGACAGACAGCATTCCAAAGCAGTAAAGGAAGAGTTGATAATGCAGACGGCTCCAAACTTAAGACGAAAGGAAAAGTCCTGGATTCTTATGTTATTGTACCGGAGAATCAGGAAGGATTTTCTGAATACTTTAACCTAAGAGATACAAAAAGCGGAGCTGAAATTACTCTTAACGACAGCGGAGTTGTAATAACTCAGAAATTAGCAGAGGTACTTAAGCTTGGCAAAGGTGATACCTTATCAGTGAAAGATACTGATAATAACGTATATTCCCTGACTGTCAGTGCAGTAACAGAAAATTACACCTCCCATTATATCTATTTGAGCAATGAACTGTATGATAAGATTTTCGGTGAAGCACCGTCCTATAATACTATTGTATCTGATTTTACAGGGGATAAAGATACTTTGTCTGAGCATCTCATAGACAGCGGCTTTGTGCTGAATGTGGTCTATACTGGTGATGTATTGGAGAAAGCCATCGAAAGCAATGACAGCCTGGACAGTATCATTCTGCTGATAGTGGTGGTAGCATCGCTGCTGGCAATCATTGTTCTTTACAACCTGACCTCTATTAATATCAGTGAGAGATTACGAGAAATAGCGACCCTTAAGGTACTTGGCTTTACGGATCAGGAGGCCAATGGTTATATCTATCGAGAGGCCATAATTCTCACAATTATCAGTGCCTGTGTTGGCCTGGTGATGGGAATCTATCTTCATGATTTTATTGTTGGAATCGTAGAGAGAGACCAAATGATATTATCAAGAGAAATCAGTTGGATCAGTTATGGCTTATCCTGGCTGATTACCATGGTATTTTCACTAATAATGCAGACGGTAACTTATTTTAAGCTTAAGACGATTGAGATGCTGGAATCATTGAAATCTGTGGAATAAGCTATCTACTGTATGAATAATTTGCATACAGGAAATGGTATAATCTGAAAAAATTATCTGAAACAAAGAATACCATACTTTAAATAAGCCTCATATTTAAGGTACAGTATTATAACAAAGCTATAAGAAGGTATAATTAGTATTAATAAAAAGTACTCTTTAATGGCTGTATACTGACCTCTATGCGGAGGAAAGTATACAGCCATTTTATAGCAAAAGCTTTTAAGGTAAATTAAAATATCAGAGATATTAATTATAAGATCAGCGAGCAAGTGCTTTAAAACCTAATCTGAGAAAAGTGCTTCATATTCGGATTGACTAACCGACCTGCCTTGAGCTGTCAGTTTAATAACATCCTTCTCAACAATAATATTACCTTCCTTCATTAACAGCTTAACAATTCTATCCGTTAATGCCTCATCCCAGTGAAAATGAACGGATAATGTAAAGATACCGGCTTCCTGAGCTTCATCTTTGCTGCCTTCATGATTGTATAAATGAAACAGAAGGGTCTTTTTGCTGAAATCTAATCGCTGTCTGCTGCGTCTTCTAAGGGAACTTATAAGCCCTCTTTTTGGTGCTGTTATAAATACGGTCAGGAATACAATACCTGTCATAACCGCCATGCTGCCTGATATGGATACATCAAAGAGTACCGCAAGGTTGAAGCCCAGAATTCCGTTCAGAGCACCTATTCCTCCGCTTAAAAGAAGCATATGCTTTAGATTATCTGTCAGGAGATAGGCCGTTACCGGAGGCCCAATCATAAAGGCAACTACCAGTACAGAACCAACGGCTTCAAAGGCTCCCACAGTGGTCATGGATACCACCATCATAAGACCATAGTGTATCAGAGTCGGTGAAATTCCAAGTACAGCAGCCAGCATAGGGTCGAAGGTTACCACCTTCAGCTCTTTAAAGAAAGTAATTATGAAAATCAGGTTTATTATTAATAAAGTAAGAGTAGTGTATATCGCCTTAGCACCGATATCATAGCCGAATATCGTCATCCGGTTAAAGGGAGCGAAAGCAAGTTCTCCTAAAAGCACAGAATCTGTATCCAGATGGACGGAGCCTGCATATCTGGTAATCAGTATAATTGCAATAGAGAAGAGAAAAGGAAATACGATACCAATGGCTGCATCTTCTGACAGAAGCTTCGTTCGATTCAAGGTCTCTGTAAACCATACTGTTGCAAGTCCTACTAAAGCTGCACCAGCAATTAACAGGGGAGAAGATAAGTCGTGGGTCAGGAAGAAAGCCAGGACGATTCCAAGCAGGATGGTATGGGTAATGGAATCAGACATCATTGACATTTTCCTGAGTACCAGGAAGACTCCCGGCAGGGAGCAGGCTATGGCAACAATTACTGCAATTAGTTGGATTTCAAATTGCGGGGACATCAGAATCACCTCCTCTGTTTATAAGAAAATGCTTTAACTTCCTCCGGTGTAATAACTTCTGGAGGATTCCCCTTCCCGGCGCAAAGAGAACACTGAATATGACAATGGTACTTACGATGACAACAATTGAAGGGCCTGTTGGAAGTTTAGAGGTAAGAGAACTTCCTACCGTACCAAAGATACCGGATATTGCGCCAAAGAGTGCTGACAGTGCTACCATAACCCAGAATTTATTGGTCCATTGTCTTGCTGCTACAGCCGGTGCAATCAGCATGGCACTCATAAGGATAACACCTACGGTCTGAAGGCCGATAATTATTGCCATAACAATCAAAAAGGAAAGCAGAAGATTTAATTTCTGAGCGGGAAAGCCAAGGCTTCTGGCATATTCGCTGTCAAAGATAAATAATTTGAATTCTTTCCAGAATAAAAGGATAACGGCAAGCAGGATTATCCCGCAGATTACCATGAAGTAAACATCCCTTTTCAATAAAGTGGAGGCCTGCCCGAAGATAAATCTCTTAAGTCCGGCCTGGTTGGAATTGGGTATCTTTTGTACATAGGTTAACAGTACAAGACCAAGACCAAAAAATACAGACATAACCAGCGCCAGGGCACTGTCAAATTTAATTCTCGTATGTTTTACGATACTTAGCATAAATAAGGTTGCCAGGAGTCCGAATATCAAAGCACCTAAGAGAAGAACTTCCGTGTCTTTGGAACCGGTCAGTATAAAGGCCAGCACGACGCCGGGAAGTGCCGCGTGGGATACACCGTCACCTAAGAGACTTTGTTTTCTAAGTACGGCAAAGCTTCCTAAAACTCCGCTGATCAGACCCAGAATTGCAGAACCAAGGGCAACTGTCTGAAAAGTATAGTCTTTCAGCAGATAGATTAGATTTTCCATAACGATACCTCCCTAAACTGCACTTTTTAACAGGTTGCCGGAACTGCGGTAAGCTTTTTTCAGGTTCTGTTCGTGGAAGACCTCCTCAACGGGTCCGCTGGCTATCACCTTGATATTAATCAGGGTAACCCAGTCAAAATACTCTGGCACAGTCTGCAGGTCATGATGTACCACTACTACAGTCTTGCCGGAAGCTTTCAGTTCCTTTAGCAGTACCACGATAGCTTTTTCTGTCTGGACATCCACGCCTTTAAAGGGTTCATCCATAAAGTAAATGTCTGCGGTCTGCATCAAGGCTCTGGCTAAGAAGACTCTTTGCTGCTGTCCGCCGGATAGCTGGCTGATCTGCCTTGCGGCATACTCCTCCATACCTACTTTTTGCAGGCACTGCAAGGCATTTTCTTTATCCTTCTTACCCGGGCGTTTAAAAAACCCCAGTCTGCCATAGCAGCCCATCAGTACAATATCTAATACTGTTGCCGGAAAATCCCAGTCCACACTGCCGCTCTGAGGTACATAAGCAACCTTATTCTTAAGCTTGCGAAGACTGTTTTCTGTTTCTTCAAAAAATCGGACGGATCCGGATACCGGAATCAAAAGTCCCAGCATAGCCTTAAGCAGAGTGGTCTTTCCTGCGCCGTTAGGGCCGATAACTGCCATTAATTTGCCCTGTGGGATATTTAAATCGATGTCCCATAATACCGGCTTAGCATCATAAGCAACGGTTAAGTCTTCTATTTGAACTGCAATATCAGATTTGTTTAATTCCATAATTGTAACCTCCTATCAATAATTTTTATTTTAATGCGTCTGCAATGGTATCTATATTTGCTTTTACCGTTAAAAGATAGGTGTCAGCACCAGAGTCTTTCCCGCCTAAGGAATCAGAATATAATTCACCGCCGATGCTTACATCAAACCCCTTGGCTTTCACGGCTGCCTGTAAGGCTTCGATTGTTTTAGGTGGTACGGAAGATTCTACGAAAATAGCTTTGATCTTACGTTCCGTAATAAAGTCTGCCAGTTTACTTACATCAGCGGTGCCAGCTTCAGCGTCGGTACTGATTCCCTGTAAGCCTTTTACCTCAAAACCATAAGCCCTGCCAAAGTAATTAAAAGCATCATGAGCAGTTACCAGAACTCTTTGCTCCTTTGGAATTTCAGATACTCTATCCTTGATGTATGTATCCAGGTCATCTAATTCCACCAGATACTCCTCTAAGTTATTTAAATAATCCTCTTTGTGAGCACTGTCTGCTTCTGATAGCTTATCAGCTACGGTTTTAGCTGCAGCTTTCCAAAGAGAAACATCAAACCAGATATGGGGGTCATGGATGGAAGGATCATTTTCCCAGGAGAGCAGCTCATCTTCTGAAAGTCCGTCTTCAATACGGATTACAATGCTGCCCCGGTCTGTCAGGGATTCAAAGATTTCACCCATTTTACCCTCCAGGTGCAGACCGTTATATACTACAACATCCGCCTTTTGCATCAGGGTAACATCACCTGCGCTTGCCTGGTAGAGATGGGGGTCAATACCTGGTCCCATCAGTCCGTTTACCGTAACATGGTCACCGCCGATAACCTCAGCCAGATCTGCCAGCATGGTAGTAGTTGCTACAATTTTTAAGGTATCATTATTTTCATTTGTTGCTGCTTTCTGGCATCCCGTCAGGAATAAAATGATTGCGAGACTTAAAACAAGTAAATTTCTGAAATTCTTAAGCATAAAAATCCTCCATTCTTTGATTGTTTTAAATGTTTATATTTTAGTGGGTATTTTTTTGGTGAAGCAAAATATCAACCGCTTTTGTTTTATATAAAATCTGACATATCCTGTTGTTCTTTTTATTAGTGAGTACCTTAGTACTTTGCATTAAGATAATAAGAAAAGTAAATTCATAAAAAAGTAAACTAATAAAAAAGAAGTATTAAAAATGACGATGATATTAGATTAATACTTTTCTTCTTCTCTTATTTTAAATAGCAGATTAATGTTTAGGCATTCCTAAATTTATTTTATTATAAACCTAAAATATTAAAAATGCAAGTGATTATTGTTATCAAGTACAAATTAGTCAATATCCCTTGATTGCCTGAGCTTACGGACGTATAAGTTAGATAACACTAAAAAAGTTTTATGCAACTAATATATTACAAACTGGAAATAATGTTACAATTTTTATTGATGAAGAAAGTTAAGAATGATAATATAGATAGAAATGAAAGGATAAGAAAAGTTAAGAATGATAATATATAGATAGAAATGAAAGGATAAGAAAACTTATGAAAAAAATTTTTGATAAATTTCAATACAATTCTCCGGTAACCCTTACCTTTGCTTTTATATCCCTGGCAGTACTGATTCTTGGTTATCTGACAGGAGGCTTTACTACGAATTTACTGTTTTCTGCACATCGTACTTCATTATTGGATCCCTTTACCTATTTCAGGCTGTTCGGTCATGTGCTGGGGCATGCCAACTGGAGTCATTACAGCGGGAACATGGTGCTGTTTCTGGTATTGGGTCCCATGCTGGAAGAAAAATATAAACCTAAGGCCTTTTTGACTATGATTTTAATTACAGCATTTATATCAGGATTGTTTTATATCGTATTATTTCCGGGCAGCGTTTTGCTGGGAGCAAGCGGAGTTGTGTTTATGATGATAGTTCTCTCATCAGCTGCAGGTGTAAAGGATGGAAAGATTCCTTTGACGCTGATATTGGTACTTATTGTTTATCTCGGAGGGGAAGTATTAAGCATCGGGTCTAAAGACGGAATTGCACATGCAGCTCATATTCTGGGTGGAATCTGCGGTGCTGGCTTTGGTTTGACCCGCAGAAGATTGTAAGGGCACACCAGGCTGATATAGAACTGCAGGGCTTTCAGGGAGTTTATATTGATTATTTCCAAAAACTGCCTTATAATATTGAAAATGGCCATAAATAATTTAACATGCACAATACTACATAGATTTGAGAGTAAATGTGCGAACGAAATTTTAATTTAAAACGCGAGGTATTATGGATATCAGGAAATATAAAGAAACAGACATAGAAGAAATAGCAGATCTATTTTATGATACAATTCATCATATCAATACAAAAGATTACACGGAGGAACAGGTAAACGCATGGGCTTCAGGCAATATTGATAAAGGAGCATGGAACCGTTCCTTTCTGGAACACTATTCTATAGTAGTTGTTGAGAAGGGCATGCTATTAGGCTTCGGAGATGTAGATAACACCGGTTATTTAGACCGTTTATTTGTGCATAAGGATTTCCAGGGGAAGGGTGTTGCAACATGTATATGTAATGAGCTTGAAATGCACATCAGGGAACAGGGTGTGAGGAAAATGGTTACACATGCTTCCATTACAGCCAGACCTTTCTTTGAAAAATTCGGATTTAGAGTGATAAAGGAGCAGCAGGTTGAGCGGAAAGGAATCCTTTTAACTAATTTTATTATGGAAAAGCTTTTATAAAATTTAAGAAAGAAAACGGGATAAGTTGCACAAAGTCCCGTATATGCTATAGGTGCCAAGCTTGTAGTCATAGATAAGAATATCTCTAACATAATAAATTAGTGTAAGCAGTTTAAAAAAGCGGGAGGTTGCAGCATGGTTAAGCATAATATAGATTTGGGGGATATTATAGCAAAAGGACGTGTTGAATGTGAGCAGGTGGAGGACATGCTCAAAGTTAGAACGAAACATGCAATTCCATCACAACGTTTTGATGCAGAGCATTTATCGGTTAATTCTTATATTGCATTACCTGGAACTTATAAGCTGCCCTTGCGGATTGATATGAACGTCCAACTAGATGAGCCCGGTCTTTATCTTCTTGTAGGAAAGGGGCGTATCAACTTTGGTACATTGTGTTCGGACAACCGTAGAATGGATGATATCGTAAAACCTGCCAGAAAAGTTTTCTTTTATCATAATCAAATGCCTATGAAGGAATTTACTGATTTGTCTGTAACATATGATCTAAAAGAAATGCAGATTCTCATCCAGGGGGAAGAACGATATTATTCCCAAAAAGAAAAGTATATGAAAGCGGCAGAATTTCGTGAAAAAAACGATGAAGGCTTTACAATAAAGATAGCCTGTGATAAGTTTGTAAATCTTTTGATAAAGTCCATAGCTGTTACGGAGTACGAGGGGGATTGTGAGATAATCCGCCAGGGGAAGGAACTGCCCATTGCCATTACTACGAATCAGTGGGGAACTCCAGGTGAAAAGCTTACCATGGAAGCATGTATCGCCAGGCTGCCGGAGGAAATACAAAAGTGTATCCTTGGTATCGATGACTATTTTAAAGCTCAAAAGAATCTTAAATTTAAAAGAACAATTGAAAAAAACGGAAATAAAATAACTTATGTTTCCTCGGAGTATGGATTTTCCTATGCCATTTATCTGGGCAATGAATTGTTTAAACATTCCCTGCAGTGGTATCTGATTACCAAAGGAAAGCCGGAGACCTGGCATAGAAAAACTGATTTTATGGAGGAAACCTTAAGCAGCCTGCAGGCAGAAAATGAGGAATTTGCCCAGCGGATGTACAATGACTTAGAGGAGTGTGTAGGCTGCTACGGCCTTTGCCTTGCCAAAACGCGTTATAGCTACGGAGACAGAAAAAAGTATGTATGTCACGGTAAATTATTTTTTCAGATGAATAGGGCTGGGTTTGATGATGTCCGTACCTTTGTCGATGAAATTAACCGGGTTGTGCAAAGGAAAGAAGTATCATCAAAGAGCAGTTAATTAATTTATCTTTAAAAAGCTTTATAATAATCCATGAATTATGGAGGGGACCTATTTCCAGTCTTTTCTGTAATTCATGGAGTTTTTTTAGGAGGAAATAAAGTTGGAAGACAATATTTGTAAGGATATGAAGCGGAGAATGCCAGAAGAGTTGGGATAATGAATTATGAAAATGATAATATTTCTCAATAAATTGATATGAGTCAGTTTTACAATTATATAAGGGTACAGGAAGAAAGGCTTATTTACTGCAATTCTATAGAATAAAGGTCAAATCATATTTGCCAAAAGTTGAATTTTATGATACTTTCGCCAATTTCCGGACACTTGACAAATAAGGACTCCTTTGATAACCTAACAAAGTTAGAAATGACTAACATGAGCGAGACGGTACATAACGAAAAGAAAGAGGAGTTAGAATATGAAATTAAAAAAACTGAGTTCTATTATAGCTATAGCACTGGTTATGACACTAACAGCCTGCTCCGGTAAATCCAATAATACATCCGGAAGCAATAGTGAAGCTGAGACAACTAAGGAACCCACAGCTGAGGCAACAGAGGCTGCAGAACCAACAGAAGCAGCTAATGAAACTACGGTTGAATATCCTATAACAATAAAGCATGCTTTCGGTGAGACTGTTATTGAGAGCAAGCCCGAACGTATTGCAACAATTTCCTGGGGAAATCAAGATGTTCCTTTAGCTTTAGGAGTGGTTCCCGTTGGTGTTTCAGAAGCTAATTACGGAGTAACAGATGGCAGCAGGTTATTACCCTGGACTGGTGAAGGCTTTAAGAATCTGGGCGAAGAAAATCCCGTTCTTTTTAATGATACAGATGGTTTGAACTATGAAGCCATCAGCGATGTACAGCCTGACGTGATTCTTGCAGCATATTCAGGAATTACAGAAGAAGAATATAATCTGTTAAGTGAAATAGCACCTGTTGTTGCTTATCCTACACTTGCATGGCAGACACTGTGGCGTGACCAGATAACCATGGATGCAGCAGGAATGGGCATGAAAACAGAAGGCGAGAAGTTAGTAGCTGATCTTAACCAGTTAATAGCTGATAAGACAGCTGCATATCCTCAGATAGCAGGAAAGACAGCAGCCTTCTTCTACTTCAGCCCTACAGATCTTGGTAAATTCTATATTTACACTTCAACAGATCCCCGTGCTGCTTACCTCAATGATTTAGGTTTGGCAGAGCCTGAAAGTGTTAAGAAACTGGCAGAAGGACAGGCAACCTTTGCACTTGAAATCAGTGCTGAAAATGCAGACGTTCTTTCAGACGTAGATATTATAGTTGCCTACGGTGATGATGCATTATTAAAAGCTATGCAGGCAGATTCTCTTCTTGGAACTGTTCCGGCAATACAGAGAGGTTCTGTAGTATTAATTCAGGACGGTACTCCCCTGGCTGCTTCTGGTACACCCAGCGCCCTTTCTATTCCTGCAACTATTGATGAGTACTTAAAGTTAATCGGAGAGGCAGCTGATAAAGTGCAATGAAACGTGAGAAAATAATAATACTGATATTTGCCGGTGCTGCAGGACTTGCGTTGTCTGTTTTCGCTTCCCTGGCACTTGGTTCAAGAAATATAGGGCTGTCTGAAGTAATTGCAGCCCTTCTTCATCCAAACAGCGGATCTTTTGAATCACTGGTAATCCGGGAACGTATTCCCAGAACTGTATTCAGTATTATCGCCGGAGCCTCCCTTGGGGTCTCCGGCGCTCTGATGCAGGCGATTACCCGTAATCCTATTGCAGATCCCAGTATTTTAGGTGTTAATACCGGAGCCTCCCTGTTTGTTGTAAGCGGAATTGCTTTTTTCCATATCAGTTCGGCTAACCAATATATCTGGTTTGCATTGGCAGGAGCTGCAGTAACTGCTGTTTTTGTCTACAGGATAGGTTCTATGGGTTCAGGAGGTGCAACTCCTATTAAGCTTGCGCTGGCAGGTGCAGCAACCAGTGCTGCTTTATCTTCCTTAGTCAGTGCGGTAATTCTGCCAAGGACTGATGTTATGAATGCTTACCGTTTCTGGCAGGTGGGCAGTGTAAGCGGAGCTACCTGGGAAGGAATCCTGTCGGTATCTCCTTTTCTTGTTATTGGCTTAGCCATAGGAGTGCTGTCAGCATCTGCTTTAAATGCTCTTGCCTTAGGGGACGATGTGGCAACGGGATTAGGTGTAAAGACCGGATTGATCAGAATCATAGGTGCCTTAGCCGGCGTACTATTGTGTGGTGCCACGACTGCTCTTGCAGGTCCCATAGGATTTGTCGGACTTATGATTCCTCATATTATGAGAATGCTTTGCGGTCCTGATATGAAATTCGTTGTACCTATGTCAGCCTTAGGCGGTGCAATTCTTTTAACGGTATCGGATATTATAGGAAGACTTATAGGACAACCCGGAGAACTGGAAGCCGGGATTGTTACGGCATTTTTCGGTGCACCTATTCTGATTCTGATTGCTATGAGAGCGAAGGTGCGTTCATTATGACAAATAATAACTTAAATATTGTACAATTGGGTTTTCATAAAAGAAGAGCCCGTTTTATCACTGTAACGGTGATATTGGCGGTTGTTACAGCAATCCTCTGCAGTATAATGCTTTATCTTGGAAATACGAAGTATTCACCGGAAATAATCCTTCGCGTTTTATTAGGAGAGGAGATTAAAGGTGCTACCTTTGCAATTGAAACCATAAGGCTGCCTCGTATGCTGGCAGGACTTTTAGCAGGTATGGCATTTGGTATGGCAGGAAATACTTTTCAGACCATGCTAAGAAACCCTCTGGCAAGTCCGGATATCATTGGTGTAACCTCTGGTTCCAGTGTTGCCGCGGTTTTCTGTATTCTGGTCCTTAATGTCAGCGGAGCTGTTGTATCTATTTCTGCTGTAATATCCGGATTAAGCGTTGCTTTCTTAATCTACATGCTGTCCAGAGGTGGAAGCTTTTCCGGCGGAAGACTGATACTTATCGGTATCGGAATCCAGGCTATGTTAAATGCAGCAATTTCTTATCTGCTCTTAAGAGCCAATCAGTATGATGTGCCTGCGGCTATCAGATGGCTTAACGGAAGTCTCAACGGAATGCAGATGAAGAATATTCCGGGTTTATTTATGGTTGTATTGATATTTGGCTGCTTACTGGTGCTTCTTAGTAAAATGCTTAAGATTCTGGAACTGGGAGAGCAGTCAGCCATAACCCTGGGCTTAAGAACTGATATCAGCAGACTGCTGCTGGTTTTATCAGCCGTATTTTTAATTGCTTATGCAACAGCAGTTACCGGTCCTATTGCTTTTGTGGCATTTCTTTCAGGGCCAATCGCAAGCAAACTGGCAGGCTCCTCTAATACCGTTACCGCCGGATTGACCGGAGCAGTTCTTGTGCTTCTGGCAGATATTATAGGGCAGTATGCTTTTGATATCCGCTTTCCTGTAGGAATCATAACGGGAATTCTTGGTGCACCCTATCTAATTTATCTACTGATACGTATGAATCGAACGGGAGGAGCAGCATGAAACAATCACCTAAATTTTCGGCTAATAAAATTGTTGCCGGATATGACAAAAAAATTATTATCAATGACGTAGATGTGGTTATACCGAATAATAAAATCAGTGTAATCATTGGTGCCAATGCCTGCGGTAAATCCACACTGCTGAAGACCCTGGCAAGGCTTATAAAACCTGTGTCCGGCGAGGTTGTACTGGACGGAAAACAGATAAGTGAGATACCCCCAAAGCAACTGGCAAGGGTTCTGGGACTGCTTCCTCAATCACCGGTGGTACCGGAAGGCATCACGGTATCAGATCTTGTTTCCAGAGGTCGTTATCCTTACCAGAACTTCTTAAAAGGCCTTGGCAAAAAGGATTATGAAGCAGTAGAAGAAGCTTTGGAAATCATGGGAATTACGGAACTGGCAAACCGAAGTGTAGATGAATTATCCGGAGGACAGCGCCAGAGAGTATGGATTGCCATGGCTCTTGCACAGCAGACAGACATTTTACTGCTGGATGAACCTACAACTTTCCTGGATATTACTTACCAGGTTGAAATACTGGATCTCCTAACGGATCTGAACCGTAAAAGAGGTACTACAATAGTAATGGTATTACATGATATCAATCTTTCTGCCCGTTATGCAGATTATATCTTTGCAGTACAAAAAGGTAACCTTATTGCCCAGGGAGAACCTTCCGAGGTGATTTCAGAGGAATTGATGAAGCAGGTTTTCGGATTGGATTGCGCGGTTATTAAAGACCCGGTATCAGGCTCACCTTTTATCGTTCCGAAAGGAAGATATCATGTGGTAAATGCATAGATTTCATAAAACATTAAGTATCAGATTTAGTGCAGGATTTATTACACTTGGCTTGATGAAAATTATATACTTATTTTAAAAGGCTGAATACAAAAGGTATTTATGCCTTTTTTTAATAGGAAAATTTATTTACGTCACACTATAAATCCAGGATAGGGTACATACCAATTTGCACCTTTCAATATTCCGTTTCCAGACACACCCCGACTTTTACTTGATGGGTTTATAGAAGACAATCATTATCGTGACCTCGCAGCAGTTAATATTTATAAGCGAAAATCAAACTGGGAAAATAAATAATCTTTGAAATTCAATCCAATAAATTTTATAATACAAGTTAGATGCAGAAAAATTCAGGAGGTATTTGTATGGATGGAAAACTAGAACTCTATAAGGGTATAGCAGTAACCTATGAAGAAATACGCCCCAGTTATCCGGAGCAGCTCATTGAAGATATTATTCTCAGGACAGGTCTCAATAACAGTGACAGGCTTCTGGAGCTGGGAGCAGGTACAGGGAAAGCAACCGTACAATTTGCCGAAAAGGGTTTTCAGGTACAGGCCATTGAAATAGGGGAAGATATGGCGGAAATATTAAGGAAGAAATGTTCCGCTTATGAAAAGGTACAAATTGATGTTATAGCTTTTGAAGAATGGCAGAATAACAGCAAGGTCATCTACGATATGATTTACTGTGCCCAGGCTTTTCACTGGCTGGAGCCCTCCATAAAATATAAAAAATGTCATAATCTCTTAAAGGAGGAGGGATATCTTGTACTATTCTGGTACAGTCCCGGTGAAGATAATTCACTCATGGCACTTAAGCGGCAGGACAAAATAAATGAAGTTATTAATCGCTATAAAGATGATTCTTCTATAAAAGCAGATGCACCACAAAGAAAAGAACATGACGGAGTATACAAAGAGGATGAACGGATGAGGGAAATAGAAGCCTCGGGTTTATTTACTGTAACGGACAAACTGGAGTATAAGCAAGAAACCAAAAATGATGCAGATATGTACATAAAAACTATGGTGTCAGTACCTTCCTTTGCAGCCATCCTGGACGGACTGGAAAAACAGGACGCAGAGAGTATGATGACAGACATCAGAAATGTTATTATGGAATTCGGCGGATATGTTAGTTCTTATTTAAACTTTTCTTTGTACCTTGCCAGGAAAAAGCAGCATAATGAAGTTTAATAAATAGTGTCCTTATTTAGCTTATAAATTTTGCAGGTACAATTTGCTGTAGTAACTTATATTTAACAACTGTACAGGAAGAAAAGGAGCAGAGGGTGAAGGAAATAGCAACAGAACGTTTAATGATAAGACCCATAGAAGTAAATGATTACGAGGATATATGCGAATACGGTACGGATGAAGAAACCGGAAAGTATATGATCCACTGGCCAAAAACCAGTGAAGCTATTAGAACCTTTATCAAGGAATGTGAAGCAGCGGCAATGCAGGAGATTCCATTGTGGAGAGAATATGCGATACAGTTAAAGTCCTCCCGAAAGGTGATAGGGAATGTTTCTCTTGTTATAAGTAAAAGTGATTTAACAACCGCAGAAATCGGATGGATTTCCAATAAGGCTTATTGGGGCAAAGGGTATATGAGTGAAGCCGTAAATCGGATTATTCATAATACTTTTCAGACCACCCACATAAGCAAAATACTTGCAACCTGCACAGAGAAGAATATTGCCTCCATAAAGGTAATGGAGAAAAGCGGGATGCTTTGTATTCAGAAAGAACCAAATCAAAAAGGTATAAAAAACGGAGAAGAGGTAAGATATACAAAACTGACCTATTGTATTACTAAAAGTTGAAATTAGAAAGAATTTACCGGAAGAGAGTAAGGAGAAGAAACAGAATGAATATAGAAATTAAAATGACAGACAACACAAATACTGATTTTATAAAGCTTATAAATTTATTGGATAAAGACCTTGTGAGCCGGTATGGAGAAAGCCAAAAGCAGTACGATAAGCATAATAAAGTGGATATGATCAAAGATGTAGCCGTTATTTATGCAGATAATATACCGGCAGGCTGTGGAGCCTTTAAAAAATTTAATGACAATACGGTAGAGATAAAAAGGATATATGTCAGTAAGGAATTCAGAGGACTTGGATTATCAAGAATAATAGTGAAGAGGCTGGAGACAGAAGCTCTTAGCCAGGGGTATCGCTATGTTGTACTTGAAACCGGGAATCAACAGCAGGAGGCCATAGGTTTGTATCAAAGCTCAGGATATGAGATTACTCCGAATTATGAACCGTATGTTGGCTTAGAGACAAGTATATGCATGAAAAAGGTATTGTATAACCTGTAGAAAGGAGAAATTATTATCAAATTGCAAAGCTATCATAAATGATAAATTCTGCAATCATAAATGATAAATTCTGCTATGAAATAATAAAGGGTATACATAAATAAAGTCTATACATAAGTGTATACATAAAAGAAATAAAGAAATCAATAAATAAATACACAAAAGAAACAAACAAGATATACGGAAAGGGCTTATATGAAAGCAGAAAGATTAAATACGAGTGATATAAAGGAATTCAGCGCATATTGTATCAAACACAGAAATGAAGTAGATGATTCATTTCTTTATGACCATCATCTCAAGGACTTCAAAGCCGATGAAGAGAATCCAACTTTTGTTGTGAAAGAAGAGGGCAGAATTGTTGCAGCAGCTTCATTAATTATGGATGATTATCACAAAAGAGGGGGAAGTGGACGATTTAGAATTTTTCATTCAGAAATACAGGATATCACAATCTATTCTTCCTTATTAGAGGAAGTGCTGAAAGAGGCGAAAGAATTAAAAAAAGTATCCATATTCATTCCTTTTGTTAATAAGGAAATGGCAGAGTATGTTGAGGGACTGCATTTTACTGTAGATAGATATATATTTCTCTTAGTCAATGATATGAAAGAAATTTCTGACATCAACCTGCCAGAAGGATATTCAATCAGAGCTATGGAACCCGGTGACCTTGAGGAATGGTGTATAATCAGAAACGAAGCATTTGCCCGGTTGAAGGGTAACTCAGCACCTATAACACCTGAAATGGTTCAGAAGAATATGGAGCAGCCGGAGTACCTTGAAGGAGGTCATATGCTTATTCTTAAAGGGAATAAACCTGTAGGGCTTATCAGAGGAGAAAATGATGAATATGATAGTGTCCCGGCCATATATATCGGACCCATTGCAGTTCTTCCTGCCTATCAGGGGAAAGGTCTTGGCAGGCAGCTGCTTAGAGCAGCCCTTCAATTTGCAGATGGTTTAGAATATAAAAAGGCTGTACTCTGCGTTAATGCTGATAATGAAAGGGCGAAAGAGCTTTATCTGCAGGAAGGTTTTAAACAGACTGAAGGAGTAACAGCCTATGAACTTTGCCTCTATGAGGAATAATGACCTGGTCTTTTTGTGAAAGTGGTAATAAACATTACCCCAAATAGAATCATTCCGCTTCCCACCCACTGAATTCCTGTAATAGCTTCCCCAAAAATGATAAAAGATAATAACATGGAGGTCAGAGGCATAACGCAGGAAAATGCTGCGGCGGTATAAGAATTACATCTCTTTATCCCAGCATACCATAGAACGTAGGAGAGTAAAGTTACAATAAAGCCATACCAGATAATGGACAACCATCCTTTAACATCCAGTGCAGCTAAGCTTTTCAAAGGCTGCTCCCTTAAAGCCGGCAACAGACACAGTATAAGAGCAATAGCAGATACCAGCATCGTCTGAAGAAGAGGATCAAACAGCTTATCTTCATGGGATTTATTCCGGCTATAGATACGTGACAGGATATTAAAAACCGATTCGCTTGCAGCTGCGCATAAAACCAGCAGATTACCAGGTAGATGGGAGGTAGTGAGTCCGGTATTTATTCCTTGCAGCAGTAAGATTCCGATAAAAGCCAAGCTAACACCCAGAAAGGTTTTAGCGCTGGCTTTTTTGTATCACCATAAAAAATAAACCACCGGCTAGGCCGGTGCGTCCCCAGTTAGCTTTAGCTTCAAGCAAAAAACCTCCTATGATATAATATTTGCGGGTTTGCCAACCACAAAAATACATAGGAGGT
>Ga0208297_1000329_pt1 | contig 111331 bp, 93 predicted proteins | sample LMS_cellobiose_e_FD_187367 | JGI IMG/M metagenome (GOLD analysis project Ga0208297, IMG submission 187367) | Rumen-fistulated moose microbial communities from Alaska, USA - LMS_cellobiose_enrichment (SPAdes) (version 2) | ecosystem: Host-associated > Mammals > Digestive system > Stomach > Rumen... | reverse complement strand
GCCGGACCCGCCGCGGCCCGGACGGGGCTCGACCTGGACGCCGCCATGAAGGCCAAGATCCAGCACACCTTCGGGGACCTGTCGGCGGTGAAGAACTACACCCCGCCGGCCCGGGAGCAGGCCCCCTCACAGTCGGCGCCCTACACCGGCTCCGTCACCCACGCCCTCTCCGACGCCTCTCCCTCCCCGGCGGCGGCGGGACCCATGCAGGCCAAGAAGCGGGACAAGGACGCCCGGGCCGTGAAGGAGATGCAGGCCGGGGGGAAAGAATTCAACGGCAGGTACGCCACCAAGGGATACGCCAAGTATGGCGAGCTGGACCCGGAGGAATGGGAGGAGAAGGTCCACACGCCCAACTGGTTCTCCAAGGCGTTCCTGGGCAAACGGGACCAGACCTACAAGGTCCGCAGGCACGGTCTGCCTGTGGAGCCCGCTCCCCTTAAGATCGAGGGGATGGATCAGATCCCCGACGACGATGATCTGCTGGACCTCCGGCCCAAGGACCTGATCACGGACCTGGGCGACGAGGGCAAGAAGAGCGCCTCCCGCAAGAAGAACCGGAAGCCGGGCCTGAACCTCATCAGAAACGATTCCGAACCGGGAAACGGCCTCATTCTCAACGAGCCGCCCCGGTCGCAGTATGCCGACGACTACGAGCTGCTCAGCAGCCAGGAGGGCACCGAGGAGGAGCGCAAAAACGCCTATGACCGCACGGCTTTGGAAACCATGAACAACCTGACCGCCCCCCAGAAGCAATCGCTGGTCAATTATATCGCAGTCAGCGAGCCCATCAACTCTTATCTCAGAGACGACGTGGAGAATCGGCAGTATCCAACAACAGAAAACGAGGTCCAGGATGTTCAGGCGGACATAGAGAATATCAGCGCGGGTCTCAAAAACAATCCCCTGAAGGAGAGCATCTCCACCTATAAGGGCATTACCGACAAATATCTTGCCATGATGTTCCAGCAGTTTGACCTGAATAAAGCGATCAATGAGGACGGCACCATCAACCATACGTGGCTGAACAACAATCAGAAAAAGCTGAAAAAGAAGATGGTGGGAAAAACCTTCCACGACAAGGGCTACACAAGCACCACGACGGAAAGAGAGTTCGCCCTGACCTGGGCCAGACAAAAGGCAAAAAATGAAAGGGTGGACTATCTTCATGACAGAAGAAGATACGCTGAAGCGAATCAATATACGGACGAGGTAAGTGAGCATCCCGAAAAAATCAAAGGGGCCCACATGGTGCGGTTCAACCTGCCCAAGGGGGCCAACGCCTCCTTTGTGGACCGGCTGGCGGATGATGAGAGAGGCCAAAATGACCAGTGGGAGGTCCTGGTGGACAAGGGCAGCTCCTTCAAGATCAGCGACATCCGCAAGATGGAGGACTCCGACTCCTACGAGCTGGTGATGGACCTGCTGGCCGAGGAAAAGGGGAAGAAAAAGAAGAAATAAGGACCGGTCCGCCGCCCCCGCCGGGGGCGGGACCCACCACAATAGGAAGGGTGGCAGATGATGAACAGCCAATTCAACCGCAACGGCCCCGGGCCCGATCCCACGGAACGCTTCGTGGACGGCTTCGGCCAGCAGGTGTTCAACCGGGACCTGCTCTGCGCCCGGTGCGTCCATCTCATGGAGGACGCCGTGGCCGAGTGTCAGATCTATGAACAGAAGCCGCTGCCCGTGCTCCGGGGCGGGGATTCCTGCCCGGACTTTGTCCCCCGGGACCGGGCGGACTGAGCCTCCCCGGCTTTCAGAAAGGACGAGACGATATGTCTTATACATACGAACAGCGCAAACGCCCCCAGGGGCCCCAGAGCCCGGCGCTGAAGCAGAGCGCCGAGCCCGGCCTGGAGGCTCTGATGAACGGCCAGGTCCGGCCCACCGCCGCCCAGAAGGGGCGGCAGATCGACCTGGACGGGGCCATAAAGGCCAAGATGGAGCACGCCTTCGGGGATCTCTCCGCGGTGAAGCTCTACGAGAGCCGGGCGGTGGGGGACGCGGGAGCCGAGGCCATCGCCCGGGGCAATGAGATTGCCTTCGCCCCGGGCATGGCCAACTTCTCCTCCCGGTCCGGCCAGGAGCGTCTGGGCCATGAGCTCAGCCACGTCATGAGCCAGCGGTCCGGCCAAGTCCGGGGCCAGGGTTTTTTGGCAAGCTCCGCCCTGGAAGCCCGGGCCGACCGGGAAGGCGCCTTGGCCGCCGCCGGGGAGCAGGTCTACACCGGCCCCGTCACCCACGCCCTCTCCGACGCCTCCCCCTCCCCCGCCGTGGCGGGCCCCATGCAGGCCAGGCGGAGCGACGCGCCCCAGGAGGATGAACAGGTCGCTCAGATCAACCAGGCCCTTCTGGCCGACGGCAATCTCCTGGCTGAGCCCAGGGGCCACCAGCTGGACATCCGGAGCATGGAGGGCGGCAAGCGGGCCTATCGGAAGGACGAGAACTACCAGACCATCCTGGACCTGATGCGGCAGTACAACAGCATCGACGAGGCCGAGAACGCCCAGGCCAAGGACCAGGCGGAGATCGCCCTGTCCAAGGCGGCCATGGACTACATTGAAAAGGCCAGCGGCGGCAAGACGGCCAAGCACAAGGGCCGCACCGCCAAGCTGGAACAGATGCTCTACCAGCTGAACATGCGGGGCGGCGTGAAGTTCAGGGCCAACGAAAACCTGGGGGCGCTGAGGACGGCCAGCCGACAGTCCGAGGCCAGCCAGAAGCTGAAAAACGGGGCCGAGGAGACCTTCCGGCATCTAAAGGGGATTTACAACGACCCCAACTCCGCCTATTCCCCCACCATGCAGATGATCACGGCGGGGGTCCTGGCGGACCAGAACGTGGGCGGGGCCACCGCACCCATTTACAGTCCCCAGGATGTCCGCTCCGCCGCCAGCCCCATCTTCGCCCCGGGGTCTCCCGGGTTTTCCGGTGCGCATAATTACACCATCGTCTCCCGGACCGGCGGGTCCCAGAACGATGCCATCGGCACCACCCTCCACGAGCTGACCCACGTAGCCAGCGGTGAGGTCTATCAGAACGCCGCCCTCATGAACATCAAGGCCGACGCCACCGACGAGGAGATCCGGCAGAAGGCCCTGGACCGGGTCCAGACCTCCGGGGGAATCCTGGACGCCCTGGGCACCTCCAAGGTCACCAATCTCAACGAGCAGGACCGCTCCTTCAAGAACTTCGCCACGGACAAGCTGAGCTATCAGGTGGAGAACAAACTTCCCCAGTACGAGATCAACGACCGCAGCAGCAACCTGAAATCCTTCCTGGGCCGCTCTTTGGAGAGCCGGGGAAAAGGGGACCAGAAGGACAACTTCGTGCCGTATGCCAACAACGACTCCATGAAATACCTGCTGGGCCAGAGGGCCAAGCCTACCTCTTATACCGGTGATGTGGGAGGGACCATGGAGGAAATCAAAAACACCCTGACGGAAGGCGAGCGGACCGATCTGACCCGCATCCAGGACATGAGCAACAAGCAACGCCATGTGGTGGACCTTCTGAGCGCAGAGCAGCAGGACCCCCAGAAGCGGAACGAGGACGCGAAAAAGAAAAAGACCATTTCAAAATTCCTCAACGCCAACAAAAAGATCAAGGGCGAAGCCCCCCAGAATACCTACAGCGATTTCGAGCTGGCGGGCTCCAACGCATTGGTGGAACACGACTCGGTGATGAACCAGTTGCTGCTGCAGTATGAGAACGCCGACCAGAAAAACAAGACCCAGGACAGGGACTCCCTGTTCTATCGCCGTCTGCGCAACGCCGCCCTCCGGGCCCACCTGGAGCGACGGGAGCACAAGCTGAAAAAGCGCAACGGGTTGGCGTGACGCCAGCCCCAGAGGCCCGGACCGGCACACTGGCGCAAGGAGGCTCGAGGTATGGCATACACCTACGAACAACGCAAACGCCCCCAGGGGGCCCAGAGCACACCGGCGGAGAGCACCACCGCCCCCGGCCCCGGTGGAGGCCCTGATGTCCGGTGCGGCCAAACCCACCGCCGCCCAGAAGGGTCGGTCCATCGACCTGGACGGGGCCATCCGCGCCAAGATGGAGCACGCCTTCGGGGATCTGTCGGCGGTGAAGCTCTACGAGAGCCAGGCGGTGGGGGACGCGGGAGCCGAGGCCATCGCCCGGGGCAACGAGATCGCCTTCGCCCCCGGCATGGCGGACTTTTCCACCCGGTCCGGCCAGGAGCGGCTGGGCCATGAATTGAGCCATGTCATGAGCCAGCGGTCCGGGGCCGTCCGGGGCGCGGGCTTCCTGGCCAATTCCGCCCTGGAGGCCCGGGCCGACCGGGAGGGGGCCATGGCGGCGGCGGGAGAGCAGGTCTACACCGGCCCCGTCACCCACGCCCCCGCCGTGGCGGGACCCATGCAGGCCAAGCGGAGCGACGACGAGCCCGTCCAGCACCATGCCCCTGCCCACCACCATGCCCCCGCCCAGGCGCCCCAGGCGCAGATCCTGAATCCTGCCCAGGATCTCCAGGCCCCCGCCATCGGCCAGGCGCCGGTGTTCCACCATAATCCCTTGCAGGATTTCCAATCGCCCGCTGTGGCCCCGATGCCGGTGATCCACCGGCAGCCGCACCGTGACTTCCAGTCCCCCGCTGTGAGCCCGATGCCGGTGATCCATCGTGATCCCATCCAGGACCTCCAGTCGCCCACGGTGGCCCCGAAGCTCTCCCCCGAAGAAAATGCCGCCATGCTGCGGAGCTATCAGGCCAAGAAGAACGTGGAGCGGATGTACCGGATCCAGGCGGGTCTGATGACCGGCCTGGAAGATGAGAACCTGATCAGCCAGGAGGACCTGGACTGGTACGAAAACATGAAGCAAAACGCTGACGTAGACACTGTGCGGGAAATCAACAGGCGGGGTGATGTCTCCTCCAGAAAACTGGTTGAATATCGGGACAGTCTGGAGGGGGACGACATGGAGAAAAAGAACTATGAGGCCTCCTGGAGCAAGCCCGCTCTGGATTTCGACATTTTCAACATGATGGGCACCGCATTGGGCGACAGCCCCGGCTACGATACGTATATCCAAGGGCTGCAGGAGAAATACATGCAGGACCCAACCTATCGCGCTGAGGACGGCAGGATCCAGCAGGAGGCCACCAAGATCACCGAAGCGCACTTTACAGAGAGGAAAGCAAATGAGAAACGCTACCGGTACGCCCGCACAAAGGTGAGCCCGGAGGAGCTCGACCGGCGCAAGGCCCAGCGACTGGACCAGTTCCGCCAGATCGCCCTGGGAGGGAACAAACAGAACCGTAAACCGGCGGGCAAGTCCCAAAAACCGAACCCTAAACCGACGAACAAGTCCCAAAACCTGATCCATGACGAGGACCAGCCCGAATTCCTGATCCACGACGACAGCGAGCCCGTGAACCTGCTGGGCTCGGAGTCCGATCCCGAGAACCTGTTCAGCAATAACAACGCACTTATCATCTTTCCGGACAAGAAGCCCGCGCCCCGGTCCAAATACGCCGCCGACTATGACCTGCTCAGCAGCCAGAAGGGCACCCCAGAGGAGCGTAAGGACGCCTATGACCACATGGCGGTGGATACCATGGGCAACCTGACGGATCCCCAGAAGGATTCCCTCCGCAGTTACATCAAGGGCAGCGAGCCCATCAACTCCTACCTCAGAAACGACCGCAGCAATATAGAGTATCCATCCGATCAAAAGATCCCGCAGGTGCAGGAGGAGATCAAAAACATCAGCGAGGGGCTCAAAAACAACCCCCTGCAGGAGAACCTCTCCGCCTTTAAGGGGATCACCGACAAATATCTTGCCATGATGTTTCGGCAGTTTGGCCTGAAAAAGGCCCTCAACAAGGACGGCACCCTCAACCACAAGTGGCTGAGAGACAACCAGAACAAGATGAAAAAGACGCTGGTGGGCAAGACCTTCCATGACAAGGGGTACACAAGCACCACCACGGAAAGGGAGTTCGCCCTGGGTTGGGCCAGACAAAAGGCAAAAGGCGAATACCTCAACCTGCTTGAAGAGCAGGGACGAGATGAGGAAGTCATGCAATACGAGAACGAGGTAGAAGGACATCCTGAAAAGATCAAAGGCGCACACATGGTGCGGTTCAACCTGCCCAAAGGGGCCAACGCCTCCTTCATTGACCGGACATTCGATAAAGGGAACAACCGCAGCAGGAATGACCAGCGGGAGATCCTGGTGGACAAGGGCGGCAGCTTCAAGATCAGCGACATCCGCAAGGCGGAGGACGCCGACTCCTACGAGCTGGTGATGGATATGCTGGCTGAGGAAGAGGGGAAGAAAAAGAAGAACAAGTAATGTCTCCCGGGCGGCGAAGGGGGACGCGGTCAGCATCAACTGCATAGGAAGGATCATCGGACAAGAGCAGGCCCGCCTCGACAGAAGATTGCCGAAACGGGCCTGTTTGCTATTGATCCATAGGCTGTATTGCCGGGCAGACCGATCTTTTCTGCCCGCCAAGCAACCCGAAGCCCCCGCCCACGGAGAGAGAGTGAAGAACCGTGAGACGGGGGCGGAGGGCATTACAACGCGCCGGAAATCAGCGCGCGGCAATCGAAGTGGTTCGGCAGGCGCCGCCTCAGATGTCCCGGAACCGATACCGGAGCATCCGGTATACCATGGGGATAAACAGCACGATGAGGGCCGCGTAGCCCAGGCAGGCGTGGGTGATGGACTTGCCGCGGCACCCGCCGTCCCTGCTCCTTGGTCTCCGTGGGGATGGTCAGCCTTTCCGAACATCCATGCTTATGGCCGGGTCCTCTCCTGTCTCCCCAGAGCCCGGTAGCCCCGGGAGACCAGATAGCTCTCCAGCTCCGCCATGTCCTGGGAATGCAGGACGATGAAGGGCTGGCCGTTGGTCCGGTCCCAGGCGGCGTAGAGGTAGTCGATGTTCAGGTTGGCGTTCTCGATGGCGTCCAGCAGCCCGGCCAGACCGCCCACAGCGTCGCTGACCTCCACCGCCAGGACCGTGGTCCGCTTGGTGAGATACCCCGCCTCCGCCAGAGCCAGGCAGGCCCGCTGGTCGTTGTCGGCCAGCATCCGCACGGTGCCGAACTCCCCGTTCTCGTTGGTGACGAAGGCCCTAAGATCCACCCCCGCCCCGGACAGGGTGCGGACCAGAGCCCCCAGGGCGCCTTTCTTGTTTTCCGTGTAAACGGAGATCTGCTGGATCATGGGTTTCCTCCTTCCCGTACCGCTTCCTTCATCCCTCGGACGTACTCTCCCACATAAGCCGGGGCCTGCCGCCCGTGCTCCGCCAGGAGCTTGACGATGGCCGAGCCCACGATGGCTCCGTCGGAAAAGGCAGCCATGGCTTTCGCCTGTTCCGGGGTGGAGATGCCGAAGCCCACGGCGCAGGGAATGTCCGTATTCTCCCGGACCACCTTTACGATGGAGGCCAGGTCCGTGGTGATCTCGCTGCGGGTCCCGGTGACCCCCAGGCTGGAGACCAGGTACAGGAAGCCCTCCGCTTCCCCGGCGATGGCGGCGATCCGCCCCGCCGAGGTGGGGGCGATTAGGGAGATCAGAGCCACCCCGTGGGCCCGGCATACATCCCGAAACTCCTCCTTCTCCTCAAAGGGCAGGTCCGGGAGGATGAGGCCGTCAACGCCGGCGTCCTCGCAGTTTGCCAGAAACCGCTCCGCCCCGTAGGAAAAGACTACATTGGCGTAGGTCATGAACACCAGGGGGACGGCCACGTCGGTCCGCAGGTCCCGGACCAGATCGAAGATCTTGTCCGTGGTGACGCCCCCGGCGAGGGCCCGGAGGTTGGCCCCCTGGATGACGGGCCCCTCGGCGGTGGGATCGGAGAAGGGGATGCCCAGCTCCACCAGGTCCGCGCCGTTTTTCACCATGGACCGGACCACGGCGGCGGTGGTCTCCAGGTCCGGGTCCCCGCAGGTGACGAAGGGGATGAACGCCTTGCCGTTGGCAAAGGCCGATGGGATCCTATTCATAAATATCCTCCCCTCTGTACCGGGCGATGGCGGCGCAGTCCTTGTCCCCCCGGCCGGAAACAGTGATGACGATGGTCTGGTCCGGCCCCATGGTGGGGGCCAGATTCCGGGCGTAAGCCACGGCGTGGGCGGACTCGATGGCGGGGATGATCCCCTCGGTTTTTGCCAGATACTCAAAGGCCTGGACCGCCTCCTCGTCGGTGACGGGGACGTACTCCGCCCGGCCGGTGTCGTGGAGCCAGGCGTGCTCCGGGCCGATGCCCGGGTAGTCCAGCCCGGCGGAGATGGAGTACACCGGGGCGATCTGTCCGTACTCATCCTGGCAGAAGTAGGACTTCATGCCGTGGAAGATGCCCAGCCGCCCGGTGGCGATGGTGGCGGCGGTCTCGAAGGTGTCTACCCCTCTCCCCGCCGCCTCGCAGCCGATGAGCCGGACGGAGGGCTCGTCAATGAAATGGTAGAAGGAGCCGATGGCGTTGGACCCGCCCCCCACGCAGGCGATGACCGCGTCGGGGAGTTTTCCCGTCCGGTCCAGCATCTGTTCCCTGATCTCCCTGGAGATCACCGCCTGGAAGTCCCGGACGATGGTGGGGAAGGGATGGGGGCCCATGACGGAGCCCAGGCAGTAGTGGGTGTCATCGATGCGGCTGGTCCACTCCCGCATGGCCTCGGACACGGCGTCCTTCAGGGTGGCGGTGCCGGTGGTGACGGGCACCACCTTCGCCCCCAGCAGCCGCATCCGGTAGACGTTCAGGGCCTGGCGGAGGGTGTCCTCCTCCCCCATGAACACCACGCACTCCATGCCCAGCAGGGCGGCGGCGGTGGCGGCAGCTACGCCGTGCTGACCTGCCCCGGTCTCGGCGATGAGCCGGGTCTTGCCCATCTTTTTCGCCAACAGGGCCTGGCCCAGGACGTTGTTGATCTTGTGGGCCCCGGTGTGGTTCAGGTCCTCCCGCTTGAGGTAGATCTTCGCCCCGCCCAGGTCCCGGGTCATCTTCTCGGCGTAGTAGAGCCGGGAGGGGCGGCCGGCGTAGTCGTTGAACAGAGCGTTCAGTTCCCGGTTGAAGTCCGGGTCGTTTTTATAGCGGTCATAGGCCGCCTCCAGCTCGATGACGGCGTTCATCAGGGTCTCGGGGATATACTGCCCCCCGTGGACCCCGAAGCGGCCTCTTGGATTGGTCATGGTATCGTTCCTTTCTGTCGGATCTCCGTTGGAGACCCGGTGTGATCTGAACCGGCGGCCTCAGACTGCCGGTCCCTTTTCGTCCGCCCGGCGAACCGCAGAGACAAAGGCCTCCATCCTGGCCGGGTCCTTGCATCCGTCGGTTTCAATGCCGGAGCTCACGTCCACCCCCCAGGGGCGGAGCCGCCCGATGGCCTCCGCCACATTTTCCGGGGTCAGTCCCCCCGCCAGGAAATAGGGGCGGGGGAAGTCCGTCAGCAGGGACCAGTCGAAGGTTTTTCCCTCCCCCAGGCCGGCGTCCAGGAGCAGATGGTCCGCCGTGGTCTCTGCCGCCCGGTCCAGGTCCGCCGGGCCTGTCACCTTCACCGCCCGGATGATCCTGTGACCCACCAGGCCGGACAGGATGCGCAGATAGGCGGGACCCTCCCGACCGTGGAGCTGGGCCAGATCAATGATCCCGGCGGCCAGCAGCTGGGCCACGGTTTCCGGGTCCTCGTCCACGAAGACCCCCACCGCCCGGATGGACGGGTCCAGGGCGGCCTTCAGAGCAGAAGCCTGGGCCGGGGTGACAGCCCGCCTGCTTTCAGGCCAGAACACGAAGCCCACGTAGTCCGGCAGCAGCCGGTTGGCGGCCTGGATGTCTTCCAGGCGGGAGAGCCCGCACAGCTTGATTTTCGTCATGTGGCACCTCGCAGTTCCCCCAGCTTTGCCCTTCGGTCCGGGGCCCGCATCAGGGCCTCCCCGATGAGCGCACCGTCCGCCCCCAGGGACTCCAGGGCTTTCACGTCCGCCGCCGTTGCTACGCCGCTCTCGGAGACGAACAGCGTATCCGGGGGGATCAGGGCCCGCAGGCGGCGGCTGTTGTCCGGGTCCACGGTGAAGTCTTTCAAATTCCGGTTGTTCACGCCGAGGATCCTTGCCCCGGCCTCCAGGGCCGTTTCGACCTCAGCCTCGTCGTGGGCCTCCACCAGGGCGGACAGGCCCAGGGAATCGCACAGGGCGATCCAGTCCCGGAGCTGGGCCGGAGTCGAGATGGCGCAGATCAGCAGCACGGCGGCGGCCCCCAGGACCTTGGCCTCGTAGATCATGTACTCGTCCACGGTGAAGTCCTTCCGCAGACAGGGAAGGGACACCGCCCGGGCGATCTCTTCCAGGTATTCGTCCGCCCCAAGGAACCACTTGGGCTCGGTGAGCACGGAGAGGGCGTCAGCCCCGGCGGCAGCGTAGTCCCGGGCGATGTCCAGGTAGGGAAAGTCCGGGGCGATGAGCCCCTTGGAGGGGGATGCCTTTTTGCACTCGCAGATCAGGGAGAGGCCCGGCTTCCGCAGAGCTTTCTCAAAGGGCGTATTTCCCTTTGGCATCACCAGGGCCCGCCGTTTCAGGTCGGTGAGCGAGACCCTGGCCTTCTTTGCCGCCACCCGTTCCCGGGCGTGGTCCGCCAGCTTGTCCAGAATGGTCATGGCGCATCCTCCGGGCGGTTGCTGACCTCGATGACCCGGCGGAGGGTCTCCAGGACGGTTCCGCTGTCGATGAGGTCCGCCGCCAGCTTGATTCCGTCGGCCATGGTCTCCGCCTTGCCGTTGAGATAGAGCCCCGCTCCGGCGTTGAGGAGGACGGCGCTGCGCTTGGGGCCCCTCTGTCCGTTCAGGATGTCCAGCGTGATTTGTGCGTTCTCCGCCGGGGTCCCGCCCACCAGGTCGGACTTGGCGCACCGCTCCAGACCGAAGTCCTCGGGGGTGATGGCGTAAGCCTTGAACCACCCGTCCCGGAATTCACAGACGGCGGTGGGAGCGCTCAGGGAGATCTCGTCCAGCTTGTCCCGGCCGTAGACCACCATCCCCCGCTTCACTCCCAGGCCGATGAGGACCTGGGCCAGGGGCTCCACCAGGTACTCATCATAGACCCCCAGCAGCTGGGTCCGGGGGCTGGCGGGGTTGGTCAGGGGACCCAGGATGTTGAACACCGTGCGAAAGCCCAGCTCTTTTCGGATGGGCCCCACATATTTCATTGAGGTGTGATACTTCTGGGCGAAGAAGAAGCACATCCCCGCCTCCTTCAGCAGCTCCACGCACCGGGCGGGGCTCTGGTGGATGTTCACCCCCAGGGCCTCCAGGCAGTCGGCGGTGCCGCTCCGGGAGGAGGCCGCCCGGTTGCCGTGTTTGGCCACCTTCACGCCCCCGGCGGCGCACACCAGGGCGGCGGTGGTGGAGATGTTGAAGCTGCCTGCGTTGTCTCCCCCGGTGCCCACGATCTCAAAGACCTCCATGCCCGGGTCCACCCGGGTGGCGTGGTCCCGCATGGCGGCGGCGCAGCCGGCGATCTCGTCGATGGTCTCTGCCCGGGCGCTCTTGGTGGACAGGGCCGCCAGAAAGGCCGCGTTCTGGGTGGCAGAGGTCTGGCCGGACATGATCTCGTTCATGACGGCGTAAGCCTCCTTGTATGACAGGTCCTCCTTGCTTACGATCTTCACAATGGCTTCTTTTATCATGGGAAACACCTCATTATTTCAGGTCGAGAAAGTTTTTCAGTATGGTCCGGCCCTCCGGGGTCAGAATGGACTCCGGGTGGAATTGGAGGCCGTACACCGGCAGGTCCCGGTGCTCCACCGCCATGATCTCCCCGTCCGCCGTCCGGGCGGTGACCCGGAGGACATCCGGGATGGTGTCCGGGTCCGCCGCCAGGGAGTGGTACCGGGCCACCTTCGTCTCCCTGGGGCAGCCCCGGAACAGGGGACTGTCCGTGTCCAGGACCGCCAGAGACTGCTTGCCGTGCATCAGCGCTTTGGCGTAGGTCACCGTGGCCCCGAAGGCGGCGCAGATGGCCTGGTGGCCCAGGCAGACCCCCAGGACGGGGCAGTCCTTCCCCAGCTCCCTGGCCGTCTCCATCGTGATCCCGGCGTCCTCGGGCCGGCCGGGGCCGGGGGAGAGGATGACCCGGTCGGGGTGCAGGGCTCTGATCTCCTCCAGGGTCATCTCGTCGTTGCGGATGACCCGGACCTCCGGGTCCAGCTCTCCCACCAGCTGGACCAGGTTGTAGGAAAAGCTGTCGTAGTTGTCGATAAGCAGGGTCATGGTTCCACCTCCCCGGCCTGTTCCAGGGCGCTCACCACGGCCCTGGCCTTGTTGATGCATTCGGCGTATTCCCGCTCCGGCACGGAGTCGGCCACGATGCCCGCCCCGGACCGGATAAAGACGGTGCCGTTTTTCTTGTAGGCGATGCGGATGGCGATGCAGGTATCCAGATTCCCGGTGAAGTCCAGATAGCCGATGGCTCCGCCGTAGATGCCCCGCTTATTGTTCTCCAGCTCCCCGATCAGCTGGCAGGCCCGGATCTTGGGGGCCCCGGACAGGGTCCCGGCGGGGAGCACCGCCTCCACCGCGTCCAGGCCGTCCCGATCCCCCCGGAGCTCCCCCCGGACAGTGGAGCCGATGTGCATCACGTGGGAGTACCGCTCCACGGAGCGGAGCTTCTCCACCTGCACCGAGCCGAATTTGCTGATCTTCCCCAGGTCGTTGCGGCCCAGGTCCACCAGCATGTTGTGCTCCGCCAGTTCCTTTTCGTCGGAGAGCAGGTCAGCCTCCAGGGCCCGGTCCTCCTCCTCGGTCCGCCCTCTGGGCCGGGTGCCCGCCAGGGGGAAGGTGTGGAGGACGCCGTCCTCCAGCTTTACCAGGGTCTCCGGCGAGGCCCCCGCCACCTCCACGTCGGTGCCTGAGAAGTAGAACATATAAGGAGAGGGGTTCAGGGTCCGCAGGATGCGGTAGGTGTTCAGCAGGCTCCCCTCGAAGGGAGCGGAGAGCCGGTTGGACAGGACGATTTGGAAGATGTCCCCCTCCCGGATGTGGTCCTTGGCCTTCTCCACCATGGCACAGTAGGCGGCCTGGTCGAAGAGGGGGGTGACCTCCCCCAGAAGCCGTCCCCCGGGCTCGTGCTTTTCCGCGCCGTGCTTCAGCAGGTCCGCCAGGTCCTTCAGGTCCCGGACCGCCTTGTTGTAGCCGGTTTCCGGGTGGTCCAGGTCCATGTTGACCATCAGGATGATCTTCTGTCGGAAGTTGTCAAAGGCGATGACCTTGTCAAAGAGCATCAGGTCTACGTCCTTGAACCGCTCGGTGTCCTCGGTTTCCCGTTTTGCCGTGGGCTCCCTGTAGGTCAGGTAATCGTAGGAGAAATACCCCACCAGGCCACCGGTGAAGGAGGGCAGATAGTCAAACCGGGGGCTTTTGTAGTCCGCCAGGATCTGCCGCAGATAGGCCGAAGGGTCGTCCGTATGAAAGGTCAGGCTCCCCACCTTCATCTCTCCGTCCAGGCAGGTGACCTCCAGCTTGGGGTCAAAGCCCAGGAAGGTGTATCGCCCCCACTTCTCCCGGCCGTCCACGGATTCCAGGATGTAGCAGTGGGTAGAGACGGTTTTCAGCTTTTTCAGGGCCTGGATGGGGGTGCACAGGTCGGAGAGCAGCTCGCAGCTTACGGGCAGGACCTTGTAGGCCCCGGTCTCCGCAATGGCACTGACTTCCTTCAGGCTGGGTCTTACGTTCATATTGGCTCCTTTCCCTGCCGAGGGAAACAAAAAACGCCCTCGACAGAATTCTGTTCTGTCAAGGACGAATAAGTTTGCTTATCCGCGGTGCCACCTTGATTCACGGAAGGGTTCCGTGCGCTTGGCAGGATACCAGCATATCCCCGGCAACTGACGTATGCCTTCACGTCGCAGAATACTCGGCTCGCGCCTTTGACTGCGCCCTCAGCGGTCCATTTGACAGGCCGTTTCTTGCCCGGATCTCAGCGCCCCGGGCTCTCTGGAAAGGCGTTTCCTGCCGTTATCTCCGCGTCAACGGTTTGATTAGTGTGAACTTTATCACAGCGGGACAGCTTTGTCAATAGAGATATAATAAATAAATTATAAAACGGCGTGAAGGTTCCATCGCGGAAGCCAGCTCGTTGTATTTCTCCTGATCCTGCGCTGTCCTCGCGTTCTCGCTGCGGATCTATATTTACAGGCTGATCTCATTAAAAGAGCATGGTCCTTCTTAATTTCCTGCAATTTCCTGTCAAATTCACAGGATAACCTCCATGAAACCGGGCATTCTAACACCCGGAACGTCAAGCCGGCGTTTCCCCACTATGAGAATGAAAAGGAGAATTCCTGTTATGGCTAGCAACAAGTCTTCCAGCAACAAGATCATGGTCCCTGAGGCCCGGGCCGCCATGGATAAGTTCAAGATGGAGGCCGCAAATGAGGTGGGCGTCACCCTGAACAAGGGCTACAACGGCTCCCTGACCTCCCGTGAGGCCGGCTCCATCGGCGGGCAGATGGTGAAGAAGATGATCCAGTCCTACGAAAACGGCCTGAGCTCCAACCAGTAAGCATCCGCGGGCTCCAGCCCGGGTCTCACGGGGGAACGGGCCCCACCGCCTGACGGAAGGGCTTGCGCCCGGGGACCGGCCGGATACAAAAAAAGAGAGAGGCGACGTCGCCTCTCTCTTTTTGTGCTGATTTTTCAATACGATCCCGTTTCCCGATGAAAACAGGAAAAGAATGTTCGATCCGATCTTCCGGATCACACCTCCATGATCACCGGCAGGATCATGGGGTTGCGCTTGGTTTTTTTGTACAGGTACCGGCTCAGCTCGCTCTTCATGGCCGACTTGATGGTGGCCCAGTCGCTGATCCGCCGGGCCTGGCAGTCCTCCAAGGTGTCCAGGGCCACCTCCCGCAGCTCCTCCATGAGGCTCTCGGACTCCTTGACATACACGAAGCCCCGGGTGATGATGTCCGGGCCGGAGACCAGGTCTCCCGTCTGGCCGGACAGGGAGGCCACCACCACGATCATGCCGTCCTGGGCCAGATGCCGCCGGTCCCGCAGGACCACGCTGCCCACGTCTCCCACGCCGTAGCCGTCCACGAACACCCGGCCCGAGGGCACGGTGCCCGCCAGCTGGGCGGAGTCGGGAGTGAGCTCGATGACCCGGCCCACGTCGCTGATGATGATGTTCTCCGGGGGGGTGCCCATCTCCCGGGCCACCTTGGCGTGGGTCTGGAGATGGCGCTGCTCCCCGTGGACAGGGATGAAGAACTTGGGCCGGACCAGGGCGTGGATGATCTTCAGCTCGTCCTGGCAGGCGTGTCCGGAGACGTGGAGGGCGCCGGCGTTCTCGCTGACCACCTCCGCCCGCTTCCGGTAGAGCTCGTTGATGATGTTGTTCACCGCGTTCTCGTTGCCGGGGATGGCCGAGGCCGAGATGATCACCCGGTCCCCGGGCTGGATGTCCACCTGCTTGTGGGAGGAGAAGGCGATGCGGAACAGGGCCGACATGGCCTCCCCCTGGCTGCCGGTGGTGATGATGCAGATCTTGTCCTTGGGCAGGGACTTGATGTGGTTGATGTCCACCATGACCCCGTCGGGGATGTCGGTGTATCCCAGCTCCGTGGCCACCCGGAGGGAATTCTCCATGCTTCGCCCGGTGATGGCCACCTTCCGGCCGTACCGGGCCGCCACGTTGATGACCTGCTGGATGCGGTCCACATTGGAGGCGAAGGTGGTGACGATGATCCGCTCCTTGCAGCCCTTGAAGAGCTCCTCGAAGCTGGCTCCCACCGACCGCTCGGACCGGGTGTGGCCGGGGCGCTCCACGTTGGTGGAGTCGGCCAGCATGGCCAGGACCCCCTCCTTGCCCAGCTGTCCCAGCCGGGTCAGGTCCATGATCTTCCCCTTGATGGGGGTGGGGTCGATCTTGAAGTCCCCCGTGTGGACCACCGTACCCACGGGGCACTTGATGGCAAAACTCACCGCGTCGGCGATGGAGTGGTTGCAGTGGATGAACTCCACGGAGAACTTCCCCGCCTTGATGACGTCCCCGGCCTCGCAGGTGACCAGCTTGGTCACGTCCAGGAGACGGTGCTCCTCCAGCTTCAGCCGCACCAGGCCCAGGGTCATCCGGGTGGCGTAAATGGGGGCGTTAAAGGACCGCAGAACATAGGGCAGCGCCCCAATGTGGTCCTCGTGACCATGGGTGAGGAAGATACCCCGGATGCGGTCCTGATTCTTGATGAGATAGCTCACGTCGGGGATGACCACGTCGATGCCGTACATGTCGTCGTCCGGGAACCCCATGCCCACGTCCACCACGATGATGTCGTTTCCGTACTCGTAGACCGTGAGATTCTTGCCGATCTCATTCAGACCGCCCAGGGAAATGATTTTCAGTTTTTCTGCCATGATAACTCCTTTCGTTGAGATTCACAGACGCCCTGCCGGTTCCGGTCCTGAAGGGGGCCGTTCCGCTCGCCCTGTCCCGCGGCGGAGTGACGGCCCGGCTGCCGGAAGGCGGCGGGGTGCGTCGTTATTCACATTTTTATCTGTATTCTTCTCTATGGGGGCGCGCGCAACCAACCGCCGCCCAAAATCAGCTGATATAGTATACCACCAATCGCCGGAAATGTATACTACTTTTTTTCTGCCTGTCCCGACAAGGGGGTGTTCCGCCCCCCAACAGAGGCCCGTTCCGCCCCAAAAGTCAAGTTGACGTTCCGCCCCCGTTCGTGGTATACTATAGCTTGTTATATTATCGTTCAAAGGAGGCGTCGTCATGCGCGCTGTGGTGACCCGGGTCTCCTCCGCATCCGTGGAGATCGGCGGCAAGACCGTAGGGGAGATCGGCCGGGGGTTCCTGGTCCTGCTGGGCGTCGCGCCCACCGACACCGAGGCCCAGGCCGACAAGCTGGCCGACAAGATCTGCGGCCTGCGGGTCTTTGAGGATGCGGCCGGAAAAATGAATCTCAATCTGGAGACCGTGGGCGGAAGCCTGCTGGTGGTCTCCCAGTTTACCCTGTATGCCGACACCAAGAGCCGCCGCCCCGGCTTTACCGGCGCGGCCAAACCCGATGTAGCCATTCCCCTCTACGAGCGGTTCATGGCCGCCTGCCGGGAGAAGGGCTTTCCGGTGGAGCACGGGGAGTTCGGCGCGGAAATGGCGGTGCGCTCCGTCAACGACGGGCCGGTGACCATCTGGTTCGACACCGATACCATGTGAAAGAGGTGGGCGCTATGCTGCAAATCAGACGGATGCCCGTGGGCCAGATCGGCACCAACTGCTATCTGCTGGAGGACCTGGAGGCCAAGACGGTGGCCGTCATCGACCCTGGCGACCAGGCCGAGGACATCGCCCGGGAGATCGACAAGTCCGGGCTCACCCCCACCATGATCCTCATCACCCACGGTCACTTCGACCACGTGCTGGGGGTCCCCGGCCTGCTGAAACGCTATCCCGGCCTGCCCGTGTACATCCACGAGAAGGAGGTCAACTGGGACAGGGCCGGCGACCAGTATATGACCATGAACCCCGTGGAGGGGATGCGCACCGTGAAGGAGGGGGACGTGATCCCCTTCGGGAACGTGCCCATCCAGGTGCTCCACACCCCCGGCCACTCCCTGGGCTCCGTGACCTACCGGGCCGGGGACGTGCTCTTCTGCGGGGACACCCTCTTCGCCGGCTCCTGCGGCCGGACGGACTTCGTGGGGGGGAGCTACGCCACCATCCTCAAGTCCCTGAAGCGGCTGGTGGAGCTGGGGGACGACCTGCGGGTGTGCCCCGGCCATGAGGGGGTCACCACCACCGGCACGGAAAAGGCGCGCAACCCCTTCGTGCTCCAAGCCCTGCAATGAAGCTGTTTTTCACCGGCCACGGGGAGAAGTACGCGGTGGAGCAGACCCTGCTGACCCTCTTCCCCCGGGAGCGGCCGGTCTATCCCCAGGAGAAGCCCGGCGGGGACAACGAGCTGGAGCTGACCTTCTCCCGGGGGCCTGTCTGGTGCACCGCCACGGCGGTGCTGCGCCGGGAGGGGAAGGCCTTCACGAAGCGGGCCCGGGTGAAAACGGCGGACCTGTCGGAGGAGGACCCCGTTCTCGCCACCCGGCTGACCAGGCGGACCCTCCAGCGGGCCTTCTACCTGGCGGCGATGGACTGTCTGGGGACCGAGCCCCCCTGGGGGATGCTCTCCGGGGTCCGCCCCGTGAAGCTGCCCACCCGGGCCATGGAGGCGGGGGCCACCCCCCGGCAGGCCGAGGCCGAGCTCCGGGACCGATACCGGGTCTCCCCGGACCGGCGGCGGCTGGCCATGGACTGCGCCCGGGCCAGTCTGGCGGTGAAACGGGACCTGAAGCCCCGGGAGATCTCCCTTTACGTGGGCATCCCCTTCTGTCCCACCCGGTGCGCCTACTGCTCCTTCATCTCCTCCTCCGGGTCGGCCAACAAGCTGATCCCCGACTACCTGGCGGCCCTCCTCCGGGAGATCGCCGCGGCGGGAGAGGCCGTGACGGCGGCGGGCAGGACCGTCCGCACGGTCTATGTGGGGGGCGGCACCCCCACCACCCTGAGCGCTCCCCAGCTGGGGACCCTGCTGGACGCCGTCCGAACCGCCTTTCACCTGGCCCCCGGCACGGAGTTCACCGTGGAGGCCGGGCGGCCGGACACCATCACCCGGGACCGGCTGGAGGCCATTCGGGCCGGCGGCGGCACCCGGATCTCCGTGAACCCCCAGACCATGTCCGACCGGGTGCTGTCCATCATCGGCCGCAGCCACCGGGCGGAGGACATCCGCCGGGCCTATGCCCTGGCCCGGGAGGTGAATGTGGGGCTCATCAACATGGACCTGATCGCCGGACTCCCCGGGGACACGGCCGGAGGCTTTCGGGACACCCTGGAGCAGGTGATGGACCTGGCCCCGGAGAACATCACCGTCCACACCCTGGCCCTGAAGAAAGGGGCCCGGCTCCGGCAGGAGGAGGCGACGCTGCCCCAGGGGGAGACCGTGGCCGCCATGCTGGACTTCGCCTGGACCCGGCTGCGGGCGGGGGGATACGTTCCCTACTACCTCTACCGGCAGAAGTTCATGTCCGGTTCCTTTGAGAACGTGGGCTGGTGCCTGCCCGGCGCCGAGAGCCAGTACAACATCTGTATGATGGAGGAGCTCCACACCGTCCTGTCCCTGGGGGCGGGAGGGGTGACGAAAACGGTGGCCGACGGCTGCGTGGGCCGGTTGGCCAACCCCAAGTACCCCCAGGAATACCTGCGCACCATTGAGGAGATCGTCGCGGAAAAACGCCGCGTTTTCTGACGTATTATCGTACGATATGTGACCTGCGTCATAGACCGACTTTGACAGGAGGGACTATTATGGCATATCAGCTGCAAGAGATCAACCGACGGATCGACCAGGACGTGAAGGGCTTCCTGGAGGAGTGCGACGCGGAATACACCAAGCGGATCAACGCCGCCGCCGACGCCATCGTGGCGAACCTGAAAAACAGCCCCATCGTCCTGCTGTCCGGGCCCTCGGGCTCCGGCAAGACCACCACCGCCCTGAAGATCGAGGAGGTTTTGGACAACCGGGGGATCGAGACCCACACCATCTCCATGGACAACTACTTCAAGACCCTGGACCCCAAGACCGCCCCCCGGACCAAGGAGGGCATGGTGGACTATGAGTCCCCCCTGTGCATGGACATGGACCTGCTCATCGAGCATTTCAACAAGCTCTCCAAGGGGGAGCCTATCCTCATTCCCCGGTTCGAGTTCGCCCGGCAGATGCGCAACGACTCCCTGGGCACCCCCCTGCGGCTGGGGAAGAACGAGGTGGCCATCTTCGAGGGCATCCACGCTCTCAACGACGACTGCGCCGGCCGCCATCCCCAGGCCATGTGCATGTATATCTCCGCCCGGTCCAACGTGCTGGAGGGCCGGGAGCTGCGGTTCAAGGGCACCTGGATGCGGCTGACCCGCCGTGCGGTCCGGGACTACAATTTCCGGGGCACCGGCGTAGCGGAGACCATGGACATGTGGGCCAACGTCCGCCGGGGGGAAAAGCTGTACATCTCCCCCTTCAAGGGCCGGGCCAACTTCATCTTCGACTCCTCCCTGCCCTACGAGGTCAGCGTCATGAAGAACTACGCCATGCCGCTGCTCCAGGCGGTGCCCCAGGAGAACGCCCGGCGGCGGGAGCTGCTGGACCTGATCAAGGGCTTTGAGCATTTCCTGCCCATCGACCCCGATCTGGTCGCGCCCAACTCTCTCATTCGTGAGTTCATCGGCGGGGGGACGTATCAATATTAAAGAACATACCCTGCATGCCGCACAAACGTCTTGCCTCCCCTTGCCAAGGGGAGGGGGACCGCCGAAGGCGGTGGAAGGGTGGGAACGTTGGGAAAGCACTATCGTAACGATAGAGCTGCCCGCTGCGTCTCCACCCCCCAGTCACGGCTTCGCCGTGCCAGAAGAATCAATGTGCGCTATCGTGCATTGAATTTGACCGAAGTGTCCCCCGGACACTTCGACCCCCTTGGCAAGGGGGGCCGAGAGGGTCGTGCTTTGATGGCAATGCTGTGTAATTTTTTGCACCCCTGGCAAATTATTGAGTTGTTTGTCAGGAATATCCTCAAGGTTCCAGTTTACTATATTCAGAAGAAGTTAAAAATGAAAGGAAGTAACCCACCATGTCTGAATCCTGCACCCATGACTGCAGCACCTGCGGCTCCTCCTGTGAGCACGTGGACGCAAAAGACCTCATCGCACCCCTGAACAAGTATTCCGCCATCTCCCACGTCTATGCCGTGATGTCCGGCAAGGGCGGCGTGGGCAAGAGCTCCGTCACCGTCTCTCTGGCCACCGCCATGGCCAAGAAGGGCTACCGGGTGGGCGTCATGGACGCCGACGTCACCGGCCCCTCCATCCCCATGGCCTTCGGCATGGACGGCCGGGCCGTGGGGGACGGGGAATCCATCTTCCCCGAGATCACCGCCGGCGGCATCAAGGTCATCTCCCTGAACCTGCTGCTGGAGAACAAGGCCGATCCCGTCATCTGGCGGGGCTCCCTGATCTCCGGCGTCATCAAGCAGTTCTGGACCGACGTGCGCTGGGGCGAGCTGGACTATCTGTTCATCGATATGCCCCCCGGAACCGGCGACGTGCCCCTCACCGTCTTCCAGTCCATCCCCGTGGACGGCATCGTGGTGGTCACCTCTCCCCAGGACCTGGTGTCCCTCATCGTCACCAAGGCCGTGCGCATGGCCGACATGATGAAGAAGCCCATCCTGGGCGTGGTGGAGAACTACAGCTACTTCCAGTGCGGCAAGTGCGGCGAGAAGCACTATATCTTCGGCCACAGCGACCTGGACAAGGTGGCCAGGGAGGCCGGGGTCAACGTCCTGGCCAACATCCCCATGGACCCCGCCATGGCCGAGGCCATGGACAAAGGCGAGATGGAGAACCTCGAGAAAAACTATCTGGAGCCTGTGGCGGACTATATCCTGGACTACGAGAAGAACAAAAAGAAGTAAAGAGAGGCCCTCTCCGTCACGGCGAAGCGACTGACTGAGAGGGCTTCCTCTTATAAGGAGAACAGTATGAAACTCATATCCTGGAACGTCAACGGCCTGCGGGCCTGTCTGAACAAGGACTTTATGGCCTCCTTCCAGGCCCTGGACGCCGATATTTTCTGTCTTCAGGAGACCAAGCTCCAGCACCACGCCGGGGACCTGGAGCTGGAGCTGCCCGGCTACCACCAGTTCTGGAACAGCGCGGAGAAGAAGGGCTACTCCGGGGTGGCGGTGTTTACCAAGACCCAGCCCCTGTCCGTGACCTACGGTCTGGGCATCGAGGAACACGACCACGAGGGCCGGGTCATCACGGCGGAGTACCCGGACTTCTTCCTGGTCTGCTGCTACACCCCCAACGCCCAGAATGAGCTGAAACGCCTGGACTACCGCATGACCTGGGAGGACGACTTCCGGGCCTACTTACAGAAGCTGGACCAGACCAAGCCGGTGATCCTCTGCGGGGACCTGAACGTGGCCCATCAGGAGATCGACCTGAAAAACCCGAAAACCAACCGCCGCAACGCCGGGTTCACCGACGAGGAGCGGGGGAAGATGACCGACCTGCTCTCAGCGGGCTTTGCCGACACCTTCCGGACCCTGTACCCGGAGAAGGTGGCGTATTCCTGGTGGAGCTACCGGTTCAAGGCCCGGGAGAAGAACGCCGGGTGGCGGATCGACTACTTCATCGTCTCCGACCGGCTCATGGACAAGGTGGCCGACGCCCGCATCCACAATGAAGTCTTCGGCAGTGACCACTGCCCGGTGGAATTGGTGCTGAAGGACTGATACGATTCCCAAATTAAAAGTTTTCATTTGGGAATCCGCGTGCTGCGCACGCTCATGCCGCGCAAGCGCGTCATGCCGTCAGCTGTGCATAAGTTCGACTAACGAAATCATAGATTTCGAGTCTCACTTATCATGCAGTCTCAAACGCGCCTTCGGCGCTATAAGAAGCTTTTCAAGCTTTTTAATTGAGACTAGTATGACAGAACGAAACCAGAAACAACAAACGCGGACCCGACGCCGAACTCCGGCGATAAGGTCCGCGTTTTTTCTGTGTATTATCTGGTGATGGACTGGATGGGGCCGGGCTCCTGGCCGCAGACCCCCCGGAGGTAGCTCATCACCGGGGCCATGGCCTCCAGGAACCGGGCCTGGGCCTTCTTCTGCCGCTCAAAGAACTTCTTCTTGACGGGAGGGATCCACCGGCACCACACCGAGGGCAGGCCGTCCAGAGCGATCCACAGGCAGCTGCCGTCGTAGGTGGTGGTGGTGTGGCCGTCCTCGTCGCTGCTCTCGCTGTAGAGCAGGCACTCGGCGTAGCCCGTCACCAGGTCCAGGGGGAAGATCAGGGTGTTCTTCTCCGCCCGGAAGAGGCGGTTGGTGTTGTCCGCCTGGAAGTCTCCCTGCATGTAGTCCGGGGCGAAGACCCGCTCATACTCCGGCTGCCGGGCCTGAAGGTCCCGGATAGACCGGACCTCCTGGGTGGTCATGCTCTTGGACCAGGCCCGGGAGAGGACCCGCAGGTTCTTCTCCAGGGGCTTCCGGCAGTCCGGGCAGATAAACCCGTCGGCCAGCTTGTTGTATTTCTTCCGGCTGTTCCCGCAAAAGGAGCAGTCCTGTGATGTGAAATGCAGTCCCATAACGCACCTCCTTGCGTCGTGTCGATCTTCTTGTCTGCCTCGGAGATCACGCCTCCGCCAGCAGGGCCCGGTACTCCTCCGGGGTCCGCACCTGGCCCACGGCGGACAGGGAGGCCCGGTCCCAGCGGAACAGGTCCCGGGCCAGGTCCATCACGTCCTGGCGGGTGACGGCGTTGTAGGCGTCGATGATCTGTTCCGGGGTCATGATCTCCCCGGTGAAGAGCAGGGACCGCCCGGCGTGGCTCATCCGGGCCTGGGTGGACTCCAGCCCCATGACCACGTTGGCCTTGGACTGCTCCCGGACCCGGGAGAGCTCCTCGTCGGTGGGGCCCTCCGCCAGAAATTCCCGAATCACCTGGCAGATGGTCCGGATGGCCTGGGCCTCGGTGTCCTTGTTCAGGGCGGTGTAGACGCAGAACACCCCGGTGTCGGCGTGGCCCGCCCCGTAGGAGTACACCGAGTAGCACAGCCCCTGCTGCTCCCGCACCCGCTGGAAGAGCCGGGAGGACACGCCGCCCCCCAGGATGGCGGAGAGCAGCTGGAGGGCAAACCGCCGGGGGGAGTCGTAGGTCAGGCCGGGGAAGGCCAGAGTCAGGTGGTTCTGCTCGATGGGCTTCTGCGTGGCCACGAAGGCGGGGGTGTAGCCCGCCGGGGCGGTGCCGGTCTTCTCCCCGCCGGGCAGAGTGGAAAACCGGCGGCGGATATCCTCCAGCACCTCCGGGGAAAAGCTCCCCGCCAGGGCCACCACGGTGTTGTCCGCCCGGTAGTGGCGGCGGTGGTAGTCCCGGAGGAAGTCCCCGGTCATAGGGGCCAGGGTCTCCTCCCGGCCCAGGATGGGGCGGGAGAGGGGGGACCCTGCGTATACGTGCTCAAAGAGCTTCTCCCCGCATAGGTCGTCGGGGGTGTCCTCGTACATGTCGATCTCCTCCAGGATGACCCCCCGCTCGGTCTCCACGGCGGTCTGGTCGAACCTGGAGCAGAACACCATGTCCCAGAGGATGTCCAGGGCCTGGGGCAGATGCTCGTCCAGGACGTGGCCGTAAAAGCAGGTGCACTCCTTGGTGGTGAAGGCGTTCATCTGTCCGCCGATGGCGTCGGTCTCCCGGGCGATGTCGGCGGCGGAGCGGCGCTCCGTGCCCTTGAAGAGCATGTGCTCGATGAAGTGGGCCGCGCCGGACTCTCTGTCGGTCTCCTCCCGGGAGCCTCCGGCGATCCAGAAGCCCAGGGCGGCGGAGCGGACAGTAGGGATGGCCTCGGTGACGATCCGCACGCCGTTGGGGAGGGTTTCGATCTGAACCATAGGCGATACCTCGTTAGCGTTTCTTTTCAATGGTGGTGCCCAGGGATTTCTCGGAGATGGCCTCCAGCAGCACCGCGTGCTCCATCCGGCCGTCCAGGACGGTGACGGAGCCCACCCCGTGCTCCACGGCGTGGATGCAGTTGAGGGTCTTGGGGATCATGCCCCCGGCGATGAGGCCGCTGTCCATCAGCTCCCGGGCCCGGCTCACGTCCATCCGGGCGATGCGGGTGGACTGGTTGTGGCTGTCCACCAGGATGCCGTCGGTGTCGGTGAGGAAGACCAGCTTGTCCGCCTTCACCGCCTCGGCCACCGCCCGGGCGGCGTCGTCGGCGTTGCAGTTGAAGGCGCCGCCGTCCTCCCCTCGGGACACCGGGGATACCACAGGCAGGAAGCCCGCGTCCAGCAGGGCGTGGAGCAGGGTGGGGTCCACCTTGGTGATGGCGCCCACCCGGCCCAGGGCGGGGTCCTTCTGCCGGGCGGTGATGAGCCCGCCGTCCCGGCCGGACACGCCGCAGGCCTTGGCCCCGATCCGGTCCAGGGCGGACACCACGGACTTGTTGACCTTGGCGGACAGGGCCATCTCGGCGGCGTCCAGCACGGCTCCGTCGGTGACCCGGTAGCCGTTCTCGAACCGGCTCTCCACGGAAAGCCGCTCCAGCAGGCCGGAGATCTCCTTCCCGCCGCCGTGGACCAGCACCACCCGGACGCCCACGGACTGGAGGGCGGCGGCGTCCTCCAGGATGGTGTCGGTGGAGGCGGTGTCCAGGGTGGCCCCGCCGTATTTGATGACGATGGTTTTCCCCTCATACCGGCGCAGCAGAGGGAGCACGTCCAGCAGGGCCCGGACCTTGCTCATGCCGTCCATGCCGTGCTGCACGTCGTATTCATGGAGATATTGCTTGGAGTAATCCACATCGGAGGGGGTGTCGATATACTCGATGCCCCGCTTCTGCCGGGTCTCGGCCCCCTTGCCGGTGAGGAGGATGACGGTGGGCTCCTGGCAGCCCATCACCGCCAGCCGCACCGCCTCGCCCCGGTCGGGGACGATGGAGTAGTCGCAGCCCTGGGCCTCCACGTATTGGGCGATGTCCCGGCAGATGTTCTCCACCGGCTCCTCCCCGGCGTCCTCCTCGGTGAGGATGACCAGGTCGGAGTATTTCCCGGAGATCTCACCCAGGTCCTTTCGGCGGTCATAGGCCTTGTAGCCGGGACAGCCGAAGACCGTGACGATCCGCCGGCCGGGGTACTCTTCCTTGACGGATTTGAACAAGGTCTCGAAGCTCATCCGGTTGTGGGCGTAGTCCACGATGACGGAGACCTTCTCGTCGGCGTTGGAGTAGACCTCCATCCGGCCGGGGACCCGGGCCTTCATGAGCCCGGCGTAGGCGTACTGCTCGGGGATGCCCAGGGCCTCGCACACCGCCAGAGCCGCCAGGGCGTTCTGGACGTTGAACAGGCCGGGCATGGTCAGGCGGAACTCCCGGCTGTACCGGGGGGTCTTCACCCGGAAGAGGATGTCCCCGCCCTGCTTCCTCACCTGGGAGCCGAAGATGGTGGCGGAGGGGTCCTGCTGGGAGAAGGTGATGATCCTTGGGCTGTTCTTCCGGGCGGCCTCCAGCACCCGGTCGGCGTGGTCGGAGTCCAGGTTGACGCAGGCGGCGGCGGCCTGGCGGAAGATCCGCAGCTTGGAGGAGAAGTAGTCGGCAAAGTCCGGGTGCTCGATGGGAGAGATGTGGTCCAGTCCGATATTCAGGAACACGGCGGCGGCAAACTCCACGTTGAGGACCCGGTCGTACTTCAGGGCCTGGCTGGAGACCTCCATGGTGAGGTAGCGCATGTCGCTCTCCACCGCGTGGGCGAAGTGGCGCTCCAGGTCCAGGGGCTCCGGGGTGGTCAGGTGGGACTCAAACTTCTCCACCCCGTCGAAGGTCTCAATGGAGGAGATGACCCCGCTGGGGGCCTGCTTCTTGGCGGCGAGATACTCGTCGAAAATATACTTCAGGTAGTAGGTGGTGGAGGACTTGCCCTTGGTGCCGGTGATGCCCACCACCCCCAGCTTGGCGGAGGGGTGGTTGTAGTAGAAGTCTGCCAGCAGGGCCATGGCGGGGCGCACGTCGGTGACCTGGATGCAGGGGGCGTCCACCCCCTCGAAGGGCTTTTCCGCCAGATAGACGAAGGCCCCCTGGTCCAGGGCGGACCGGAGGAAGGCCTCCTTGAAGTGAGCGCCCTTGCAGATGAACAGGGTGCCCGGGGCCACCTGGCGGGAGTCGCAGCTGACCAGGGCCACTTCCCTTGTCAGCGGCGCGCCGGCGGCGCTCACCAGCAGGTTCTTTCTCTGCAAAAGCTGGATGTAATCCCCCAGGGGATAGAGGGTGAGATTCATTATCGTTCTTCCTTTCCGGTGACATTCGCTGGAAACGCCGCAGTCAGACATTTCTAAGCTGCTTCCCGCAGCGCAGGATGGACTGCTCCGCCAGGATCTCCATGGCATCGATATAGTAAGGGGGCAGGGCGTGGAGGGCCCGGAAGACCGACAGCTCCGTGCAGCCTAAAATGGCGCAGTCGCACCGGTTGGCCCGGAGAAAGGCGTCGATCTCCCCGAACTTCTCCCGGGAGCCGGTCTCCCCCCGTTTGATCTCGTCGTAAATGATGGACATGACCACCCTCTGCAGGTCCTCGGGCGGGGTCACGGCGGTGAGCCCTGCCGCCTCCAGCTCCTTCTGGTAGATGCCTGTCCGGATGGTGCCGTCGGTGGCCAGGATCCCTACGGTCCGGTGGCCCGCCGCGGCGATGGCCTTCACCGTCTCCCGGATCATGTGGATGATGGGAACGGTCAGCTCCTTCTGGAGCCGGTCGGCGAAATAGTGGGAGGTGTTGCAGGGGATGGCCAGAACGGTGCATCCCGCTCCCTCCAGCAGCTTTGCCCCGGCCCGCAGGGCCTCATAGACCCCCTCGGCGTCGCCCCCCAAGATCCCGGCGGTGCGGTCGGGGATCTTGGCGTCGCTCCAGATGAGGACCCGGAGGTGCTCCTGGTCGCTCTCGGCCTGGGTGCGGTCGATGATCCGCTGATAAAACGTGTTGGTGGCCTGGGGACCCATGCCGCCCAGGACGCCTAAAATACCTTCCTTCATGGGGATCACTCAATTCTTTTTCTCGTAATAGGTCTTGTACTTCTTAAAGTGGCCCAAAAGGTTCTTTTTCATGCGCAGGGTCCGGCCGAAGGACTTGTCCCCGCTGTAAAACAGGGGGGTGACCTCCTGCCCCGCGGCGATGCGGGCCTTCATCTCCTGGTGATAGTCGGAGACGATGTAGTCAAAGGCCACCTTCCGGGGCACCACCCGCCACAGGCTGGGGTTGTCGGCCAGGACGAATGGCAGGTCCTTCCCCTCCACCCGGTCCTCCACCAGGAGCTTGGCGATGTTGTACCCGGCGCCGGTGACGTAGAAATTGCTCCGGCCCTGGCGGCAGTTGATCTCAAAGAACTGGTACTTGCCGGTGCGCTGGTCGTACTTGATGTCGAAGTTGGAGAAGCCCACGTAGCCGATCTCCTCCAGGAAGTCCTTTACCTTCTCGCACAGCTCTCGGTTCACCTCGGTGAGGATGACGGCGTGGTTGCCGATGCCGTGGGGGGTGTGCTCCTCCAGCAGCACGTGGCCCAGGCACATGAGCTTTACCTTGGCGTTGCGGTCAGAGTAGCAGGTGAGCACCCGCATGAAGCTGTCGTCCCCGGGGACGAAGTCCTGGATAATCATGGTGTCGGGGTAGCCGGCGGCGTAGACCTTGTCCAGAACGGCCTCCAGGTTTTCCCGGTCGGGGCAGGTGAAGACCTTCTCGTTGCCCTCGAAGGGGTGCTCCCAGTATGCCACGCCGTTGGAGGGCTTGCAGATGAAGGGAGCCTGGAAGGGGAGCTCAAAATCGTGGCCCATCTCTTTGGAATAGACGAAGGTGCCGGGGTGGTCGATGCCGTGCTTGTCGCACAGGGCGTAGAACTTCTCCTTGTTGATGAGGGTGTTGATCATCTCGCCGCTGACGGTGGCGGCGATACAGTTTTCCGGGAAGCTGTCCTTGTTCTCGGCGGCCAGCTTCACGTAGCTGTCGCCGCAGCCGATGACCAGGACGGTCTTGCCGGCGAACTCTTCTGCCGCCTTGGCCACGTTCTCCCGAAAGACGGCGGGGTCCTCGTTTTGGGGGCAGACCCGGTAGTCGATGATGGAGGACCCGTAGGCCGGTCCGGAGGCGAACTTGCCGTAGCAGACGGACTTGATGCCGTAGGCCTCATGGAAGGCCCGGGCTACGCTGTAGACGTTGATGTCTCCTCCGAAGAGGAGGGGCTGGAAACGGTGTTCCATGGTGAAATACACTTCCTTTTGTGAAAGGGTTGCAGCTTTTGTATCTGAATGATGCAGGGCGCACCGCCCTACCGGGGTCGAACTGTCCGGGGGACAGTTCGGTTAGATTATAAGGCGAAGCCACCTTAACTCTTGCCATTCCATGGCGTGGCCCCGCTTTTCTGGAAAAGCGGGGGGAAAAGCACCAGGGCTCCGCAAAAATACAAGGTGGCTTCGCCTGGATTTGACCGAAGTGTCCCCCGGACACTTCGACCCTGGACCCGGTGATTTTTGGCGCTTGTTTGAGAGGGTATAGCATCTTTCGACGCCGCCGTCCCTTGCGGCTTTCAGTAGAGCAACCGGTGAAGTCTCCGACGCATTTACGGGAGAGAGTATAAATCTTGGATTTTTGAAGGTGTTACCTGTAGAAGACGAAACCTTCCGTTCCTATTTTATCCACCCCACAAAATCCAATGCTTATACTACCTCACGCCAAATGTGTTGGAGACTTGAAGTATTTGAACCACTGGAAGAAGGGAGTACACGCTTACGAAAGCAGAAACCACCTGCCAAAGCGAGCGCCCAAAAAACACCGGGTCCAGGGCGGAGCCCTGGTGCTTTTCCGTCCCCTTTTCCAGAAAAGGGGACCCCCGCCCGGGGAGGGCGCCCCCGGTAGGGCGGTGAGCCCTATACCAAAGTATAAGAGGTACAGCCCTTCAGGTGTGCACGCACCCACCCGCCCAGCGACGGTCGCTGTGCCCTGAACGGTAGCTCTGTAGCATCTACTGGATGCTACGTCCCCCTACCGAACGGAGTGCGGTATCCTCCTCACCCGCTGACCCGGGAGACCTGGTAGACCCCCTGGATCTGATTGAGCTTGTTCATGAGGCTGGTGACCTCTCCCTGGGCCTTCACCTCCACCACCAGATTGATCTTGGCATATCCATCCGGCAGGGAGTTGGCGTTGAAGGACAGGGTGTTGATCTTGGCGCCCGCCAGCACCGTGGCCGCGTCCACCGCCAGGCCGTTGCGGTCCTTGGCGATGAGCTCGATGGCGGTCTTGTAGGTGTTCAGGCTGCCGGCGTCCCAGCTGACGTCGATCCACCGGGCCTGCTCCTGGGGCCGGGCCCGGCCGTTCCGGGCGTTGGGACAGTCCGCCCGGTGGACGGAGACTCCATACCCCCGGGTGATGAAGCCCACGATCTCGTCCCCGGGAACCGGGGTGCAGCACTTGGCGAACTTTACCATGCACTCCGTCATCCCCGAGACAATGACCCCGGAGGTGGAGTGCTTCTGGTTGCCCGCTTTGGCCACCCCCGCGTCCACGGTGGGGTACTGGGCGGCCTTCTCCGCCTCCTGGGCGGCCCGCTCGGCGGCCAGGCGCTCGGCCTGCTGCCGGTCCTGGTGGACCACTTCCTCCCGGGCCCGGTTGGCGCACTTCTGGGCGGAGGCCCCGCCGTATCCGATGGCGGCGTACATCTCCTCCAGGGAGTTGAACCGGACCTTCTCCAGCACGTGGGGGAGCATGTGCTCCTGGGTCAGCAGGGCGATGGACAGGCCCAGGCGCTTGAGCTCTCCCTCGAACATGGCCCGGCCGGTGGCCACGTTCTCCTCCCGCTTCTCCCGCTTGAACCACTGGCGGATCTTGGTCCGGGCGGAGTTGCTTTTGGCCAGCTTCATCCAGTCCCGGCTGGGGCCCTTGGCGTTCTTGGAGGTGATGACCTCCACGATCTCGCCGCTTTTCAGCTGGTAGTCAAAGCCCACGATGCGGCCGTTGACCTTGGCCCCGGTCATGGCGTTGCCCACCCCGGAGTGGATGGCGTAGGCGAAGTCGATGGGGGTGGCCCCGGCGGGGAGGTTGATCACGTCCCCGTTGGGGGTGAAGACGAAGACCTCGTCGGCAAAGAGGTCCACTTTCAAGTTGCGGATATACTCCTCGGCCTCGGTGTCCTGCTGGCTTTCCAGCAGGCGGCGGACCCAGGCGAAGGTCTCCTCAGTGCCCAGGTTCTTGTTGCCCAGGCCCTGCTTGTACTTCCAGTGGGCCGCCACGCCGTACTCGGCCATGTGGTGCATGTCCCAGGTGCGGATCTGGACCTCGAAGGGGATGCCCTCGGAGCCGATGACCGTGGTGTGGATGGACTGGTACATATTGGGCTTGGGAGTGCCGATGTAGTCCTTGAACCGGCCCAGGACAGATTTATACATGTCGTGGATGACCCCCAGCACGCTGTAGCAGGTGGGGATGTCGTCCACGATGACCCGAAAGGCGTACAGGTCGAAGATCTCGCTGAGCCGCTTGTTCTGGGCGAACATCTTCCGGTAGATGGAGTAGACGTGCTTCACCCGGCCGTACACCGTGCCCTGGATGCCCTCCTGGGCCAGACGGTTGTTGATCTGGGCCTGGATGCGCTCCATGAAGGCGGCGTGGGCCTGGGCCTGGGCCCGCAGCTGGTCGTCGATCTCCTTGTAGGCGATGGGGTCCAGGAATTTCAGGGACTGGTCCTCCATCTCCCACTTCATCCGCTGCATGCCCAGCCGGTGGGCGATGGGGGCGTAGATCTCCAGGGTCTCCAGCGCCTTCTCCCGCTGCTTCTTCTCGCTCTGGAACTCCATGGTCCGGATGTTGTGGACCCGGTCGCAGATCTTGATGAGGATCACCCGGATGTCCTTGGCCATGGCCATGAGCATCTTCCGCAGGTTCTCCATCTGCTTTTCTTCCGTGGAGGTGTATTTCACCCTGGTCAGCTTGGTGACCCCCTCCACCAGGTCGGCAACGGTACTGCCGAAGCGGTGGGCCACCTCCTCATGGGTGGCCTCGGTGTCCTCAATGGTGTCGTGGAGGAGGGCGGCCATCACCGAGTCGGCGTCCAGCCCCAGCTCAGCCACCAGATGGGCAACCTCCAGGGGGTGGGTGATATAGGGGGAGCCGTCCTTCCGAAGCTGTCCCTCATGGTAGGCCCGGCCGTACCGGAAGGCCTCCCGGACCCGCTCCCGCTCCTCCGGGGTGAAGGAGGTCAGCTTCTCCTCCAGTTCCGCAAACCGCCGGTCCACTCTGGCGTTCATCTCTTCCATGGTGGGGGCGGGGGCGGATTTGCCGGGGGCTTTCGTCTCGGGGGTGGTTTGGGTGCGCGCTTCTTCCATGCCAGCTCCTCCTCTCTGTCTGTTCTGTCTGGGGTGGGGTTCTGTGGGGTCACGCCCGGGCCTCCTGTCGGCCCTGGGCGATTTCGGTCAGCTTCTTCATGACGGGGGCCTGGTCCAGAGCGGCCTTGCCCCGGCCCCGGGTCCGGTTGAGGACGATGTGCAGAGCGTCTCCCGGCTGCTTTTCCACCCGCAGCAGGTCCAGCTCCTCCAGGGCGTCCAGGCAGACCAGGGTCCGCAGCACGGAGCCCGCCTCGTCCTCCTCCCGGGCCAGGCGCCGGGCCAGGCGGACGGGGGTGTCGGTGATCTCCCCCCGGCGGCTGGCGATATACCGCCACAGGGCGGCAAACTCCGTCCGGTCGGGAAGCATCTTTCCGGCCTCCTCCGGCGTCAGAGGCTCGCCCGCCCGGAACCGGCGGTACAGGGCCCGCTCCGCCTCGCATTGGGCCGACCAGGCCGGCCGCAGGTCCACCAGATGGAGCTGCACCGTCCGGGAGCCCCGGTATTCGTTGATCTGGGGGTAGAAGGCCACGTCGGCCCGGTCCCCTACCATCAGGCCCGACTGGGCCTGGGTGACGGAGAAAAAGATCATGTCCACCGCCCGGCCGTCCCGGCTGGCCCGCATCTTCAGGTGGCGGCCGCTGCCCACGTCGGACATGCAGGTCACCGTCACCCCGGACAGGGAGAACACCGGCTTGGGGTTCCCCGCCCCGTAGGGCTCCAGCATGGACAGGGCCTCCACCTCCTCCACGGTGAGGAGGCTGGTGCTCTCGATCTCCCCGTCGATCTGCAGGGTGGAGACCATCTCCTCCCCGCCGGTGTCCTCCCGGACCACCTGCTCCATCCTCTCCCGGAAGGCGTCGATGTTCTCCTCCTTGATGGAGAAGCCCGCCGCCAGGGCGTGGCCGCCGTAGCCCTCCAGCAGATCCCCGCACTGATCCAGGGCGCAGAACAGGTTGAAGCCCCCGTAGGACCGGCAGGATCCCTTGCCCTTGCCGTCGGCCTGGAGGCAGATCATGAACACCGGGCAGGCGAACTGCTCAGCCAGGCGGGAAGCCACGATGCCCACCACCCCCTGGTGCCAGGCGCGGTCGGTGAGCACCAGGCAGTCGTACTGCTTCTCCTTCTCCAGTCTGTCCAGACACTGGTTGAATATGTCCAGCTCCACGGCCTGGCGGGTGCGGTTGAGCTCGCACAGCTGCCGGGCCAGCTCCTCCGCCCGGACCGGGTCCTCGGTGAGGATCAGGTCGGCGGCGGTGGAGGCCTGCCCCATGCGCCCTGCGGCGTTGATCCGGGGGGAGAGGCAGTAGCCCACGGTGGTGGAGTTGATGGTGCGGTTGAGGGTGCCCGCCTCGGCCATGAGGGCGTAGAGCCCCCGGCGGCGGGTCTTTTTCAGGTTCCCCAGGCCCACCCGAACGATGGTCCGGTTCTCCCCCAGCAGCTGCATCACGTCGGCTACGGTGCCCACGGCGGCCAGGTCGGCGTATTCCCGGAACAGGGCGTCCTGCCGCTCCCGGCCTCCCAGGGCCATCACCAGCTTCAGGGCCACGCCCACTCCGGCCAGGTCCTTGAAGGGATAGGGGCAGTCCTTCCGGTGAGGGTCCACCACCGCCACGGCGGCGGGCAGGACCTCCTTGCACTCATGGTGGTCGGTGATGACCATGTCCACCCCCAGGGAGGCGGCAAAGTCCGTTTCTTCCACAGCGGTGATGCCGCAGTCCACGGTGAGGATCAGGGTGACCCCCTCTGCCGCCAGCTTTTCCACGGCAGGGCGGTTGACCCCGTAGCCCTCGTCCAGCCGGTCGGGGATGTAGTAGCGCACGTCAGCCCCCTGGCTGCGGAGGTAATGGGTCAGCAGACAGGTGGAGGTGATGCCGTCCACGTCATAGTCCCCATAGACGGCGATGCGCTCCCCCCAGTCCAGGGCCTGCCGGATGCGCCCCACGGCCTTGTCCATGTCCTTCATCAGGAAGGGGTCCCGGAGCTGCTCCGGTCCGCTGGCCAGGCGCTCCCTGGCCTGGGCCAGGTCCTCCACCCCCCGGGCGCACAGCGCCGCCGCCACCAGGGCGGGGAGCCCCTGCTCCCGAAGGGTCCGGTAGGCCGCCGGGGGCCGTTCTGCGATGTTCCACTGCTGGTATTTCATGGTCAGTCCTCGGTTTCTTATACTATTCACCAATCAAAACAGTTAACATGTTTTGATTGCCATGGGAAAAGCCCCTGGCGGCCAAACAAATGGTGTGGCCGATGAAGCCGTGCGATCCCTGATCCTGCAAACCAGAGGTTTGCAGTCCACGGCTGAAAGCCGCGGCCGATAAAAAATATTGTTATCGGAAATCAGGATTAAAACAAATACAAATCCCAAATGTAAATAAATACGCACCTTAAACCATATCACAAAACGGCCCGTATCACAAGGGATACGGGCCGTTTTTTTGTGGTTTTGAGATAAAATTGGCGATATGCCCACTGGAAGGTCAGGACAGACTCCCTTCCTTGTCGTACCGGTGCCGGTCCCAGGTGGACACGTTCTCGAACTGCTCCCGCAGGCTCTTGACCTTGGGGGTGTCCTCCTTCTGGAGCGTGCCGCCGGCCTCCTGGCTCCAGCCGGTGGTGTGGAGCACGTTCAGGGCGTCGGCAATGGGCCGCTGGGCCTGCATGTAGTCCGAGCCCTCCCAGCCCATCTTCTGGAACAGGTGGTCCAGCAGGAAGCAGGGGGACAGGTCGGGGCCCTGGCCGGTGAAGTCCCAGCCCAGGACCTCCTTGGCGGCGTCGTTGGCCCAGAACATGTACCAGGAAGCGAAGTAGTTCCGGAAGCCCTCCTCCTCGGAGATGTCCAGGTCGATGCCCAGCTCCCGGTAATACACCGCCGAGTCCCCCATCCAGGGCTTGTGGTCGCTGTAGAGGAACAGCACCACCGGCTCCGAGAGGGTGTCCAGGTAGTCCACGAAGTCATAGAGGTAGTTGCCGGTGTCGTGGACGATCCAGAAATAGTTGTTCAGGGCGTTCAGGCAGCCCTCGGAGTAGGGCCCGGTGCAGAAATCCCCCTCCCAGTACCGGAACTCGGTCTCGTAGGGACCGTGGCCCTGGTAGGTGACGTTGAAAGAGAACAGGGGGGCGTCGTTGGTCTGGAAATACTCCGTCAGCCGCTGCTGCAGGTCCGGGAAGAAGATGGTGTCGAAGGCCACGTCGGCGTCGGGCTCGATGAACTGATAGTAGTAGTTGTCGGTAAAGAGGTAGTCCTCCAGGCCCAGGTTGGGATTCACGTGCTTCCGGTCATAGAACCAGTCCCGGCAGGGGTGGCTGCCGTTGGTGACGTATCCCTGTCCCTGGAGATACCAGGCCACGGAGTCGGTCTTGACCTTGAAGTCGTCGTGGCGGTTGCCCCCGGTGAGGACGGCCCACTCGGTCTCGGTGGTTCCCCCGCCGAAGATGTCCACCAGCAGGGTGCCGGAGTAGCACTTCTCCTGGAGCTGGTGGAACTTGGTGTAGATGTCCGGGTCCATGCCCTGGATGTCGAACTTGGAGAAGTCGGCAAAGGCCTCCAGCTGCAGGCCGATGAGGTTGACCTTCTTGTCCGCCGGAATCTCCCCGTCGGTGTACCGGGCCATGATCCGCTCGGCGGCGGCCTTGTCGTAGGCCCCAGCGGTGTCCAGGTAGTCCCCGGCGCTGTGGAGGAAGGGGTAGACCACGCCGCAGGCGGCGAAGGACTCGGTGGCGTTTCCGCTGTGGTCCCCGGCCATGTCAGAGTAAAGCTCGTTGTTGGGGTAAATGTGGTAGAAGCAGGCCAGCAGGGACACCAGCACCCCGGTGAGGGCGATGATCCGCACCTCCCCCCGGGGGTTGCCCCGGCCCAGAAGAAGGCAGATCACCGCCAGGGCGGCGATGGACACGATCCAGGCCCACATGGCGGGGGTGAAGGTGACGTTGTACTGGGAGGACATCCGGAAGCCCTCCCGGATGTGGAACAGGTCCCCCCACTCCATGGGGGTGTCCCGGAACTGGAGCTTAAAGTAGTTCCCGCCGGTGAGGAGGAAGTGGAGGGTCCCCACGATGAGCACCGCCAGCCAGGCCTGCCCCAAGGCCAGCCACAGCCCCAGCAGAGCCAGGAGCACCGGCAGCAGGTTCAGCAGGAACAGGAGAGCCGTTCCGCCCCAGGTCACGTCGTTCCAGCCGCACAGGGACAGGGAGAACTCGCTGAAGAGCACGGCCGTCAGGACCAGGAGGATCAGGGTCAGCCAGGCCCGGCGGGGGAACCGTTTTTGATTGTGAGGCTTTTTCGCCATGGGCCATCGTCATCCTTCCGGTCTATTTTCCGTAGTAGTTGCCTGCCAGGACCTTGTTGCTCAGGTTCCGCAGGGCGCTGATCTCCGCGGAGCGGGCGCTGTCCCCGCCGCCGCTGCTGCTGTCCCAGTAGGTCTCGCCGTCGAACCAGCTGCCGTCGGCGAAGAACACATAGCCGCCCTGATCCCCCAGTCCGTCGTGCCCCACCAGGAAGGCCCCGTGGGTGTCCAGGCCGAAGAGGTTGGCCAGGGTGGGCAGGATGTCCAGGGAGGAGGTGGCCTTGTCGATCTGCCGGGCCTCCAGGTCGGCGGACCAGATGAAGAACTCGTTGTGCTGGAGGAGGTTGGTGTTGTCGACCCCCCGCAGCTCCATCTCCAGGGCGTCGTCCTGGAGGTAGAAGTTCATGTGGTCGGGATAGAACACCAGCACGGTGTCCTCCAGGTGGCCGGTCTCCTCCAGCTTTTCCATGAGCTCCTGGACAAAGAGGTCGGTCTCCATGGCTCCGGCGATGGCGAAGCGGGTGTTGCCCTTGCCCACCTTGTCCACGGCCTCGGCCTTGGCCCCGTGGGACTCGTAGATGGCGTTGTGGCCGTAGGGCCCGTGGACGGAGTAGGTGATGACGAAGGAGAAGAAGGGATCGGCGGCGGTCATGTCGTCAAAGCCGTTGATGAGATACCGGTCCATCTGGTAGTAATCCATGGCCATGTCCGTGCCGCTGTGGTAGGTCTCATAGCCCAGGTTGGGGTGGACCGCCCCCCGCTCATACACGTTCCCCTCGCTGCCGTGGAAGGAGTTGGCGGAGTACCCCGCGGCCCGGAACAGGTTGGCCAGGGAGTAGGGGAAAGCGTTCCTCTGATACACCGCCGTGGGGATGCCGCCGGTGGCGGGGATCAGGGAGGTGTTGGCCATGAACTCCGTGTTGAAGGTGCCGGCGGAGATGAACATGGGGGTGTAGTGGTTGGTAAAGGACACGCTCTCGTCCTTGAGCCGGCACAGGGTGGGGGTGTAGTCCGGGTCGAAGAGCCAGGTGTCCATGGCCTCCAGCTGGATCAGGATGACGTTCTTCCCCGCCAGCAGACCGGTGTACTCGTTGTCGGTCTGTTTGGCCTCGTAATCGGCGATGTAGCTCTCCACCTTCTGGCGGTCCAGGGGGGAGATGGTGCTGGCTGGCTTGATGAGGGACCAGATGTCCCGGGCCGTGTACTGGTACAGGCCGCTGAGCATCACGTTGTTGGTGGTGTCGGTGAAGCTGTTGTAGATCTCGGCGTTCAGGTCGGTGTCCTCGCTCTGCCAGACCACGGTGTCCTCCTGAGGGAAGTACTTGGTCTGCACGCCCCAGATCAGGCAGATGCCCAGGACCATGGCGATCACCCCGGTGAGGACGGTCCACTTTTTGGTCTTGGGGGGCATGACGGTGAGCATTCTCCCGGAGCACATCATCAGCACGATGGTGGCCACGGCCCCGGCGATGATGAAGCCGTCGATTTGGATGTAATCCCGGTTGGCGAACCGTCCGCTGCCCACATAGGACAGGGTGGACAGGGTGAAGAACTTCCCGAAGAAGTTGTAGAACCCGCTGTGGGTCTCCATGCAGGCCATGCAAAACATCAGGGGGATGCACCGGAAGGGCCACTTGAGCTTATGGGGCAGGGCAAAGACCAGGCCCACCATGATGAGGACCCAGGCCACGGTGAACAGGAGGGCGGGTAGATACCGCACCCCCACCACGCCGACGCCCCGGTAGTGCCAGCGGAGGGTCAGGTCGCACACCAGCCAGGCAAGACTCAGAGGGATAACGTACAGGTAGGGCAGCGGGCCCTTCATGTCCCGGCTGTAGACCTTGGAGGTGGCCAGACAGCGCCCCAGGGACAGCCCCCGCTCCTGACCGGTGGGCTTTTTTGGTTTTGTTGCTGTATTCATGGTTCGTTCCTTTTCGGCAGAACACCCTCCGGTCCTCTGATGCAGGGGGGCCGGAGGGTCTTCCTATGAAGATCGGTCTCTTGGGATCCTTTCAATATATTGAAGGAAAACGGGCTGGGATGCAACCGGAAATTCGAGGGAATCCGCAATCGTTCTCTGCGAAACGACGAGAACCTCAGAAAAAGCCCCGCAGAGTCGAATTGTCCGGGGGACAATTCGATCTGATTCATGTGCAGAGCACACAATACTCTTTGCCCGTTTTCCGCAGAAAATGGAAGAAAATCAAATCATTTTTTTGCCGGCCAAGGTGAATTGGCTGAAGGCCAAGAGAAGGTGGCCTGGGCTATTTGCCGGTGAAAAAAACTTCTCGCGGAAGGAGCCAAACAGTCCGGGGGACTGTTTGGTCAAATCCTTTGCGCGTCAGCGCACCATAGATTACGGTGCCCAGAGGGCACGCGAGTGAAGCGCGATCCCTCACTTTTGGAATGGGCAACGCATCTGACCAGCAGCGTGACTCCCCCGTGGAATCAATGCCCGAAGGCCGCACCACCTATCGAGCCCATTTCAAAAGTCAATACGCCATCTTTTCCAGGAGATAGTCTCTCAGCTGATCCATGGGGATCCGCACCTGTTCCATGGTGTCCCGGTCCCGGACGGTGACGCAGCCGTCGCCGGCCTTCTCGTCGTCGCCCACGGTGTCGAAGTCCACGGTGACGCAGAAGGGAGTGCCGATCTCGTCCTGGCGGCGGTACCGCTTGCCGATGGAGCCGGCCTCGTCATAGTCTGTCATGAAGTCCCTGGACAGCTTCTGCTGGAGCTCCAGGGCGGGGCCCGCCAGCTTCTTGGACAGGGGCAGCACGGCGCACTTGAAGGGAGCCAGGGCGGGGTGGAGCCGCAGGACCACACGGACGTCGTCCTTGCCGTTCTTGTCCTGGCCCACCACTTCCTCGTCGTAGGCGTCCACCAGGAAGGCCAGGGTCACCCGGTCGGCCCCCAGGGAGGGCTCGATGACGAAGGGGATGTAGTGCTCGTTTGCCTCCTGGTCGAAGTAGGTCTGGTCCTTGCCGGAGGTGGTCTGGTGGGCGGTCAGGTCGAAGCTGGTCCGGGAGGCAACGCCCCACAGCTCGCCCCAGCCGAAGGGGAACATGAACTCGAAGTCGGTGGTGGCGTTGGAGTAGTGGGAGAGCTCCTCGGGGTCGTGGTCCCGCAGGCGGAGGTTCTCCGTCTTCATACCCAGCTCATCCAGCCAGTTCTTGCAGAAATCCTTCCAGTAGCCGAACCACTCCAGCTCGGTGCCGGGCTTGCAGAAGAACTCCAGCTCCATCTGCTCGAACTCCCGGGTGCGGAAGGTGAAGTTGCCCGGGGTGATCTCGTTGCGGAAGGACTTGCCGATCTGGCACACGCCGAAGGGCAGCTTCTTCCGGGTGGTCCGCTGGACGTTCTGGAAGTTGACGAAAATGCCCTGGGCGGTCTCAGGCCGGAGGTAGACGGTGTTCTTGGCGTCCTCGGTGACCCCCTGGAAGGTCTTGAACATCAGGTTAAACTGGCGGATGTCCGTCCAGTTGTGCTTGCCGCAGGTGGGGCAGGGGATGTTGTGCGCCTCGATGAACTCCTTCATCTCCCCCTGGCTCAGGGCGTCCACGGACTTGCCCAGGTCGAAGCTCTCGGCCTGGCACCAGTCCTCGATGACCTTGTCGGCCCGGAACCGCTCCTTGCACTCCTTGCAGTCCATCAGGGGGTCGGAGAACCCGCCCACGTGACCGGAGGCCACCCAGACCTGGGGGTTCATGAGGATGGCGGCGTCCAGACCCACGTTGTAGGGGTTCTCCTGGACGAACTTCTTCCACCAGGCCTTCTTCACGTTGTTCTTCAGCTCCACGCCCAGGGGGCCGTAGTCCCAGGTGTTGGCCAGGCCGCCGTAGATCTCGCTGCCGGGGAACACGAAGCCCCTGCCCTTGCATAGGGCGACGATCTTCTCCATTGTCTTCTCGGTATTTGATAGCATGGTTATACTCCTCCCCCGCCGATGGTTTTCGGCGGCGTGTTATGAAAGTCATATGGTTCGCCGGAAAAAACGCGGCAAAAAGCCATAATAGTTTTATTATATACAAAAAGTCTGCGGTGTCAAGATTTTGCCTGTCCCGGACGAGGCGGCGGAGACCGGAGGACAAATCTCCCGTTGACAAAAGGGAATATTTATAGTATGGTATCAATACATCTGATATTTAATATTAAATACAAGAAAACACGGTTGAAAAAACGAGGTGTTTGCCATGCTTTGGAATATCGTCTGCGACAGCAGCTGCGACCTGACCAGCGCGGAGCTCATCCCCGGGCGGCTCCTGCTCACCGTGATCCCCATGGTCATCACCGTGGAGGAGACCCACTACCGGGACGACGAGCATCTGGACCCCGCCGCCCTGCTGACCCACATGAAGGCCGCCAAGGGGCCAACCGGGACGGCCTGTCCTTCCCCGGAGGCCTTCGCCGCCGCCTTCCGGAAGGCGGACCGGTCCTTCTGCTTCACCATCTCCGGCCGGCTGTCGGGGACCTGGCAGGCGGCCTGCGCCGGACGGGACCTGGTGCTGGAGGAGGACCGGGACAAGGAGATCTTCGTCCTGGACGGCCGGTCCACCGCCGGGTCCATGGTGCTGCTGATGCGCCGGGCCCGGGCCCTGATCGAGGAGGGAAAGGAGAGCTTCGAGGGGATGTGCCGCCGGCTTCAGGACTGCCGGGACGGGCTGCGGACGGTCTTTACCCTGGAGACCTTCGACAATCTGGTGAAGAACGGACGAATGCGGCCCCTGCTGGGGACGGTCCTCCACACCCTGGGCATCCACGTCATCGCCGTGGGCACCCACCAGGGGACCATCCAGGTGGCGGACAAGGCCCGGGGGATGGCCCGGACGGTGAAGGCCCTGGTGAGCCAGATGGAGCAGCAGAAGGACTGCGCCGGGGCGGAGGTGGTGATCTCCCACTGCAACAACCTGGAGGGGGCCAACGCCCTGCGGGAGGCCATTCTGAAGAAGCTGCCGGTCAAGAGTGTCACCATCCTGGCCTGCCGGGGGCTGACCACCTATTACGCCATGGACAAGGGGCTCATCGTGGTGTTTTGAAGCAAAAAACGGACCGAAGGAAGGTTTCCTCGGTCCGTTTTTGTATGTCAGGTTACAGGAAATAGTTGATGAGCAGGTTCACCAGCCCCAGGATCAGGCCGATGAGGGCCCCCAGGTTCACGATGGTGTCCAGCTCCTTCTTCATGACCTTCAGGACCATGACCTCCAGGTCCTCCACCTGCATGCCGTTGATCTTGTCCTCGATGATGCCGGCGATGTCGATCTTCCCGGTGATGGAGGCCACCCCGGCCTTCACCAGGCGGCGGTACAGGTCGGCGATCATCTCCCGGAGGGCGGGGCGGTCCACCTCAGCCTGCTCCAGCAGGGCGGTGGGGGTGGCGATCTCCAGCTGGTCCAGCTTCTTCTCCACGGCGGGGCGGATGTACTCCCGGCCGTGGTCGTCGATGAATTCCCGGACCTTCTCCCCCATCTGCTCAGTGATGGCGTCGATCTTCTTGTCGCTGAGGAACATCCCCAGCATGGAGCTCATGGCCCAGGTGCGGATGGCGTCCCCCACCTTGTCGGTGAGGATGGCCTCCACCCCCATGTCCGCCACGGCGGAGATGATCTGGCCGGTGAGGCCGTCGGCGGCCTTCTCCTTCAGGGCCAGGTAGTTCTCCGGGGATTTGGTCAGGGCCACCAGACTGGTCTGGAGGTCGGTATCCATGGTCTCCATGATCTTGTCGGTGACGGCGTCGGTGAGCGCCGGGGACAGGAGCCGGTCAGACAGGTCCGCCTCGGTGACCAGGTTGTTGGCCACGATCTCCCCGGCGGCTTTGGCCAGGCGGTCCTTCCCCTTGGGGATGGCCCCGGGGGTAAAGGGCAGCTGTCTGCCGAAGAGATATTTGGCCCGCCGGGGCCGGAAGAGCATCTTCACCGCCAGGTAGTTGGTAAAGTATCCGATGATGGCCCCGATCACCGGCCCGGCCAGGTATTTCAGGATGGTATAATCGTGCATGGCGGCCCTCCTTATCTGCGGCTCAATTGCCAGAACGCCACGGCGCTGGCGGCGGCGACGTTGAGGGAATCCACGCCGTTGGACATGGGGATCCGGGCGGTCCAGTCGCACCGGGCGATGGTGTCCCGGGCCAGGCCGTCTCCCTCGGTGCCCAGGAGGATGGCCAGCTTCTCCGCCGCCATGAGGGCTGGGTCGTCGATGGACACCGCGTCCTCCCGCAGGGCCATGGCCACGGTGCGGAAGCCCAGGGCCCGCAGGCGGTCCATGCCCGGCCCCGGCCACTGGTCCATGTCCTGGTGGATCCGGGCCCAGGGGACCTGAAACACCGCCCCCATGCTCACCCGGACGCACCGGCGGTAGAGAGGGTCGGTGCAGGCGGGGGTCAGCAGGACGCCCTCCATGCCCAGAGCGGCGGCGGAGCGGAAGATGGCCCCCAAATTGGTGGGGTTCTGGATGTCCTCCAGCACGGCGATCCGCCGGGCGTTGGCGCAGACCTCCTCCATGGTCCGCTCCTTCCGGCGGCGCATGGCGCACAGGACCCCCCGGGTGAGCTTGAAGCCGGTGAGCTGGGTCAGCACCTCCAGGGGGGCGGTGTACAGGGGAATGTCGCCGCACCGGGCCACGATCTCCCTGGCCTGGCCCTCGATGTGGCGGGGCTCCATCAGCAGGGACACGGGGGTGAACCCGGCGTCCAGGGCCCGGTGGATCACGTTGGGGCTCTCGGCGATGAATAGGCCGTCGTCCCGCTGGTCCCGGGGGCAGATCTCCCGCTCGTTGAGCCGGGCGAAGACGTCCAGCTCCGGGGCCTGGTAGTCGGTGATGGGGATGATGTTGGGCATGGGCGGGACCTCCTTTCCGGGACAGTATACCGCGGTTCCCTCTCCGGCGCAAGGGTGGAAAAATCCCCTGACGCATCAGGGCACGCCAGGGGATTTTTCCGTCCTATCCTATATTACTCCATGAGTCCGCACACCAGCTCGGCGTACCGGGCCGGGTCGGGCAGGGGCAGGTCGGCGATGATGAGGGCCTGGTTGTACAGCACCTCGGCGTAGACGGCGGCCTTGTCCTTGTCGCCGTCCTCAAAGGCCCGGCACAGGGCCTTGAAGGCGCCGGACTCGGGATTGAGCTCCAGCACCCGCTGGGCCTTCATGGGGAAGTCCCCCCGCATCTTCAGGAAGTACTTCTCCATCTCCAGGGTGACGGGGCCCTCGGCGGTGAGGCACACGGAGCCGCTCTGGAGGATGGTGGACACCCGGACCTTGCTGACCTCGTCCTTCAGGGTCTCCTGGACGAAGTCCAGCATCTCCTTGTGGTCGCGCTCCGCCTGCTCCGCGGCGGACTTCTCCGCGTCGGTGACGGGCAGGGCCTCCTCGTTGGCCACGGACATGAAGGGCTTGCCGCCGGCGTTCTCCAGCATCTGGAGCACCAGCTCGTCCTCGTCCACGGTGAGGTAGAGGACCTCGTAGCCCGCCTTGAGAATGCGCTCGGCCTGGGGCATCTTGGCGGCGTTCTCCACGGTGTCGGCGCAGACGTAGTAGATCTTGTCCTGGCTGGCTGGCATCCGCTCCACGTACTCGGCCAGGGAGGTCATCTTGTCCTCCTTGGAGGACCAGAACAGCAGCAGGTCCCGGATGGCGTCCCGGTTGGCGCCGTAGGCGTTGAGCAGGGAGTATTTAAACTGCATGCCGAAGGCGTTCCAGAACTGGATGTACTTCTCCCGGTCGTCCTTCATGAGCTTCACCAGCTCGCCCTTGACCTTCTTCTCGATGTTGTTGGCGATGACCTTCAGCTGCCGGTCGTGCTGGAGCATCTCCCGGGAGATGTTCAGGGACACGTCGGGGGTGTCCACCACGCCCTGGACGAAGGAGAAGTGGTCGGGGATCAGGTCGGGGCACTTGTCCATGATCATCACCCCGGAGGAGTAGAGCTGCAGGCCCTTCTTGTACTCGGCGGAGTAGTAGTTCAGGGGCACCCGGCCGGGGACGTACAGGATGGCCCGGTACTCGAAGTTGCCCTCGGCGGCCACGGGGATGGTCAGGACGGGGTCCTGCCAGTCGGAGAACTTGGACTTGTAGAAGTCGTTGTACTCCTCGGGCTTCACCTGGCTCTTGGGCCGCTGCCAGATGGGCACCATGGAGTTGACGGTCTCCCACTCCTTGACCATCTCGTACTCGGGCTTGTAGTCGTCTCCTGCGTCCTCGGGCTTGGGCTTCTCCACGCTGTGCTCCATCTCCATGCGGATGGGGTAGCGGATGTAGTCACTGTACTTCTTCACCAGCTGGGAGATGGCGTAGGGCCGGATGTAGTCGGAGTACTCCTCCTCGTCCCCGTCCTCCTTGATGTGCATGATGACGTCGGTGCCCACGGACTCCTTCTCCCAGGGCTCGATGGTGTAGCCCTCCACCCCTTCGGACTCCCACTTGAAGGCGGTGTCGGAGCCATAGGCCTTGGAGATGACCGTCACCTTGTCGGCCACCATGAAGGCGGAGTAGAAGCCCACGCCGAACTGGCCGATGATGTCCAGCTCCGCGTCGTCGGCGTCCTCGGTGTCCTTCTTGAACTGGAGGGAGCCGCTCTTGGCGATGGTGCCCAGGTTGTTCTCCATCTCCTCCTGGGTCATGCCGATGCCGTTGTCCGACACGGTGAGGGTCCGCGCGTCCTTGTCGGGAGTGATGACGATGCGGAAATCGTCCCGATTCAGGCCCACCTTCTCGTCGGTGAGGGCCCGGTAGGCCAGCTTGTCGATGGCGTCGCTGGCGTTGGAGATGATCTCCCGGAGGAAGATCTCCTTGTGGGTGTAGATGGAGTTGATCATCAGGTCCATGAGCCGCTGGGACTCGGCTTTGAATTGTTTCTTTTCCATAGCTGCTTGCCTCCCATATATTCCTTCGGGATCGACCCGGATTTTATATGTAATAAAAATAGGTTAGCACTCCTTTTCTTCGAGTGCTAACCTATTATGGACCTCTCCCGGGAAAAAAGCAAGAGGTTTTTCCGATTTTTTGCACTTTGGCGGGTTTTGTGCTAATTCGGCGGGGGGATTTGTGGAGGTTGGCGGGGACCAGGTTGACGAAACGGACCCGCAACGATACAATAAATTGATATCATCCTCAACGACTGAAACGAAGAACGCGGGCCATACCGCCGCGGAACCAGAGAGAAGGGATGCGTCTCATGCCGGTAAAAAGCGTCAGAGAAATGAACAAGTGGGAGCGGCGGCGCCACTCCCTGGCCGCCAAGACCTTTCACGCCGTCATGGTCATGGCCATCGTGCTGTGCGCGGCGGCGGTCCTGGTGGCGGTGGGGATGTACTACCGGACCGTCCGCGACCAGTATATCGAAAACGCCTACCATATCTCGGCGGAGGCCTCGGCCATCCTCCGGGAGACCTCCAACCCGGCGGACTGCGTGGAAAAGGTCATGACCAAATACTACGCCATGACCGAGGAGGAGCTGGCGGCCCAGGACACGGCGGCCTATCAGGACAAGTTCCGCGCCCTCCGGTTCGACGAGAACTATCAGCAGGTCCAGGACGTTCTGAAGTTTCTCAAAATGAACAACGACGTGGAGGACGTCTATATCCTGGCCCTGGACCGGGAGAATATGCGGGGAGTCTACATCGTGGACCCGGAGGAGCGGTCCGATCTGCGGTGTCCGCCGGGAAAGTGGTCCAACCTGAAAGAGGAGTATATGGCGGTGTTCAGCCCCAAGAAGGAGGAGGAGATCCCCCATTTCGTCACCAACAACGAGTACGGCTGGATGTGCACCAGCGGCGTGCCCGTGCGGGACGCGGGAGGAAACACCGTGGCCTATATCCTGACAGACATTTCCGTGCTGGGGCTCATTGGACACACCTGGCAGTTTCTGCTGGAGTTCGCCCTGTTCCTGATCCTGCTGACGCTGGTCCTGGCCTACTTCTTCATACGCCGGTTCAAACGGACCTTGGTCACCCCCATCAACCAGATCGCCCAGGCGGCGGAGACCTATGTACGGGACCGCCGGGCCGGGTCGGTGAACACCGATCACTTCAGCCGCCAGGCCCTGAACATCCGCACCGGGGACGAGGTGGAGAACCTGAGCCTGACGATGGCCGACATGGAGAAGGAGCTCAACGACTTTGAGGACAACCTGACCCGGGTGACGGCGGAGAAGGAACGCATCGGCACAGAGCTGGCACTGGCCACCCGCATCCAGGCGGATATGCTGCCCAACATCTTCCCGGCCTTCCCCGACCGGTCCGAGTTCGACGTCTACGCCACCATGACCCCCGCCAAGGAGGTGGGCGGCGACTTCTACGATTTCTTCCTGGTGGACGACGACCACCTGGCCCTGGTCATCGCCGACGTGTCCGGCAAGGGCATCCCGGCGGCGCTGTTCATGATGGCCTGCAAGATCCTGCTGAACAACTTCGCCATGACGGGGCTCTCCCCCGCCCAGGTGCTGAAGACCGTCAACGACCAGATCTGCTCCAACAACCGGGAGGAGATGTTCGTCACCGTCTGGATGGGGGTGCTGGAGATCTCCACCGGGATCCTCACCGCCTCCAACGCCGGCCATGAGTTCCCCTCCCTGAGGCAGAACGGCGGGGCCTTCGCCCTGTTCAAGGACAGGCACGGCTTCATCATCGGCGGCATGGAGGGGATGCGCTACAAGGACTATGAGCTCCGCCTTGCCCCCGGCGACAAGGTCTTCGTCTACACCGACGGCGTGCCGGAGGCCACTGACGGGAACACCCGGATGTTCGGCACGGACCGGATGCTGGAGGCCCTCAACGCTGACCCGGCGGCAGCCCCGGACCAGGTGCTGCGGAACGTCCAGGAGGCGGTGAACGCCTTCGTTCAGGACGCCCCCCAGTTCGACGACCTGACCATGCTGTGCGTGGAGTACCTGGGGCCGAAGTCGGAGGGCTGACGGAAGGTCGTCCTTGCCGCCCTTTCTTTACTAGGGGATACCATTAAAAAACGACCTGCCAGGCGGAACGAAAGCGCCTCGCAGGTCGTTTTCCTTGGGCTGCGGACGCTCCCGCCCGGAAAAAAAGCCCGCTGCCACCTTGCGCTGAGCAACGAAATCGAGTAAACTATTCCTATGGCGATCTATGATTGCCATAGGAATCAAAGGAAAGCAATCAACGAATTCCAACTCCGGAGGTCTCCCCATGGAAGGACCCAAACCAAGATCCACCCGCTTCTGGCTGGTCATTCTGGCCGTGCTCCTCCTGGCCGCCGCAGCGGGCATGGTCTTTGTCCACAGCCACCGGCAGACCGGGGCCACGGTCCAGGTCACCCAAAACGGCCGGGCGGTGGACACCTTCCCCCTGTCTCAGAACGGGACCCACCGCTATGAGAGCGAAACCGGCGGTTACAACATCGTAGAGATCCGGGACGGCCAGGTCTCCGTCACCGAGGCCAGCTGTCCGGACCAGATCTGCGTCCGCCACGGCCCCACCGACCAGACCGCCGACCCCATCGTCTGTCTCCCCAACAAACTGGTGGTCCAGGTCCTCTCTCCGGAGGGGGACCCCGCCCAACTGGATGGAGTATCTTCATGAACGTTAGAAAACTCACCACCCTGGCCATGTTGACGGCCATTTCCATGATCGTCTTCCTCATCGAGGCCCAGATCCCTCTGCCCTTCGCCGTGCCCGGGGTCAAGCTGGGCATCGCCAACGTCATCACCCTCTTCACCCTGTGGCTCTACGGGTGGAAGGAGGCCGGGGCGGTGCTCATCGTCCGCATCATCCTGGGCAACCTTATCGTGGGCAACGTGATGGGGATGCTGTACAGTCTGGCCGGCGGCCTGCTGTGCTGGATCGTCATGAGCCTGCTCAAGCCCCACATGGGCCGGAATCAGATCTGGATCATGTCCATCTTCGGGGCCATCGCCCACAACGCCGGCCAGCTGGCGGTGGCCATCGCCATCACCGAGACCCTCCAGGTGGCCTGGTACGGGGCGGTGCTGCTGGTGGCGGGCATCGTCACCGGCTTCTTCACCGGCCAGTGCGCCCAGGCGGTGCTCAATCACATGGATAAGCTGAAGCCTAAATCGTAAACCTTGTTTGCTATGACGGTTGACGTTTCTGCCGGATCGTTCTATAATGGCCTCATTCTGAGTGAAATGAGGAGGATCGAGATGACGTCGACCACAAACACAACGGGGGCGGCCCGGACCCGGGACCTGGCCTTTATCGCCCTCATGGCGGCTCTCACCGCCGTATGCGCCTGGATCACGGTGCCCTTCGGCCCGGTGCCCTTTACCCTGCAGACCTTCGCGGTCTTTCTGGCCCTGGCCCTGCTGGGGGGAAAACGGGGGACTGCCGCCATTGTCCTGTATCTCTGCTTGGGGCTGGTGGGGGTTCCGGTGTTCGCCGGGTTTTCCGGCGGGGTCGGAGCGCTGCTGGGGCCCACCGGCGGGTACCTCCTGGGCTTTCTGGCCACAGGCCTGGTCTACTGGGCCATCACAGCCCGGCTGGGGGACGGTCTGCCGGTGAAGCTGGCCGCCCTGATCCTGGGTCTGGCGGTGTGCTACGCCTTCGGGACCCTGTGGTTTATGCGGGTGTATACCGAGCCCACCACCTTGGGGGCCACCCTGATGCTGTGCGTCATCCCCTACCTGCCGGTGGACGCCGTGAAGCTGGCCCTGGCCCTGGCCATCAGCCGCCGGGTGGGGAAGGCCATTCATTTTTAAATCCCGCCGCCTCCCGGACGGTCTGTCCGGGGGGCTTTTTTCATCATCCAAGGAGGGATCTGCCATGACCGTAAAGGACCGCGTGCTGGACGCGCTGGAATCCAACCGGGGGACCTGGTTCTCCGGGGAGGGGCTGGCCCGGGACCTGGGGGTCAGCCGCAGCGCCGTGTGGAAGGCCATCGATCAGCTGCGCCGGGGAGGCTACCCCATCCGGGCCGTGCCCAACAAGGGCTACTCCCTGGAGGCTGACAGCGCCATCCTCTCCCCTCAGAGCATCGGGCAGTATCTCACCGTCCCAGGCCTGGACGTGGAGGTCCGGGCCTCGGTGACCTCCACCAACGACCTGCTGCGGCAGATGGCCGAGGCGGGGGCCCCAGAGGGGAAGGTCCTGGTGGCGGCGGAGCAGACCGCCGGGAAGGGACGCCGGGGCCACAGCTTTTACTCTCCCCCGGACACGGGGCTCTATGTGAGCCTCCTTCTCCGGCCCAAGATGGAGGCTCGGGACGCTTTGTCCCTCACTACCTGCGCCGCGGCGTCGGTGGCCCTGGCCATTGAGGACTGCGCCGGAGTGGAGCCCGGGATCAAGTGGGTCAACGACGTGTTCTGCCGGGGGAAGAAGGTCTGCGGCATTCTCACCGAGGCGGCTCTGGACCTGGAGTCCGGGGGCCTGCAATACGCCATCGTAGGCATCGGGGTGAACCTGTTTCCCCCGGAGACCGGGTTCCCGCTGGAGCTGGCGGACATCATGGGGGCGGTCTTTGCCCAAAAGCCCCAGGGGCTGGAGAGCCGCAGCCAGCTGGCGGGGGCCATCCTGAACCGGTTCTTCGGCTACTACGCCTCCATCGAGGACCGGACCTTTTTTGCGGCGTATAAACAGCGCTCCTTCCTGCTGGGCCAGGAGATCGAGGTGCTGGAGCGGGGACAGGTCCGCCCGGCCACGGCCCTGGACCTGGAGCCCGACTTCTCCCTGCGGGTCCGGGAGGCCGACGGGACGATCCGGTCTCTCTCCTCCGGGGAGGTGCGGGTGAAGAAAAAGGCTTGACGGGGCAGTCTCCATGGTTATAATGTGGGTATGACCAAAGCGAAAGGGGGCGGGCCGCCGTGGGAAACTTTTTTCAAAAGCATCCGGGGGCGGACTTTTACAGCCTGTTCTGGCTGCTGGTCTTTCTGATCCTGGCGGTGCTGGGGCGGCTGTTCCCGCCGCTGTGGATCCCGGCCCTAGTGGCTCTGGTCTACCTGCTCTTCCGGCTGTTCTCCAAAAACGCGGAGCGGCGGCAGATGGAAAACGCCCGGTTCCTGGCTCTGTTCCGGGACGCCAGAGGGTGGTTCCGGGGAAAGCGGGGCATGAAACGGTCCGACGGGGAGTACCTCTACTTCCGCTGCCCCACCTGCGGCCAGCAGATGCGGCTGCCCCGGGGCGTGGGCAAGGTGCGGATCACCTGCAAAAACTGTTCCTCCGAATTTGAGATGAAGGGGTAATGCCGGGCGGCATTGCCCTGTTCAGCGTTTCAAAAAAGGCTGACGCCTTTCTTGAAACGAGGGGCTTGCGCTCCACTCGCGCGTCCGCCCTTCGGGCGAACACACTCCTTCCGCGAGAAGTATTTTTTCCCGGTACACGCCCGGGAAAAAATGATTGCACTTTCTTCCGTTTTCTGCGGAAAACGGAACTCTGCGAGGCTTTTTTGACTGTCTCGAAGGGGTAATGCCGGGCGGCATTGCCCTTTTTTTGCATGCGGGCCCCAGTCCGGCGGGACAGCTTTTTCCCGCCATTCTTGCGTGGCAATCAAAACAATGTATTGTTTTTATGGAAGAATCGTATAAAATAGGATACAGTCCAACAAACCCCCATCAGAGAGGAGACTCACCATGAAACTGAAACTCGGTCTGTGCCAGATGCGGATCACCGCTGACAAGGCCGCCAACCTTCGCAACGCCCGCCGGCTGGTGGACAAGGCCGCCGCCGGAGGGGCCGACCTGGTTATGCTGCCGGAGATGTTCAACTGTCCCTATGAAAACGCCGCCTTCCCCGTCTACGCCGAGCCCGCCGGGGGGGAGAGCTGGCAGGCGCTCTCCGACGCCGCCCGGGAAAACGGGATCTATCTGGTGGGCGGCTCCGTCCCTGAGCGGGAGGACGGGAAGATCTACAACACCAGCTACATCTTCGACCCCCAGGGCCGGGAGCTGGCCCGCCACCGGAAGGTCCACCTCTTTGACATCGACGTGCCCGGGGGGCAGCGGTTCAAGGAGTCCGACACCCTGGCCCCCGGGGACCGGATCACCCTGGTGGACACCCCCTGGGGCAAGGTGGGGGTGGCCATCTGCTTCGACATCCGCTTCGCCGAGCTCTTCCGCGTCATGGGCAACGAGGGGGCGCGCCTCATCTGCGTCCCCGCCGCCTTCAACATGACCACCGGCCCCGCCCACTGGGACCTGACCTTCCGGATGCGGGCCATCGACCAGCAGTGCTTCGTGGCCGGCTGCTCCCCCGCCCGGGACGAGACCGCCTCCTACGTGGCCTACGGCAACTCCCTGGTGGCTGACCCCTGGGGGAACTTCCCCCTCCACATGGACGAGAAGGAGCACGTGATGGTCGCCGAGCTGGACCTGGACGACCTGGCCCGCTACCGGGCCCAGATCCCCATTCTCTCCGGCCGCCGCACCGATCTCTACCGCACGGAGCGGGTTTCGGAAAAATAATTCGCCGGACTTGTACTTTTCCCGTGCGTTTTGCGGGATTTTGTGGTATGATGATAGGTACGATTCCAACGGGGCGGCCAATGGCTGCCACAGGCCCCGTTTTCCCGAAAGGAAGTGCCCGCTGTATGAAAAAATGGCTCCTGCCCGGCGTCGCGGTGATCGGCGGCGTCGCCGGTCTGCTGATCCGCCGGGCGTACCTGGCCAACGACTTTGACCCGGTCTCCGGTCTGCCGGTGGCCCAGCCCCGCTTCGCCCTGCCCCTCTATGGGGTCACGGCGGTGGTCCTGGTGCTCCTGCTCCTGCTGAGCCTGGGGAAGCACCGGCGCTTTGACCGGCAGTATTCCAGCGCCTTTTACGCCCGGACGCCCTTCTGGTTCATCCTGGCGGCGGCCGGCGGCGTGCTCCTGTTCGCCGGAGGGCTGCTGATCCTGATGGACTTCTTCCGGCCCGACGACCTGGGCATGGCGGTCCAGTCCACCAGAGCCAGCAGCATCCTCATGGTCCTGCTGGGGGCGGTGTCCGTCCTGGCCGGGGCGGGGATCTGCCTCACCATCCTGGCCACCCGGCGGAAGGGGGAGTACCGCAGCGGCTGGATCACCCTGCCCGGCTTTGTCTGCTGCCTGTGGGTCATGTCCTGCTACCAGGACTGGGCCAAGGACCCGGTGACTTCCCACTACCTCTATCCCCTGCTGGCGGTGCTGCTGGCCATGATCGCCTGCTACCTCATCCCCGCCTTCGCCTTTGGCAAGGGGAAGGTGCCCGCCGCCCTGTTCTTCTCCTCCGCCGCAGCGGCGGTGGGGATCATGAACCTGGACATCGGCGGCTCCCTCTATGTGGTGGCCCTGCGGCTGGGTCTCATCCTCTGGCTGCTGGCCATGACCGGGACCCTGGCGGACAACGCCTCCCGCCCCGCGCCCCCTGCCGTGCTCCCCGCGGGCTGCGCCCCCGCCGACTGCGCCGCCTGCCCCGGCTGCGCCCCGGAGGGGCCCCGTCCCGCATCCGACGAACCCACCGACAACGCCTGAGCGTTTTCCATACTATTTGCTTGGAGGTCCACCAGAATGGAACGAGTTGAAAAGAAGAAGTTTTACATCACCACCCCCATCTACTACCCCTCGGACAAGCTCCACATCGGCCACACCTACTGCACCGTGGCCACCGACGCCATGGCCCGCTACAAGCGGCTCACCGGCTGCGACGTGATGTTCCTCACCGGCACCGACGAGCACGGCCAGAAGATCGAGGACAAGGCCAAGGAGGCCGGGGTCACCCCCCAGCAGTTCGTGGACAACATCGTCACCGGCCCCAAGGGCGTGCTGGACCTGTGGAAGCTGATGAACATCTCCAACGACCGGTTCATCCGCACCACCGACGACTACCACGTGGAGGCCATCCAGAAGATCTTTAAGAAGATGTACGACAACGGCGACATCTACAAGGGCAAGTACGTGGGCAAATACTGCAAGCCCTGCGAGTCCTTCTGGACCGAGAGCCAGCTGGTGGAGGGCAAGTGCCCCGACTGCGGCCGGCCCGTCCAGGACGCCGAGGAGGAGGCCTACTTCTTCCGGCTGTCCAAGTACGCCGACAGGGTCCGGGACCTGCTGGAGAACACCGACTTCCTCCAGCCCCGCTCCCGGGTCAACGAGATGGTGAACAACTTCATCAAGCCCGGCCTGGAGGACCTGTGCGTCTCCCGGACCTCCTTCTCCTGGGGCATCCCCGTGGACTTCGACCCCGGCCACGTGGTCTACGTGTGGGTGGACGCCCTGTTCAACTACACCACCGCCCTGGGCCTGTACAACGACCGGTATGACGACTACGACCGCTACTGGCCCGCCGACTACCACTTCGTGGGCAAGGAGATCGTCCGGTTCCACTCCATCATCTGGCCCGCCATGCTCATGAGCGTGGGGCTGCCCCTGCCCCACCACGTCTTCGGCCACGGCTGGCTGCTGCTGGACGGGGGCAAGATGTCCAAGTCCAAGGGCAACGTGGTAGACCCCTACGTCCTGGCGGAGAAGTTCGGGGTGGACGCCCTGCGGTTCTTCCTCATGCGGACCTTCCCCTTCGGCTCCGACGGCAACTTCTCCAACGAGCTGCTCATCAACACCATCAACGTGGACCTGGCCAACGACCTGGGCAACCTGGTCAGCCGGACCACCGCCATGGTCCAGAAATACTTCGGTGGGGCTCTGCCCGAGGGCTGCTCCCAGTGGGAGACCCCCGAGCCCTTCGACACCGACCTCATCTCTCTGGCCTCCGGCCTCCGGGACCGGTATGAGGCGGACATGGAGGCCTGCGCCCCCCACAAGGCCCTGGACCAGGTCTTCAAGGTCATCCAGCGGGCCAACAAGTACATCGACGAGTCCACCCCCTGGGTGCTGGCCAAGGACATGGAGGCCAACGGGGCCCGTCTGGCCCACGTGCTGTACAACCTGCTGGAGACCACCCGCATCTGCGGCGTGCTGCTGACCCCCTTCATCCCCGACTCCTGCGAGAAGCTCTTCGCCCAGATCGGCGTCTGCGAGGACTGCCGGACCTGGAAGGCCGCCGGGGTGTGGGGCAGCCGGGGGGAGACCCGGGCCGTCACCAAGGGGGAGAACCTCTTCCCCCGCATCGACATGGACAAGGCCCTGGAGGAGCTGGAGGCCATCCGTCAGGCGGCCATGGCCCCTGCCCAGCCCGCCGTGGAGCTGGAGCCCTGGGAGGACGAGGTGGACTTCGACACCTTCGCCAAGAGTGACTTCCGGGTGGTGAAGGTCAAGGCCTGTGAGGCGGTGAAGAAGTCCAAGAAGCTGCTGCGGTTCACCCTGGACGACGGCACCGGCACCGACCGGCAGATCCTCTCCGGCATCCGGATGTTCTACGAGCCCGAGGACCTGGTGGGCAAAACCCTGGTGGCCATCGTGAATCTGCCCCCGAGAAAGATGATGGGGCTGGAGTCCCAGGGAATGCTCCTCTCCGCCATCCACCATGAGAACGGGGAGGAGAAGCTGAACCTGCTGATGGTAGACGATGCCATCCCCGCCGGGGCCAAGCTCTGTTGACAGGAGACAGGTCATGTACGAATATCAGTGTGTTCCGGTTCGTAACAGCGATGGCTTCATGCTCTCAAAGCAGGACTTCAAACACAGGGAGATCATTCCCCAGATGGCGGCGGAGGGCTGGCGCTTTGTATCCGCTATTCCCACCGCTTCCGGGCCACGAGGAGATATTGTTTCCATGGATTTGATTTTCGAACGGGAGACAGTGGATCAGGAAGCCCAGTAACCGAACGATGGAGGGTTCGATATGAAATACTACATCCTCATCGGCAATTTCAAGCCCGACCGTCCCGAGGGCCCTGCCTTCAAGGCCGCCCTGGACGCCCACCACGCCTACAATCAGAAATTCCTGGACAGCGGCGACATCCTCACCTGCGGGCCCAAGCCCGGCGGCGGCGGGATCGTGGTCCTCCGGGCCGAGAGCCGGGAAGCGGTGGATACCTACATCGCCGGGGACCCCTTTGTTCAGGCCGGGGTCCAGGAGTACACCGTCACCGAATTCAACGTCTTTGCCATCCAGGACTACGCCAAGGATTGGACGGCAGAAGCGTAAGAAAGACCGAAAGGAAGCAAACCATGAAAAAACGCATCCTGGCGGCGGGCCTGTCCCTGGTCCTGGCCGCCTCCCTGGCCGCCGTGCCCGCCTACGCCGCGGACCGGGACTGGGAGAGCGCCTACGCCGCCGCCATCCAGAAGAACACGGACAGCTGGGGCAACTATATCCAACTGGTAGATCTGGACCTGAACGGCACCCCGGAGCTCATCATCGGCAGCCGCCCCGGCTCCGGTCTGTTCTCCGAGGTGGAGTACGCCGCCACCTACGCCAACGGGGCGATCAGACAGCTCTCCCTGGGCGACGGCCTCATGCTGAGCACCGGAGGCTACACCATGTATCAGAACAGCGCCGGAAACCGGAAGGTTGAGGGCACCTATGTCCTGCGCAGCGGCGCGGCCTATCACTCCCAGGTCACCGCCTCCTACTGGATCACCTCCTCTGAGCTGCGGTGCGCCAGCTCCTTCGTGGAGGAGCAGGAGGGCAATACCACCACCTACTACGTAAGCGGAGCCAGGACCACCGCCGCCAAGTACAATTCCGCCTTCAACAGCCGGAACAGCGGCTGGACCAAGGTCTCCCCCTTCCCCTGCTTTGAGACTGTCCCCTCCAAGAAGATCTCCGCCGCCGACACCGCGGCCTTCCTGACCCAGTGGCCCCTCTACGCCAACCGCAGCTCCCACGCCCTCACCGTGGACGGCAAGGCCGTCACCGCCGGGGCCTATACCATCGAGGGGAACAACTACTTCAAGCTCCGGGACGTGGCCGCCCTGCTCAACGGCAGCGACGCCAGCTTCCAGGTGGCCTACAACGAGAAGACCAAGGCCATCGACGTCACCACCGGCCAGGCCTATACCCCCGTGGGAGGCGAGCTCACCGCCCTGCCCGCCGGGACCCAGACCGCCCGGCCCACCCAGTCGGCCATCTCCGTGGACGGGAAGCAGGTGGACTGCACCGTCTACATCATCAACGGCAACAACTATTTCAAGCTCCGGGATCTGGGCCAGGCCATCGACTTCGGCGTGACCTGGGACGGGGACACCCGCACCGTGGTGGTGGACTCCGGCCAGCCCTACAGCGAATAATCCATATCAGAACAAAACAAAACGCGGCGTGCATCGGAATCGGATGCACGCCGCGTTGCAGCGTGTCAAAAAAGGCTGACGCCTTTCTTGACACGAGGGGTTTACGCTTCACTCATCGCACGGGCCTGCGGCCCGCACGTTCGTTCCGCGAGAAGTATTTTTTCACCGGCAAAGCCGGCAAAAAAATGATGGTATCTCATTCCGTTTTCTGCGGAAAACGGAACTCTGCGAGGCTTTTTTGACAGTCTCAAACGCGGCGTGCATCGGAATCGGATGCACGCCGCGTTGTTTATGCTGTTTTCGTGACTACTCTGGGATCACCAGATGCACCGCACGGCGCAGTTGAACTTGCTGCCGTTGGACTCCGCCGTCACGGTGGCGCTGCCCTTGCTCACTGCGGTGACAGTGCCGTCGGCGGCTACGGTGGCCACGCTGGGCTTGCTGCTGGTCCACTTCACCGCCGAGGTGGTGCCGTTGAGGACCAGCTGCTGGGTCTTGCCCTCGCCGTCCAGGGTCATGTCGGTGGTGTTCAGACCTACGGTGACGGTCTCCGCCGGAGCGGCTGCGGCGGCATCTCCGCCCTCCGTGACCGCAGCGGGATCACCGCCCCAGACGCAGTTGACCAGGGTGCTGGTGGTGGAGCCGTTGGGCAGGGTGGCCCGGACGCTGGCTACGCCGGGGGCCTTGGCGGTGAGCAGACCGTTGGGATCCACATCCACCACGCCCCAGTTGTCGCAGGTCCACTGGACCTCGCCGCTGGAGCCCTTGGGTACGAAGATGGGGGTCAGGGTCTCGGTGGCGCCCTCATAGGTGAGGGTGACCTCCGACTTGTCCAGATAGATGGTCTCGGCCTCCTTGGAGCCCTGGATGGCCGGGGCGATGACCTTGGCCACCAGCAGGGCGGCCAGCGCCACCACGATGACCGCCGCGATGATGGGCACCAGAGGCTTCTGCTTCTTCCGGTTTTGCTGCCGGGTCTGGCCCTGGGCGGCGCGGCGGGTCCGGGCGGGGGCGGACTTCCGCAGAGCGGCGGCCTCCACCGCGGCGGTGGTCTCCGGGGACCAGATCAGCTCGGGGTCGTCGTAGTTCACGCCGCTGTAGTTCTCCGCCTGAACGGGCTCCGCCGCAGCCTGAGCAGGCTGGGCTTCCGTCTGAACGGGCTGGGCCTGGGCCTCTGCGGCCTGGACCGGCTCCGCCGCGGGCGGGGCCTCAACCGCCTCTGCCGCTGCCTGGGGCGCCTCGGACGCCGCTGCCTGGACCGCTTCCGCAGCCGGCGCAGCGGCCTCCTGTGGGGCTTCCGCCTGGACTGCGGGGGCGGGCTCCTGTCCCGGGACGGTGACGGGGATCTCCCCTTCCGGGGCCACAGCCGCGGGCTCTGCCGCCATGGGCTCCAACCCGGGGGCGTCGGGCATGACGGAGGTCACGGCCTGGGCCGCTGCCCCGGAGGCTGCCGGGACCGCGGCGGGCGTGTCGTCCAGCAGGCCGCGGATCTCGGAGAGCAGGGCGTCCAGCTCACTGTCGCCCTGGAGGATGCTTTGGGGATCGATGGGCCGGGGGTTCACCTCCGGCACCGGGGTGGGGACCTCCACCTCCACCGGCCCGGCAGGGGCGGCGGCTTCGGCGGGGGCGGCGTTCATCTGCTCGCCGGAGCCGTCGGCCACCAGGTCCTGGAGGGCATCCATGGCGGCGGCGTTCTCCTGGGCGGCATGGACCACGGCCTCGGGGGTGGGCTCCACCGGCGCGGCCATGGGGTCGATGGTGATTTCCACGGTCTCCATGCCGGTGGGGGAGGCCACAGGCACGGCGGTGGCGGCGGCCTGGATGGTCTCCTCCTCCGCCAGGGTGCCCTGGGCGGGCTCGGACACGTCCACCAGGGCGGCGGCCCGGGCGGCGCGGTCCCGCTCCCGTTTCCGGGCGGCGGCCCGGGCTTCCCGCTCGGCGCGGTAGACCCGCTTCTCCTCCTCGGTCATCTCGCTGGTCTTCTTCTTGCGGAAGCCCTCGCTGCGGGGGATGTTGGTCTCCACCGGCGCGGCCCGGCGGTGGGCGGGGGCCTCGTCGCCATGCTCACTCCGGTGCCCGGACCGGTGCTCCGGCCGGTGCTCGGTGTGCTCCCGGCGGCGGTGCCGGGTCTCCCGGGCCTCGGGGTCCTGGACGGGGGCGTCCATGCCCTCGGTGTCGTCCCGCCCGCCGAAGAGACCGGAGAACAGGGCGGTGGCCTGCTGCTTCCGGGCGGCCTTTTTCCGGGCCTCGGCCTTCCGGCCGGCGTCGCAGAAGGGGCAGTATTTATACGTCACGGAGTAGTATTCCCCGCAGTGGGGGCATTGGACGGTTTGGCTCCGGAGAGTCATCTGCTTCGATTCCATGGGGCGGTTCACTCCTTGCGCGCTCCCGGGACGGCTGCCCCGAGAGGAAAGTTGTAATAATTTGTAACTTTTCGTAACCTTTCGGTCTATTGTACCACAGTCAGACAAGAATCGTCAACTGGTATTCCGTGAAAAAACAGGTTTTTTTCACGGCGGATCGGCGGCGGTTTTTACCGGATGACCATGCCCACCATCCGCTGGTTCCAGATGCGTTCAAAGGTGGCCTTGTTCTCCCAATACTGATAGACCTGGCCCCGGTTATAATAGTTGTAGGGATCGGAGACGAAGTACCCCTTGTCCGGATCGTAGCCGCAGACCAGCACGGCGTGGTTGTTGCTGACCAGGGTCTGGATCTGGCCTTCGATGTTGTAGTTCCGGTAGTGGAGGGGGCCCACCACAGGGTCATATACCCCACCACCAGGTTGCCCGCCAGCAGCTCCCGCTGGAGATCGGTGACGGAGGCCCCCCGGAAGTCGGCGCAGGGGGTCTGTCCGCCGCAGTAGCTGTTGCAGTACTCCGCCAGCTTGGCGGGGTAGATGGTGGTCCGGGTGCGCTTGGTCTTGTCGGGGACGTAGGGGGAGCCCACAAAGCCCTTCTCCGGGTCCGAGGCGGCCCGGGGCAGGGCGTCCAGGAACTTCCGCAGGGTGACGCTCTGGGCGAAGCCCTTCACCCGGAGCCCCGGCAGGGCGGCCACGGCCTCGCAGCCCACCCAGGCGTAGATGTTGTCGATCTGGCTCATATAGGGCACGTTGGGGGTGACGTAGGACAGCTTGTCCCAGGTCAGAGACCCGTCGGCCCGGGCGGTGTAGGCCCCCAGCTTGCGGCTGACGGCCAGCTTGCCGTTCCGGTCGGCGTAGTAGAGCTTCCCGCCCACGTCATGGAAGCCGGGGCGGAAGGTCATGGCGCCGTAGTCCAGGCCGGACCACCGCTCGTCCCCGGAGGGGGTGTGGGCCAGGGCGGCCTCCAGGATGGCGGTGCCCGCCCAGTGGCCGGGGCCCACGTCGGGGAAGAGGCCCATGGTCAGCAGCTTTTTTGCCTCGGCGGCGTCGCCGGTGCGGCCGGAGGCCCGGTTGAGCACGGTCACCGCCTCCGCTCGGGTCAGGCCCCGGTTGGGGCGGAAGGTGCCGTCGGGATAGCCGTCCACCCAGCCCAGGGCGGCCGCCGCGCCGATGGCGTCATAGGCCGGGTTGCCGGGGCCCACGTCGGTGAACCGGGCCTCCCCGACGGCCTCGGGGTGGAGCCTCACCAGCAGGGAGACAAAGTCCCCCCGGCTCATGAGGGCGTCCGGGCGGAAGGAGGTCCCGTCGTCCACCAGCCCCCAGGCGGTGGCCTGCCGGATGGCGGCGGCGTACCACTGTTTGGCGGGCACGTCGGTGAAGGAACAGGGCCCTGTGCCCCCGTCAGGGTCGGCCAGCAGCCGCACCACCATCTGCACCGCCTGGGCCCGGGTCAGGTCTCCGTCGGGCCGGAAGGTGCCGTTGGGGAACCCCTGGACGTACACCGGGTGGCCGTCGGTGAGGGCGGGGGCCTGAGGGGCGGGGGCGATGAGGACGGGGTCGGCGGTGGGCTCCTCCGGGGCAGCTTCCACCGGCTCGGTCTCCGCCGGAGCCGCCTGGGTTTCGTCGGGCTCCGCAGGGGTCTGGGCGTCGGCCTCGGTGGTCTGGGGGACGGAGTCGCTCTCCTCCCCCTCTACAGCGGACACGGGAAGGGCCGCCAGGGTCAGCAGGAGGGCGAGGGTCAGGGTCAGGGAGATCAGGGTACGGACGGGACGCATGGGCGGTTCTCCTTTCTTCTTTGGGATCCCATTTCTATGCAGAAGACTCCCGGCGGGGAGGCCGGGGCGCGAAACAACGCAAAACAGGGGATATTTTATTCTATTGTACCACCCTCGGGGGCGGAACGCAAGCCGAGCGGTCCCGGCAGAAAAGTCGTCCTGTTTCCCTTCCCCCGCTTGACAGGACGGCCCCGGGGCGATATGATTTTGTTATCCGGAAAACGATCCGGGGCCCCCATGACAGAACAGAAGGGGACCCCCCTGGGGAACAAAAAAGGAGGAATTCGTATGCTGCTGGCAACCACAGAACAGATCCCCGGCCGGGCGTATCAGGTCCTGGGGCTGGTCCGGGGGAGCACCATCCAGACCAAGCACATCGGCAAGGACATCGGGTCCAGCTTCAAGACCCTGGTGGGCGGGGAGCTGAAAGCCTACACGGAAATGATGGACCAGGCCCGCGACCTGGCCACCCGCCGGATGGAGGACGAGGCCGCCAAGCTGGGGGCCGACGCCGTGGTGAGCGTGCGGTATGCCACCTCCGCCATCATGCAGGGCGCGGCGGAGGTTATGGCCTATGGCACTGCGGTGAAGTTTGGGTAAGGTTGTAGTAGGGAAATGGAGACCCCCCGTCGGATGAAAGTCCGGCGGGGGGATTTTTGTGGGGAGAAAAAGGCCCCGGACGGCGGTTGCCGTCCGGGGGGAGTTTGTAGATAATCTAGAGAATGATTATCAATGATACCAATCTTTAGGGAATGGTAATCAGGATATCGTTGTCACTCTTATCCTGCAGCTGGTTAGGAACTTCAACAGCAGCACCCTTGATCAGATAAGTACCATCGGATTCTACAGTGGTCTTGTAGACGACCATGACGTTGGCATAGTAGTGAGTGGCGTCCTGCTTGGTTGCCTTCTTGAAGGAGCCGGAAGCAGCGGTGCCCTCAGTAGAATCGAAGTACAGGACCATGCTGTCGTCGTCCAACTTCAGCTCAATGGAGGAGCCGTCAGCCTTCAGGACTGTGATGATCTTGCCGTTAACGTCAGTGACAGCACCGGCAGCGATAGCGGTTGTCTCGGAGGGAGCAGCAGTGAAGTCAACATATTTCTCGCCGTCCATCGCATAAGAGACCAACTGATTCTTTGCAAAGCTGGAGTCGAATTCACTGTCAGCAACCTGGATACCAGTCTGGATACCGTCAGCCGTCAGCAGATCGATGACATAGATGTCCTTATCCTCAGAGTCCGTGCTGGTGTAAGGAGTGGACACGATCACGCCGTACTTAGCGTCATCGGAAGCGTTGGGGGCATCTGCATTACCAATGTTGGCAACCATTACAGCGACCCTAGAATCGCTGTTCGAATAGGCAACAGGCAGATTATATGTGTTGTCAGACCACTTATCAGCGTCGGCGCCAGTGATGACTTTACCATCGTAAGAAGTGACTTTTGTCACGTCGGCATTATCAGCATCAAACAGAACGAACACCTGTGCATCGGCATTCACACGGTTAGAGCCAACTTTATTCGTGATAGAACTATAGGTAGCCCAGCCAGTACTGTTGTTACCAACATTGGTGCCGGCCTGCGTCTTCATATCAATGTCAGCAGGAGCCTTGATTTCCTTCAGAACATAGCCATCAGAGGCGGTGCTATAGGTGTAAAGAACACCCAGCTCAGGAGCGGACTTAGTGGAACCATCCTTGACATAAGCCTTGGTCACGCTCTTGGAGCTGTCGTTGAACAGCAGCTTGACCTGATAGAAGTCACCGTCGAAGTCCTGGTCGCCAACTCTCAGAACCAGAGCCAGCTTATCAGCGGAGCCGCTGGCACCCTCAGTAGCAAACATATAGCCATTGCAGACAACAGCGTAATCAAGCTTATCACCGCTCTTAGGAACGATGGTATTATCTGCAGCATAAGCGCCGGGGGCAGTCTCATACCAAGTGCCCTCGATCAGAGCGGACTGGGAAGGAGTCGTGCCCTTAACACCAGTAGCGGTGCCACTGACGGTTTCAGCCTTCACGGCGGCCCAGTTGCCGGAAACGGTGTAAGCAGCCTCAGTCAGATAGACATAATCATCCTCGGCCATATTGTCGTAGGAATCCAGATCTTCCAGATCCATGGAGTAATTAGCCTGGCCGCTGCCAAAGTCGACAGAATCGACGAAATAAGCCTTCTTCGCAGTCAGGGAATCAAGCTGAGCAACATGGAAGGGATTCACAACGGCGTACTCATAAACCTTGTCCTTGTCGTTGTCAACCAGAGTGACCTCAGCATAAGGATAGTTGGCCCAGTTGCCATAATCCGCAGAGTTGATCACGGTGCCGTTGGTGGCGATGGTCGTGATGCCAGTGATGTCGTAATCGGTGCCATCAATCTTGGCAGTGTTGCCAGAAATCTTGGCATCGCCATAGACGCAGGAAACGGTCTTGTTGTCGCTGGTGGGATACAGGCCAAGCAGGGTCGCGTCGCCGGTCTTGGCGTCTCTCTTGTACATAACCTTGACGGACTGACCGATGAACTCGGAATAATCCTTGGAGGCGTCGAAGACGGGGATGGCAAGATCGCCCACAACTCTGGTCGTGTAGGTATTGTCATCGCTGTCCAGGTTCACGCTGGTCAGGATACCGGTCCGAGTGGTGGACTCATACTTGTCTTCCAGCAGGGTGACTTTCTGAGTAGGATCCGCTGTGCTGGCCTTGTCCTGGGCGGTGTTCTGAGAGGTCAACTGGCCGGTGACAGGATCGGTTACCAAAGCGTTCTTGTACTCGACCTCATAGGCGTTCAGAGCGTTCCAGATCATCTCGGCAGCGTGCTCACGGGACAGAGCAGCGTTGGGGTCGATGTCTTCCAGATCGGTGTAGAAGCCTTTGGCGGAAGCGTCGACATTAACGTTCACAGCCCAGTCGGCGCCGGTGTACTCTTGGATGTCCTGGCTGTAGCCCAGTGCCACCAGCAGCATCTTCGCGGCCTGAGTGCCGGTCACGTTGCCCTGAGGATTGAACTTGCCGCCGCCAACACCGGCGACGATGCCCTGCTTCACGCAGGAGGCGATGTAGGGGGCGGACCAGCGGTCAGCAGCCACGTCGCTGAAGCTGGAGTTGCCGGAACCCAGCACGGGCTCCTTGCCGCCGTTGAGCAGAACGCAAATCATTTTTGCCATCTGCTCACGGGTGACTTCGCCATTGGGCTTAAAGATGGTCTTGCCATCCTGATCGATACCGTTGATGATGTTCAGAGCGACGCACGCATCAACGGCTTCCTGGTGCTTGGAATCAATCTGGTCCTGATCAGCGAACGCAGCGCCTGCGCCCACGACCATGATGCTGAGCATCATTGCCAGGCAGAGAACCATGCCCAGAACCTTCTTCAGGTTTCTCATAGGGGTTTCCTCCTTAAAAAAATTTTTTGAACGCATCCTTCGCGGGACCAGGTCCGGCACACATACTGTGGCATGCCGTTTGCGGTATCTGCGCCGGGCGCAGCCGCTAAGAATTTGTTCTGACCGTACTATACAAAATCTTTCCGGATTTGTAAAGGGGTTTTCCGGCTTTGTAACATAACAGTAACATTCTTACAAAATGGTAACAAAAATTTACGAACCGGATACAAGATGTAGTCCCGCAGGGCACTATATCTTGGGTCGGCCCCGGTTTCCGCCGGGAGAACTGTTACAGACTTCTGTAACAAACGCCCGCCCGCTCTGGCCGAAAAAGGGGTCGGACAGGCCCGGTTTTCGCCCCCTTTCCCCCGGAAAAACACCGGAACGCAGTTGACAAACCACGCCCCGGTGCGTATACTATAGGCAGAAGGGACGTTGGTTAAACGCCGTCCCCCAGAGTTGTTACATTAACTTAGTAACCGCCCGGGTCGCGTCCGGGCGGTCACTTCTTTTTCATGAGCTGAATGATCAGCGCTGCCAGTCCAACCAGCGCGAGTGTGTATTGGAACAGGTCCGAAAAGGTGACCACTGGCAACCCCCCTTTCTCTGGGGGCAAAAAAGGAGCATCGCCCCCGAATGAAGGGGAACGTCCGTCCGAACACAACGGCTTCTGCCGTATAGCACCACGATTTTAGCATACATTATATTATAATACAAGATACCAGGGACGCCGACTTCCTTTTCGGCGTCCCTGTTTTTGTTCTCCGCCGCACCCCGGACCGGCTCTCTGTCATAGGATGGATGGGCATGGCCTCCCCGCCCTTTTTCGACAAAAATCTTGTTTTTGCCGCCGCCCTTTGCTATACTGACGGGGACAGTCCGTCCCATGATATTTCCCCTGTTTTTCGGGTATTCTAGCCTCATGACACAAGGAGTTGACCATATGGATCTCATCACCACCCGACTGGAAGCCCGGTTCGGCAGCTTTCCCGAGCCGGTGCTCTACCTGGCCGACGGCCGGGTGCTCTACGCCAACGAGCCCGGCGACCTCCTCCGCCAACGGGAGGACTTCTCCATGGACCTCCTCCTGGCTCTGGCCGAGCACCCCGGCGGAGCCATGGAGATCGCCCTGGGGGAGGATCTGTTCCGGATCACCGTCTCCCCCTTTGACGACGGCGACCTGCTGGTCCTGCGCCCCCTGACCCCGCCGGTGGAGGAGACCCATCCCTTCTCCAACGCCGTGTTCCGGATGCGGGAGTGCCTGACCCAGCTCTCCGCCGTTCAGCTGCGGATGCGGCACATCCTGACGGAAAAGGGCGTGGCCGAGGACTGCCTCCGGGAGCTGTCCGAGGAGAACCGGCTGGGCTATCAGCTGCTCCGCCTCACCCGCCAGGCCGAGCTGACCCAGGAGCTGGACGAGAAGACCTTCCCCCGGGAGGAGGGCTTCGATCTGGCGGAGGTCTGCCAGGGCATGACGGACGAGGCCGCCATGCTGGCCGACCTGGCCGGGGTGCGGTTCACCTATTCCTCCAACGTGGACCACCTGCCCTTCAAGGCCAGCAAGTCCCTGCTGACCCAGATGCTCCTGGCCCTGGTCTCCAACAGCGTCCGGGCCGCCGGGCGGGAGGGGAGCGTGGAAATGAAGCTCCGGGCGGAGGCCGGCCGGGTGGTGATCTCCCTGAAGGACTCCGGCGTGGGCTTCCCCGAGGACCGTCTGGCCACCCTGTTCTCCGGCCGGGCCCCGGAGGACATCCCCCGTCCCGGCGAGGGCGCGGGCCTGGGGCTCTACAACGCCCGGCGCATCGCGGCGCTCCACGGCGGCGTGGTGGTGGCCCAGAGCGGACAGGACGGCGGCGCCAGCCTGGTGGTGTCCCTGCCCATCGTCACGCCGGAGAGCGTTCCGGCCCGGAACAATCCGGGCTACGACAACCTGGGCGGCTACTCCCCGGTGCGCATTGAACTGAGCGACGTGCTGCCCTGGCAGGCGTACGTTCCCGGTTTGGAAGACAAATAACCGGTCCCCCCGTAAAAACTCCCCCTTTGACCCGTGAATCGGGCCAGAGGGGGGTTTTATATTTATAAGGAGGAATCGATATGAATCTGACCAACGCGCTGGCAAAGGACCCCAAACGGTACCGCTACATCCGAAAGACCCTGACCTGGAAAGGCCGTCGGTACGAGGTCCGGGGGCACACCGAGGAGGAGGCCTGCCTCCGGCTGGCGCAGCTGCTGACGGATTTGAAAAACGGCGAGGCCCGGGAGATGCTGACGGTGGATCAGTGGTTCCGCCAGTGGCTGGAGCTCTACAAGGAGCCCACCGGACTGACCAAAAAGAGCCTGGAGACCTATGAGGAGAAATACCGGTGCTACATCGCGCCGGTCATCGGGGCCCTGCCCTTGAAGGAGGTCCGGGACCTGCATCTGCAGGACATCCTGAACTCTCAGGCGGGGCGGTCCTTTTCCCACGTGACCAAGCTGCGGATGGTCCTCCAGGAGCTGTTCCGGCAGGCCCGGTGGTCCCGGCTGATCGTCTACGACCCGGCGGAGGGCCTCCAGCTGCCCGCCTGCGTCAAGGGGAGCCACCGGACCATCACCGAGGAGGAGCGGACCCACATCCTGGCGGTGGCGGAGACCCACCCGGCGGGGCTGTGGGTGCTGACCATCCTGTATACCGGCCTGCGCCCCGGGGAGACGTCCCCGCTGCTGTGGAAGGACGTGGATTTCGACCGCAACGAGCTTCACGTATACAAGGCCCTGGAGAGCGGCAGCCTGCAGGTGAAGGAGCCCAAGACGGAGTCCGGCATCCGGGATATCCCCATGCGGAAGGACCTGCGGGACCGGCTCTGGGCGGTGCGGGGCGACCCGGAGGAGCCGGTGTTCCCCAGCCGGAAGGGGACTGTGCCCTCGGCCAGCACCATGCGCCGGTGGTGGTATGACTTCGCCCGGGCGGTGGACCTGCACATGGGGGCGGTGGAGCGCGACGGCGAGATCGTCCGCCACGTCATCGCCCCGGACCTGACCCCCTACTGCCTGCGGCACACCTTCTGCACCGACCTGCAGCGGGCGGAGGTACCCATCAATGTGGCCAAGGAGCTGATGGGCCACGCGAATATCTCCGTAACGGCGAATATCTATACCCATCGGGACCAGGCGGTGCTGCACAGCAACATGGCGAAGCTGGACGCGCCGGCGGGAAAGAAGAAGGGGAAAAAGGCCTCTGGATTCAACAACCTATAAGTTTAATTGACAAGAAACTGTCAACCAACTGGCTGTGTGGGAATCCTTGTAGAAACTGGTAATTGGATGTGGGAAATGTGTGGGAAATTTTGTGGCAAATCAAACATGAGTGGTTGGGTAACAACAGGTGGAACCTGAAGAAGGTTCTGGGCATGGTTCTCTGCCTGGCAATGATGCTCAGCATCATGGTCGTGGGCGCAGGCGCTGCGTTCGCTGATCAGTCCAGCATTGACTCCAAGCACCAGGAAGCGGTGGACGCTGCTGTTGCTCTGCACATCATCGACGGCATCCCCCAGAATGATGGTTCCACCATCTTCAAACCCACCACCAACGTGACCCGCGAGCAGATGGCCAAGATGATCTGCGTGCTGGACAACGGCGGCAAGGATCCTCAGCTGGCTACCGGCAAGACCTTTACCGACGTTGCTGCTGACCGCTGGTCCAACAAGTACATCGAGTCCTGCGCCACCCGCGGCGTCGTGGCCGGCGTCGGCGGCGGCAAGTTCAACCCCGGCGGTGATGTAACCGCTACCCAGGCCGCCAAGATGCTGCTGGTCGAGCTGGGCTACAAGGAAGACCTGGCCAAGTACACCGGCTCCGCTTGGGCCACCAACGTCAACATCGACGCCACCAAGAAGGGCTACTATGACGAACTGGAAGACATCGACGTCACCGCTCCTCTGACCCGTGAGCACGCTGCCCAGATGATCTGGAACGCTCTCCAGGCCAAGGAGATTGAGTACACCAATGTTCTGGTCACCGATCCTGTCACCGGTCAGCTGACCTCCAAAGTTGATCCCACTGATAAGAACGATACTCTGCTGCATGACAAGTATGGCGGCGACATCTATACTGGTATCCTGCAGGGCTCCGGCCAGGGCTGCGGTTCTAGCGTTGCCGGTAAGGAGAAGATCACCGTGAACGTCAAGACCAAGAACGGTGTTGATCTTGCTTCTGCATCTGTGATGACCTTCAAGCGCACTGAAGACACTACCGACCTTCTGTATCAGAACGTTAAGGTCCTGGTTAACAGCAAGAACGAAGCCTATGGCGTATTTGCTGTTGCCGATGAAAACACTGTTGTTACCGCCAAGTTCTCCGATGTCAAAAGAGTTGACGGCGAGAAAGTCAAAATCGATGGCACTGAGTACAAGTATGTTGCTGGGGCTGATACCCTGAAAATTTTCGGTGCTACAGCTGACCCCAAATCTGAGAATCTGAATACTCTGGAAACAACTGCATTCAACTCCGCTGACACCATCACCTTCATTTCCAACGATGGCGACTCCAAGTTTGATATTGCTTATGTCAACCAGATTCAGTCCATTGACAAGGTGACCTATGTTTCCAAGGACTCCTTCTCCGCTGGCGGCGAAGTGAAGTTCGACGAAGTTACCGCTCCCTCTGATCTTGCCAAGGACGACTATGTCGTCAAGACCAAGGATCTCTTCACCGGTGATTCTGTGTACGTCAAGGCTGATGCTGTTAAGGGCAAGATCACTTCCTCCAAGGGTGCAACCGATCATCTGACCGACGTTTATGTGGACGGCACCTGGTATCAGATTGCTAATGCAACTGCTAATAAGCCTTTCTCCGGCGCTGTTACCCTGAAGAGCACTCTGGCTGACATCGACCTGAACAGCACCTACACCTTCCAGGTCGTTGACGGTGTTGTCTACAATGCCAAACTGGAATCTGCCGGTTCCACCGACACCGCTCTGGTCCTGGGCGCTTCCGGCCAGATGGACATCGATGGCAACTACCAGGCAAAGCTCCTGCTTGCTGACGGCACTACCAAGGTCGTTCCCGCCAAAGCCGTCTATAGCGCAAATGCTCTGAAGGATGACGGCAGCAATCTCGCAAATGCTTTCGTGACCTATGAGATCAAAGACGGCGTGTATGAGCTGACTAAGATCGATGGAACCAACAAGCTGAACAAGGATGACTATCAGACCGGTAGTTATGGCTTTGTCAAGGCTACCAAGATGGTCAACAGCACCCGTATCGCCGACACTGCTGTGATTTATGTCCAGTACAAGGACGGCGACGACATGAAGACCAAGGTCATGACCGGTAAGCAACTCAACGCTATGGGCTCTAACTTCGGTACAACCACCGCTTATGTTGTGGACGGCAGCACCATCTGCGCCGCCGCAATCACCGCCCAGAGCTATCTGCCCGGTGCATCCGCTGACAAGCTGTATGGTTATATCACTTCCGACGTGACCGACAACAACGACGGCGGCACTACCTACAAGTCCTTCACCGTTTGGACGAACAAGGGCGAGTCTGTTGATGTAAAGATGAAGAGCAGCGTTTCTGTTGATAAGGGCCAAATCATCCAGTTCGAGATGGGTGAGGACAACTTCATTGAAGGCGTCAAGAATGAGGCCACTCTGGGTGCTACCACAGCTGCTATTAAGGACTTTGGCTCTGATTATGCTATCTTCTATAAGAGTGGCGCAACGGGCACTACCGATGTCAGCTTCGATGATGATATTGCCTATCTGTACCTGAACACCAAGGATCAGTCCGGCATCAACGGCGGCGAGCTGGCTAAGGCTGATGAAACGGATACCGCTAATGAATACTATGCCAACTGCAAGTATGTCAAGGAAGGCGATAAGATCATTCTGATTGCGATCGACACCAATCTGAACAAGTGGGACGGCGCTGCTAATATCGCTAACCACACCTAATAAGATACTATAATTGGTAAACCAATTGTTTACCTATTAGGAACACACCCCCGGACGGCAACCGCCGTCCGGGGGGCTTGTTTTATCCCCCTCAATCCGCTATAATACCCTCAACGAAACCTTGTAACAGGGAGGGATCCCCATGCCCAGATGCAAAGCCTGCGGCATCCAGCTCCGGGAGGGCGCCCGGTTCTGCGATATGTGCGGGACCAAAGTGGACCGGCTCTGCCCCAGCTGCGGCCAGGTCCTCCGGGACCAGGCCAAGTTCTGCGACCTGTGCGGCGTCAAGCTGCCCCTGCCCCGGCAGGTGGACAAGCCCGAGCGCAGGTGGGCCATCGCCGCCGGGCGGCTCCACACCGTGGCCCTCCGGTCCGACGGCACCGTCCTCTCCGCCGGGGACGACCAGTTCGGCCAGTGCGCCACCCTGGGCTGGTCCGACATGATCGCCGTGGCCGCCGGGAAGTACCACACCGTAGGCGTCCGGTCCGACGGCACCGTCCGGGCGGTGGGCGACGCCGCCTTCGGCCAGTGCGACGTGGACCGCTGGACCGACATCGTGGCCGTGGCCGCCGGGGACAGCCACACCGTGGGTCTCCGGTCCGACGGCACCGTCCTGGCCGCCGGGAAGGACAACAAGTGCAACGTGGGCGGCTGGAAGGACGTGGTGGCCATCGCCGCCGGCATGGACCACACCCTGGGCCTGCGCCGGGACGGCACCGTCCTGGCCGCCGGAGACGGGCTCTTCGGCTCCTGCTCTGTGGGCAGCTGGCAGGACATCGCCTCCATCGCCGCCGGGCACATCCACACCATCGGCGTCCGCCGGGACGGGAAGGTCCTGGAGGCCGACGGCTTCGCGGCCCCCGGGGTCATCGGCTGGACCGGCATGCAGGCCGTGGCGGTGAGCCCCTTCCACACCGTGGGCCTGCGCACCGACGGCACCGCCATCGCCTCCGGGGACATCCAGTACGGCCAATGCGACGTGACCGACTGGACCGACCTGGTCGCCGTGGCCGCCGGAGAACGCCACACCATCGGGGTCAAAACTGACGGCACCGTGGTGGCCGTGGGGGACAACTCCGCCGGCCAGTGCGACGTGACCGACTGGGTGCTCTTCGACCCCAGCGAGAACGGATGACCCTGCGCCACGCAACCACAGACGAGAAAAAGCCCAGTTCAGCGGGAAACTGAACTGGGCTTTCTGTTTACCTGTCATTCATTGGGTTTCCTCTCCGGGCCCTCCCATCAGAGCTCGTCGATGAGGATACCGTAATCGCCGTCGTTTCTCCGATAGACCACGGAGAAGGCGTCGTCCCGCTCCTCGTTGCGGAAGGCGAAGAAGCTGTGGCCGATGAGGTTCATCTGCAGGATGGCCTCCTCCACGGACATGGGACGGAAGGGGAACTGCTTGGCCCGGACCAGCTTGTAGGCCGGCTCCTCGAACTTGTCCACCTCGGGCACGAAGATGAGCTCGTCGGCGTCCCGGTCGAAGGCGTCCGGGTTGACCTCGTGGTGCAGGCGGGACCGGTTTTTCCGCAGCTGCCGCTCGATGGCGGTGACGGCGGCGTCGATGGTGACGAACATGTCGGAGGTGCTCTCCACCACACGGATGATGGTGGTGCCGGAGACCACGGTGGCCTCCAGGATGTGCTTGCCGTTCTCCACGCTGAACACCAGGGCGGACTCCGCCTCGTTGCGGAAGAAACGGTCCAGTTCGTTGAATTTCTGCTCCGCATAGGAGTAGATCCGATTGGGAATGTCGACATTTTTGTCAGTGAATGTGATCTTCATCTCGATTCGCTCCTTTCCATAACGGATGGCTGCGCCTCGTATCAGGTGGCCATTGCACTGTTGCCTTGTCTATTCTGCTCCCTGACTATATGATACCACAATTTTCCTAAAAATCAACCGTTAATTTTCATTTTTTTGTAATTTTTGTGCAAAATCAATACATCTCACTTGAAACGCAGCGGCGAGCTGCCCTTGGGAAACTTTTGGTGGCCTTCTTTCGTAAGATATGATAGAATAACTTTGTTCAACTTTGCGGTTCTGCGGAAAGGAGGCGGTGTGCCCTGGGTGACTCTCTGCTCATACAATGCGCCGCCACCATGGGGGTGGCCATGGTTCCGGTGCTGGAGCTGCGGGGGGCGATCCCCTTCGGCCTGGCCCTGGGGCTGTCCCCGGAGCTGGCCTGGCTGGTGTCGGTGATCGGGAACCTGATCCCGGTGCCCTTTGTGATGCTGCTGATCCGGACCTTTTTCCAGTGGCTGCGCCGGTGGCCCTGGTGGGACGGAAAGATCGGCTGGCTCATCGACCGGGCCACCCGGAAGGGCTCCCTGGTGCGGCGGTACCGTCTGGCGGGGCTGATCCTGCTGGTGGCCATCCCGCTGCCGGGCACGGGGGCCTGGACCGGGGCCCTGGTGGCCACTCTGCTGAACATCCGCATGCGGGTGGCCCTGCCCGCCATCCTCCTGGGGGTCCTCATCGCCGGAGGCATCACCCTGGCGGTATCCTGCGGCGTTATTCATCTTTGGTTCTAAAAAACACGACCTCTCCCACAACGGGAAAGGTCGTGTTTTGTTTGAATCCGGCTGTGCGGGTCCAAAAAGTCTTTAGTATCTGCCCATGTCGGCGGAAGAATCGCTGGCGGGATCGGACCCGAAGGTGTAGTCCTTGCCGGGGAGGATGGCGTTGAGGATGACGCCGGCCAGGGCGGCGATGGCCAGATTGGTCAGGGTGACGGTGGCCTCCCCCACGGGGAAGCTGATGCCGCCGGAGAAGCCCAGGCCGCAGACGAACATGACAGCGGCCACGATGAGGTTCCGGCTCTGGGTCAGGTCCACATGGTTCTCCACCACGTTCCGCACGCCCACGGCGGAGATCATGCCGTAGAGGATGAAGGACACGCCGCCGATGATGGCGGTGGGGATGGAGTTGATGATGGCGGCGAACTTGGGGCTGAAGGAGAGGATGATGGCGTAGATGGCCGCCAGCCGGACCACTCTGGGGTCATAGACCCGGGAGAGGGCCAGCACGCCGGTGTTCTCGCCGTAGGTGGTGTTGGCCGGGCCGCCGAAGAGACCGGCCACGGCGGTGGCGATGCCGTCCCCCAGGAGGGTCCGGTGGAGGCCGGGGTCCTCAATGAAGTTCCGCTCACAGGTGGCGGAGACCGCCGAGATATCCCCGATGTGCTCCATCATACCGGCGATGGCGATGGGGGCCATGACCAGGATGGAGGTGAGGTTGAACTTGGCGATGATGAAGGGGGGCAGGCCCACAGCGGCCACCTCCTTCGCCCCGGAGAAGTCCACCAGACCCAGGCACAGGGCCACGATATACGACACCACCACCCCCAGGAGGATGGGGATAATCTTGATCATGCCCCTGCCCCAGATGTTGCAGACGATGATGACGGCGATGGCCACCAGCGCCAGGGGCCAGTTGGTGGCGGCGTTGGTCACGGCGCTGCCCGCCAGGGACATCCCGATGAGGATGATCATGGGGCCGGTGACGATGGGGGGGAAGAAGCGCATGACCTTCTGGGTGCCGGCGACCTTGAACAGCAGAGCCAGGATCAGGTACAGCAGGCCGGCGATGCAGATGCCGCCCAGGGCGTAGGGCAGCTTTTCCTCCCCGGACATTCCGGCGAAGATGCCGGAGTTGAGCTCGCTCACCGTGGAGAAGCCCCCCAGGTACACGAAGGAGGACCCCAGGAAGGCGGGGACCTTCAGCTTGGTGCACAGGTGGAAGAAGATGGTGCCGAAACCGGCGAAGAACAGGGTGGTCTGGACGCTCAGGGGCAGGCCGTAGGCCCCGCTGACGATGATGGGCACCAGGACTGTCGCGCCGAACATGGCGAACATGTGCTGGAAGCCCAGGATGAGCATCCGGGGGATTCCCAGGGTCCGGGCGTCGTAGACCGGCTCGGCCCCGATCTGTTTTTTCTCGTTGGCCATAGGATCTCTCCTTTTCTCCGTTGTGTTTTCGTGATTTCACCCTGATTTCCAGGGGGAGATCAGGGTGAGCACAGGTTGTCTTAGATATACCAGAAATCGAGGGATTTTGCAAGGGGTTTTCCCCTGATCTCTCCGGTTTTTTCGCCGCCGGGGACAGAGGCCGGAGCGGGCGGGGAGACGCCCCCCCTCAGACCGCCAGCCGAATCAGGACCATATAGAGGACGGTCCCCGCCAGAATGCTGGCGATGGCGTTACGCTTCCAGGCCTGGACCCCCACCACGCAGACCGCCGCCAGCAGCTCCGGCAGGCCGAAGGGCGGGGCGGTAGGGGTCACGTCCTTCAGGCAATAGACCACCAGCATGCCGATGATGGCCGGGGGCAGGACCTTCCCCAGATAGGCGATGTAGGCCGGGGTCCGCTTCCGGAAGATCAGGAAGGGGAGGAACCGGAGGAGCATGGTGACCAGGGCCATCACCGCCACCAGAACCGCCGATCTCATGCCGCCGCCCCCTTTCTTCTGCCCAGAAGGGTCAGGACCAGGGTGATGAGCAGCATGGCGGGGATCAGGAACCGGTCCCGGCCGAAGAGGACCAGGCAGAGCAGGGTGCTGCACAGCCCGGTCAGCGCCGGGACGTGGTCCCGGGCGGTGAGCCACTGTTCGGTAAAGGAGGCAATGAACAGAGCCGTCATGGAGAACTCGATCCCCGCGGTGGAAAAGGGGAGCACCGCTCCCAGAAGGCTGCCCGCCACGCTGCCGGTCACCCAGTAGCACTGGTTGAACAGGGACACCAGGAACCGGTAGCGGTCCGGGTCTCCCTCCGCCGGGGCGTGTCCGTCGCAGAGGAGGGAGTAGGTCTCGTCGGTGAGGGCGAAGATGAGATAGGGCTTGTACCGCCCGGCGTCCTTGTACCGATCGATCATGGAGACGCTGTAAAAGAGATGACGGGCGTTGACCATCACGGTGGTCAGGGCGGCGGTGAGGGCGGAGGCGCCCCCGGAGAGCAGCCCCACGCCCACGTACTGCATGGACCCGGCGTAGATGAAGGCGCTCATGGCGAAGGCCCACAGGACGCCGTAGCCCGCGTTCCGCAGGAGGATGCCGAAGCCGACGCCCAGCACGAGATAGCCCGCCATCACCGGCAGGGATTTGAAAAAGGCCTGTTTGACGATCTGATGCTCCATGGTCCCGCTCCCGTCTCCCTGCGGAACATGTCCGCGTTTTTTCCCGATTATACTGCCCTTCCCGCCCTCCGTCAATCGTCCCGGAGGAAAAAGCGGGGTCTCTTCCCAGGCGCCGGAATCTCCCCCGCTCCTGGAATTTTCGGTACAAAATGGCAGCCATTGAATTGACTTGCCCGGCAAAAGGGGTATAATAGAATCATCAAATCATCTTTCCCGGCCATTCGGCCGTATACAAAGGAGGACTTTCCATGTCTCTGCCCCCGAACCCCCACCGCGACAGCCTGGTGGAACAGGCCGCGGCGGCCCTGAACCTCTACCACGATTTCCCCTCCAACTATCAGGTCTCCTTCTCGGTGGCCCAGCCGGGGGCGGACGGCTTCCCCCGCATCTCCGCCCGGATGGAGCGTCCCGACGGCGCGCCCCTGGCGGGCAGCGACGATCCCCTGGACCAGAAGCTGGCCCATCTGAAGGACCAGACCCTGATGATCCGCCCATTCTTCCTGCCCCGCTCCCGGAACCAGTGGGACGAGAGCGACGTCAACTGCTTCCGGGACATCGACTTCGACTATGTGGCCATCCTGGGCTACGGCCCCGAGGAGAACGGCAGCGTGACCCTCACCTCTCTGTATTTCCTGCCCACAGACACCCTTCTGGACGGCCGGGCCCCCGACGAGGACGGGGTGTGGCGGGACCTGCGGCTGGGCTCCCACTTTGTCAGCCAGATGAGCCTGAACCCCCGGCAGAAGTACGCCAAGTTCCTCTATCTGGCCGAGCGCATGAGCGAGGGGCTGGAGTATCAGTTCGACAAGTACGGGTACTTCTTCAGCAACCGCTGAGCCCACACAAGACAGACAGAAATGATCCACCGGAGAGCGGCCCGGACCGCTCTCCGGATTTTTTCGCCCCATTTAATATTTCACTCTAGGAATCATAAATTTTTATGGCTCCCGCTCGTTGAATCTCTCCCGCTCCTGTGATAAAATAAAAAAGCAGAAGCTGACTTCTAATATCGAAAACAAGGAGGGGATCGCTATGAGCTACGACAGAGAGCTGACCGCCCACAAGCTGCTGCGGTGGGAGCACTATTTGAACAACTACCGGCTGCCCGCCTGGAAGGAGCTGCCGGACATCGGCCTGTACATGGACCAGGTCATCGCCCTGCTGGGCCAGTACCTGGACTTCATCCCCGTGGAGGACATGAAGAACGACAAGCCCGTGGCCCCTACCACCATCAACAACTACGTCCGGCTGAAGGTCATGCCCGCCCCGGAGAAGCGGAAGTATTACCGCATCCACATTGCCTACCTCATCATGATCTTCACCCTGAAACAGGGCACCAGCCTCAACGGCATCCAGCAGCTCCTGCCGCCCCCCGACGCCGGGGAGGAGGAGGTCCGGGCCTTCTACACCGGATACATCGAGCAGCTGCGGACCATGTGCTCCCTGTACATCAATCAGATCCGGGATGTGGCCCAGGAGGTCCTGGACCCGGAGCACACCGGAGACGCCGCGGAGGCCCTGGTGATCCAGTGCATCCTGATCTCCGCTCTGGCCCGGATCACCGGGGAAAAGCTCCTGCGGCTGAAAAACGCCGACCCGGAGGCAGTGCTGGCCCAGGAGAAGCTCAACGATGAGCGGGGGCTCCATCCCATGATCCCGCCCCTGGAAGGGGAGGGCTGAGCCATGCTGTTCGACACCCACGCCCATTACTACGACCAGGCCTTCGACGCCGACCGGGAGGCCGTCCTCTCCTCTCTGCCGGGAGAGGGCGTCGGTCTGGTGCTCTGCCCCGGCTGCGACCTGCCCACTTCAAGAGAGGCCATCGCCCTGGCGGAGCAGTACCCCTTCCTCTACGCCGCCGCGGGCATCCACCCCGAGGACGCCCTGGGCCTGCCGGAGGACTGGCTGGATCAGGTCCGGGCCATGACCGGCCACCCCAGGGTGAAGGCCATCGGGGAGATCGGCCTGGACTACTACTGGAAGGAAGTCCCCAGGGACCTGCAGAAGGAGGTCTTCCGGGCCCAGCTGGCCCTGGCGAAGGAGCTGGATCTGCCCGTCATCGTCCATGACCGGGAGGCCCACGCCGACTGCCTGGCCATTGTCAAGGAGTTCCCCGGGGTCCGGGGGGTCTTTCACTGCTACTCCGGCAGCGCCGAGGACGCCAAAACCCTGGTGAAGCTGGGCTGGCACCTGTCCTTCACCGGCACCATCACCTTCAAGAACGCCCGGAAGGCCCCGGAGGTCATCGCCGCCGTGCCCCTGGAGCGCCTCATGGTGGAGACCGACGCCCCCTACATGGCCCCCGTCCCCTTCCGGGGCAAGCGGTGCGACTCCCGGTACGTCTACCGCATGGCGGAGACCATCGCGGAGATCAAGGGGATCTCCCGGGAGGAGGCGGAGCGGATCACCACGGAAAACGGGATGCGGCTCTTTGACATCCCCGCGCCGGAAGAAACCCCACAGCTGTGAGGCTGTCGGGTCAGATCATACTGAAAGGAATCCTGTGCTATGCTGGGCGACATCATCACCTACGACTACTTCGGCAGTCTCTACATCAATCTCACCAACCGCTGCGACTGTCACTGCGTCTTCTGCATCCGGGACCAGGACGCCTCGGCTCTGGGCGGGCTGTGGCTCCGGGAGGAGCCCACGAAGGAGGCCGTCCTGGAGGAGATCCTGTCCCAGGACCTGCGGCAGTACGCCGAGATCGTCTTCTGCGGCTACGGGGAACCCACCTGTCGGGCGGATGATCTGTTCTGGATCTGCGACCGGCTCCACCAGGCGAACCGCCCCGACCTGCCCCCCATCCGGCTGAACACCAACGGCCACGGCAGCCTCATCAACCACCGGAACATCGCCCCGGAGATGAAGGGGCGGCTGGACGCGGTGTCCGTATCCCTCAACGCCTCCAACGCGGAAGAATACGTCCGCCTCACCCGCCCCGGCATGGGGGAGCAGGGGTGGACCGCCATGCTGGACTTTGTGAAGGAGGCAAAGCAGTACGTCCCCAGGGTGATGGTCACCGTGGTGGACTACGACCAGACCCGGGCGGAGATCGCCGCCGCCGGGCAGCTGGCCGAGGACCTGGGGGTCAGCTTCCGGGTGCGACCCTTCGGCTGACCAACTCTCCACACAGCAAGACCGCCTCCCCAACGGGAGACGGTCCTTGAGTCTGTCAAAAAAGCCTCGCAGAGTTCCGTTTTCCGCAGAAAACGGAATGTGATACTATCATTTTTTTGCCGGCTTTGCCGGTAAAAAAATACTTCTCGCGGAACGAACGTGCGGGCCGCAGGCCCGTGCGATGTCGAATGCTCTGGGAGAGCGTTCGATCAAATCCACAGTGCGAAGCACACCTATCTTTTGTGAAGCGCGATCCCCTCGTGTCAAGAAAGGCGTCAGCCTTTTTTGACACGCTGAAAGACCGCCTCCCCAACGGGAGACGGTCTTTTTTGTTTTCACTCCTCCGGCAGCAGAGACGGACAAAACTCCCCCAGGGCGGTTTCCGTCCCCGGCGGGACCCACACCCGCTGGAAGGAGGCCAGCAGGGCCAACGTCTGGCCGCTGTGGGGGGCCGGGCCCTCCTCCCCCGCCGCACCCTCCACGGACAGGAGCACGGGATACTCCGCCAGCCCCCGCTGGACCCGGCGGCTAAAGGTCTCCAGACCCACATTTCGGTCCTCCGTCCCGTCGTATCCGGCGGGATAGCGGCAGTGGGTGAGCACGATCTCGTCAAACCCCAGGTCCGCCAGCTCCCGGCACAGGCCGATCACATAGGTCTGGACCTCCTGCTTCTCCGGATCCAGCCAGCCGCCCCCCGATCCGTCCCGCCAGGGGGACCCGCTGACCCGGCGCAGGGCCAGGTCGGGCCGGGCCCGGACCAGGGCGTCGTCCCGGAGGCAGGCCACCGCCGCCACGGTATGCGGTCCGTCCTCTTCGTTCCCGGCCAAAACGGCCTGGTTTCTGGCGGGCAGAGCATAAGAGGCCCCGCTGTCCGCCGCCTGGGGCAGAGCGGACACCCAGGCCAGGGACCCGTCGGGACCTTTCATGGTCACCGCCGCCCCGTTCCGGCCCCGGACCGCTTCCTCCCACCGGTCCAGGTCCTCCGGGTCCAGCCAGGTCACCTGAAGGGGCTCCGGCCGGGGCTGGGTCCAGACCACGGCGGGAAGGGCGGCTTCCGCCGTGGCGGGCCCCAGGGTCTCCGGATCTACCACCCCCGCGGCGCACAGCAGCAGAAAGACCGCCGCCCCTCCGCCCGCCCCCCAGAGAAGCCGGAGGCACCACCGGCCCAGGCCCTCCAGGGCTCCTCTCACGCCATCCACCGCAGGAACAGCAGCAGCGCCGCTCCGGGCAGGCCCAGGAGCCCCAGAGCCAGGGCGTTGAAGCAGTTGACCCCCACCAGGGAGACCCCGGCGGCGCCCAGCAGCCCCAGGCCACCCAGCCACAGGACCGACCGGCCCAACACCCCCAGCAGCCATTTCATGGGCCGCCGGAACACCGCCAGCAGCAGAACCGCCGCCGCCAGCACAGGCAGCCACGTCCCCATGTCCATGTCCCTCGCTCCTTTCCCCCGGCCCTCACCCCCGGGCCTTCCGCTGCCGGAGCAGGTAGGCATACCGGGCCTGGAGGGCCTGGGTCTCATAGAGATAGTATTCCATCAGGTCGGCGTCGGCGGTCTCGTCGAACCCTGCCCGGGCCGCCGCCAGCGCCCGGCCGGTCTCCGCCAGCTCCCGGGACAGGAGCCGGTCCTCTTTTTCCGTCATGGGCAGACCTCCCTTTACTATATGGTCAGTTTGGGCCGGTATGCGGGGAAATATTCTCCGGGCACGGAACAAGTTCTTACGATTTGGTTAAATCTTGGTAAAACCCATGCACGACGCAATTTCTTGTGTTATAATAACCTGAATCCTTATGAATTCTACAATATTCCAATCGCTTCGACGGCAATTTCTTTGATCGAGAGGTGGACCCTATGACGAAAACAACCCAGCGAATCCTCAGCATCCTTCTCACTCTGGTCCTGGCGGTGAGCCTGACATCTCCCGCCCTGGGGGTGGAGACGGTGAAGGTCACCGACATCAGCCTGAACATCGACAAGGTGACCCTGGCTCCCCAGGAGACCGTGACCCTGGTCCCCACCATCACCCCCGCCGACGCCACCAACCAGAAGGTGACCTGGTCCTCCAGCAGCTCGGCCATCGCCACGGTGAAGGACGGCCTGGTCACCGCGGTGAAGCCCGGCGTGGCCACCATCACCGTGAAGGCCAGCGACGGCGGACTCTCCGCCATCTGCAAGGTCACCGTGGAGGAGAACTTCGTCACCGACGTGACCATCACCCCCGCCGGGCCTGAGACCCTGCCTGTGGGCAAGACCCGGCAGCTCTCCGCCCAGGTAGCCTTCGCCCATGTCCCCGCCGGCAGCCAGGAGGTCACCTGGAGCTCCAACGCCCCCGACGTGGCCACCGTCACCCCCAAGGGGCTGGTGACCGCCGTGGCCGAGGGCCAGGTCGAGATCATGGCCATGAGCAAAGCCAACGGCCAGAACGGCACCCCCATCTTCAAGACTTACTCTCTCACCGTGGCCGGAGGACAGTCGGGGGACAACACCAACGACAAGCTCTTCCTCTCCAAGACCCGGGAGGAGCTGCCCGGCGGTCTGTACCAGACCCTCACCCTGGAGGCCCCCGGCGCCTCGGTGGTCCGCAATGAGACCGACGCCACCGCCGACTACACCCTCTCCTGGTCCTGGACCAACGCCGAGGGGGCGGTGATCTCCATGGACAAGACCGCTGCCCTGTCCCTGATGGCCAAGGAGAAGGTGATCGTCACCTGCACCGTCACCGCCGTCAGCCGCACCGACAGCACCAAGGCCCCCCTCATCGGCTCCTGCGTCTACCTCATCGACGTGATGCCCGGCACCGTGGTCAGCGCCACCCTGGACGTGAACAGCGGGGCCACTCCCCTGGGCAAGCTCACCGACGGAGACAGCAAGCGCTCGATCATCCAGCAGCTGACCCAGGGCGGCAGCAACGAGCAGGTCACCCCCGCCATCGAAAACCTGGTGGACGTGTCCTTCCTGCCGGACCAGGCCACCGGCGAAGCCGGCGGGCTCAACGTCACGGACGAGCAGCTCTGGGGCGTGGCGGAGGACGCCACCGACAAACTGGCCGACGTGATCTTCACCCCGGTCACCGCCGGCACCTTCATCATCCCCTTCCTGGCCTACGGCGACGAGACCTATTACGGCCAGCTGGAGGTGGTGGTCACCGGCGAGCTGGACCCCGTCATCTCCGGCGACGCTGACCGGTCCTGCGACAGCAGCGGCCTGACCTTCGCCGGGTCCGATTTCTACCATCCCACGGAGGAGGACCCCGTGGCCGCCGTCACCTTCGGCAAGCCCTCCGCCGGTCAGCTCCTCCGGGACATGACCAGCGGCAGCGGGGTCCCCGACGCCGGCGCCTGGTACTACACCGACTCGGCCAAGGACGGGGACTACCACGTCTCCACCCTGTCCTATCTGCCCCCGGCGGGCTTCTCCGGGAAGGTCTCCCTCCCCATGGGCATCCTGACCAAGTCCGGCCAGCGGGGCGACGGCTTCCTGGTGGTGGACGTGAAGCACAAGACCGCCTCGGACACTTTTACCGACGTGAACGAGCAGGCCTACGGCTCCTGGGCCGCCGACTCGGTGGACTTCGCCTATGACAGCGGCCTGGTCAACGGCACCGGGGACACCACCTTCTCCCCCGGCTCCACCATGACCCGGGCCATGCTGGTCACCGTCCTCTACCGGGCGGCAGGCAGCCCCGCCATGACGGTCACCACCAACTTCGAGGACCTGAACGTCAACAGCTACTACTATAACGCCGTGGTCTGGGCCAACGCCATGGGCGTGGTCACCGGCACCACTGACAAGACCTTCAGCCCCGACGCGGCGGTGACCCGCCAGCAGATCGCAGTGATCCTCTATCGCTACGCCTCCCTCAGCGGCCACACCGACGGCTCCGACGGGGCCAGCCTGGATGTGTTCACCGACAAGGGCCAGGTGGCCTCCTACGCCGCCCGGGGCATGGGCTGGGCCGTGGGCCGGGGCATCATTACCGGCACCACCGCCACCACCCTCTCCCCCGACGCCCCCGCCACCCGGGCCCAGGTTGTGGTCATGCTCCACCGGTATCTGGCCTCCTGAGGCGGGAAAGGAGGGCACGATTCTTGACAGCTTTCCCCTCGGGATGATATAATACGGTATCATGATCCACGCTTCGTGGACGTTAGGGAGGTTCATTATGAAAAAATTCCTTTCTCTGGCCCTGGGCGCCCTGCTGCTGGTGGCCCTTCTGGCCGGCTGCGGCGGCGGCAGCGCCGCAGGCGACTCCATTGTCGGCAGCTGGTCCGCCGACGTGAACATGACCGAATACCTCAACCAGCTGCTGGGCGAGGAGGAGGAGATCGGCCAGTACCTGACCCTGGACAACTTCACCATCAAGCTCCTGGCTGAGTTCAAGGAGGACGGCACCTATTCCATGAACGGCGATCCCGACTCCGCCCAGGCCGCCATGGACGGTCTCAAGGAGCAGATGAAGACTGCTGTGACCGCCTATCTGGAGGACATGATCGAGCAGGAAGGCCTGGACATGAGCCTGGAGGACCTGCTGGCCGCCTCCGGCATGAGCCTGGACGACCTGGTCAACGAGATGGACGAGGCCTACAGCGCCGAGGACCTGGTGGGCGACCTGACCATGGAGGGCAAGTATCTCTTTGAGGACGGCAAGCTGGCCCTGTCCGACAGCCTGGACGAGGAAGCCGACATTGAGGCCTATGAGGCCGCGGAGCTCAAGGGCGACACCCTGACCCTCACCGGCGGCGACGACAGCGACAGCGAGTTCGCCGGCCTGTACCCCGTGGTCTTTGAGCGGGTGAGCTGAGAAGGCCTGTGGTTTAGCTTACAATTTGTTAGAAATCCGAAAAGACCGCGGAGGAATCCGCGGTCTTTTTATCGGGGGCATCGTTGACAGGAAACGGACGCCCCGGTATAATCGAAGTTAGCGTATACTATTCACCAATCAAAACATTTTAAATGTTTTGATTTCCATGGGCTCTGCCCATGGCGGCCACACAATTTGTATGGCCGGTGAAGCCGTGCAATCCCTGAGGACAGCAAACCAAAGGTTCGCAGGTCACGGCTTTCAGCCGTGCCGATAAAAATGACTTTTTTATTGGTGATCCGTATTATGCTGTCATCCCGGAGAAAGGGGGCGATCCCGTGCTGGAGCTGAACCAAGTCACCGTGTCCTATCCCGCGGCAGGCGGGACCCTTACCGCCCTGTCCGGGATGGATCTCAACGTCCGACAGGGGGAGCTGGTGGCCCTGGTGGGACCTTCAGGCTGCGGCAAGACCACCGTTCTCAACGTGCTGGCGGGCCAGGTGAAGCCGGTCTCCGGCTCTGTGCGCCTGGCCGGGGAGCCGGTGAAGGGGGTGCTTCCCTCGGTGGGATACATCTCCCAGGCGGATACCCTGCTGCCCTGGCGGACCGTGCTGGACAACGTGGCCCTGGCCATGGAGCTGCGGGGGGTGGACAAGCAGACCCGGCGGGAGAAAGCCCGCGCCCTGATGGCCCAGGTGGGCCTGGCGGGGTTTGAGGACAGCTGGCCCCGGGAGCTCTCCGGGGGTATGAAGAAGCGGGCGGCCATCGCCCGGGTGCTGGCGGTGGACCCCGCCATCCTCATGATGGACGAGCCCTTTGCTCCCTTGGACGCCCTGACCAGACAAAAGCTGCAGGATGACATCCTGGCCCTGTGGGAGGACACGGGGTGCACCATCCTCTACGTGACCCACGACCTCACCGAGGCCATCACCCTGGCCGACCGGGTGGTCCTCCTGTCCGCCCGCCCCGGCCGGGTGGTGGGGACCTATAACATCGACCTGCCCCGGCCCCGGCGGGTGATGGACGTGAAATTCACTCCCCGGTTCGTGGAGCTGGAGCAGACCCTCTGGTCCGATCTGCGCCGGGAGCTGGACGCGGCGGAGGGGGCGTCATGAGGCGGCCCCGGATCAGCCCCGGCGTGTGGACGGTGCTGGTGCTGGCCGTCCTGGTCCTGCTGTGGGAGTGGGCCTCCGCCGGGGGACACATCAGTTCCTTTTATTTCAGCCGGCCCTCGGACATCGGGCGGACCTTTCTGGACCTGACCGCCTCGGGCGCCCTGCAAAAGCACTTCCTGGTCACCGTGAAGGAGGCCGCCCTGGGGCTTCTCATCGGCGGCGTCCTGGGGACCCTGGCGGGCCTGGGCCTGGGGACGCACCCCAGAGTCAGCACCGCCCTGATGCCCCTGATGACCGGCCTGAACGGGGTGCCCAAGCTGGCCCTGGGGCCCCTGTTCATCATCTGGCTGGGCCTGGGGCTCAAGTCCAAGGTCCTCATTGCCAGCCTGATGGTGTTTTTCGTCTTTGCCTTCAACCTCTACGCCGGGGTCCGCAGCGTGGACCGGGACCTGATTCTCTCTGTGCGGCTTCTGGGCGGCACCCGGGGGCAGATCCTCCGGAAGGTCCTCTGGCCGGCCTCCCTGCCCTGGCTCATGGCCAGCCTGCGGACCGGTCTGGGCCTGTCCCTGTCCGGCGCCGTGGTGGGGGAATACCTGGGGGCCAGCAAGGGCCTGGGCTGGGCCATCTCCGCCTCCGGCGAACGATATGACACCGCCACGGTGCTGTGCTATGTGCTGGTCATCGTGGTGCTGGTGGTGGCCCTGGACTGCGTCCTGCGGGCCGTGGAGCGATGGGTGCTGCGGTGGCAGTGATCCCATCCTTTTGGATCATTTTCCGCAAATTGCGGTTCAATGATAATCCCCGGAGAACAAAATTTTGAGAAGGAGCAACCGACTATGAAAAAGATTCTGTCCCTGCTGCTGGCCGCCGCCATGACGGTCACCCTCCTGGCCGCCTGCGGGCAGACCCCCGCTAAGGAGCCTGCCGACGCCCAGGAGACCGAAACCACCGAACCCGCCGAGACCGAAGAGGAGACCTCCACCGCCGCCGAGGGCGACCTGGAGACCATCGTCTTCACCGAGAACGTCCGTGGCTACCATTGGGCCCCCGCCTACCTGGCCGAGACCCTGGGCTACTTCGCCGAGGAAGGTCTGAAGGCCGACTTCCAGACCATCCAGGGGGGCGATTCCACCACCCCCATGTTCTCCGGCGACGCCATGTTCTGCCTGAAGGGCATTGAGACCGGCCTCATGCTCAACCAGGTGGGCCAGGACTGCAAGGTGGTCCTGTCCGCCACCCAGAAGTTCCCCTACTGCCTCATGGGCGCCAGCGAAGAATACTCCACCCTGGAATCCCTGCGGGGACAGACGGTAGGCGGCGGCCTGGCCACCACCGGCGGACCCTTCGCCTTCGCGGAGGCCTGCATGAACAGCGCCGGTCTGGTCCCGGAGCAGGACGTGAACGTGACCACCCTGGGCAGCGCCGGCTATCCCGCGGCCCTGGCCGCCGGGGACGTGCAGGCTGTGGTGTCCACCAACCCCTGGTCCCTGAAGACCCTCCAGGACCTGGGCTGCGTCACCATCGTGGAGGGCACCGACGACGCCGTCATCGAGAACATCATCGGCTCGTCCAGCTATGAGCTCTTCACCGTCATCACTTCCGACCAGATCATCCAGGAGAAGCCCGAGACCGTCCAGAAGGCGGTGAACGCCATGGTGAAGGCCCTGCAGTGGATGGAAACCGCCACCCCTGAGGAGATCGCCGAGAACCTGGCCCCCCTCTTTGAGTCCGCCCCCGACGAGCTTCTCTTTGACGCCACCTATGACAAAGAGCACGAGATGGCCAACTACACCGGCTATCACTCCGACGCCGGCTTCCAGGCCGGTATCCGTCTGACCCAGCTCTCCGGCGGCATCCCCGAGGACTACAACCCCGACGCCTCCGAGATCTTCGACGAGTCCTTCCTGGACAACGCATGGGCCGCCCTGGAGGGATGATTGTAACACAATCATAACTTGACCTTCCCGCGCAAACGTGCGACAATAAAGACCAGCCGTGGAATACCGGCTGGTCTTTGTTCTTTTTCCCCGGCAGGGGCGCATATCCCATCTCATCCGCGCATACCGTGACCGGGGAGGAAACGACGTATGGGAACCATTGAATTATTGATCCTGGCGGTGGGGCTGGCCATGGACGCCTTCGCCGTGTCCGTGTGCAAGGGGCTGGCCATGGGCCGACCCACCTGGCGGCAGGCAGCGGTCCCGGGGCTGTGGTTCGGCGGGTTCCAGGGCCTCATGCCCTGCATCGGCTTCCTGCTGGGGGCCCGCTTCTCCGCCTACATCACCGCCGTGGACCATTGGATCGCCTTCGGCCTGCTGGCCGTCCTGGGGATCAACATGCTCCGGGAGGCCCGGGAGGGCCCCGAGGCCGCCGACGGTTCCCTGGCCTGGAAGCCCATGCTGGCCATGGCCGTGGCCACCAGCATCGACGCCCTGGCGGTGGGCATCACCTTCGCTTTTCTGGCGGTGGACCTCCTCCCCGCCGCGGGGACCATCGCCGCCGTCACCTGCCTGCTGTCCGCCCTGGGGGTCCGCCTGGGGGGGCGGTTCGGGGAGCGGCTGGGGAGCAAGGCCCAGGTCCTGGGCGGGTGCATCCTCATCCTTCTGGGCGTCAAGATCCTGCTGGAGCACACGGGCCATCTTCCCTTTTGAATCCATTTGACCTGCGAGAACCGTACCCCGCGACACCAAAGGAGACATCCCATGAAAAAACTGCTGGCACTGGCGCTGGCGGGCCTGCTGGCCGTCAGCCTGTTTCTCCCGGTCCTGGCCGCCCCCGCCGACGAGGCGGAGCAGGCCGCCTGGACCCTCTACCACTTCGGCCTGTTCCAGGGCACCGGCACCGACGAACAGGGCTTCCCCATCTTCTCCCTGGAGAAGACCCCCACCCGGGCCCAGGGGGTCACCATGCTGGTCCGGCTGCTGGGGAAGGAAGAGGCCGCCCTGGCAGGGACCTGGGACACCCCCTTCACCGACCTGCCGGGTTGGGCCGCCCCCTACATCGGCTACGCCTATGACCAGGGGCTGACCAAGGGGGTGTCGGAGACCCGGTTCGCCCCCTCCAACCCCATCAAGGCGGCGGAATATCTCACCCTGGTGCTCCGGGCTCTGGGATACGACTCCGACACGGACTTTTCCTGGGACCAGGCCTGGAACCTCACCGACGAACTGGGAATCACCGACGGGTCCTACGGCCCCAAAACCACGGACTTTGACCGGGGGGACGTGGCCTGGATCTCCCTCCGGGCCCTGGACGCCAAGGACAAGAAGTCCAAGCGGACCCTGCGGTCCATCCTGAAGATCACCAGCGACGTCGACCAGTGCGTCTGGGAGGAGACCTGGCAGTCCTGCCTGAAGGACCAGATGGTCTTCTCCTTCGCCCCGGTGTCAGACAGCCCCCGGACCTACACCAAGTTCACCGTGGACAGCGCCTGGGCCAACGGCCAGCCCTGCCAGATCAAGCAGTTCTCCACCAAATCGGCGGTGACCAGCCAGCTGAAGAAGTACGGCAAGGACACCCGGGACGCGGTGGGGGCCGACGCCTTTGCCTTGGTGTACCTGTCCTACGACGAGGAGGCGGTGCTGGCGGCGGCCACGGACACCGTGGAGGCCAACGGCCACAGCTATCCCATCATCCGGTTCCAGCTGAACGTCACCGGCTCCCTGGCCGGGCGGCCGGACGTGAAGGAAAAGGCGGTGATGGAGTATTACATCCTGGGCTACTGGGGCGAGGAGTACGGGAAGTAGAATGGAATAAATGAGAAACCAGCGTTGGCCCGGGCGGGCTGACGCTGGTTTTTTACGTCCTATTGTTTTGCGCGGGGATATGGTTTGGGATCGTCGGTCAGTCCGGCAAGGTAATCCATGCTGGTATCCAGCGCCAAGGCGACACGCTTGCACTGTTCAAAGGAGAGATAGCGCTTTCCGTTTTCAATTTTGGAGTAGTCGCTCTGGTCGATACCGGTGAGCATTTGCATTTTCACCTGGGTATAGCCTCGTTGTTTCCTCAACTCTTTGATGCGGTTCATAAAATCACCCAGTACATTTATGTCAAATTGACCTATTGATTTTAGGGTGATTTTGACCTATAATGTAAGTAGTTTATCTCTACAGACACTTAGGAGGAGGGAAGAACATGGAATTGATACGAAAGGTCTTTGAGGCTACCTGTTTATTATTTGTGCTGTCACTTTTCTTGTCAGCATGCGGTGGCCCGAGCGAGGCATCAGAGGACGAAATATTGTCAGACATCCAAGAGAATGATGAGTATTTTTCCACTTACGGCCTTATTATGGACTCGTTCGAGATAACAAAGCGACAAACCAACGAAGCAGATAAAACAGATTACGTTTGGGCAAACATAGAAGCTTCCAATGATGATTTTACTTATACAGCGGAGTACACTTTAACTTATGTGCTGTATAACGACGGATGGCTATTGGAGAATTGTTCTACGGATACCTATGATTATATGGGTCTACACCCGGAAACCATAAGCCAAGAAGATGCAGAACAAATAGTCAAAGGATGTGGGTATAGTGATGTTCAGTATGTTGGACGAGACCAAGATAATAACTATGTTTCCTTTGAGTTTACGGGCTCAAAAGAGGAATACTACCTGAAGACCGTTTACGATATTACGGTAGACTATATTTTTTCTCCAGAATGGTTATGGAGTGATTACAATATCAATTATTATGAAACAGATAATATTCCGGATATTATTGGAGAATGGAAATGTACCGTACACGACAAAAACGGCAAAGTGATACGCGACATATATGTCAATATTATAGCTTTTGATGCTTCTGATCCTGAAAACGGAACAATTACTCTTGAATATGATTTGAACGGAGTCATTGCCCATTGGAACGGAGATCAATTTAAAGCAGATTGCAAGTCAAACGGTCCTGTTACAATAGATATGAAATTCGAAGAAGATAGATCATATGCCAAAGGTGAGCTTCCTAACGACAATGGATGGGATCCTGAAATTACTTTAATATTGCAAAAAAGCACAAGTCCATTCCGCACAGTTGACTCTAATACAGGGGAAGTACTACCCGATTATGGTATCTTTATCGAAGGAGATTTTCTCATAAAGCAATAGCCTAAATGAGCGAAAACCCCGGCGACGCTGTGTCGCCGGGGTTTTCGCTTTAAATATGCAGAATATGCCGCGCCACCTGGAAATAGATCACCAGGGTCATCACGTCCACGATGGTGGAGATGAAGGGGCTTGCCATCACCGCCGGGTCCAGGTGGATCTTCTCCGCCAGCAGGGGGAGCAGACAGCCCACCGTCTTGGCGCAGATCACGGTGAAGATCATGGTCAGGCAGATGACCATGGCCACCGGCACCGTGAGGCCGGGGGTGTGGAACAGCCGCATATCCACCGCCAGGAGCTTGACGAAATTGCAGGCCGCCAGGGTGGCGCCGCAAATCACCGCCACCCGGATCTCCTTCCAGACCACCTCAAAGATGTCGGAAAACTCCACCTCGCCCAGAGACAGGCCGCGGATCACCGCCACGCTGGCCTGGGTGCCGCTGTTGCCGCCGGTGCCGGTGAGCATGGGGATGAAGGCCGTGAGCACCGTGCAGGCCGCCAGGGAGCTCTCATACCCCGTCAGCACCATGCTGGTGAGGGTGGCCGAGAGCATCAGGATCAGCAGCCAGGGCACCCGGGACTTCCAGGTCTCAAAGACCCCGGTGCGGAGATAGGGCTTGTCGGTAGGGGTCATACCGGCCAGCTTCTCAAAGTCCTCCGTGGCCTCTTCCTGGAGGACGTCGATGGCGTCGTCAACGGTGACGATGCCCACCAGCCGGTTCTCCTGGTCCACCACGGGCATGGCCGCCCAGTTGTACTTGGCGAACATCTGGGCCACGGTCTCCTGGTCCACCAGGGTGTTCACGGAGATGATGTTCTCCTCCATGATCTCCCGGACCACCGCGTCCTCGTCTGCCAGAAGGAGGGTCCGCAGGGTGATCATGCCGATGAGCTTCCGGTTGTTGTCGGTGACGTAACAGGTGTAAATGGTCTCCTTGTCCACCCCGGTGCGGCGGATGCGCTTGATGGCCTCCTCGGCGGTCATGTCCGGACGGAGGGAGACGTACTCCGTGGTCATGATGCTGCCGGCGCTGTCGTCGGGGTATTTCAAGATCTCGTTGATCATCTTGCGCATCTCGGGGTCGGCCTGCTTGAGGATGCGCTTGACTACGTTGGCGGGCATCTCTTCCACGATGTCCACCGCGTCGTCCACGTACAGCTCGTTGACGACTTCCTTCAGTTCGTTGTCGGAGAAGCCCTGGATGAGAAGCTCCTGGGCCTCGGGCTCCATCTCAACAAAGGTCTCCGCCGCCAGCTCCTTGGGCAAGAGCCGAAAGAGCAGCGGCAGCTTGGCTTCCGGGAAATCATCGAAGATCGCCGCGATGTCTGAGGCGTTCATGGTGACCAGGATGTCCCGGAGCGTGGTGTATTTCTTGCCCTCTGCCAGGGCCGCCAGAGTTTCCTCCAGCGTGACCACCGCGCGTTCTGACATTGGTATCTCCTCCCATACTTTTTCGTTTCAGAACGCATCGCGTTCCGTTTCGAGCAGGAAGTAAGACACGGGGGCCGAAAGGGGATGACGGCTTGGCGGTCACGGAATCAGCCGGGACGGTCTCCCGGCCGGTTCAGCAGCCGCCAAAAAAACCAAAGGGGCCAACGGACGCCCGTATGGGCGGCTCGTCCGCTGTCCTGACCAGATATCGGCCCGCCAAAGTGCCGTTACTACCGCCTGCGTCCATTGGTTCCACCTCACTTGTCTATGGATTGCATCCCAAGGGGGATACCTTAACATTATATGGTCCCGGTCTTTTTTTGTCAACCGGAAAGAAGGGGGCGTCTGTCGGAAGTTTTCCCGCCGGCGGCCCCGTTGCCTTTGGCCACTTCTCCGGGTAATCCTCAGCTGTCCCGCAGGATATTTGGTGAATATCCTCAAATCCTTTCGTGGGATTTGTGTATTTCACCCTTAGAAATAACACTATTTTTATGGTATAATGTCAATAAGGAGAAGAATCGGCCCGGCGGGCGAAGGACGCCTGCCGGGTCGTCTTGTGCAAAGGAAAGGGGGACCACCCTGTGGAGCGGTATCAGAAGGGAGAATATGTGCAGTACGGCGTCAGCGGCGTCTGTCTCATTGAGGATATCCGTCGGGATAGCCTCTCAAAAAAGAACGAAGAGGAGTATTATGTCCTCAAGCCCGTGGGAGAACGGGGCTCCACCATTCTGGTGCCCACCGGCAGCGAGACCCTGGTGGGGCGGATGGCCCGCCTGCCCGGCAAGGAGGAGCTGAACGCCCTCATCGCCTCTACCCGGGAGGAGAGCCTGGCCTGGATCGACGACCGGAAGGAGCGAGGCGCCCAGTTCCAGCTGGCGGTGAAGCGGTGCGACCTCCGGGAGCTGCTGTGCCTGGTGGGCTGCATCTACCGGAAAAAGCAGGAGCTGTACGCCGCCGGGAAGAAGCTCTCCGCCGCCGACGAGAACATCCTCCGCCGGGCGGAGGGGCTCATTGAGAACGAGCTGGGCTTCGTCCTGGAGCTGGAGGGCCCCCAGGTGGGCGCCTACATCCGGGAAAAGCTGGGGATCGAGGAATGATCGTCTGACGTTGTTGACAAACCAAAAACGGGATAGTATACTATAGGCAGAAAGGCATCGCAACAAGCGGTTTTAGCCGGACTGGTTCAACAAATCATGAGAGACCGTCACCGTGCCGGGTGGCGGTTCTCGCTTTTTATACGCAACGTAAAGACATACCCGAAGATATGGAACGTCAGCGTAATAGGCATACGCCTCACCCCCTCTCGGAGATGTGCCAAAACCGCCTGCCGTAGTGCAATACCTTTCTGCTCTCCCAGTGTACCACACTCTGCAAAAAAACGTCAACCCCCGACACAGTTCGTGTCGGGGGCTGTTGTTTTTTCTGTCTGCTTACAGTCCGTCCGTTATCCGCCGAAGATGGCGCTGTATTCCTCCACGAAGGCGCTGAGCTCCTCCATGCTCATGGCTTCCATCTGATCGTCCATGGAGCCGGCGGCCTCCAGCTCTTCCTTCAGGGCGGTCTCCTGGGCGGAGCCCTCCTTGGCGAAAGCCATGGTCATGATCACGTCGTCCCCCTCGGCGTCCAGCATGGCGCCGGTAAAGCCCAGCTCCACGCAGCCGTCCTGGATGGTGCCTGTCATGGTGTTGCCGTTCTCCTCCATGGAGAAGGCAGTACCATCCACGGTGTAGGGCACTTCCTCGGTGTCGCTGCCGTCGGAGAATGTGAGCTTGCCGTCCTCCTTCAGCTCCATATAGGCTCCCGCATACCCGAACTCCTCCGGGGTCACCAGGATGGGGCCCATCTTGATGGAGACCAGATTGTAGGTGCCCAGATAGTCCGGGACTTCCTCGGCGGCGGGTTCCTCTCCGGCGCCGCTGCCGCCGCAGGCCGTCAGCGCCAGGGCCAGCAGACCGGCCAGCAGCAGGGCAAGAAGGCTTCTCTTTTTCATATTCATTCCTCCTTAAGTCACAGTGATGGACCGCCGGCGGACTTCCCCGGGGTCCGGTTACCCTGATTGTACCAAATCCCGGGAAAAAGAACAATGGGGTTTCCTTCTTTGGCACGATTCCGGGGAAAATCCCCGCTTTGGCACGATTTTGGCACAAAAAAGACAATCCCGCCGCCGGATGAGGCACAATCCTCTCCGGCGGCGGGGTCTCTGGTGTTTCGGCAGATCAGTAGGCCACGCCCCAGTAGATCATCTTCTTGGCGGCCCGCCCGCAGATGGGGCAGGTGTCAGAGAGATGCTCCTGGGCGAAGGGCATGCAGCGGGAGGTCATGCCGGCCTCCTCCTTCATCTTCATCTCGCAGTCCAGCTCCCCGCACCACATGGTCTTGATGAAGCCGCCGTGCTGGGCCTGGAGCTCCTTGGCCTCCTCCAGGGAGTGGGCCTCGAAAATATGCTCCTCCAGGTTGCGCTTGGCCCGGTCGTACAGGCCCTGGTGGATGGAATCCAGCATCTCTTTGGCGGTGTCCTCGATGCCGTCCAGGCTGACGAAGACCTTCTCGCCGCTGTCCCGGCGGACCAGGACGCACTGGTTCTTCTCGATGTCCTTGGGGCCGATCTCCACCCGGAGGGGGATGCCCTTCATCTCATACTCGGCGGCCTTCCAGCCCATGGACTGGTCGGACACGTCGATGCTGGCCCGGATCCCGGCGGCCTTCAGCCGGTCCAGCAGGGCGTTGGCGGCGTCCAGGACTCCGTCCTTGTGCATGGCCACGGGGATGACCATGGCCTGGATGGGGGCGATGCGGGGGGGCAGCACCAGGCCGTTGTTGTCGCCGTGGGTCATGATGAGGCCGCCGATGGTGCGGGTGGACATGCCCCAGGAGGTCTGATGGGGATAGTGAAGGGTGTTGTCCTTGCCGGTAAAGGTGATGTCAAAGGCCCGGGCGAAGCCGTCGCCGAAGTAGTGGCTGGTGCCGGACTGGAGGGCCTTGTGGTCGTGCATCATGCACTCCACGGTGTAGGTCTCCTCGGCGCCGTTGAACTTCTCCTTGTCGGTCTTCTGGCCCTTGACCACGGGCATGGCCAGCACGTTCTCCAGAAAGTCGGCGTAGATGTTCAGCATCCGCTGGGTCTCCTCCCGGGCCTCCTCGGCGTCGGCGTGCATGGTGTGGCCCTCCTGCCACAGGAACTCCCGGTGGCGAAGGAAGGGGCGGGAGGTCTTCTCCCACCGCAGCACGGAGCACCACTGGTTATACAGCTTGGGCAGGTCCCGGTGGGACTGGATGACGTTCTTGTAGTGCTCGCAGAACAGGGTCTCGGAGGTGGGGCGGATGCAGTACCGCTCCTCCAGCTCCTCGCTGCCGCCCATGGTGACCCAGGCGCACTCGGGGGCGAAGCCCTCCACGTGGTCCTTCTCCTTCTGGAGCAGAGACTCGGGGATGAGCACGGGGAGGTAGACGTTCTGGTGGCCGGTCTCCTTGAACCGCTTGTCCAGCTCCGCCTGGATGTTCTCCCAGATGGCGTAGCCGTAGGGCCGATAGATGAACATGCCCTTGATGGAGGAGTAGTCGATGAGCTCGGCCTTCTTGCACACGTCGGTGTACCACTGGCCGAAATCGGTCTCCATATCGGTGATCTGCTCGACCTTCTTTTTGTTGTCCTTTGCCATAGTGTTTCCGTCCTTTATATTTTTAAGTAGTTGTTTGCACAGTTATTTTGTATTGTAGGGCGACCCGGGGAAAAAGTCAATCCGTATCCGCCATTTTTCCCGGCGGACGCATAGTTTTTCCCGGCAGCCGTCAAACTAAGTCATCATCGAGAGAAGCGAGGAGACCCTATGCCCACCATCACCATCCTGGAATCCGCCCCTGTCCTGTCCCCTCTGGTCCGCGCCGCCCTGCCTTCCGGCCCGGTCCGCCTGGTGCCGCCGGGGACAGGCTGCGACCTGGCGGTGCTGGCCCCCGGCTGGAAGGGAGGCCCCCTGCCCCGGTGCCGGGTTTTGCTGACCCCGGGCCCCGGGGGAGACTGTCCCGCCGTGGTGCGCTACGGACCTTCCCTCCGGGACACCCTGACCTTCTCCAGCCTCACCGACGCCGGTCTGGTGCTGGCCCTCCAGCGGGAGGTGGTGACCCTGACCGGGGTCCGGGTGGACCGGCAGGAGATCCCCCTGGCCCGCCGGGGAGACCCCCTGGACACCCTGGCCTGGGCCGGGACCCTCCTGCTGGCCGGGGTGCCCCCGGAGGACCTGGACGCTAGGCTTGCTCCACCAGGGTCCGGACCCGGCAGCTGCGGTCCCAGGCCCCCTGGGCGTGGCCCAGGAACAGGTCCCGGAGGCAGGGGTCGGTGACGGTCTCCGCCGCCGCCAAGCTGGCCGCCACGGTCTCCTGCTCCCGGCGGAACAGGCGCCGCAGGGACCCTAAGTAGGATTTCACCGGCGGCACCCGGGCCGGCTCCGGCCAGTACCGCACCCCGGTGATGAGAAAGCAGGCGGCGGAGAGCTCCTTGGCCCGCCGGGTCTCCTCCCCGCCCAGGGCGGTCAGCGCCCGGGCCGGGACCCCGCCCGCCCGTCTGGCCAGAGCCTGGTAGAGTCGGGCCCCCGTCAGGGCCTCCCGGATGAGGCTCTGGAGCAGCCCCGCGTAATCCCGGCAGCTCTCCCCCAGCACTCCGGTCTCCCGGGGGAAATCCCCGCCCGGGGCCTCCGGCGGCGGGGCGGGCAGAGCGGGGGCGGCCTCCCCTCCGGGGTCCGTCACCGCGGGCAGGGTCTCCTCCTCCAGGGGTACGTCCTCCGCCGCGCCGCTGTGCATCACCCGCTGCCAGACCCGTTCAAAGACGGCCTTCCGGTCCTGAGCCATGCCCCTCGTCACAGCCTCCAGCGATCCTTCCATCGCAGCATCCTCCTTTCGGTTTCCCTATCCTATGCCCCGGCGGGGCCGGAGGTGCGCCGGGGAGGGTCCGGCGGTTTTTCCAAAGAATTCCCTGCCTGAGCACGAATTGTCCTTGACAGACAGGCCTTTGGGCCGTAAAATAAAATTTGGTATAAATGTACGGACATGGCGGCGGGAAACGTTTCCGTGACAACGCCGAGGGGCAGCCCGGTTTTGGGCCAGGCTCCTGGGGCGGCGTCCGAAAAACTTGTCTCCGGCTCCGTCCGTTTTCTGCGGCGTGTTCGGCACCTGGAGCGCCCGCCTTTTATGCAAATGACTGCCCTGGTCAGGGCAAAAAAACGAATCGAAGGAGGTGTGTCCCGAAACTATGCTAGCAAAAGTACTCATCGGGGTGATCGCCGCGGTCATCGCCCTTGTGATAGGTCTCTTTGCCGGGTTCCAGTATCGCAGGAACGTGGCAGAGAAGGAGATCGGCAGCGCTGAGGAAGAGGCCAAGCGCATCATGAACGAGGCCATCCGCGGCGCGGAAAGCAAGAAACGGGAGGCGCTGGTGGAGGCCAAGGAGGAGATCCTGGCCCAGAAAGCCAGCCACGAAAAGGAAGTCAACGAACGCCGGGCTCAGCTGCAGGAGCAGGAGCGCCGGCTCCAGCAGAAGGAAGAGTCCCTGGAGCGGAAGATCGAGAACGCCGAGCGGAAGGAAGAATCCTACGCCGCCCGTCTGGCCGATCTGGAGGCCTCCCGGGCTGAGGTCACCAAGCTCCAGCAGGAGCAGATGGCCACCCTGGAACGTATTTCCGGCTACACGGCGGAGGAGGCCAAAAACTACCTGCTGGCCAAGCTGGAGACCGAGGTCACCCACGAGGCGGCCATGAAGATCAAGGAGATCGAGGCCCGCTGCAAGGAGGAGGCCGACCAGAAGGCCAAAGAGATCGTCGGCCTGGCCATTCAGCGCTGCGCCGCCGACCACGTGGCCGAGGCCACCGTGTCCGTGGTGCCCCTGCCCAACGACGAGATGAAGGGCCGGATCATCGGCCGGGAGGGCCGGAACATCCGGGCCCTGGAAAACCTGACAGGAGTGGACCTGATCATCGACGACACTCCTGAGGCCATCACCGTGTCCTGCTTTGACCCCGTCCGCCGGGAGATCGCCCGGCTGGCCCTGGAGAAGCTCATCCTGGACGGCCGCATCCACCCCGCCCGCATCGAGGAGATGGTGGAGATGGCCAAGCGGGAGGTGGACGCCACCATCAAGGCCGAGGGCGAACGGGCGGTGCTGGAGACCAACGTTATGGGCCTCCACCCCGAGCTCATCAAGCTCATCGGCCGGATGAAGTACCGCACCAGCTACGGCCAGAATGTCTACAACCACTCCATCGAGGTGGCCCAGCTGGCCGGCCTCATGGCCGCCGAGGTGGGCGAGGACGTCGCCACCGCCAAACGGGCCGGTCTGCTCCACGATCTGGGCAAGGCCGTGGACCACGAGGTGGAGGGCTCCCACGTCACCATCGGCGTGGAACTGGCCAAGAAGTACAAGGAGAACGAGGCGGTGGTCCATGCCATCCACGCCCACCACAACGACGTGGAGCCGGAGACCGTCATCGCCTGCATCGTCCAGGCCGCCGACGCCATCTCTGCCGCCCGGCCCGGCGCCCGGCGGGAGAACCTGGAGAACTACATCAAGCGTCTGGAGAAGCTGGAGGAGGTCACCTCTTCCTTCCAGGGCGTGGAGAAGTCCTACGCCATCCAGGCCGGCCGCGAGGTCCGCATCATCATCCAGCCTGAGAAGGTCTCGGAGGACGAGATGGTCCTGCTGGCCCGCGAGATCGCCCAGCGCATCGAAAACGAGCTGGAGTATCCCGGACAGATCAAGGTGCATCTGCTGCGGGAGGTCAAGGTCGTCGAGTACGCGAAGTGAGTCATACGCAAACACCCTCTGCCGATTCGTGGCAGAGGGTGTTTTTTTCAGGTTTTTTTGAATTGCCCCCGGATCACTTTCCCGTTGGCGTTCCGGGCCAGCTTGTCCACGAAATGGAGGGCCCGCAGCTTCTTGAACCCGGCGCACCGGGCGTTGTGGTAGTCCATGAGCTCCCCGGCCAGGGCCTCGTCCGGGGCGTATCCCGCCGCCGGGACCACGTAGGCGGTGATCTTCTCCCCCAGGTCCCGGTCCGGCTGGCCGCACACCAGGCACTCGTACACCGCCGGGTGCCCGGAGAGGATATCTTCCAGCTCCAGGGGGCTGACCCGGTAGCCCTTGGTCTTGATCATCCCGTCGGACCGGCCCCGGAAGAACAGGAACCCGTCCTGATCCATGACGGCCAGGTCCCCGGTGTGGAACAGGTCTCCGTCCCACAGGGCCGCGTCGGCATCGGGGTCGTCCAGGTAGCCGATGGTGACCCCGGGGGGCCGGATGCCGCCGTCGGAGACGATGACGATCTCCCCCACTTCTCCCGGCGGGGCAAAGGTCCCATCCTCCCGTAAGATCTCCACATGGTACTTGGGCAGGACCTTCCCCACGGAGCCCTCCTTCCGGCCCATGTTCTTGGAGTTGGCCGCCACCAGGTTGGTCTCCGACTGGGCGTAGCCCTCGTGGACGGGCCGGCCGGTCTGGGCGGTGATGAGGGGGGGCAGGTCCGGGGGCAGTTTCTCCCCGCCGATGGCGTAGTTGGTCACCGAGGACAGGTCGTATTTGTCCATACCGATGTCCGTCCACTGGCGGTACACCGTGGGCTGGGCCATCACCCCGGTGGCCCGGGTCTCCTCCAGCAGCTTCAGAGCCAGCTCCGCCGGGAACCGATCATAGTCCAGCACCAGCAGGGCCCCCAGGTTGAGCCACTGGCCGTAAAACTTAGTGCCGGAGACGATCTCCCAGCCGGTGTCCCCGGTGGCGAAGTGGAGGGATCCGTCGTGGATGTCCTGCATGTACTTTGCCCCAAAGTGGTTGCCCAGGGCGTAGCGGTGGTCGTGGAGCACCCCCTTGGGGGTCCCGGTGGTGCCCGAGGTGAAGTAGAGGAGCATGGGGTCGTGGGCGTCGGTCTCCACCCGCTCCAGGGTGTCGGGCTGGGTCTCCAGCAGGGCGTCGAAGTCCTCGAACCCCGGCTCCGGCCCCAGGGCGAAGCGGAGGGCCACCCCGGTCCGGTCCGCGGCGGCGGCCACGGTGGGGGCGGTCTGGCCGTCCCGGCAGGTGAGGACGGCCTTCACCCTGGCCTTTTCCATGCGGTAGGCCAGGTCGTCCTCGGTGAGCCGCCAATACACCGGGGAGAGGATCAGCCCCAGCTTGTGGGCAGCCAGGGCGGCCACCCAGTATTCCCAGTGGCTCCGCAGGACCACCAGCAGCACGTCCCCCCGGACCAGGCCCCGGCTTCGGAACAGGTTGCCGGCCCGGTTGGACAGGGCGGCGATCTGGGCGAAGGTGAACCGGCGCGCTTCCCCCTTGTCGTTCCGCCAGAGCATGGCCAGGTGGTCAGAATACTCCCGGGCGATGGGGTCCAGCACGTCGTAGCCGTAGTTGAAGTTGGGGGGGTAATGATAGGTACAGGAGACCAGCCGGCCGTCGGGGTCGAAGGTCTCGGTGAGGTAACGGGACAGGATGTGGGACATGGCGCTCGCCTCTCTTTCTGTAGGGGTATCATACCATATCCGGGCAGTCTCTGGCAAGGTCAGGGAGCTTTCACCTGGTCCGACACCGCCGCCAGGGCCCGGCTGACCTCCAGCTCGCAGGCCCCGCTCCTGGCCAGGTCCCCCAGGGAGACCGTCCCCACCAGCCGCCCGGCCTCCACCACCGGCAGACGGCGCACCTGGCCCCGGGCCATCTTCTCCGCCGCCAGCCGCAGGTCGTCCCCCGGCTCCACGGACCAGGGGTACCGGGACATAAGGCGGCTCACCGGCAGGTCCCTGGGTGCCTCCTCCGCCGCCACGCACCGCAGGACGATGTCCCGGTCGGTAACCACCCCCAGCAGCTTGCCCGAGGGAGTACACACCGGGAGAAAGCCGATGTTGTGCCGGGACAGCAGCCGGGCGGCCAGGGCGGCGGACTCGTCGGGCTGGATGGTCACCGGACGGGGGCTCATGATCTCTCGGATCTGCATAAAAACACCTCGCTTTTCCCTTAGTTTGGGGAAAAGGCGAGGTGTTTATTCTTCTTTTAGCCGCAAATTCCTGACCAGCGGCCCGATCCCCCGCCAGGCAAAGGCCCGGTCGGCGTATTTTTTCCGAAACGCCTTGTTGCTCAGCTCCTCCAGCTCCTCCAGGGTCAGGGAATCCAGCAGATTTTCCCGGAACTCCGGCAGGGGAGACAGGGCCGCCTCCCGGTTCAGGGGACAGGCCCGCTGGCACAGGTCACAGCCCCACACCGTGGGGCTTTTTTTGATATGGACCTCCTCCGCCGGGGTCAAATCCCCCTTCCGCTGGGTCACCTCCGACAAGCAGATCGAGACATTGCACCCGGCCTCGGTCAGCGCTCCGGTGGGGCAGGCCTTGATACACGCCCGGCAGCCCTCGGGACAGGGCGACCCCGTCAGGGGTTCCGTGGCCGGGACCTCCAGTTCCGTGAGGACGGTGCCCAGAAACACATAGGACCCATAGGGGGGCACGAACAGCAGCCCGTTCCGCCCCACGCGCCCCACGCCGGAGAGCGCCGCCGCCGCCCGCTCGGGCACCGGGGAACTGTCCGCCCCGGGGACAAAGGCGTGGCCGGGGTATCGCTCCGCCAGGGCCTGACAGACCTGTCCCAGCCGCCGGTGAAGGACCCGGTGGTAGTCCTCCCCCCGGCTGTACAGGGCCAGATTTCCCGGCCGGTCCCCGGCGTAGTAGGGGAAGGCCGCCGTCAGGACGGTCCTGGCCCCGGGGCACAGGGCATCGATCTTTTCCCGCGCTGTTTCGTCCAGAAAAGGCTGGAGGCCGCCCAGCGAAGCGGCACCCCATGCCGCCGCGCCAGCGGCCTTCCAGAGTTCATTCATAGAAATACTCGTTGAGAGGATCAGTTGTTGTTCTTCTTGGCGTCCCGGGCCTCCATGGCGGCGATCTCCCGCTGGGCGTCCCGCAGGGACAGGTTCACACGGCCCTTCTCGTCGATGTCGGTGACCTTCACCCACACCATGTCGCCGATGTTCACCACGTCCTCCACCTTCTCTACCCGCTTCTCGGCCAGCTTGGAGATGTGGACCATGCCGTCCTTGCCGGGGGCCAGCTCCACGAAGGCGCCGAAGGTCAGGATGCGCACTACCTTGCCGTAGTACAGCATACCGACTTCAGGGACGAAGACGATGGTGTCGATCATCTTCTTGGCGGCGTCGCAGCAGGCGGCGTTCTCGGCGGAGATATAGATGGTGCCGTCGTCCTCGATGTCGATCTTGGCGCCGGACTCGGCGGTGATCTTCTGGATGACCTTGCCGCCGGAGCCGATGACCTCCCGGATCTTGTCGGGGGCGATCTTCATGGTGAGCATCTTGGGGGCGTACTGGCTGACCTCCGGCCGGGGGGCGGAGATGCAGGGGAGCATGATCTCGTCCAGGATAGCCTTCCGGGCGTCGCCGGTGATCTCCAGGGCCTCCTTGATGATGGCGTGGGACAGACCGTCGTTCTTGATATCCATCTGGATGGCGGTGATGCCGTCCTTGGTGCCGGCCACCTTGAAGTCCATCTCGCCGTGGAAGTCCTCCACGCCCTGGATGTCGATGAAGGTGGTGAAGGAGCCGTCGTCGTCCTGGATGAGGCCGCAGGAGATGCCCGCCACCGGGGCCTTGATGGGCACACCGGCGTCCATGAGGGCCAGGGTGGAGCCGCAGATGGAGCCCTGGGAGGTGGAGCCGTTGGAGGAGACCACCTCAGAGACCACCCGGATGGCATAGGGGAAGTCGTCCACCGAGGGAATCACGGGGTCCAGAGCCCGCTCGGCCAGGGCGCCGTGGCCCTTCTCCCGGCGGTTGACGCTCCGGGCGCCCCGGGCCTCGCCCACGGAGAAGGCGGGGAAGTTGTAATGGTGCATATACCGCTTCTCCTCTTCCTCCCAGATGGTGTCCAGCTTCTGGCAGGCGGAGAGGGTGTTCAGGGTGGCCACGGACAGGACCTGGGTCTGGCCCCGGGTGAAGAGGGCGGAGCCGTGGACCCGGGGCAGGACGCCCACTTCGGCGGCCAGGGGCCGGATCTCGTTCTTCTGGCGGCCGTCCACGCGATGGCCCTCCAGGAGCCAGGCCTTGACGATCTTCTTCTGGAACTTGTAGGTGATCTCGTCCAGGTACTGGTCCATCTCGGGGAACTCCTCCAGGAAGAGCTCGTGCCAGTGGTCGATGAGCTTGTTCCACCGCTCCTCCCGGACGTTCTTGTCGTCGGTGTCCATGGCGGCCTTGGCCTCGTCCATGGTGGCCTCCACGATCTTGTCGAAGAGGACCTGGTCGAAGTCGGCGTGGTCGTAGGTCATCTTCTCCTTGCCGATCTCCGCCACGATCTGGTTGATGAACTCCACCTGGGGCTTGATCTGCTCGTGAGCGGCCACGATGGCCTCGTACATCTTGTCGTCGGGCAGCTGGTCGGCCCCGGCCTCGATCATCACCACCTTGCCGGCGGTGGCGGCCACGGTCAGGTCCAGCTGGGAGACCTTCTTCTGCTCATTGGTGGGGTTCATGACGATCTGGCCGTCCACATAGCCCACCTCCAGGCAGCCGATGGGGCCGGCCCAGGGGATATTGGACACGGCCAGGCAGGCGGAGACGCCCACCATGGCGGCGGCCTCGGGGGAGCAGGCCCGGTCCACGCTCATGACGGTGCAGGTGACCACCACGTCGTTGCGGAAGTCTCCGGGGAACAGGGGCCGGATGGACCGGTCGATGACCCGGGAGGCCAGGACGGCGGGCAGGGAGGGCTGACCCTCCCGGCGGAGGAAGGAGCCGGGGATGCGGCCCACGGCGTAGAGCTTCTCCTCAAAGTCCACAGACAGGGGGAAGAAGTCGATGCCGTCTCTGGGACGGGGGGAGGCGGTGACGGCCACCAGAACAGAGGTGTCGCCGTAGCGGACCATGGCGGAGGCGTTGGCCAGCTCCGCCACCTTGCCGAACTCCAGGGAGAAGGGGCGACCGGCGATCTCGGTCTGATAGATGTGGTTGTTGAATTGCTTGTGCTTGATGATGGTTGCCATAATGGGGCTCCTTTCTTTGGTAAGATAAAGGGTCTTGCGGAGAGCCGCCTCATTTAGCATTTGAAGCTATGTCCGGCAGGACGGGCACAGGTTCAAAGGCTAAAACAAGGCGGGAGCGCTCTCCGCCGGGGAATAAACACGCCGGGGCGGTGCGGTCTTTCTCCACACCGCCCCGGACAGAATACGAGGTAGCATCTGCAAGAAAAAGCCTCGCAGAGTTCCGCTTTCCGCAGAAAGCGGAATGAAATCAAATCATTTTTTCGCCGGCTTTGCCGGAGAAAAAATACTTCTCGCGGAGGGAGTGTGTCCCATCGGCCACAGCCGATGGGACGCGCGAGCGAAGCGCAAACCCCTATTTTTCAGATGGGCAACACACATCGCCAGCAGCGCGACTCCCCCACAGAATCACGGTCCCGAAAGCCATAAAACCAATCGGGCCCATCTGAAAAATCTTACTTACGAATACCGAGTTTCGCAATGAGGGTACGATACCGCTCGATGTCCTTCTTGGCCAGATAGTCCAGCATCTTGCGGCGCTTACCGACCATCTTCAGCAGGCCCCGGCGGCTGTGATTGTCGTGGATGTGGATCTTCAGGTGCTCGGTGAGTTCCTGGATGCGGGCGGTGAGGATGGCGATCTGGACCTCAGGGGAGCCAGTATCGGTGGGATGGGTGCGGTTGGCCTCGATGACGGCCGTCTTTTCGTCTTTGCGGATCATGGTTGGTTTCCACCTTTCAAAGTATTTCCCGTGACTGAGTGACGGGTGGGTGCTGCCCCGCTGAAACGGGCGGATATCCCGGGACTAAGTCAGGGTAAAAATCGTGGGCATTGTCGCACACGTATTTTGTAGTATACCACGTGAGAGGCGGAAAGGCAAGAGATTTTTCCCGCCCCGCCCCTGCCGTTTTGGTCAGAAAAAAGGAGCGCCGAAGCACTCCTTTTGGCGGTATTTCCCTGTTTTTCTCAGCTCTCCTGGGCGGAGGGATCCTCCCCCACGGATTCGGCCTGCAGCGCCTGCTGATACATCTCCTCCAGGCGGCGGGTCTCCCGAGTCTCCCAGACGATGTTGAAGATCAGAAAGGCCATCGCCAGCACGGCGAAGACCACGCACAGGACCACCCAGTGGTCGAATACCAGTCCGCTGGCCTTGCTCATGGCCCGGATGGGGGCGGAGGCCAGTTCAACGCCGGATCTACCCATGGTCATCGCTCCTTTCGCAGAGGGGGGTGTTCGGTACGGGGCTATTATACAACAGCCGGAGCGGGGACGCAAGAGGGGGAATGTTTCGGTTTTGTTTCAGTTTTCAGGTTTCATGGCTCCAATTTGTCCCCCTTTACATTTTCCCCCCATCGTGCTAAACTGAGGACCAATTACGAGAAGGAGAGACCACCACCATGAACCTCATCGAAACCTTCGGCGGAAAGATCTCCCAGCTCTCCGCCACCGACCCGGAGCGGGCCAAGCGCCTCCTCCTTTTGGGCTGGCGGGCCAACGGGCTGAAGAACCGCCTGTCCCACAAGGGCGTTTCCCGGTCTGACCAAATGGTGTTCCAGCAGGTGAACCGGGCCATGAACAACTGCCTGGCTCACCCAAGAAAAAACGTCATGGTCAGCCTGTTCACCCCCTGCGAGATGCTTCTGACCCAGGGCCTCCAGCCCTACTCCTGCGAGGCCTTTTCCAGCTATATGTCCGGCACCATGGCCGAGCAGAACTTCCTCCGCACCGCCGAGGAGGAGGGCATCCCCACCTCCCTGTGCTCCTATCACAAAATCTTCATCGGGGCCGCCCGCACCGGCCTTATGCCCAGGCCCCGGTTCATCCTCAATACCTCCCTGGCCTGCGACGCCAACACCCTCACCTTCCGCTATCTGGCGGAGGTCTTTGACGTGCCCCATTTCAGCATCGACGTGCCCTACGACCAGTCGGACAAGGCGGTGGACTACGTGGCAGGGCAGCTGCGGGACATGGCGGCCTTCCTGGAGAAGCAGACCGGGGTCCCCGTGGACGAAAACCGGCTCATCGCCAGCCTGGCCCGCAGCAAGCGGACCATGGAGCATTACAACGCCGCCCTCACCCGCCGGGCCGGCCGGGAGCTGCGCAGCGACCTGACCTCCGAGCTCCTACGGACCGCCTCCCTCCACTTCCTTCTGGGCTCCCCCGAGAGCGAGGCGGCCATGGAGCAGATGGCGGAGGAAGCCAGGACCGCGCCCCCGACCAAGGGGGTCCAACTCCTTTGGATCCACACCACCCCCTACTGGGTGCCCCCTCTGCGGGCCATGTTCAACCGGCGGCCGGACGTCCAGATCGCCGCCTCGGACATGAGCTATGAGGCCATTGGGGACTATGACCCCGCCCGGCCCTACGAGGCCATGGCCAAGCGCCTGGTGTACTCCCCCTTTAACGGCCCCGCCCAGCGGCGGATCGACCGGGCCCTGGAGGTGGCCAGGCAGGTGGGGGCCGATGGGGCGGTGTGGTTCTGCCACTGGGGCTGCAAGCACACCCTGGGCGGCGCTCACCTGGCCAAGAAGAAGTTCGAGGAGGCCGGTCTGCCCACCCTGCTGCTGGACGGCGACAGCTGCGACCGGGCCTTCGGCGGTGAGGGCCAGGCGGCCACCCGGATGGAGGCCTTCCTTGAGCTCCTCCAGGCCCGGACCGAAAGAAGGGAGGGACTGTGATGGCACAGACCTGCTATGTCTGCAAATACACCCCCAACGAGCTGCTGCGGGCCCTGGGCGGAGACCCCGTCCTGCTGGACCAGGCCCCGGAGAACTTCGATCTGGCCGATCAGGTGGCCCACCCCAACCTGTGCGGCTTCGGCAAGGCGGTGATTCAGGCGGTCCGGGCCGGGGGCGTGAAGGAGTTGGTGCTGGTCAACTGCTGCGACACCATCCGCTCGGCCTACGACATCCTCCGGGAGTACGGGGACCTGGACTTCCTTTACCTGCTGGACCTGCTCCACGGAACCGAGGGCTGCTCGGTGGACCACGCCCGGGACCAGCTGATGGACCTGGCGGCAGCTTACGGAGCCTACAAAGGGACGGAGTTTGACCGGGAGGCCTTCTTCGCCGCCTTCGACCCCTACACCCCCGCCAAGGGCCCCCACATCGCCGTGCTGGGCGCCCACATGGGGAAGGAGCTCTTCGACCTGGTGGCAAAGACCATGCCCCTCCCGGCGGAGAACGCCACCTGCGCCAACAACCGCTCCGTGGCAAAGCCGGAGGAGGCGGCCGACTTCCCCGCCCTCATGACCGCCTACGCCCGGACCCTGCTGGGGCAGCTGCCCTGCATGCGGATGACCGACAAGACCGCCCGGCGGGCCCTGTACAACCGCCCGGACCTGGCGGGGGTGGTCTACCACACCATCAAATTCTGCGACTATTACGGCTTTGAATACGCCGATGTAAAGGAGAAGCTCACCGTGCCTGTATTGAAAATCGAATCCGACGGCACCCGCCAGAGCAAGGAGCAGCTGCGGACCCGTCTGGAGGCCTTTGCCGAGGGCCTGGCCCCCGCCGACGCCCCCGTGAAGAAGAACGCCGGGGGCAAGGGATACTTTGCCGGGGTGGACAGCGGCTCCACCACCACCGACGTGGTGATCCTGGACCGGGAAAAGACCATCGTCTCCAAGGTCATCCTGCCCACCGGGGCGGGAGCGGAGAAGGGGGCGGCAAGAGCCCTGGAGGAGGCCCTGGCCCAAGCGGGGCTCACCGAGGCCGACCTTACCGCCACGGTGACCACCGGCTACGGCCGGTCGGCCATCGACCTGGGGGACAAATCCGTCACGGAGATCACCTGCCATGCCCGGGGAGCCCATTTCCTCAACCCCGCCGTGCGGACGGTCATCGACATCGGGGGCCAGGACAGCAAGGTCATCCGCCTGGACGAGGGCGGGGGCGTGGCCTCCTTCGTGATGAACGACAAGTGCGCCGCCGGCACCGGCCGCTTCCTGGAGATGATGGCCCGGACCCTGGAGCTCTCCCTGGAGGAGATCAGCCGGGTGGGCCTGACCTGGGAGGAGGAGATCACCATCTCCTCCATGTGCACGGTGTTCGCCGACTCGGAGGTGGTCTCCCTGGTGGCCCAGAATAAGGCCATCCCGGACATCGTCCACGGCCTGAACAACTCCGTGGCCGCCCGGGCCGCCGCCCTGTTCCGCCGGGTAAAGGGCCAGGCGGTGTGCATGATGACCGGCGGCGTGGCAAGGAACCAGGGCGTGGTGAAGGCCATCGAGGCCGCCCTGGAGATGCCCCTGTACATCCACGAGGACTCCCAGGTCTGCGGGGCGTTGGGCGCGGCCCTGTTCGCCTCGGAGCTGGGGTGAGAATAACAGAAGGCCCCCGGTCTCTGTCTGGGCTTCAGACGGAGACCGGGGGATTTTTTTGTTTTCCGCTTAGTTGAGGGTGAAAGCCACCCGGTTATTGGACTCAGCCATACGGGAGACGATGGCGGCGGACTCGGCCCGGGTGATGTAGGAGGACGGGGAGAAGGTGCCCCGCACATCGCTGCCTGTGAGGATGCCCGCCCGGTAGAGCTTATAGACGCTGGGGGCGCAGCTGGCAGTCATGGGCACATCGGGGACGGCGTTGTCTCCCACGGTGTTGATGGGGTAGAGGCCGTCGCCGGGGAGGGCATTGGCGAAGATCTCGGCATACTGCGCCCGGGTGGCCTTTTGGGTCACGTCGGAGTTGTAATAGGCATAGCTGATGACGCCGTTCTGATAGGCGTAATCCAGATAGACCTGGTACCATTTGGAGCCGGTCTGGACGAAGCTCTCGCTGCCGGTGGTGTAGATGCTGTGGATCCGGGCGGCCATGGTGACGGCCTCGGCCACAGTGACGTTGCCGTAGGGATTGAAGGTGGCGGCGCTGTTGCCCTTCATCAGGGAGAAGGCAAAGGCCTCCGCCACGTTGTCGGTAAACCACTGGTTGGCGCTCACGTCGGTAAACTGCCCCTGGTGATAGACCGTCTGCCGGGGGAAGTGGACCTCCGGGATAGCGGTGGGGTCAGGGTCCACCGGCGTGGGATCAGGATCGATCACAGGGTCGGGCTCCACCACTGGCTCGGGGGGGACAATAGGGTCAGGTTCTGTCACCGGCTCGGGGGTGACGACCGGGTCCGGTTCGGCGGGCGCAGTCTGGGCGGCGTTTTTATAATCGGCCTCCAGGGCGGTCCAGGTGTTGACGCCGCAGATGCCGTCGGCCTCCAGGCCCTTTTTGGCCTGATAGGCTTTCAGGGCGTTCAGGGAGGCGTCGCCAAAGATCCCGTCCACCACCAGCCCGGCGTTGTTGACGGCGTTGAGCATGGTCTGCATGTCCTTCACGTCATCCCCCTTGGTGGTGAAGCCGTACCCCACTCTGGGGCGGGAGGACGCGGCGGGCGCCGGGGCGGTGGCCGCTTGATAATCGGCCTCCAGGGCGGCCCAGGTCTTTTCCCCCACGATGCCGTCGGCGGTCAGGCCCTTTTTGGTCTGGTATGCCTTGACGGCACTTTCCGTCTTGGTCCCAAAAATGCCGTCGGTGTCCAGACCGGCGTTGTTGACCTTGTTGAGCATCGTCTGGAGATTGGTCACTGCCGCGCCGGAGGTGGTATATCCTTTCCCAATGATGGGATGGGCACCGACGCCGGCGCTGACGCCGTCCTTCACATGGATAAACCCGGTAAAGGTGGACGCGGCCACGGTGCGGGTACCATAGGTTCCGCGGTTAGAGGTGTTCCAGTTATACTCTTCCACCGTGACGTTGCTCCCGTTGACAGCGGAGACCCAGGCCACATGGCCGTTGCTGCCGCCGTTGTACCAGGCGATGGCTCCCACCGCCGGGGTACTGTTCACGGCAAAGCCCATGGAGCGAAAGGCTGTTCCCCAATACTTTGCGTTGCCCAGCCGGGTCCCGTTGCCGTTGTTGTCGTTCTTATCCGTGTTGTTGACCACGTTGGTCCGCGTTCCGTTCACGATCACATACTGGTTGCGAAAGGTGACGCCATTCCGGCTCTCCATGCACCACGCCACAAACGAGGTGCATTCCCGGTTGTAGAACCCCCAGCGGTCCGCCGTTGCGTCCAGGGCCAAGTTCTTATACTCGTTGGGATAGTCGTCCGCCGCGCCGGCCGGCACGGAAACCACCGACACCAGCGACAGACACATCGTCAGCGCCATCACCAAACCCGTCAGTCTTCGCATCATCCTCCGCATCCTCCTTTTCAACCCACCGTGCGCAGCTTCCGTGCCGCGCGGTTGTTTGAACTCTGTTATTATTATATCATTACAAAAGCAAGGTTATCAAGACAAAAAATCAAGACCCGGCGCCGGTCCCGGGGGCCGACGCTGGGTCTTTTCCTGTCTGTGTCTCTTCCTTACGCGTCCATCTCCACCGCGCCGCTGGTCTTGCCGGTGAGCTGCTCCACGTCGATGCGGATGACGGCGGTGCGGGCGATGGTCTTCTCCAGGAAGTCCATGCCCTCGGGGATGGCGCCGGGGCCGCAGAGCCGGTCCACGAAGGTCTTCATGGCCAGATACCGCTCGTCGGGGTCCTCCACCAGCGTGGCCTTGCCGAAGGCCACCACGCTGGTGAACCGGGCCGTCACCATCTTGGGTACCACCTGGGCGTCCAGGATGGCGGAGAAGCAGACCTTGCTGTCCTTCTGGACGCAGTCGATCTTATACCCCACCTTGGCGGAGTGGATGTAGATCTTCCCGTCCAGGTAGACGTAGTTCACCGGCACGGCGTAGGGGTAGCCGTCGTCGCCGTTGACGGCCAGGGTGCCGTGATGGCCCTGGGCGAAGGCGGCCTTGGCGGCCTCGTCGGTCATCTGGCGCTTGATCTTGTGCATTTTGCGTTCCATGCTGGGGTCCTCCTTTAATTTTTTCGGGGTCTCCCCCCATCTTTACCCATTCAGTATAGCAGGTCCTCGGGGAAAAGATGTTGCGCAGACAACGATTCTCGGTTTTTTCTCCCCTGGAAGCAAAAAAGAGACCCGCCACGCCGGGCAGCGGGGCAGGTCTCTATAAGATCATTTGCTTTTCGTTGTCATTTCCCCAGTACGTTCTCGCAGAACCGCTGGAGCATGGCCGCCAGCTGAGCCCGGGTCAGGGAGCCGGTGGGGTCCAGACGGCCGTCGCCGGTGCCGTTGATGAGGCCGGCGCCCACGGCCCAGTACATGGCCTCCACGCAGTCGTCCCGCACCTGATCCCAGTCGGGGAAGATGGCCACGGCGGCCGGGGTCTTGCTGCCCTTATACTGGGCGTAGCGGTAGAGCATCTGGGCCAGCTCCTGCCGCTCCATGGTCCGGCCGGGACGGAACCGTCCGTCCTCCTCCGGGTCGGCGATCTTGACCCCCACGGCCCACCGGACGGCGGTGCCGTACCAGGAATCCTCCGGCACATCGGAGAAGGTCTTCCCGCCGTTGACCAAGGGAGAGCCCTCCAGGCGGTAGAGGATGGTGACCACCTGGGCCCGGTTGATGTACCCCGCGGGGGTAAAGGCTCCGTCGCCGGTGCCGGTCATGAGGCCCTTGCTGCACACATAGTCGGTGTAGACCCAGGCCCAGTGGGCCAGGCTCACATCCTTGAAGCGGGTGTTGTCCGCCGCCAGGGAGGCGGAGACGAAGGCATCCCACCCCATGGCCCGGATCTCGTCGATGGTCTGATAGGCCAGAACCTCGCCGGGCGCCTGGAGGAGCCGGGCGGCGTCCTCCGGCCGAAAGGCGGCGAAGAGGCTGTCGTATCTGGTTTTCTGGGTGACGGTCCCGCTGTTGCCGGACTGCTCCGCGGTGAGCACCGTCTCGGCGGCCACCCGGCCGCCGCTGAGGGTGTAGTAGACCCCCTCATAGACGCCGTTCCGGTTGGTGAGCTGGTAGAGCCCGGGGTATCCGGAGCCCGGGGCGAACCGGTCCGCCGGGCCGGAGACACCGGCGCTGCCGGCGTACTGGAGGCTGGAGTAGGAGGCGGTGTAGACGTAAGCGGTCCGGTCGGCGGCGGTGTCGGCGTTGTTCCGGGCCAGCAGCTCGGGGATGCCGTCGCCGTCCATGTCGTGAAGGGCGAAGGCGGGGGCCGTGTCATACCAGGTCTGGTCGGATTTCCGGTAGCCGTTCTCCAGCACGAAGGCCTTGCAGGCGGCGGACCAGGCGGGGGAGGCGCTGCCGGTGTCGGACTTTTCCGCGGCGGAGGCGGCCAGAGGCACGGCCAGGGCCAGCGCGAGGATGAGACAGACGAAACGCTGCTTCATAGGGACCCTCCTTTCTTCTGGGGGATACACGCGAAACGCGGTGGGTTTGTTGGAAGGACCATTTCGGTCAGCATCATTATAATACTGATCTCCGATAAAAATATTTTTTTTATCGGCCACGGCTATCAGCCGCACAAACTGTGCGGCTGCCATGGGCGAAGGCCCATGGCAATAAAAACAGTTTTAATGTTTTTATCAGAGAATAGTATAACACCCTTCTGTCTCTTTGCGCTTTACAGTTTTGTTACATTTTGTTACGCCTCCCAGGGCGAAAAAAACGCCCGGACGGTCTCCCGCCCGGGCGCAGATGGGTATGGTCTTACTTTTTGCTCTCCAGCAGCTTGTTCAGCTCGTCCATAAAGGTGTTGATGTCCTTAAACTGGCGATACACCGAGGCGAAGCGGACGTAGGCCACCTCGTCCAGGTCCCGGAGGCGCTCCATGACCAGCTCCCCGATGCGGGTGCTGCTGACCTCACCCCCCAGCTCGTTCTGAAGCTCCTGCTCAATCTCGTCCGCCGCCTTTTCCAGCAGGGACAGGGACACCGACCGCTTCTCGCAGGCCTTGAGCATACTGCCCAGGAGCTTGCCCCGGTCGAAGGCCTGCCGGGCGCCGCTTTTTTTGATGACCACCAGGGGGAGCATCTCCACGGTCTCGTAGGTGGTG
>Ga0208297_1000327_pt1 | contig 112008 bp, 96 predicted proteins | sample LMS_cellobiose_e_FD_187367 | JGI IMG/M metagenome (GOLD analysis project Ga0208297, IMG submission 187367) | Rumen-fistulated moose microbial communities from Alaska, USA - LMS_cellobiose_enrichment (SPAdes) (version 2) | ecosystem: Host-associated > Mammals > Digestive system > Stomach > Rumen... | reverse complement strand
AAAAGCTAATCGCTTTCTATGTCTGCTATCCCGCAAAGGATAACAATGCAAATCTACGAAATTTAGGCGATATATAAAAAACTTCCATCAGTTGATGGAACTGATGGAAGTGATGGAATGATGGAAACGGCTACAGGAGTTTCTTGAGTTCCTCGATGTCGGGAAGCGCATTTCGGAACTTCTCCGGCATGTCTTCCTTGGTCCGGAAGGTGGCTACTCCCATCGGTTTGTTGTAATCCTTGATAAGGTATTCAACGATGGCTTTGTCGGCGCTCTTGCAGAGAATCAACCCGATAGAAGGATTTTCGTTCGGCTTCCGGACATAGTCATCCAGAATGGTTAGGTAGCTGTTCAACTGGCCAAGATAGGCAGTCTTGAAGGGGCCTCGCTTCAGTTCTACTGCTACGAGTGACCCCAACTCACGATTGTAGAACAGCAGGTCAATCTTGAAAGTGTGGCCTTTGACATCAATGGTATATTGATTCTTGTAGAAGAGAAAGTCCTGACCGAACCGGAGGATGAAATCCCGGATGTTGTCTACAATCTCCTGCTCCAGTACGCGTTCATCTACATCTTCGATGTCACCGGCATCCAACTCCTCCGTGTTGATGAAGTCCAACAGATACTCATCCTTGAAAGCACGGAGAGCACGGCGGGCACTCTTGGCATCTGGTATGGTAGCAAGGAAATTGTTCGGCAAGGTGCCGCGCTGATGAAAATCATCTTCTGCTATTGATTTGAGAAGCGCCTCTTTTGAAAGGTGAGACAGAGCCGTGTGTCGTATATAGAACAATCGAGCATCGCGGTCCTTTACTTTCTCCAGAATCCGGATATGGTGAGTGAATGGTACGGCCAAGAACTCTTCCAATGGAAAGCCCTCGTAATTCGCCAATTGCGGTTGGCGAATTGCAATCGGTTCAGAATCTGATACTTGTAAATCGCCAACCACGGTTGGCGATTTGGAAACTTCGATGGACCACGCTTCATAGAAGATCCGCATATTCTTGAGACTACTGACGCCGAAGCCCATCAGGCCAGGAAGATCTTCTTTCAACTGACCGCTGATTATCTCCAGTGCTCCAGTACCCCAATAACCCGAACGCGAATTCTCAGAAATGTATCGGCCGATGGCATAATACAACTGTAATTGCTCTTGATTAGCGAGCCGGATGGCGTTGTACTGGCTCTGGAGTATGGCTTTCTTGATAAGCTCGACGGCCTGGAGGTATTTTTGTTCTATCTTGTCCATAGGGCAATCTCGTTAGGTATGCAAAGATACTGATTTCATTTGGAATAAGCGTTGACAAAACTGATTATCCCCCTGACGTGGAGTTCGATGATGGCTTGGCGGCCGAAGGCGGATTCGAGGAAGGCGAGGTCCTGAGGGTTGTCGTGGAAAAGGTTCTCGCTGAGGGCGGCGGCGCATAGGGTGTTCTTCAGGATGTAGAAGTCGGATTCCCAGTCGGGGTCTCCATCTGAGTAGTCTTTCCGGATCTTATGACCGGGAAGGTGGAGTGAGGCGGCTTCGTAGAGGCAGGTGGCGAGATGGTCGCCCGCTGTCTGGCCACGGGAGGTGTAGCAGCACCAGCCGCGGGCGTTCATCCACTGGCGACCGTTTCCGGCGGCGTTGGTGTGGATGGAAACCTGGCAGACATTCTTCTTGCCCAGCTGACGGCACCAGGTGTTGACGCGCTCGACGCGGGCGCGGAGTGAGACATCGTAGTCTTCGGGGACGAGGAGGTCGGCATCGTAGCCGGAGTATTTCAATTGCCGGACGATGGCGGCGGCGATCTGCCGAGTGTAGCTCCATTCGTAGTAGCGGCGGTCCGGGGAGCATTTGCCGGGGGTGTTGGAGCCGTGTCCGTTGTCGATCAATATTTTCATATGCAGGTTGTTTAGATTCTTCACTTCGTTCAGAATGACAGGGTTAGGAAGTCTTTTCGTAGTAGCCTTGTTTGATGCGGTGGAGGAGGCCGTTTTTGCACCAGGAGCTGATGTAACGCTCGGCGGTGGGCTGGGTGATGCCGAGTCGGCCTGCGAGTTGGAGGAAGGCCTGGGTGGAAAAGGTGGCCGGGAGGGATGAAAGGAACTGCTGCTGGCGGTCGGAGCGTTCTGCAGCGGGCTTGCCGAGGTCGGCGCTGGAGAGTTCGCGGTAGACGCGGACGGTGTGCCGGATGAGCGCCCGGGCGATGGCCATTGCACTTTGGAAGTCTTCGTCGTCACAGATGAGGGTGGTGACGACTTCGCCGGTGTCGTGGAGGCGGAGGGCGCTCAGGACCATCGCGAGACGGAAGGTGATGAGGCCGAGTCGCCGGACGCTGCCGATGATGTCTTCGCCGAAGAGGTAGTAGTACTGCTCTTGGGTGCTGCGGTAGTAGTCGTGGAAGGCGCTCTGTTGTCCGGGTGTCAGGGAAAACTCCAGTTCCGGCTGCATCTCCAGGCGCTGATAGAGTTCGAGGAAGCCGTAGCCGATGTCGTCGAAGATTTCTTCCAGGGTGGTGTTGCTGGTGCGGGCGAAGACGTCGATCCATTCCAGGCGGAAGTTGAGGTAGTAGAAGATGAAGCGGCTGAACAGGCCGTTCTCTGCATCCGGGATGAGGGCGGAGATCTGTCGCGGCGTTCCGGAGAGGACGGCGGAGAGGCGCGGCCGCAGGAGTTCCACAAATTCCCTGTCTTTGCGCCGGGTATAGGAGATGGGCTCGTGGTGGAAGGCCTTTCGGAAGCCGTCGGAGTAGTTGCCGTAGTCGGAGGCGAAGACATTGGCCAGGGTGTCTCCTTCGGTTTCGAACATCAGGCCGCCTCCTCCGTTGTCGGAGAGGATCTGATAGACGGAGGTGGAGCTGGAGTTGGCCGGAATGATGAGCATCCGCAGGGGTGGCTCCTCGGGCGGTTCCAGGTCCGGGTTCTTTTTCTTTGCCTGGTCGAAGCGGGCTTTCTGGACGCGGTATTCGTCCATATCGTCCCGGTAGAGCTGGCGGAGCTGGTCGTGGATGGGCTGTGCGAGACGTCGGCAGAGGGAGAGCCTGCCTTTGCCGGCGGAGGCCGGTGCCGTGACGTAGAGGAAGAGGTTGGGATAGACTTTCTTGTTGTCATAGACGCCATAGACTTTGCCCAGGCAGGCGGACCAGGTTACGAGGGCTCCAAGGATGAGGACGTCGGCATCTTCGTCGGAGCGGGCATTGCGGGCCACTTCGTCAAGGAGCCCCGGGAGGTGGCCGTAGAGTTCCCGGGAGAAGGTGGGCATTGATTCCGGGGCGGCGATTTCCATCATTCCATCAGTTCCATCATTTCCATCAGTTGATGGAAAGTTTTGCGGCGGTTTTTCGGCCGGGAAGCTGACGGATATGCCGTTCTCTTTGGCCAGGTGGAAGAGGGTACGGATGGTGATGCCGTGGCCCCTGGCGCGCATACATTTGTCGTACTGGGCATCACATTCCTGCTCCGAGTAGCCGGGATAGAAGCGGCTGAGGCGGTGGTAGTAGCTGCGGCCGTTTTCTCCCAGGGCATCGGTGAGGGCGAAGCCGAGGTCCCGCCAATGGTCGTAGCCGGCGGTGATGTCCGTCCCGGTCGCCTCGATGCGGGCGGTGAGGCGCTCAATCTGGTCGTCGAGTGTAGCGGAGTAGGATGGATTGGCAGCGGCTGGCCGGGCAGGCTGCTTGGCTTGCTCTGTCTTCGGGGCCGACGATGCTGCCGGTCCCGGATCCTTCCAGTCTTCGGGGTTGAATTTCTTTTTGCTCATAGGGCGCGGCTGTAATCGGGGTTGAGGTAGGCCTGTGGGTCGTGCGGGAGGAAGCAGGCACGGCAGACGTCTTTGCCTGACTGGTCCACGGGGACGCCATAGGTCTGGGCGACGTAGGCGGAGACGGAGCGGAAGAAGGCGGCGTGGCTGCACTCGGTGAGGTCCGTGGGGATGATCCATTTTAGGCCGTCTCCGGAGGGGCTCCGGAAGAGCAGCATCGTCTCGAAGTATTCGTCCTGCAGGAGTTTCCGGAAGAGACCCTCAACGTCCGGGAGGTGGTCGAAATCCAGGCACAGGAGGCCGGAGTGGTTGAGGAGTTTGTCTTCCCTGCGGACGGAGAAGGTGCCGGAGAAGGTGCAGTAGTCGAATTTCTCGGCTTTGAACATCCTGGCTCGTTTGGGGTCGCGGATGAGACGGAGCTCCTCTGTGCGGCGGCGGGCGTATCGGCCGGTGATGTAACGCCAGGTGTCGAGGAGGGATATCTGCTTGTAGGGCGTGACGTTTCGGACCGGGGCCTTGAAGAAGGAGAAGTGCGGCTGCGCGATGAGCGGGGTCTGGAAGAGGACGCCGCCGGGCTGCTCTTCTCCAAGGTGGAGGTGAAGTTCGTCGTTGAGGATTTGCAGGAGTTCGTCGCCGGATTTCTTGTAGAAGAGTTCGGCAAAGTCCAGGAAGGTGCCGTCGGGGATGTGCCCGGAGGCATCGTGGTGCCTGGCGATGCGGTTGCTCAGCCGGGCGCCAGGATCGACTTTCTCCATCCAGATGTGAAGGCTTGGGGCGGAGTTGTCCCAGGGGTTGCGGTTCCAGCCGCAGTCGTCACCGGATACCCGCATCAGGAAGTCGGACGGGTAGAACTGCCGGAGGATGTGGGAATATACATCGGATCCGTAGAGCGTCTTGGCGATGACGTTCTCTTTGGTGAGTCGGCGGTCCATGTGTCAGCGGCGTTTCCTCGCGCCGGGCCGGTTGTTGGCAACGTAGGCCTGGGCGATTTCGGTGATGTTGTCGGGGTTGACGGGACGGCCGTCGGTGTTCCAGCGGATGATGGCGCGCTTGACGAAGAAGAGGCGCTTTCCGCGCTTGATGTAGGGAATCTTTTCTTCGGATACCCAGCCGTAGATGGTCTGGACGGCGGGCTTTTCGGGAAGGAAGGCAGACAGTTCCTCAACGGTCATTTCGTAGTCCGGGGCGAGGTCCTCAGGCTTGAGCCGCTTGAGGAAGCCCCAGAGGGCTCCGAGGTAATAGAGCATCCGGGCTGCCGTGAGAGGCAGCTGTTCTTCGGGAATGGGTTGGAGGGCAGCATAGCCCTCTTCAAACTGTTCATCAAGGGTGCGTGCCATTTCGGCTTCACGGATGACGGACTCGTCCAGGACGAGATCGGTTGGTTTCTTTTTGGGCATAACTTGACTGTTTGTGTCGCTGCCCTTTTTGTCCCGTGGCGCCTGTGGGGATAAAAAAGCCAGCGACGGTTGTTTCGCTGGCAAATGTAGAGTGGGGCTATGCCGCCCGGGCTGGGTTTGGGATGCCCGGAGGCAGCCCAAATGTTATATTTTCTTATCGTTGTCTATCTTTCGGGCGATGGCCGGGAAGAGTTCCTGGACTTCCGCTTTGACGGTGCCGAGGTCTTTCTGTACCTGCTTATTCTCAAAATCAAAGTCGAGTTTCTTGCGCAGGGTCTCCTCGCTGTAGCCGGTGATGAAGCTCAGGAGGCGGGCCCAGGCTGACTTGTCGGAGTTGGTGAAGTCTATACCAAGCTCGTTGAACAGGTAGTAGAAGAGGATGCCGATCTGCCGGCCGGTGGCCTGTCTGGTCGCGCCGAGCTGGCCGGACGGTATGGCGTGGGTGTTTCCGGCGTCGTCCCCGGCTTGTTCGGCCTTGGTTTCGGCAACCAGGACGTCGTACCGGGCGGTCAGGATGCCGCCGAGAATGTCTCTGAGGCTTTCCCGTTCGCCGAGGAAGGTCTGGATGAGTGCGTCCAGGAAGCGGGGCCGTTCTGCGGCAGGCTTGCTCTCCAGGACGCGGTCCACGGACTCGAGTACGGAGTGCGCGATGGCGTAGTTGGTGAGCATCATCCGGGGTGTGGGCGGCATCGGTTCCTTCAGCTGCCGGAGCGGCGGGATGGAGGCGATGAAGGTGTCTGCAAAGAGATAGTCATCGGCGTGGAGCAGGATCCAGTCTTTGTATTGACGGAGCTGATCTTCATTCAATGCGCCGGAGGCTTCTGCAAGGTATAGGACGGCGGCGATGACGGCGCAGCGCTGGGCGCCGGTATGGGGGTGGCAGTCGTAGGTCTGCCGGGTGATGGTTTCCGTCCGGGGGTTCCGGAACTTGCGGGTGGGCTTGAGACGACGGTGGTAGCTGTCCAGGAAGGGGGCAAGGTCATCGGTCGTGTGGAGCTCGTCAAGGATGGTCTTGGCGCAGTTGCAGAGGGTTACGGATGGAAAGTCGGATTCGAGGAAGCGCATTTCGGGGTTGAGGCCCCGGCTATATATCTCAAGGAGCAGACGATAGAGGGCCACGTATTCCGGGCCCTGGGCGATGACGTCTGCGACGGTCGTGAAGTGTCGTATGATTCTCATAGGCGTCTATTTTTCTGTTTTGATTCCTATCTTGATGGATTCCGCGGCCTTGCGCCTTTCCTCGTCCACGATGTCGGCGTAGATCTGCGTGGTGGTGACGTTGGAGTGCGTGAGGAGTTTGGAGACGGTGTAGATGGAGGTTCCGTTGCTGGCCAGGATGGTGGCGTAGGTGTGGCGGAAGTTGTGGAAGGTGATGTGCTTGTCGATACCGGCATCCTTGACCCAGCGGGCGATGCGGCGGCTGAGGGTGCCGCGGTGGAGCTGGTCGAAGATGGGGCCATCCTTGCGTTCGCCCAGGAGGCTGTACGCCTCTTCGTTGATGGGGATGACGGCGTAGGCACCGGTCTTCTGGGTGATGACTTTGAGGGCGTAGCCCTGGTCTGGGGCGATGATGACGTTGTCCCAGGTGAGGCTCTCGATGTCGGAGATGCGTAGGCCGCAGAGGCAGGCCAGGAGGCTGGCGCGCTTGACCTGCTCGTCTTCGCAGGGGGTGGCGGCCAGACGTCGGACCTCCTCGATGGTTAGGTATTCCTTGTGGACGGGGGCTACGGAGATGGAGTCCAGCCGGGAGACGATGTCGTCGGTGATGAGTTTGTCGCGCTGGGCGCGGCGGACGACCATCTTGAAGTACATCCAGAGGTGGGAGGCGCCGTTGTGGGAGACGAAGCGTTTGTCGTCTAGGCTGGCTTCTCCGGAGAGGAGGTATTCGCGGAATTCCAGGCAGAGTTCGAGGGTGACGTCGGCGATGGTGCATTTGCCGCCGGTGAAGCGGAAGAAGTGCTTGAAGGCGCCGCTGGCATAATTTCCCGGTTCGTTGGCTATATCCTGGAAGTACTGGATGAAGTCCACTTTGCCACGGTTGCGGTCGGCGAAGCCGAACTGCTCCTTGAGAATGGCAATCTCGCGCTCGGAGCGGATGGCCTCGGCAATCTGGAGTTTCTCGCTGTTGCTTTTGCGCTCTGTGGCGTCTTTGGGTTTCTTGAACAGGTAGATGCCCAGGTATTCCCTGCGGCTGAGCTCGCCGGTGCGGGGGTTGCGCACGGGCGGGTAGAAGTCCAGGTAGAGGGTAATCTTACCGCTTGGGAGTTCCCGTTTCCGGAGTGTTACTTTGGTCGCTGACATATTCTTCCTTCAAGATTTTATAGAGTTGCTTTTTATCGTAGAATACCTGGCCGCCGATTTTGAGGGTTTTGAGCTTGTGTTTCTTGGCGTAGTAGTAGAGGTGGCCGCGGTGGATGCCGAAGTCGCGCCCGGCGTCGCTGATGGTGACGTAGCCCAGGTTGCGGGCTTCGGTGCACTGGCGCTGGAGCTGCTTGTAGTTGACTTCTTTTCCGTCGGCCAGGGTTACGGAGCCTTTCCGGGCTTTCTCCCATACCTTACGGTCGATGAGGACAGTGCGGCCTTCGCGCTTGCGGGGCAGCTTTTGGTCGTGGATGAAGTCATAGACGGTCTGCTTGGAGATGCCGCACTCTTCGGCGAGCTGCGCTACCGTAAGATAGTCGTGTTTCTCCTTCTCTCCCGGGAAGAGTTTCTCCAGGCCTTTGCGGCCGTAGTGGGCGGTGCCGTCGAACCAGGCCAGGGCGACTCCGGCTTCGGCGGCGCGGGCCTTGATGGTCTTTTCGTCCTTGCGGAATTTGAGGGCGGCTTCGTGGGCGGAGATGTATTTCTTGCGCTCGTCTTCAAGTTTCTTCTTCGGGGTTTTGGTCGGCGGGAAGGAGTTGCGCTGGTCGGTGATGCCCTGAAGGTCGATGCGGTTGGTGCGGGGGCCGAGTTTGATAAGCTGGAGGTCACCGCGGTCAATCATCGCGTAGATGGTGGGCCGGGTGACGTGGAGGATCCTGGCTGCAGCGGAGATACTGACGTAGCGCTCGCCTTTGAGGGCGGTGATGGATTTCTCCTGGTCGGTGAGATGATGGCGGCGGGGGCGCTGCGGTGTGGCCGCCTGGGTTTCTTCGGCGGGAGTTATGCTTACCGGTTTGTCTGTGGTGGTCTCGGTCCAGAACTCTGGCGGGAGGGTGCTGATGGGAGCGGCGCAGAACTCCTCGAAGAGCCGCTGATAGTCGGCCTCGGTGAGCGGCCGCAGTTCGGACTCCGGGAGGAAGGGTTCCGGCAGGATGGGAATCTCGTGCCCAAGTATTCTCTCTATCGTTTCCATCTTTACATTATTTTTAGGGTGTGTAAAGAGTGTTTGGGGCGTGTTTTTGTAAACTGATGTAAAGGCAGCGGAATATTTAGGGTGGTCCGCAGTTTTTTGCCCGTCAAGTCTTTACACTACACCCTAAAGGTGCAAATGTGGTACAAATATAACGAAAAGAAGGATAAGAAACAATAGGTAACGATAAGCGTGGAAAGGCTAAATGTTTGGTTTTGATAGGGGTTGGTCGTAGGTGTTGGGGGGATGGGAGGGGGTGTAAAAGACTGTAAACCCATATTTACACTTTTTGTAAAGTCCTTTACAATCTTTACGCCCCTGGTGTTTTCTAAAACACCTGTGTATTAGTGTGTTATGTCTATTGGCCCGGAGTTTGTCCAGGATGGGGCGAAACGGAATAAAGCAAACAAATTATGATACTAAGAAACCTAAGGAGCCTGATTCGCCGGTATCCGGTGGCGGTGGTGCTGAACTTCACGGGGCTGGTTGCGGCTTTCGTGGCGTTCGCGCTGATTTTCCTGCAGGCAGACTATGAGCTGTCGTTCGACAAGTGCCATCCGACGGCTGAACGGGTGTTCAGGGCCGATAAGAAGGGCGATGAATCACTTTTTCGTAACATCCTCCCGAGGGGCTTTGCCGACGATATCATCGGCTCGTCGGCCCATATTGAGGCGGGATGTACGTTCATGCCTTTTATGGGGGAAATCTATTTCTCCGTGGCAGCGGACGGAAAGGCCCCTGCAGGCTACAAGCGGGACCTGATCTTCGTGTCGGAGCGTTTCATTGATGTCTTCGGCATCAAGATGGTGGAGGGTGATTCCCACGCACTGGAAGGGCCCAATTCGGTCATCATTCCACGCTCGCTGGCAGAGAACCTGTTTCCCGGGGAGCCGGCGCTGGGCAAACTGCTGAAGACGGATGCCAAGTATATGGAATTGCCACGGGAAGTCACTGTTACGGGTGTTTACGCAGATTTTACGAGTAATACGCAGCTCGGGAACGACCTGTACCTGACGATTGGAGATGTTCAGAAAGGGGCGTACGGCGGAGCCAACTTTGTCTGTTACCTGCTGCTGGACGATGCCGGAAGCGCCGGTGCTGTGGCGGATGAGTTCAACAGTCATTTTGACTTTGCGCCTCACGGAGACTGGCTCACACCTATCGAACTGGTTCCGCTGACAAGCATCTATTTCCGGAATGAGGGCAATGTGTATAAGAGTGGCAGCCGTTCGCAGCTGCTTCTGCTGATTGCGATTGCCATCCTTATTCTGGGCATCGGCCTGATCAACTTCACCAATTTCTACGTGGCGCTGACACCGCTGCGCATCCGGAACGTGAACCTGCAGAAAATCCTGGGATCATCAACCTGGAGGTTGCGTGCCCTGGTGGTGGCGGAGGCCTTGATTTGGTGCATTTGCGCCTTTGTGGTGGCCGCACTGCTGCTGGGCCCGATATCTGAGGCGCTTGCCACACGCGGCGTGCTGATGCAGGCATTTTCCATCGGCAAGCATTGGAGCCTGCTTCTGTTCGTCGGGACTGTTGCTGTGGCCACAGGTATCATTGCCGGAATATGGCCGGGCATCTATTCCACATCGGGCCAGCCGGCGATGATTCTCAAGGGTAATTATGGACTTTCGGCGTCCGGAAAGACGCTGAGGAGTGTTCTTGTGGGCGTCCAGTTCGTGATTTCCACAGCGCTGCTTATCTTCGTCCTGTTTGTGCAGCGCCAGAGCCGCTTTATGCAGGAGTACCCGTGCGGATATGACAAGAATAACCTGGCGGTGGTGGATATCGGCGGCGAGAACGGCCGGGAGAAGGCTGATTGGCTACAGGAAAGGATGTGTTCGCTTCCGGAGGTGGAAGATGTGGCCTTTGCGAACGATTTGATTGGCGGTGCGGATGCCTATTCCACAGAAGGGGCCGATTTCGGCGACGGGCAGGTGTCGATGAGCATGATTTATTGTAGCTGGAACCTGCCGCAGGTGCTGGGGCTGGAGTTACTGGAAGGAAGGGATTTCAACGAGGGCGAATTCGGACCTATTCTGTTCACGCAGGACTTGAAGGCGCATGGGGCAGAGATGAAGGTGTATGCCGATGAATTCGGCGACGGAGCGCCCATCGTTGGATTCATCAGGAATGTGAACATCACCTCGATGCGCAAGGCCGATTCTCCGGTGGCATTCCAGGTGCATACCCGGAAGGGGCGCTCGATGCCGTTTGCCTATATCCGGCTGACGGAGGGCACCGACCGTTTGGCTGCGGTGGAGAAGATTCAGGAAGTGTTGACAGAGATGGACCCCACAATGCCTTACGAGGTGCAGTTCTACGATGCCATCGGCAAGAATCTGTACAGTGGCGAGGAGCGCCTGCGGCTGGCTGTCTGGCTGTTTTCCCTGCTGGCGGTGCTACTGTCGCTGGTGGGCATCTGGGGTCAGGTGCTGATGGACGTGCAGTACAAGCGGATGGAGATTTCCGTGAAGCGGGTGTTCGGGGCCGATATGGGCCAGATTACCAGCGAAGGCTTGATGCTGTATCTGAGGACAGTGGCCATCTGTTATGTGATTGCGGCGCCCGTGGGCTGGCTGGTGGTGAAGTATTACCTGCAGCAGTTTGCGCACCGGGTGGGCTTTATGCCGTCGGTGTTCCTGCTGGCGTTGGTGATTGTGGGGGTGCTCTGCGCTGCCGTGGTGTTGTATCACTATCTCAAGACCGCCAGGATGAATCCGGCGGAGGCGCTGAAGAATGAGTAGATTCTTCGGCTTCGCCTCGGTTAACCATGCTTATGAAAGCCGTTCTTAGAACACCATTCTCCACGCCGCCTGTTGCGCCCGTGCACTATGGGCGGCATTCATTTTGCCGAAGTTCCACTTCACGCCGAAAAGGATGTACCTGCCCATAATGAGCCGATAGGAGTCTTCCTCGTAGTTAGCAGTTACGGTGTGAGTGAGGATCCGTGTTTGGTTCAGTATGTCGTGAATGGTGACGCTCAGATTGAACGCACCGATGTTTTTGGAAATCTCTGCATTCCACTGCCATTCCGGCTGACCGTAGCCGGCAGCATAGCCTTTGTAAAAGACATAGGCAATGTCCGAGTTGAACTCGAAATCATGCTTTGTGGTGTAGGAACCCCTGGCCCAAAACCGGGTGTCCAGCGTATTCAGGTTGGCCTTGGGATTCAGTGAATAGCGGGCTATACGTCCGGCTGTCCTGGTCCCTGCGCTTACGGACCAGTGGTCCGGGTTGTACTTCAACGAGAAACCTGCAAAAGGGCTGAAGGAGCGTGTCCGGCTCTCAGCGAAGCCGCTCTGCCCGCCATAGAAGCGGTCTCCGTTTGTACTACCCCAGAAATCAGCCATAAACGCTGAGTAATCGAACGTGTCCTTGTCAAGCGCCGGTAGTGTTGTCTTTGCCTGATAGCTCACCGATGAGGAATACCCGGCACCGCCGTTCATGGTCAATGACCAGAGCTTCTTTGTATCTATGGGCGTTGTGTAGTTCACCGTCAGGCTGGAGGTGATGCCGGGCTTGGTTGAATTGACAGGGATGGAATAAAGGATGCCGTCCGCATCATACCATAAGGCATAGACCACGGGGTTATTATTCAGTCGGCCGTACAGGTAAGCCATCAGATTGGAGAATCTTTCCTTGTTGTTTCTTGTCCAGTTGGCATTGAACCATGTCTGCGAGTACGGTTTGAGATACACGTTTCCGAGTGTCAGTCGGGAAGGGTCGCTGATATTCAGGACGGGAAGCATCCGGCTATTGGAAGGCCTCTGCGCATAACCGGAAGCGGAAAGATTGACGCGGTCGTTTCCCTTGCTGTGCTGGAAGCGGAAAGTAGGTGTCACAAACCAAATCCACTCATCCTTCCCGGCGGTGTCTTCAATGCCATAGCTCTTGGAGTACGTTTCATTGAGAACGCCCGAAACCTGGCCACCCACGGTAATCCAGCTGCTTTCTCCGAACTTATACTGTGCAGTAAGGCTGTAATCCTGCGCCATGGACCAGGAATTACTGACGGAAGAATAATAGTCATTCTTCCCCAACGCGTCAAAGGCATCACGGGCATTGTCCCGGCGCTGCCATGTGAAGTCTGAGGTCGCGGAAAGCGTCCATTTGTCGCCAAGCGGTTCCGTGTATCTGAGTTCACCATTGGCCCAGTAACTACAGCTGTTGGAGTTATAATTCATCGTCCTGTTATCCTTGCCAGCCGAAGTAGTAAGGATGGATGTTTCGCTGCTTTCACCATTGTCTCCGCTGTAGGTCAGGTCAAGACCAATACGAATTGTCCGGTTTTTCTTGCCCCAAAGTTCGCGGAACGCCACGTCGGAATCAAAGGACGCATACCTGTACGACGACAAGTTATGGGACGTATTGTCGGAACTGTTAAGGAAAGTCCCTTCCCTGATAGTCTGCGTGGAACTGCTGCTAAGCTCATCCGTACGGTTGTAGCGGAAAGACGGTCTTACATGGAACCAGACCTTTCCCTTCTCCTTCTGGAATTCGACATTGGCATTCAGACCGTTGGCGTATGCCTTTCCGACATTATCCGTCGTGGACGAAAGGTTGCCGCCATCTTGATAAGTGGTCCTGTAAGCCCGGATACCGGAATCAGTATCCGTGTACTTGTAATTGACGCTCACTGTGGTCTCCACGTCTTTGATTCGGGACGTATTGGCATTTACACCCAACTGGGCGGCCGTAGAAAGGCCCTGGCCCAGAGATGATGTGCGAGTGCCCTCTTCGTCAACCATCACAACAATCGTATTGGAGTCGTTGATATTCTGTCCGTTCGCAATCACTGTCACCTGATCCTTCTCCGAATAGGCCGATACCAGCGCGTTGCCACTCCACAAGAGGCCGTAGTTTGCCCGGAGCACATCGTCGCCGTCTTTCTCGCCCATGGTTGTGCCGCCTTTGGCAGCCACATTCCCGAACCATCCTTTTTCGTATTCCTTCTTCAAGGTCACATCCAGTACCTTTTCACGGTTGCCGTCCTGGATACCGGAGGCGCGGGTCTGCTCGCTTTCGCGGTCAATCACACGAATCTTGTCCACCACCGAAGCCGGAAGGTTATTCAGCGCCGTGGACTGGTCATTGAAGAAGAAGGTTCGGCCGCCTACGGTGAGTTTGTCAATCTCCTCTCCGTTGAACTTCACTTTGCCATCCTCAGTTATTTCCATGCCCGGCATCCGCTGCAGAAGGTCCTTAAGCATGGCATTGGCGCCAACGCGGAAGGACGAGGCGTTGAATTCCACAGTATCCTTTTTCACGACGATGGGATTGCCCACATCGCTAACCACGGCCGCTTCCAGATAATGCTCATCTACCTGTAGCCGGATGGTTCCCATATCCATTTCCCGTTCCCGGAAATAGTATTCCTTGACAAACGGTTTGTAGCCCATCATCTCCACATGGAAGAGATAGCTGCCATAGGGTACTTCTTCCAGTTTGGCCTCACCTTTTGCATTCGTGAGAGTGAAATTGGTGATGGTGGTATCCTTGGACGGAATCACATACACGGAGGCAAAGCCCACCGGCTCATTGCTCAGAGAGTCGAGCACGGTGGTCTTCACGGTTCCCATCCGTTCCTGGAACACATTCTCGTTGATGATGAGCACTTGTGCCCGGGCAGTGAATGCGGCTGCAAGCGTGAGGGCAGATAACAGTAATAATCTTTTCATTTTGACTCAGGTTCTTCCATAAACAATTCTCCCTTCAAGAAGGTAACGCTTTTGGTTGCGAATTCATACCCCTTTGTTCCCGGGTGAGCTACTTCCAGATATTTTTCATACCATTGGAGCGCTTGTTTGTAATCCTTCTTGATTTCGTAGCAATATGCAATGGTGGAGAGGGCCGATATGAATTTGGGGTTATATCGGTATGCTTCTTTGTAATGCTCGATGGCTTTGTCCCAGGAATCCTGCCTGCGGTAGTAGGCAAGGCCATATTGCTGCTGAATGCGGGAGGCTAAAGCCGGGTCCGGCTGAATCATCTTCCAGGCTTTGTCCAACCAAGGCCTTGTTTCCTTATCGAACGGGCGATAGGCTTCCATTTTTACAGCGGCGATTGAGTAGGCAAGATTGACGTCACTTGAGTCGATTTGCCAGGCGGCAAGAAGTTCCTCCTCAGCCCTATACGTCACACCGGTATGCCAATAACCCTGCCCAAGATAATAGTGGATGGGGTACGTATCGTTGCCTATATCCTGTTGCCGCTGGAAAACCTTGACGGAGCTGTCGTAATCACCTTTCCGATAAAGGGCAAGTCCTTTGAGCGGAGCGATGGTGGTGTTGTCCGGGTCTTGGGAGAGAAACGGTTCCGTGACGGCGACCGCCCCGTCGTAATCTTCCTTCGTGATGAGAATATTCACCGCTTTTGCCACCACCGACTCATTCATCGGCTTCAATTCCAGCGCCTTGCGGTAGTACAAAAGTGCCGAATCCGGCTGTTCCATTTGCCTGAAAGCGTCACCCACATAGCTCACCACGGCAGGAATGGAGTCCAACTGGAGGATGTCTCGTCCGGCTTGAACGCTTTGGGGAAACGCTTTGAGACGAAAGTATGCCTGCATCAGCCGAATCTTATAAAGGATATTTTCCGGCGCACGAGAGGAAAGTAGGAAATAGGTGCCAGCCGCATCCTCAAAGGCACCGCTCTGAAAATGGCAGTCGGCCAATTCCGAGAGTACGCCTTCGTCCATCGCGCCGGGCTGCACCAGCGTCGACAGCATTTCGATGGCGTCATCTGTACGGTAAATACTCTTCAGGTACCGCGCATGGATAAGTACAGAGTCACGCCTGGTGACCTGCGCTCCCAGCGGGATGCAAACCACCATCCATAATAATATAAGCAGTGTTTTTTTCATTATCGAAGTTGGAATATGACAGGGAATATGAATGTGACTGGAACCGCTTCACCGTGCTGCTTGCCCGGTTCCCATCCGGGGGATGCGGAAACTACACGGAGCGCCTCTTCATCCAGCAATTCGTGAACGCCTTGAATCACTTTTACGTCACGTACATTGCCGTCAGTCCCGATGGTAAAACGCATGGTTATGCGGCCCTGGATTCCGTTTTGTTTGGCTTGTTCCGGATACTTCAACTGATTGTTCACCCATTTAGAGAACTCCTGAGTGTCTCCTCCGTTAAATGTAGGCGCGCACTCAATGAGACTGTAAGGGACGGCTTCCTGCCCGGTGATTTCTCCGGACTTCTTGATTGTGATGACTGTGGCCGAAGGCTCATCCAGCTCCATATTCTCCTTTGGAGCATTACAGGCATACATCAGTACTGCCAGCACGGGGATAAGGGCGAGGTAAGACCAGCGCATCCAGGCAGATGAAGAGGGTTTCACCATCATGGCAATACGCTTGCTCAATTTTGCGTGCTGAAAGCCGCTTGCCAAGTAAAAACGCTCATCACCTACGGCTTTCCGTACAAGGAGTAATTGATAACTCCTCGCATCGATACCTTTTTGAATTACTCCTTCATCCGCCTCGTACTCATGGAGCAGACGCAACTCCTCTCGGGTAATCCATACCAGAGGATTCCACCAGAAGATCACTTGCACAGGCAGAAACAACAGCAGGTCCAGCGAATGCCTGCACTTCACGTGCATAAGCTCATGTCTAAAGATTGCAGGGTTTTCTTCTAAGTCCTTCCTGCTGATCACTACTTTCCGGCCCCAGCTAAACGAGGGGATATCCTCCTCCAGTATCACCAGGTGATAGCCTTCCCGCTCCAGTTTTTCTCCTTTCCGGATAAGTCGTCCCATCTTCCAGGCCGATAACCCATAGAGCGTCAGTGTTACCAGTGCCCCCGTGATATAAATCGCCAGCAAGACCTCCTGCCAAGGGAAAGCGGTTGGTACTGCAACACCATCTGATTCAGTCCCTACGTCCACGATTGACAAGTCTGTGGCGATACTGGCCACACTCACGGTCCTGAGCCGAATAAATGGCAGCAAAAGGCACAGATATGATTCGGCCAGCAAAAGGGCGCGGTTGAGTTTGAAGAAAGTAGTGCGCCGCATCACCAGCAGATAATAGGCGTAGAACAGGCTTAGATAGAGTCCTGCACGCGAAAGGTAAAAGACGAATGGACTCATTTCCGGTTATCTTCTATTTGGGCGATGAGATCTTTCAACTGCTGCAGGTCCATTTTTTCTTCCTCTACAAACTGGGACACCAAAGAGAGGTAAGAATTGTCATAATAGCGGGCTACCACATCGGAAACCGTATCTCCATGGTACTGGCGCTCACCGATCTTTACTTTGTAGCGGAAAGAATTTGCCATCGGCTCCCTTTCCAGAAAACCTTTCTCTTCCAGAAACTTCACCAAGGTGGCTACTGTATTATAGTGCGGCTTCGGTTCTGGAATATAGCTGATTAAATCCCTGATAAACAAGGGCTCGTGAGCCCAGAAGATATTCATGAGCTGCTCTTCTTTTGCGGTCAGTCTCTGCTTCATCGTCGGTGTTTTAATGGTATTACCTTGCAAAGTTAATGATTATTATCAAACCTCCTAATCTTTTTAGTAGATTTCCGCAACTCTTTCGGATAGATTGCGTGTCGGATTTGTGAAGCAGCGTTGCAGACTGACGGGGACTCGGGTGGAGCGACTTACAGATTGAGGGTTACTTCGATTATGTGGTTCCACCAGCTGGAGGTCGGAAAAAAGTTATATCTTTGTATTATTATGAAAGCGACTAAATTATTAACCGGTTTCGCACTCCTGCTGTTATTTCTGACAGCGTCCAAGTGCAAAGAACAACATTCTGCTGCAAAGGAAAACAATCAGGCCGTTCAGGTTGAGGTCCCATCCGATACGACCCCGGCTCCTGATGCCCCCACAGTGTATTTCACGTCTGACATCAGTCCGGAAGGGCTGGTGAGTATCTACGAGGCCCTTGGCGTTCCTGCCAGCGGGCGCGTAGCCGTTAAAATCTCTACAGGAGAATCTTCCAAGAGCAATCACCTGCGCCCTGAACTTATCAAAGACCTCGTGCAGAAGGTAAACGGGACACTGGTTGAATGCAATACTGCTTACGGCGGCAACCGGGCCAACACGGCAAATCACCTGAAGGCCATTGAGGAGCGTGGTTTCAACAAGGTTGCCACTGTTGATATCATGGACTCTGAAGGCTATATTGACATCCCCGTGGCCGATGACAAGTGGATTAAGTATGACCGGGTAGGCAGCCACCTTCAGAATTATGACTTCATGATTAACCTGGCACATTTCAAAGGCCACGCAATGGGCGGCTTTGGCGGTGTGCTCAAGAACCAGAGCATCGGCGTGGCTTCGTCGGCCGGGAAACTGTACATTCATTCCGCCGGCCGAAGCACAACCCGCTGGATTGACAACAACCAGGACGGTTTCCTGGAATCGATGGCTGCCGCGGCCCAGGCTGTACACAACTACTTCAAGCAGGAGGGCAAGGACATCATATACATAAACGTGATGAACAATATGTCTGTAGACTGCGACTGCGACGGCTCTCCCGCTTCACCAAAACTCAAGGATATCGGCATCCTTGCATCTACAGACCCCGTGGCTCTTGACCAGGCCTGCCTGGATCTGGTGTTCAATCACACCGATGCCTCCGGGGACGACTCCAAGCCCCTGCAGGAAAGAATCAATCGTCAGCATGGGACGCATATTACGGAATATGCAGAGTCCATCGGCCTTGGTACAAGGAAATACAACGTCAAGAATATTGACAATAACCAGTAAACTTTATCCCCACTTTCCCAAGCGCCGCCGGCTATGAGCATCATCTGTGTCCTCTGGGCAAGCAGCACTTCGGGCATATATTCGTAGTTTTCCTTTGTAAAGGTCAGTTCTTCTTTCTCGTGGGAGGAGAAGTATTCATCGGCCTTATGAAGGTAACGGAGGGCTATCCAGGTCTTTCCTTCTTCCATATATGCGCGTCCGAGTCCCTTCTGGGCCATGGCCTGCGGGATGGAATCCATCATGTTGTACAGGTTGCCGATGGCTCCATACAGGGCAGACCGGGTGTCGTCAATGTCAATTTCGGCATATCCTTCCGGAGCGGTGGGAGAAACCGCACCGTTAGCCATATGCTCCACCGCGCCGAGCTTCTGCCCGTCAAGAAACAGCACAAGGAGGTGATGGAAAAGCTTTACGCCCTTCCCGACTCCGTTCCTTTTGAGGCCTCTTCCCTGTATTTTGACCTGTCCAAGGAAATCGTGGACTTTGACCTTGATGATAAGCTGTATAAAGAATAGAAATAATTATTGTCTTATCGTACCCACAATCGGTTATGATTCTTCGTTGAAAACGGATTCAAAGATAGTTCGGAGCCGTGCTTCATCTTTTATAATCTCGCGCAGCTGCTTCAGGGGGGCTTCATTGGGCGAACCGGGAATCAGAAGGTGAAGATAACCGTCCTCGGCATATTTCTCATGGAGATGTTCCAGCGTGCGATTCCAGTGGCCTTCTTTGTCCAGTTCCGGATAGTTGGAAAGGCCGAATTGGACGGTCCGACGGATGATGGTTTCAGGCACGATTAACCGGTCCGCCTCGGCAACGAGACGGCCGTAGATGCTTCTTGGCAGTGTTTTTGCCGATGCCCGATGATCTTCCGCAGCCTGGGCGATGGTTTCGATCTGCTCCGGTGAGAACCATTCGGAAAGCCGCTTGTCTTCGCGGATGATCCGTCCACTTTCCCAATGGTGTGTTTTCCGGTCGACAGCGAGGCCCAGGTCATGACATGCTGCTGCCGTCAGGAGCATTTCTTCATTGATATCATACTGCTTGCCCATCGACATGGCACGCTCGATGACCATCAATGCATGATTTTCCCTGTGAGCTTTATCGAAGGCCGCATACTTGGGGATGACTTCATTATAAATGTAGTTCCGCAGGCTTTCCCTTATATTACTTTGAAAATCCATAAGAATAATAAATTACATAATCATAATATGTGCAAAACTCTTTAATTGATATCTCAATTTGGGCGATGCGGCGAATCAAAACGCTCATTCACATTGCCGATATTGCCCTGGCGTCAATCCTGTCAGACGCTTGAAAAAACGGACAAAATGTGACGGTGCCGGAAAGTTCATCCTGTCGGATATTTCGGCCGAGGTGAGATCAGTGTGCCGGAGCAGGATTTTAGAGCGCGAAAGAAGCGCTTCGTCTATCCAGGCACTGGCCGTGCGGCCGCTTGCTTTTGAGATCAAGCTGCTCAGGTGTTCCCGGCTGAGGCCGATTTCTCCGGCATAGAACACCACATCGTGGTGTCGGGCACAATGGACGTTGATGAGTGCGATAAACTGGTTGAATACGCTGAGGCTTCTTGTTTGGCCGACGAGGGTTCTTGACTGCTGGAAAAGGATCAAGGTCCGAAGATACTGCAGGATGGATCCACAGCAAGCACGGATGGCTTCGTCGGAGATGGTCTCAGCGTGCAGGAGCGCCCAGAGGCAATCGGAAAGAAGAGTGTAAGCGGCTCTGTCCGCTTCGGAAAGATGAATAGTGTAATCCTGCATCCGGTGCAGGAAGAGCGGCGGGACTTGACCGTGCATCACATCGGACAGAAACTCCGGACTCATTTGAATCATTTGCATGTCAAAGTCCTTGCTGTATCCTTCCTGCATCATGATACTATCAGGTGTAATCACCATCAAATCTCCGGTTTCATAGTGCCTGGAAAGCAGATTGACGCTGATGTCCACGCTCCCGCAGGTGATTCTCGCAACATGCAGGTTCCTCAACTGAAAAGGGTCTCCCGACCCGAACTGTGTGCTGTATCCCACCCCGAGTCCACGGGTCTGGATAAGTCGTTCGCTTACATACTGGGTATCGCTGTCCGACCTGTGCTCCTGCCAGAAACTGTCGGTCAGCCTTCTTACGCCTATTTCGTTATCCGTGTTCATTATTCTGCCATCATCCTGCCCTGTCGCAAAAATAATGGAAAGAACGTGGAATTCCAAACAAGGGGAGATGTCAGAGGATACCGAGCTTGTCGGTGACGGATAGCATCTCGGATACTGAGCGGACGCCCAGTTTGGCGAAGATGCGCTGCTTGTGGTTTTTTATCGTGCTGACGCTGAGGAACATCTTGTCAGCTATCTGGGCGTTGGAAAGGCCTTCGCGGCAATAGCGTATGACTTCCATTTCGCGTTCAGTGAGACCGATATCCGACATTTTTTCCATGCGGTCGTGGATGAGTGTTACAAAGTAATCGCCCACTTCCGCAGCCACTTCTTCCTTGCCCGCAAAGATTTCCCTGCAGTAGGAGCGGATTCCGTCGTCGTCCATCCTAGACATTTTGGAGGCGATGCCTTGGAGCTCCTCGAAGGAGGTCTTGCTGGTGAATTCCCTGGAAATCAGTTGCAGGAGGCTTTCTTTAACTTCATCGGCGGAAGCAATTTCACGGGACTGCCGGAGAATCCTGCGGTTCAGCATTACAATATAGATTATGGCGTCTACAAGGAGAAGAAGGAGTACGGACAGCAGGATGATACCCCCCTTCAGCCCCGAAATACGGCTTTTCATTTCCCTGGTGTGGTAGCTTGTTTCCATCTCCTGAAGCAGCGCGTCGGACTTCTGCATCATGTAGAACTGCTGCGCATTCATGCACCGCTGATGTGCGTCCACGGCCTTGTCCATATCTCCGCTCATCGCATACAGTGAGACCAGATGGTTGTATATCTGGCTCTGCATCAGATAGTTCTCTTGTGTGGTCTGCTCCAGCGTCTGCAGGCAGGCTTCAATTCCGCCTTCATAGTTCCCGCCCTGCCGGTAATACCGTACTTTATAGGTGTATGCCTGTGTCTGAACAGGTGTGAACCCGGCTGCCAGTGCGAGAGAATCTCCCTTTGCAATGGCATTTCCGGCCAAAGCGTAAATCTTTTGGTCGATTGGGTCGTTGAGACGGTTCATCCCGATATAGGTCTGGGCGATGTTGTATTGGATTTCCACCTGTCGGAAGGTGCTTCCCCCGCTGTGCTCCCAGGCCTCCTGCAACAGGGCCAGCCCTTCCTCATCCCGGGAATTGCTCCCATCTCCGTCAATATTCTGGTATATGCATAGCTTTCCCTTGTTGATGAGAGCGTCGGCAAGGAGGGTGTCGTTTTTTACTTCCCTGGCCAGCGCTTCCGCTTTTGAGGCGTGTGCCCATGCCTGCGCGTCCCTCCAGGTGCGGAGGTCTATGGTGGAGAGAAGGCAGAGCGCTTCGGCTTGGCGCGTTTTGTCCCCGGACTTGCCGGCCTCTTCTATTACGCCCAGTACCAATCCGGTGGCTTTCTCCATATCCGTTCCGTCCATAAGCCGCCTTGCCTGGGCGAGCGGGTCGTCGTTCAGAGCTAGTACCAGTGAGAGAATTATCGTAGTCAGTGTCATATGGATTGGTTTTTTGACAAAAATAGGTATTATTTCCTTATTCCCGCCAATGCCGCATTAGTACTAAAGTACCCATTTGTGCTTCCGCCGCCGATAGGGCTGTTAGTACTACAAAAATGTTGATAGGAAGCGCGACCTTTGTCACATTCTGTTTGAAAGATAGTATTTTAAAAACAACATTGTCATGAAAAAACAACAAAACTACACCGCGCCTGAATGCGATGTAATTAGAATTGCCCTGGCGGGAGTCATCGCCCAGAGCCTGCCGGAAGTTATGGGAGAACTGGAGCTCCCGGGTTTTGGAGACGGAGGAGATTTGTTTGAATAAAAAAGGAGTGATCTTATGAAAAAAATGATGCTATTTGCAGCCCTCGCTGCTGCCGCAGTCGTTTCCTGCCAAAAAGTCGAAGCCCCTGCCGGTGAGCAGGCCTCCGAAGGAATTCCTATGAGCTTGACCGCTGATATCATGGGTGCAACAAAGGTGGCTTATATTCCGGACGGCAATGTCCTTAAAACCACATGGAATGCAAGCGAGACAATCTCTGTCATTACGCTGGACGGGAGCGGACAACTCGTTGCCGTGGATAATTTCACTTCCACAGGTGCAGCCGGTCGCACCAAGGCCGAATTCACCGGCACATTCACCGGTGGTGCGGATCCCAAGAGAGTCATCGCCGTTTATCCGGCTCTGTACGAGGATGGTACCGGCAAGTACGACATGGACACCTATACAGACTATAACGGAGTGACGTGCTCTTATTTGAGAGATGCTGAAATAGGCAGTATGTATATTCAGAGTACCAATTCGGATTTGAAGCAGACCGGCAATGACGATGCATCCCATCTTGTCAATTACTGCGTAATGGCGGGAGTGGTGAATATTGCAGACATCAAGACCAAAGTTCTTACAACCACGCTCTCAAACCAGATGACAGTGCTTAAAGTCATTGCCACTTTGCCGGCGGCGGCAAAAGGAAAGACGCTTTCCAGCATTTTAATCAAGCCTTACGACAGCGAAGGAAATTATATTGATTTTAATATGGGCAGAAGTGCGTCCTGGGAATATGTTGACATCGCAGGCAACCCTATCCGTGCTGCAGGAGGCGGCTACCGGCGCTTTACTACGCTCTATGCCGATTTCGAAGTGCCCGATTCAGGCCAGGTGGTATTCTATATCGCAAATCCATTTTGGGCCGACAGGAGTGCCGGCGAAAAATGGGGCTTCCAGGTCAATTATTGGGTCGATGAAGTAGAAACGCCCACGGAAGAAGTTTTCAAAACCTTCACCAAAGACACGGAATTTGAAAGAGGCAATGTCTACAGAATGAACGTAACTTTTTAGTTTACCTGCGACATAGTTGTAATGCCATGTAAGAATGAAGCCATCCCATTGCGGATGGCTTTTTGTTATCTTACAAAATGGTAATTCTTTCCTTCCAGACGGTAACAGGAATTAGACTCCTTCACGTTATCTTTGCAATTGTTATGAAAGCACTTAGGACAATACTTGCAGCAGGAGTGGCTGCGCTAGTCATGGCCTGTACTGGTAAAAACACGAAAGAAATGGATTTCAACACACTTCCGCTCATTACCGTAGAGGAGCACTTCTCCGCTCAGGAAATTATCGACGCCAACGCGAAGTACACCCGCCTCAAGCCCAAACCCACGGGAAAGATGGCCGAGGCGATGGCCTTCTTCCAGAGCCGGCGTCTGATCGGCGAGAAACTGCTGGACGTCGACCGCGAGCGGCTGCCGCACATGGACAGTCTGGGCATCGGCATGCAGATTCTCTCGTACACGGCGCCCATCGACGATGTCGTCCCCGTCGATGAGGCTGTGCGCATCGCCCGCCGGGCCAATGACATTCTGGCGGAGCAAGTTGCGGCACATCCCGATCGCTTCCGTGCGATGGCCACCCTGCCGATGGGGGCCCCCGATGCCGCTGCCGCCGAGCTGGAGCGCTGCGTAAAGGAGCTGGGCTTTGTCGGTGTATTGCTCACGGGTCAGTACAAAGGCCGTTTCTACGATGAGCCTGAGTTTTTCCCCATTTTTGAGAAGGCGGCCGAGTTGGACATTCCAGTCTATTGGCATCCGGATTTCGTGAACAGCGACATCATCGACTACTACTATATGTCCGACAGCTACAGCGCAGTCGTGGGGGCTGAACTGGGCAGCGCGGGCTTCGGCTGGCACATCGATGTGGGCATCCACGTGGTCAGGATGGTGCTGAGCGGCATCTTCGACAAACTTCCCAACCTCAAGTTTGTCACCGGACACTGGGGCGAGGACATCCCGGCTTTCCTCGAAAGGATGGACTATATGCTGAATCAGGACATGACCGGGCTGCAGAAGAAGGTGTCCGATTATTACAAGGAGAACATCTGGTACACCCCTTCGGGCATCATGTCCGAGATGCAGCTGGATTATTTCATCAAGCTCGTCGGGGCCGACCACATCATCTGGAGCGAGGACTATCCGTACCTGAAAGATGTTCCGCTGCGCTTCTTCCTGGACAAGGCCGACCTTACCCCTGACGAGAAATATGCCATCGCCCGCGGTAACGCAGAAAGAATATTCAAGCTGAACCCGGGCAAGGAGTTCTCAGTAACGAATAAAGAATCCGGCAGGAAACTACTTGGAACGCTTTATCGGCCGGTGGGCGAAGGGAAAAAGCCCCTGATTATCTGTTCCCACGAACTGGGAAGCGACGGGATGCGCCCCTGGTGGGTAAACTACGCCAATCACTGGGTGAAAGAAGGATACGCTGTCGTCAGTTTTGATTTCTCCGGCGGAGGACAGCGGAGCCGCAGTGAAGGCGAGACTACGGATATGTCCGTCCTTACGGAAGTATCTGACCTGGAGACCATCCTGTCCGAGGCTGAAGGCTGGGATTTTGTCGACAGGAAACACATCATCCTCGTCGGAGGCAGTCAGGGAGGAGGCGTGGCAACTATCGTAGCCGCTCGGCATCCGCGAGAGATATCTTCCCTTGTGCTGCTGTACCCGGCCTTCTATCTCCCTGAAGACCTCCATAGGCGCTACCCTGACCTGGAGAATCTTCCCGAGACGGACGATCGGGGGATGATTACCATCGGCAAAAGGTACATCCTGGACATGTACGACTATGACTACCGGGCCGATATGCGTGCAGTCAAATGCCCTGTGCTGATTGTCCATGGGAACGAAGACCGCGTTGTGTCGCTGAAGGGCTCCGAGGAGGCCGTAGGGCTATTTCCGGATGCCAGGCTGCATGTCATCGACGGTGCGGGGCATGTGTTCCTCACGTCGGGACAGCAGGATGAATTCCTGAAGGAGACGGATAAATTCTTAAACGGAAAAAGATGAAAATAAGTATTTGCCTTTTGGGGGTGATTCTCCCGCTGGCGGTGGCCTGTTCACCGTATGTGGTTGACCCCGTCCTTCCTGAACCGGAGCCCACCATTCCGGAATCCTCCGGGAGCAACGGTGAGAACCAAGGTGGACAGGCTCCCCCTACATCAGGGGATGTCTCTCTGTACACCGACGGCAATGGCGACACCGCCTACATCCCGGCCGGCTTTTCCGTTTCTGAAACCGAGGGCGAACGAAACGTTCGTACCGGTCTTGTCGTCATCGGCCCCGACGGCAGCGAATATGTCTGGGTCCCAACGAAGGGCACCCCCTTGAAGATACGCGACTTCGGAAGCTACTTTTCAGGAAGCGGTTCCCTCAGCGGTTATGGCGACGAGACGAGCCTGCCCGCGTATCAGTCAATGGCGGAAAGCGTGGAAAAGTACGGCGGCTTCTACATAGGCCGGTATGAGGCCAGCTTCGGCAGCGGCAGCAGTCTCAGCGACTATGTGCCAGCCAGCAAGAGAATCACTGCGGACCAGTCTGGTCGCATCTGGGTGCGGTTTTCGCCGCAGGATGCAACTACGGCTTGTGAGAATCTTTATAAGGATAATACCACCGTACAGGGTTTCTTCCTGTGGGGCGCAAACTGGGATACAACCCTGCAGTGGCTCGTGGATTCTGGCTGTAAAACCTATTCGGAAGTAGCCTCAGACAGCACCTCGTGGGGCAACTATTCTGATGACAGTTTCTCCCCGAATGCCAGAGGAAACTATACCGGGGCCTGGGAGCAGGCGAAGGCAAACAATATTTACGATTTGGCAGGTAACAACTGGGAATGGACACAGGAACGGTATGGATCGAACTACGTGATGCGCAGCGGCGGTTACAACCTGATGGGCGGAGCCTGTCCGGGAAGCCGCTATCCCGCAGCCGTTCGTGACCCGCTCCCGGGGAACAGTAATCACCCCAACGTCTGTTTCCGCGTTGGACTCCATCTGAAATAATCACTTAGAAACTCATTGAATATGAAAAAGTTGTCTTTAATCGTCATCGCAACGTTGCTGGGTGCTGGAGTGTGCCTGGCCCAGAACATTTCTCTTCCTGCCCCCGAGAAGACGGGCGGCAAATCTACCCTTGAGACCCTTTGGAGCCGCCAGTCGGGAACGGAGTTCAGCGACCGGATGCTCAGCGACCAGGACCTTTCCAACTTGCTTTTCGCCGCCATCGGTGTAAACAGGGAGAACGGTAAGCTCACATCCCCTACAGCTAGCAACAAGCAGGAAATCCGCGTCTTTGTATTCACGGCAGAGGGTGTTTGCGAGTATATTAATGCGGAGAATAGCCTGCGTCCGGTTGTCCAGGGAGACCACAGGGATCTCATCGCCGGCCGTCAGGGCTGGGTCAAGACGGCCCCGGTCATTCTGCTGATGGTGGCCGACGAGAAGAAATTCGGCGGCAGCGACGAGCGTTCGAAGGTCGTGATGGGCGTCGATGCCGGCATCGTTTCAGAGAACATCAACCTGTTCTGTGCGGGCACCGGTCTTGTCACCCGTCCCAGGATGTCGATGGATACCCAGGCCATCAAGGAACTGCTTGGCCTGGACGAAACGCAGACCCCGCTGATCAACAATCCTGTGGGATACGCCCGATAAGAGCTTTGGAAACAGAGCTTCACTTCGTCAATCTAAGGACGAAGTGCGTTATCTGTAAATAGCTGATTATTAAGAAAATACAGAAATCCTATGTGTAAAATCGCACATAGGATTTCTGTAAAGTTTTGTTATTTAGGTAGTTACGAAAAACGCGAAAAAAATCGTATCAGTGGTTACCTTCTTGTATGAAAAATACTAAATTTGTGTCGCAAAACTATATTTTATGCAAAAAGAATCTTATTTTACTCCAACCGCGATTGTGTTGGAGGTTCGTGTAGAACAGAACATCATGTCTGATATCGACGCTCTTCGGAGCGACTATGGCACTCCGGTGTATGAAATCTGGGGATAGGAGGGGAAGAATTATGAAAAAGTACATCTGGATAGCTGTGGCGCTTGTTTTTGGCGCCTGCACACGCGAAGAATTTGTTTCCGAACCTGCTGCAGAGCAGGTCTATACCATGACCCTTCAGGCAACCAAAGCAGTAGTTGAGGTCCCTACCCGTGCACTGAATTGGCACGAGGGAAAACTGTGTGCACAGTGGGCCGCTGGCGAGACCGTGAAGGTTTACAAGCAAGAAGGCGAAACTTACACAGAGCTCGGCACCCTCACGGCGCAGAGCGACGGCGCATCTGCGGTTCTTAGCGGCACCCTTAGCGGTGCAATTGCGAAGGCAGACCATCTTGCCCTGTTCTATAAGAGCGGCGCATTTTCTTATGTAAAGCAGGTCGGCATTCTTTACAGTTCTACAGGTTCCGGCAGCATTGAGAAGAACTATGACTTTGCCAGAGGAGATGCAATCGTAGACAGCACAGACGGGGGAGTGATTACCGTGAAGGATATGGCCAATCCCTCTTCATCTGTGATATCATTCGAAAGCCAGCAGGCAATTGTACACTTCAACCTCAAATATGGCGGCGCCAGCCTTACCGGCGTCGATCTTGCCATCTTCGATGACAACAAGAACCTTGTTTACAACGATGACGTAGTGGGCGGCACATCAGGTAAGGGGTACCTGACAATCAATCGTACGTCCTCGGAGTTCTATGTTGCCATCCGTTCTAACGGAGAAATGGACCTTACTCTTGATACAAAAGATGCCGGTGGGCAGAGGTATTCTTTTGAAAAAAGCGGTGTAGTGTTTGAACACGGCAAGTATTATGAAATTACCGTGAACATGGGAAAGCTCTACAACTTCGAAGACTCTCCCCTTGATTCAGACTTCACCGCACATAACGGAGATTTCCTGAAGGGTTATATGGGCGGGAAGCATAAGATTTCCATAGAGGACGGTGCAACCGTAACGCTCCGCGATCTTCAGGTTGCCGGCGGCTCAGGTCCTACAGGGAATGAGTATCCGTGGGCAGGACTCACCTGCGAAGGAGATGCAACCATCATCCTGAGCACAGATGGCAGTTCAAACAGCATCACCGGATTTAACAAAGAATATCCCGGAATCTACGTACCTGAAGGAAAAACTCTCACAATTCGCGGAAAAGCCAGCTTAACTGTGCAGAGCAGTATTACGGATAACCGTAGCGGAGCTGCCATTGGAGGTGTCGTAGATGGTCCTGCATGTGGGAATATCCGTATTGAGGGAGGAACAATCAATGCCACGGCCGGAAAGTATTCTGCAGCCATCGGCGGTGCAGATAGCAAAGCATGCGGGAATATCACCATCACGGGCGGAACCATTACTGCAAGAGCTAACAGCTATGGCCCAGGTATCGGCGCCGGCGACAATGGCTCCTGCGGTAATATAGAAATCACGGGCGGTACCATTAATGCCCGAGGCGGATATGGCGTACCTGGTATAGGTGCAAGCGCCTCCGGGTCCTGTGGGGATATTACAATCGGTTCGGGTGTGACCAACGTTACTTCAAGGACTGATGCGCCCGGAACAGATGCAAGGTTCAGCATTGGATACAGCACATATTTTAATCCTGCAAGATCCACCTGCGGCGTCATCTCCATCGGCGGCACCGTGTATTACGACGGTAGCGCCTTCGCCAGCCCGGAGTTTGAGACTGCTCTCGAGGCCGACCCGTTTGTTTATCCTGCATCATAAATGATTAATGATATACAAAACCGGCCCTAGTCGATGTTGACCAGGGCCGGTTTTTATAATGTCTATATAGGCTCTACTTTATAAGCTAAGGCTTGTAAACGAAGGGGTTTGTCTGTAACCACTTTGCGCTGTCGGACGACATACTCTCATAGTCGCCATCGCAAAGCTGTTCACCGCCAATCACGATTTCTCCGCAGGATGCCTGTCCACCACTGCTTCGGGGTATGCCGATACTCCATCCGCACCAGCCATTATAGGTGCCAGCATGATTTTGGATAGCAGTGACTTTGGTAACACCGGCTGTGATGTGGATTCCGTTGACGTTACCGGTCCCTGCCATGCCTATGCCAGGTGCCTGGTAGCCGCCATTTGCCGTGACGGTGCCTCCGGAAATGGTGATTTTACCGCAATTACCACTGCTTCCTGCACCAATTCCCGGACCATAGCTGCTCCCTGTTGCGGTAACGACTCCTCCGGTAATCTCAATGGTTCCACAGGTGTTGTATGCAAGAGCCTTATAAGTATCGCCCGTGCCGATTCCGGCCCCGCCTTTCGTGCCGGCTGTGGCATTGACGGTTCCACTTTCTATACGGATGTTGCCACAGGTGCCAGGAGGGCCAACAGAATTATATTCACTTGTATAGCATCCGCCGATTCCTGCGGCCTTTCTGCCGCCGGTTAAATTGAGGGTCCCTTCTCCACGGATGACAAGGGTACTGCCAGAGGGAACGTAGATTCCGGAGAAGTACTGGCAGCCCTTGACATTGTTGGTTCCCAGGATTTCTATCGTCGCATCGCCTTCACAGGTGATACCTGCCCATTTATAATCATAGCCATCTGTGCTATAATAATCACCGGCACCTTCAGCCTCGCCATCAGGAACGATCCCCTCGATGGTGGCATTTGAAAGGGTGATGGTTGCTCCGGCAGCGACAGACACCTTGTAGTCCCCGGAGAGTTTGCCCATAAGGATCTGCCCGTCAGTGGCGGTGAAGTTTCCTGTGACTTCGGCGAGCTTCACGATGCGGGATTTGTCAAGTGCAGTGTCCAGCATCTTGACGGTGATGTCGTAGAATTGCCCTGTATCGAAAAGGTTTCCCGATGTTTCGAAATTGTAGGTAATACCTTCAGTGGTCTCGGCCGTAAGAGTAAAACTAGAGAAATCGCCGCCACTAAGGCCCCAGTATGGCTTGATTGCGGCATAAATCTCGCTGGTAGGGGAGGCGGGAGTAATCACAAGGTCACCGCACTCGTCGTCCTTTCCCAAATCTTTATGAGTCACGATATTATCAACATCCACGGTCCCGGGGTGCCTGACGCCGCTGATAGTCAGTGTGGTGACATTGAGAGGATTTCCTGTCATCTGGTCCAGGAGGGTGAATTTGACTATCGCCTGATTGCTTGTGAAGGTGAGGCCTCCCGGCACGCTCACAGTCTTGTTCTCTTCATCTATCGTGAACTCTTTATAAGTATTACCCCGTGCAGAAGCATAGGCATAGTCATATTTCTTCTCGATACTGTTTCCGTCAGAGAGCAGGATTCCTGTTTGGCCGGTATAGTCCTGCGTGCTGCCGTGAAGATAAAAAAGAAGGTTCATTGAAGATATGGGCAAAATATCCAGCGTACCGCTGAGCGTAGTGGAACCGGTTTCGCTGGCCTTGGCATAAAGCTTTCCAAGGACTTTGAATTCGCCCTGGTCCTGGACAACCTCCACTACTTCGCCTTCGTCCCATTTCGCGCCAAGTGTCTTGCCGTCAAGCGAGAGGGCGCGGGTTGACAGGTCATCGGTAGATTTTGAGGCCTGGACGGTCATGGTAAACACTTGCGGCTCGCTGGTGATGATTTCATCAACTGAACATGCGGCAAGTGCGGCAGTGCACAGTATGGCTGTGCCGAGAGCGCGGATTTCTTTTGATGTTTTCATTGTCTTGTCCTCCTTTCGTATTAAATACCCCATTCCAACTCAATAGCCGTTCCGTAGTCGTTACGGCTGGAATCCATTAAGTCACTTCCCGCAAGCATGCTTTCCTGCTGCTGCAACTCGACGACCGTAATCGTCGGTTCTTCATAATCTTTGTTGCTTGGTTCCATAAAATGTAACTGATTAATATTGTTCTCAATAGCCAAGATAAACTCGCGAAAAATCCCATTGGGGCGCTTTAAAAGCCCACAAAATTAGTTTTTTTCCAAAAAGAAAGCAAGCCTTTTTCCAGCGAAAATAGCTATAGAAGCTCCGAAATCGGCAAGGGTGAAAAGCCCTCCAGGTGGGTGCGGACTTCGTTCATATCGGCAAAGAAGACATTGAAGGCGGCCGATGTGGGGAAGCGGTTGAACCAGGCGCTTTCCAGGCGGTAATACTGTATGTCAGAGGCGTTTCCGTTGCGTCGGAGTACGCGGTCCCAGGCCCGGATTTTTGGGGCTGAAAATGGCAGGAGCTTGAGGCCTTCCCGCCCGTCCCGGAAGGTGACGATGGCAACGATGTGCGGCTTCACCCTCTTGTCCAGGCCTTCTTCGCGCTGCTCGGCGGTGAGGCGGTGGGAGATGGTGATATGCCGGCCGAAGTCACGGTTGATTTGCGCCATCATTGCCCGGAATACCTTGCCGTGAGTGGATGTATCCTTGATTTTCTGCTGCCAGATGTAGCAGTGGATCATCTCGTGGATGATGGTGTCCTCAATCTCTTCTTCGGGGAGGTCATGACGGGTGCTGATCTTCAGGCGGAGGTCATATCGGCCTATGGTAAAACCCGCAAGGCGCTTTGTCCTGAATGTGCACTGGCCGACGAACGAAGCCGAATTGCTGAGCTCGACGGGAACCTTCTCCAGTTTCCCGCCGAACATGAGCGCGTTGTACTCGTTGAATTTCTCCTCTATGTATGGAACCGTCGCCTTCATTTGGTGCGCAAAGATAATATATTTTGAGTAACTTTGCAGCCATGAAAAGACTTCCCTTCATCCTTATAATGCTCCTTGTCATATCGTGCGGGCCCAGGAAAACCGTCAAGGCCGATGCCGAGCCCCAGAAAGACACCGTCTATCCGCTGGGCTTCTGCACGGACTCTTTCAGGGTGGTTTCCGGCGAGGTCAAAACAGGTGACAACTTCATCGCCTGGGTCAAAAGGCTTGGCATGCCGTCGGACCGTGCCTATGCCCTCCTGAGCGCCTGCGATACCGTTTTTGACGTCAGGAAGCTCCGCGCGGGCAATACCTGGAAGGCCTACTACCGGGAATCATCGGCCCCGAGCTACATCGTCTACGACAACAGCCGCACCCTCCGGACCGTCTTCTCCTGTGCCGATTCCACCGCCGCCTGGAAATACCAAAAGGAGGTCATCACCGTTGAGAAGAAGGCCGATGTCACCATCACCTCCTCCCTCTGGAACGACATGACCGCGGCAGGGGAATCCCCGGCCCTGATATCGGAACTTGCCGATATCTACGCCTGGACGGTGGACTTCTTCGGCCTAAGGAAAGGGGATCGCTTCCGCGTTCTCTACAGCGAAAACATCTGCGAAGGGGAGTCCGTTGGCATCGGCAAGGTGAGCTATGCCGAGTTCCTCCGCGACAGCACCGTCCTCCCGGCCATATATTTTGACCAAGCCGACGGGCGCAACAAATACTGGAACGAAAAGGGCGAAAGTATGCGGAAGGCCTTCCTGAAGGCGCCGCTCAAATTCACACGCATTTCCTCCGGCTATTCGCTTCACCGTCTGCATCCCGTACACGGCACCGTGCGCGCACACACCGGCGTGGATTATGCCGCTCCCACGGGAACGCCCGTGATGAGCATCGGCGACGGCACCGTCATCAGCGTGGGCTGGGGCGGAGGCGGCGGAAACACCGTGAAAATCCGGCACAATTCGGTATATACTACAGCCTATCTGCATCTGTCCAGATTCGCCGTGAAAACAGGCCAGAGAGTGACGCAGGGACAGGTTATCGGCTATGTCGGCATGACGGGAACCGCCACCGGCCCTCACCTTGACTTCAGGGTATGGAAAAACGGCTCCCCGGTGAATCCGCTGAAGCTGGAATCCCCGGCAGCAGAGCCGCTTAAGAGTGAAAACATGCCTGCGCTGGATTCTGTTTGGAGAGTACGGAAGGCTGCATTTTAGACACGAGACATCTTTTGTACATTTGTACATGCAATCAGAGAAGACAATAGAAGTTGTTGCCGCCATAATACGGAAAGGGGACAGGATATTTGCGACGCAGCGCGGGTATGGGGAGTGGAAAGACTGGTGGGAACTGCCGGGCGGCAAGAGGGAGCCGGGTGAGACACCGGAGGAGGCTCTTGCACGCGAGATTCGCGAAGAACTGGAGGCAGTAATAAGCATAGACAAGTTCCTGTATACCGTGGAATGGGATTATCCCAAGTTCCATCTTACCATGCACTGCTACATGTGCTCCCTTGTCACGTATTCCATCCACCTCACAGAGCACGAGGCCGCCAGATGGCTCTCCAAAGACGATATTCATTCCGTCAACTGGCTGCCCGCCGACGAAATTCTCCTCCCCATGATTGTCGAGGAATTGGAATCGCAAAACGCGTGAAATGCAAGTGCTTGAGCATCAATAGATAAGCCCAAAGGCTTGTCACTCGCATGCGGTGAGCATGGCCTGGCAGGCGCAGAGGAGGTCCTGGAAGGTTTCTTCGAAGTCACCGGTGTACCAGGGGTCGGCAACGTCGCGGCCGATTCCGGTGTAGGACATCATGAGGTGGATTTTGCCGTCGGGATCGGCAGGGATGATGCGCCTTATGAGACGGAGGTTGGAGGCGTCCATGCAGATGATGCGGTCAAAGCGGGCATAGTCGGCCGGGGTTATCTGGCGGGCACGTTTTTGGGTGTCGAATGGCACGCCGTGCTGCGTGAGGCAGCGTTTTGCCGGGGGATAAATCGGATTGCCGATCTCCTCCGTTGAAACGGCGGCAGACTCAATATAGTAAAGGCCATCGAGCCCCTTGGCCCTGACCAGTGCCTTCAAGATGAATTCGGCCATGGGACTTCGGCATATATTTCCATGGCACACGAAAAGAATCCTCATAATGTCGTTTTTCGGCATAAAGATAACGATTCTTTTTGTACTTTTGTGCAAATATCGAATGAAAAGCCCCGACGTAATGATGTCCGCCCTGGTTGGCGGCGCATGGGATGCGGGGAAGAAGTTCACGAAGTAGAGAATACGTAAAAAAGTGTTATATTTGTTTTTGTTATGGATGCTGTACTGGTAGCACTGCTTATTCCGCTCGCCGGAACCATGCTGGGATCGGCCTTCGTGTTTTTCATGAAGGACGGGATTCCGGCAAGGCTGCAGAAGGCGCTGCTGGGATTTGCATCCGGCGTGATGGTGGCGGCATCTGTGTGGTCGCTCATTATTCCGGCAATGGAACTGGGAGAGGCTCCCGGCAGCGTTGTGCCGGTAACTATCGGCCTCCTTGCCGGTTTCGCCTTCCTGCTCCTCATTGACTATGTTACCCCGCACATCCATCCCGTTGGCGGCCCTGAAGGTCCAAAGAGCAAGTTGTCACGCACGACGATGCTTGCACTTGCCGTCACTATCCACAATTTCCCCGAGGGAATGGCCGTGGGCGTCGCCATTGCAGGTGCACTTACATCGGATTTCAGCATGGCAGGCGCACTTGCCCTGTCACTTGGCATAGCAATACAGAACATCCCCGAAGGAGCCATCATCTCAATGCCCCTGAAAGCTGCCGGAAACAGCCGTAGCAGGGCATTTGCCATCGGCACGCTCAGCGGCATCGTGGAGCCTCTCGGCGGTGCGCTGGTGCTCCTTCTTGCAACCGCAGCAACGGCAACAATGCCGTATCTTCTCCCCTTTGCGGCGGGTGCAATGCTGTATGTGGTAATAGAAGAACTTATCCCCGAGGCCTCCGAAGGCGAACACTCCAACCTTGCGACGGTTGGATTCGCCGTCGGATTTGCGCTCATGATGGTACTTGATGTGGTATTAGGATAAACACACTATAACTAATTATGTCAGAACAAAAATTCAGGGTCGAAAGTGACCTTCTGGGGGAACTTCAGGTTCCTGCCGATGCCTACTATGGCGTACAGACACAGCGTGCTCTCAACAATTACAAAATCTCCAACACCAGGATGTGCGACTATCCCGAGTATGTCATCGCAATGGCATACGTCAAGATGGCCGCAGCCGCTGCAAATGCAGAACTGGGCGTTCTTGACCGCAAGATCGGAGACGCAATCGTAGAGGCCTGCAAGGAAATAGTTGCGGGTAAACTCCTTGACCAGTTCCCCGTGGACATGATGCAGGGTGGCGCCGGAACATCCGTGAACATGAACGCCAACGAGGTCATCGCAAACCGCGCCCTTGAACTCATGGGCCACAAGAAAGGGGAGTACCAGTACTGCTCTCCCAACGACCATGTGAACTGCGCCCAGTCTACCAACGACGCATACCCTTCCGCATTCCGCTACACCTTCTTCCGCATGAACAAGAAGGTAGAGAAGGCCCTCAAGGACCTCATTGCATCTTTCCGTGCAAAGGGCGACGAATTCAAGGACGTGCTCAAGATGGGCCGCACACAGCTCCAGGATGCCGTGCCGATGACCTCCGGACAGGAATTCCACGCCTTTGCAAACAATCTGGAAGAAGAGATTGCGAACCTCGAAAGGAACGCCGTTCTCCTGAAGGAGATCAACATGGGCGGCACCGCCATCGGCACCGGCCTCAATGCGGTTCCCGGCTTTGCGGAGCTCTGTACCAGGAAGATGACCGAATTCACCGGCGACACCTTCGAGAAGGCCCCGGACCTTGTTGAAGCAACTCCGGATACCGGCGCATACGTAAGCTACTCTGCTGCTCTCAAGCGCCTTGCCGTGAAGCTCTCCAAGACCTGCAACGACCTCCGCCTCATGGCTTCCGGTCCCCGCTGCGGCCTTCACGAGATAAACCTTCCCGCAATGGCCCCCGGTTCCTCCATCATGCCCGGAAAGGTGAACCCCGTCATCCCGGAGGTCACCAACCAGGTATGTTTCAAGGTCATCGGCAATGATACCGCAGTCTGCTTTGCAGCAGAGGCCGGCCAGCTCCAGCTCAACGTCATGGAGCCCGTAATCGTAGAATGCATCCTGGAAAGCCAGACCTGGCTCATCAACGTCATGAATACCCTCCGTACGCTCTGCGTAGACGGCATCACCGTGAATGCAGACCACTGCTACGAGATGGTGAAGAATTCCATCGGCATCGTGACCGCCCTTAACCCCTACATCGGCTACAAGGCATCCACGAAGGTTGCAAAGGAAGCCCTTGAGACCGGCGGCAGCGTCTATGACCTGGTACTCCAGCACGGTCTCATGACCAAGGAAAAGCTTGACGAAGCCCTTGACCCCAAGGCCATGACAACCTCCCACGATTTCATCAAGTAATCTGGGGAAAAGGCAAAAAAATAACGGTCAGCCCAGCTGACCGTTATTTTTTATCTGGTGTTAAGCACTATTCCAACGGTGAAGCAGTGCATTGGAATTGCGGGAGAAATTGACTCGGGGAAGTACTTTGCATACAAGCCGATGAACCCGAGGTTCAGGGATGCGAAGTAATCCAGTGCAAACTTTTTAAGTCCGGTGGGAGTGCTGTCCTTTACGGTGACAAGGTCGTTGTTGCCGTCACTGTAAGCATAGCTGGCCTTGGAGTTCAAGCGAAAATTGGCTTCTGCACCGGCCCTCAGGGAAATGCTGCCTACATGAAGGTCGAGGGCTGCGGGAACTACGATGGAGAAAACTTGCAGATTTGAGCTGGTGTTGTTCATCCCGCTTGCAACGGTTGTAAGGTCAAGCTTCCTGGACTCTCCGTCCGGTACGCCGTGGAAATAGTTGCCGGGGCTCACGGCATAGTTTGTCCAGTCAAGGTTGGCTCCAAGGGTGATGGAAGTCCACTTGGTGGGGTTGAGGCTGAATTCCAGAAGGTTGAAGTAGAAGTCAGAAGACTTGTTGCCCTTGAGACCGTGGACAAACTGGTCTTCCCGGATGAACTGCCATCCGAAGCCAATTTCAGAGATGATGTTGAAGTCAAAGAACTTGTGTTCTTTTTCTTTCTTGACGGGCTTGGTGTCTTCCTCTACCGTGGCTTTTTCAAGTTCTGAAAGGCGGTCCTTTGATGACTGTGCAAAGACCGATACCGCTGCAAGGAGTGCAGCCATTGTCAAAAGTATCTTTTTCATAGGGCAAATTCGGGATCGAAGGTTACGAAAGGCATGAGAGTCATGGCCTTGAAGCCGGGCTCTGTGAGTGTATTGACAAGAGGAAGGTCTTTGCCCTTGCGGGAGTCTTCCCTCATGGACTCTACGAAGCTCTTCTGCCGGGGGTAGGTGACAACCTTGTATTTGGAAAGCCCGGCTTCCGAAGCGGCAGCCTCGATGGCATCAAGGAGGATGCCTTTCTCGTCGGCAAGACCGTTCACAAGGGCGTCCTTGCCGGACCATACGCGGCCCTGGGCGATTTCGTCAACCTGCTCGTAGGTCATTCCACGGCCGTTTACGACCACGTTTACAAAGTCGGAGTAGATACCTTCGATTTGCTTCTGGTACCAGGCCTGTTCTTCCTCGTTCAGGCCCTGGAAGATGTTGCCCATACCGGCGTGGGGATCTGTTCCCACAGTTTCCACGTTCACCTTGAAAATCTTCTTCACGGCACCGCCCACATTGGGAATCATGCCGAATACGCCGATTGAACCGGTAAGGGTAGCATTGTCTACGAAAATCTTCTTGCAGCCTGCAGAGATGAGGTATCCGCCCGATGCGGCATAGGCGCCGTAGCTGGCGATAACCGGCTTCTCCTTTCCAAGGAGCTCGATTTCGCGGCGGATGATGTCGGCGGCGACAACCTCACCGCCGGGGGAGTTGACGCGGAAGACGACGGCCTTCACGGACTCGTCCTTGCGGAGCTTTGCAACCTCGCGGGCAAACTTCTCGCCTGCAATCTGGTTGCCCTCACGGGCGATTTCGCCGTCGGCATAGAGGACGGCCACCTTGTCTCCGCTTCCGGCCTTGACCTTGGAAGCGTATTCGCGGATGTCGACGCGCTTCACCTTGTCCGGATTTGTTGTGCCGAAAAGATGGCAGATGTACTGCTCCAGCTCGTCCTTGTACTTGAGACCGTCGACAAGGCCCTTCTCAATCCAGGTATCGGCCGTGCCAAGCTCCAGGCCTGCAATCCAGCTGCGGAGGTCTTCTACCTTTACGCCGCGGGAGGCTGCCATCTGCTCTACCATGCAGGACCAGACGGATTCTTCAAGTTCCTCATACTGGCGGCGGTTTTCCGGGCTCATGCTGTTGCGGATGTACATCTCGCCTGCCGATTTGAACTTTCCGTGGCGGATGAGCTGAACTTCAACTCCAAGTGTGTCCAGCAGGTCCTTCAGGAAGAACTGGGTGGTGCCAAGACCGTTGAGCGTTCCGCTGCCCTTGGGATGCATGAACACCCTGTCAGCCACGGAAGCGATATAGTATGAACCGTTGCTCAGGCCGGCTCCGTATGCGATGACGGGCTTGCCGGTGGCAGAGAAACGGGCGAGGCATTCGCGGAGCTCCTCGAGGGCTGCGGTGCCTGCGCTGAGTTTGTCATAGTTGAGGTACACCATTGCGATGTCGTCATCCTTTGCGGCCTTTTCGAGAGCCCTCTCCAGCGAAAGGAGGGAGACTTTGCTGCCGCCAAAGCCGCCGATGGGGAGGTCGAGGTCAAGGGAGAAAGGAGTGCTTCCCGAGCCCTTTTCGGCAATTGTGTCGGACATGTCGATTTTCAGAACTTTCCCTTTCAGGAAGTCCTGCGCCTGCCCCGGGAGTATCATTATAACGGACAGGAACAATGCAATTGCAAATCTTTTCATATACTGTTAAACGTAAAACAAGATGCAAATATAGCTAAAAATGGCTATATTTGTAATATTATGCTTGATACTGTCCTGATAGCTCTTGCACTTGCCATGGACTGCTTTGCAGTTTCCGTGGTGTGCGGCATGATTATAAGGCGTATGGAAGGCCGTATTGTGCTCTCCACGGCCTTCCTGTTCGGTTTTTTCCAGGCGCTGATGCCGCTCATCGGCTGGGTGCTCACAAGCAGTTTCAGCAGCTGCCTGGAGGCCGTCGACCACTGGATTGCCTTCGGGCTTCTGGCTTTTATCGGCGGCAAGATGATAGTGGATGCATTCAAGGAAGAGGAGGACAAGTCAATAAACCCGCGCAGTCTCAAGACGCGCCTTGTGCTTGCAGTTGCAACCAGCATAGACGCGCTTGCCGTGGGCATCAGCTACGCCTGCACCGGGTACAACACTATAAACCAGCTCACGCTACCGCTTGTGATTATCGGCCTTATGTCCTTCATGATGAGCCTTCTGGGCTTTTTCCTCGGGGTAAAGACGGGGGATACCATCGTCAAGAAACTGAGGCCGGAGTTTATCGGAGGCTTGATTCTGATTGGCATCGGCATAAAGATACTTATTGAGCATCTTGGAGTGATATGAGAAATCTTGCACTGATACTGGCTGTTTTTTTCCCGCTTGCGGCGGGCGCGCAGACCTTTGGCCTCAATGCCTTTGCCTCTGCCGGTTATAACAAGGTGGAAAGGGCCTATGCCAATGCCGGGGCGGTGCTCTCATGGCAGCCGGGCGGCAGCTATGTCCTCAAGGCAGGCCTGATGGGAGACACTTCCACGGAGTTTGCGGCAGAGCTGTCGGCAGAATATTTCTTTCCGCTGGATGGCGGTCACATGCTTTCCGTAGAGCCGCTCATCTTCAGCAATACGCATGTGAAATATGCCATTGAGGAGCTGTCGGCGGCCGTTTTGGGCGGCTGGTCCTGGAAGGGGAGAGTGGGCGTGAAGGCGGGCCTCATGTTCAAGTTCATAAGCCCCATCGGCGGGGAAGGCGTCGTCACCGAGCCCTGGAATTTCGCATACAATATCGAAGGCTGGTTCCTCCCGGTACAGAAGCCCTTCAACGTGGGCGCATCCCTTTCCACGATAGAGGATTTCATTGCCGAAAGGTTCTACTGCCCTTCGCTTGCCCTCCAGTGCCGCTGGGCCCCTTCAAGGCGCCTTTGCCTGTACGCCAGGCTGCGCCAGCACAACAGCGGCATTTTCGATGTGGCAAGTAACTGGTTTGACACATCTTTAAGGATAGGAGCGCTTTTGCTATGGTAAAAAAACTCATACTGGCGGCGTTTCTTGCCGTTTCCTGCGGCAGGCTGGAGATTCAGAACATGATACTCCCGCTTGTGCCGGATGTGAACAAAAGGGTGGAAGCCTCCCTTGAGTGGAACGAAACCCATCCTCCCGTAACGCTCAGCGCCCCTGCCGATTATCGCTTCTACGCCTGCTCGGACATCCACATCATAGAGGACCGTCCGGTCTTTTTCCAGCGCATGGCAGACGCCTGCGCGGGAGACCCCAAGGCCGCCTTCTACCTCTGCCTGGGAGACCTCCTCTTCGGGAAGGACCACATGGACTGGATTGCCGACGTCATGTCCTCCTCCCCGGCCACGGGCTTCATCCTGGTTGGGAACCACGACCTCCTTTTCGGCCTCTGGGATACCTGGAAGGAACTATTCCACAGCTCCACCTACTACTTCTTCGTGGACACCCCTGCCGGCAAGGACCTGTACATCATGCTGGATTCCTCCAGCGGCACCCTTGGGGAGAGGCAGTCCGAGTGGCTTGAAGATGTCCTTGCCGATGTGCGCCCCTCCTGCCGCCACTGCGTGGTTTCCGTCCATACCAATATCCTGAGGACAGACACCTCCCAGTTCCCATCAACAAACTTCACCCGTGAGGAGACCTGGTATCTTCTTGACCTCATGACCCGCAGCAAGGTGGACATGATGATAGCGGGGCATGACCATGTACGTGACGTAAGCTCCTTTAACGGAGTTACATATATAACCCTTGACAACCTCAAGGACTATTCTCCCATCGCATCATACATGACCGTGGATGTGGGAGAGGGCCTTGATTATAATTTCGTGGAGTGCAAGTAGTGGATACAAAGACAGCAGAGCTTCTGAGGGAGTATGCCCGCAGGTATGAAACCGCAGATTTCATAGTAGGAGACCCCTCCTGGTTCATGCACCAGGTGAAGGGGCAGCGCAATCAGGAGATGATGGCCTTCATGGCCGCAGCTCTGAGTTACGGCGCGCGTTCCCAGTTCCTCCCCAAGATTCAGTGGCTGCTGGACGAGGCCCGGGGAGAGCCGGACGCATGGGTGAGGGAAGGGGAGTTCCGCTCCGTCCTCCATGAAGACGACCGTGACTGCTTCTACCGCCTGTACAACAAGGGGCTCATGGCGCGCTTCCTCGGGGCCTGCCAGGAACTTCTTGGGGAGTACGGCAGCCTGGGGGAGTTCGTGCCTGCCGGGGAGACGATATCGGCCCTGGAGGCCCTGTGCCGATGGTTTTCCGAGCGGGGGCTTGCGGTCATCGTCCCAAAGGATACCACGTCTTCCTGCAAGAGGCTGTGCATGTTCATGCGCTGGATGGTGAGGGACAATTCGCCGGTAGACCTTGGGCTCTGGGCCGATAAAATCGGCAGGAAAAGCCTCATTATCCCTATGGATACGCACGTTCTTACAGAGGCGGGACGGCTTGGACTGGTGAATTCCCGCACTGCGTCGATGTCGGCCGCACGCCGCCTCACGGCATCCCTTGCAGAGGTTTTTCCCGATGACCCGCTCAAAGGCGATTTTGCCCTCTTCGGGTATGGCGTTAATCAATAATAATTTCTATCTTTGTAGATGCCATGTTAATTGTCGCTGACACTAATATCCCTTTCCTCAAGGGCGTCCTGGAACCCTACGCAGAAGTAAGGTACTACGACGGCCGCTCCATCGGCAGGGAGGAAATGAAGGATGCCGATGCCGTCATCATCCGTACCCGCACCCGCTGCAACCGTGAAACCCTGGAAGGCTCCAGGGTGAAGATGATTGCAAGCGCAACCATCGGCATGGACCATATAGACATAGACTGGTGCCGTGAAAACGGAATCGAGGTCAGGAATGCCGAGGGCTGCAATGCCTGGGGCGTCGCAGACTATGTGTTCTCTGCGCTGTTCGGCGTTGCTTCAAGGCATACGATGAAGCTGGAGGGGGCTACCATCGGCATAGTTGGGGTTGGAAATGTGGGACGCAAGGTAGAGAAGATGGCCCTGCGCCTTGGTTTCAAGGTCCTAAAGTGTGACCCTCCCCGCGCCGCCGTGGAAGGTCCGGAAGGCTTTGTCTCCCAGGAAGAGCTGCTGGAAGGGTCCGACATCGTCACAATGCATGTCCCGCTGGATTCCACCACGCGCGGCATGGCGGGGGATGAATTCTTCTCCAGGATGCGTACAGGGGCGTTTTTCATCAACGCGGCAAGGGGAGAAATCGTGGATGAACAGGCCCTTCTGAGGGCCCGTCCAAAGATTGGCGGCCTCATCCTTGACACCTGGTGCAACGAACCTTACGTGAGCCAAATCCTCATCGACGCATGCGACATTGCGACGCCTCATATAGCAGGCTATACATACCAGGGCAAGCAGAATGGCACCGCCATGGCAGTACAGGCCATAGCGCACCATTACGGTTTCGTGGGCCTCGAGAACTTCGCCCCGGCCCCGGAAAGCGACTCCCTGAGGCCGATAGTCATAGACATCATCGGCAAGACTCAGGGAGAGATTGCAGCTATCCTGCAGTACAATTACCCCATATTTACAGATGACTTCCTCTTCAGGAGCGCCCCGGGCAGCTTTGAGAAGCTGCGCAGCGAATATACCTACCGTAACGAATTTTATATATAAACGACTGACCACATATGTTCACACAGAAAGACACTACCCAGATTGAAGAGCGCGGCACAACCGTGCGCGAGGTAACCCGCCAGATTGACAGTTTCCGCAGCGGTTTCCCCTGGATGAAAATCGTGGGTCCCGCAACGCCGGAACGCGGAATCCGCGTCCTGGGCCCAGACATGGTAAACAAGGCCATAGAGTATTACAAGGGTGCAACCGTGCACGGGAAGTGCAAGTTCGTTCCCGCCTCCGGAGCAGCATCCCGCATGTTCAAGGACATGTTCGGCGGCCTCTCCACCCTTGAGGAAGGAAAGGACCTTCCTGCCGATGCCCCCGGCGCAAAGCTTGCCGCCCGTATCAAGGACTTCGCCTTCTATACGCCGGAACTCTTCGGCGAACCTGCCGACACTCCCGAATACCGCCTCAAGGCCCTCCGTCTCCTTCTCAAGGAAGACGGCCTTGCATACGGCTCCAAGCCGAAGGGCGTCCTCAAGTTCCACCGTTATCCCACGGAGGTGCGCACCGCCATCGCAGAGCACCTTGTAGAGGCCCAGCAGTACATGAGGAATGCCGACGGCACCTGCAATCTCACAGTTACCATCTCTCCTGAACATACAGAGCTCTTCAAGGCCGCTGTTGCAGAGGTCCTTCCGGAATACGAAAAGCGCTACGGAGTCAAGTACAATATCTCTTTCACATATCAAGACAAGGCTACTGACACCATCGCGGTCACAGAGGACAACAAGCCCTTCCGCAAGGATGACGGCACGCTTCTTTTCCGTCCTGCTGGCCACGGCGCGCTCATCCATAACCTTGACAAGGTCCGGGAGGAACTGGTTTCCATCAAGAACATAGACAATGTGGCTCACAAAAAGTTCCTCCCTGTCACCGCAGAATACAAACAGGTGCTCATGGGCGTTGCCCTCCAGCTCAGGGACGAGATATTCGGGTATCTCCGCGCCTTGGATGAGAACCCTTCCGTGCAGCTCTGCAACGAGATCGAGAACTTCCTTGACAGGCGCCTCTGCATCCAGATTCCGCTTGCCCATTCAGAGGCAGAGCGCGTTGAAATGCTCCGTGCCAAGCTCAACCGTCCCATCCGCGTCTGCGGCATGGTCCGCAACGAGGGCGAACCCGGCGGTGGCCCTTACATTATCGCCGGAAAGGATGGCAGCACATCGCTGCAGATTCTGGAAAGCGTCCAGATCAACAAGGCCGATGCAGGTGCCATGCAGGCCATGTCCAATGCCACGCATTTCAATCCGGTAGACCTCGTCTGCTGCCTTCTGGACTACAAGGGAAATCATTTTGACCTTCCCAAATACGTAGATCCGGAGGCCGGCTTCATCAGCTCCAAGAGCTTCGAAGGCCGCACCCTCAAGGCACTGGAGCTCCCGGGCCTTTGGAACGGCGCCATGAGTGACTGGAACACCCTCTTCGTTGAAGTCCCCATCGAAACCTTCAATCCCGTAAAAGTAGTGCTGGACCTCCTCCGGCCCGCACATCAGGCATAGCATGTCATTCTGAGAGAAGTCGAAGAATCTAAACCATATTTAATATGAAAGAAGCAACAGCCGGAACTCTTGAGTCCGGAGACATTCTGATTCAGATTGCCCCTTCCAAGGGGCTCGAAATCGAGCTGCAGAGCTCGGTGGAGGCGCAGTTCGGGCGCCAGATCAGGGAGGTGATAGGGGAGACCCTCACCGGCCTTGGTATCAAGGATGCATATGTAAGGGCAGTGGACAAGGGAGCACTTGACTGCACCATCCGCGCCAGGGTAACCGCAGCCGCGGTAAGAGCAACAGGGAAGGACGTATGGAAAGACTAAGGAGAACCATGATGTTTGTTCCGGGAAACAATCCCGGAATGATGGCAGACGCCCATATTTATGGTCCGGACAGCATCATGCTGGATCTGGAAGACTCCGTAACAATGGCGGAAAAGGATGCCGCAAGGCTCCTTGTGTACAATGCCCTCAAGTCCATAGACTATGGCACTACAGAGATGGTTGTGCGCATCAACCCCCTGAGCACTCCTTACGGCCGCAAGGACGTTGAGGCAGTGGTCAAGGCCGGCGTAGACGTTATCCGCATGCCAAAGACAGAAACAGCAGACGAGGTCCGCGAACTGGAAGCCGAAATCCTCAAGGTGGAGGAAGAGATCGGCGCAGTGGGCCGCACGCAGATTATGGCCGCCATCGAGAGCGCCCTTGGCATTGTGAACGCTTATGAGATTGCAACGGCCTCAAAGCGAATGATGGGCATCGCTCTTGGCGCAGAGGACTATTCGGCAAACCTCAAGACTAACCGTACTCCCGGTGGCGCAGAGCTCCTTCTTGCCCGCGAAACCATAGTTGTAGCGGCACGTGCTGCAGGAATCGCCTGTTTTGACACCGTCTACTCCAACCTTGACGACATGGAAACCTTCCGCAAGGAGGTCGAACTTATCAAAATCCTTGGCTTTGACGGAAAATCCATTATCAACCCCCGCCAGATCGAGGTTGTGAACTCTGTGTTCGTTCCCACGGAGAAGGAAATCAACAAGGCACGCGCCGTCATCGCCGGCATCAAGGAAGCCAAGGCTAAGGGCTCCGGTGTCATCTCCGTAAACGGAAAGATGGTAGACCGTCCGGTTGTGATAAGGGCAGAGCGTACGATTGCCCTTGCAATTGCAGCAGGTGTAATTTCAGGGGAGGAAGCGCTATGAGAAATTCTAAACTCGTGACTCTTGAAGAGGCCATCCGCCGCAGCGGTCTCAAGGATGGCATGACCATTTCCTTCCATCACCACTTCCGTGGCGGTGACAAGGTGGTCAACATGGTGGTTGACAAGCTTGCTCAGATGGGTTTCAAGAACCTCCATCTTGCAGCATCCAGCCTTTCGGACGTGCATGCTCCGCTAATCGAGCATATCAAGAACGGGGTTATCACAAAGATTTCCACATCAGGCCTCAGAGGAACTCTTGCCGATGCAATCTCCCACGGCCTCATGGATGAGCCGGTAGTTTTCCGTTCGCATGGAGGCAGGGGAAGCGCAATTGCAACGGGAGAGCTCAAGATTGACGTGGCGTTCCTTGGTGCTTCGGCCTGCGATGAACTGGGAAATGCCTGTGGCGTTCCGCGTTCAGGGAATGCAAAGAGCATTTGCGGCTCATTGGGCTATGCCCTTCCTGACGCCCGCTATGCTTCTCACGTCGTGGTGCTTACAGATGATCTGGTAGCATATCCGAACCTGCCTGCCGGCATCCGCGCAGCAGATGTCGAATCCGTTGTTGTAGTGGACTCCGTGGGCGATTCTTCGAAGATATCGGCAGGAGCTATCAGGGATTCAAAGAACCCCAGGGACATACTGCTTGCAAAATCGGCAGCGAAGGTGGTCATCAATTCCGGATACTTCGAGGACGGTTTCTCCATCCAGACGGGTACAGGCGGCGCTTCGCTGGCTGTCGTGAAGTATATCCGCGAGGAGATGATAAACCGCGGAATCAAGGCTTCCTTTGCGCTTGGCGGCATCACCGCGCACATGGTGAAGCTCCATGAGGAGGGACTCATCGGCAGGCTTATCGATGTTCAGTCCTTTGACAAGGTAGCGGCGGAATCCATCGGAAACGATCCTTCCCATGTGGAGGTTTCTGCGGTGGAATATGCTTCCGGGCAGCATACGGGCAGTGCCACGCATGCGCTGGATATCGTTATCCTGAGCGCGCTGGAGGTGGATACCAACTTCAACGTGAACGTTCTCGTAGGCTCTGACGGCGTTATCCGCGGGGCTATCGGCGGGCATCAGGATACTGCGGCAGATTCGGCCCTTTCCATCATTGTGTGCCCTCTTCTTCGCGGCCGCATCCCTTGCGTGGTGCCCAAGGTGACCACTCTTATCACTCCCGGAAAGTCCGTGGACGTGGTTGTAACGGAATATGGCATCGCTGTCAATCCCGCCCGTCCGGAGGTTGCGGAGAAACTCCGCGCAGCAGGCCTTAAGCTTGTGGATATCAAGGACCTGGCTGCAAAGGCGGAATCCGTCATCGGCAAGCCTGACGCCCTTCCTTTCGGGGACAAGGTGGTTGGCGTTGTCATGAACAGGGACGGCTCAGTGCTGGACAAGATATACAATATCAAGTGATTACGCTTGAACAGTTACTGCTCTCAAGGGACCGCCGCGCATCAAGGCAGCGGTCCCTTTTGGAGCGGTATCCTTCCGGGACGCTGATTTGCCTTACGGTGCAGCTTCCGGGAAATGTAAAACGGTCTCCGCTCTCCTTGAAGATTGCTTCGGCGGCAGTGCCTGCGGTGCGGTCGGCGTTTGATGTGGGGCATGAGGAGCTTTTTGATTTTGAGACCGGGTACGAAGGGTTTTTTGTGGTGAATATCGGCCCGGAAAGTGCTAAAAGGGAGGCGGTGGAGTTGGAGGAGTCGCATCCTCTTGGAAGATTGTGGGACCTTGACGTGATAGTTCCTTATGCCGGTGGGGTGCGTCCTCTGTCGCGCGCGGAGTTTGGCTTGCCTCAGAGACGCTGCCTCATTTGTGAGAAGCCTGCCCGTTACTGCATAAGGGCGAGGGCACACAGGCCGGAAGAACTGATTGAACGCATGCAAGAAATGGTTGATGCCTATGAAAGACATTAAGACTGGATACTTGGACAAGCGTACTGACCTTTCCGGTGTGCAGTTTTTTGTAAAGAAGCTCTCTACGGTGGGTTTCGTCAAGGTGCCGTCCGTTCCGGAAGTGCGTCTTCCTCTTGTGGGCTTTGTATATCTTACCGGCGGGGAAATGCTTGTAGAGATTGACAAGAAGCCGTATATGTGTACTGCCGGACAGCTTCTTCTCATTCCGGAAAAGGTTCCGTACTCCATACTGCATTTCACGGATGCAACGGGATTTGACGGCGCTTTCAGGCCGGAGATACTGCCTGATGCCAGAGCGCTTTCAGTTCTCAGGCAGCCCTTGCAACAGGCCTTTTGGTTCGACGAGGCCGGGTTTGTGGCAGAGCTTTTCAACATGCTCGACATCGCCTTCCGAAAGGATGACAATGTTTTCATTTCAAAGGGTCTGGACCTTCTTCTGTCCCGTCTGGATCCCCGCCCTACCGTGCATCTTCCGGAAGTCGTTTCCAAATTCCTGGACAGGGTCTTTGCCGATGATGAGCCCATCCTGTCCGCATCAGATTTTGCAGCGCAGTATGGTCTGTCCCTCAATTATCTTAACCGCATGGTGAAAAAGTCCACTGGCCGTACTGTAGGCTCATGGATTGACACCGTGCGTGTAACGCGTGCAAAACGGCTTCTGAGGGATACAGACAGCTCCATGATTGACATAGCCGTGGCTGTAGGACTTGACGACCAGTCCTATTTTGCGCGCTTTTTCAAGAAGCACACGGGTGAGACCCCGTCTGAGTTTAGAAAATCCATGCACGAATTGTCCTAATTCCTGCATTTATCATTCTGAAATATTTGCAGAATTCTGCTGAACTTTGCAGCGGAAAGATTATGTATTGTATGAACTTCAGCGGAATACTTGTGGGGGCAGCTGTCTTTTTGGCTATAGGTATATTTCATCCTCTGGTCATAAAACTTGAATACGAATTGGGCAGGAAGGGCTGGTGGATACTTCTCGTAATTGGACTTTCATGTGCCATAGCGTCCCTTTTGGTCAAGGATCTGATAGTTTCTACAATCCTTGGTGCTTTTGCCTTTTCCGGCTTCTGGGGCATCCACGAAATGTTCCTTCAGGAGAAGCGCGTCCTTCGCGGCTGGTTCCCGGAGAATCCCAAACGCCACGCCTACTACGAGGCTAAACGCAAAACTTTTAGATTATAACAGACGGTCAGACTTAACAAATCACAAGTATTGACCACTTGAGCGCCCTTCTCCCCAGGGGCGCTCTTTTTTTGCTAGCCTTCGAACCAGTTAAGGAAGGATTGGACGCGGGCGCGTGAGACGGTGAGGTCAGTGAGGGCGGGGATGCCTTGTGTGGGGGATATCTGGAGACGCCCGCCTTGCAGTTTGTTGACAGAGCCGATGGTAGTTTGTGCTACGATGCAGCTTCTGGAGATGCGGAAGAATTCGGCGGGGTTGAGCTGTGCCTCAAGCGAGTCCAGGGATTCGTCCAGGGGCGGATTTGCTCCGGCTGCTGTAACAAGGAAAGTGCTCTTGTTCTCTGAATAGAAATAGGCAATCTCCTTTGTATGTACGGGTACGATTCTGCTGTTCAGGTGCACGATGAACTTCTCCTTGTATGCCGATGCCGGTGTCATGTAAGTTTTCAGGGCCTTCTCCAATGAGCGGCTTTTCTCCCTTTCCAGCTCCATCTGGTTTCTCATTTTGAGGACGAAGAAAATCAGAAGCAGGAGGCAGAAGGCGGCGGCTTCCGCAATTATGCTCAAGGAAGGGGAGTCTCCGAACCTTGTATGCGATACAATAAGGTCTATGGCCACCCTGAGGCCGAATACAATCACAATTGCGGCAACAAGCCATCCGACGTTCTCTTTCCAGAAGGTTTCCCTGTCTATGCGAACCGGCTTAAGGATCTTTATCATGAGTATTATGCCCCAGCCAAGGATCTCTGTGGTCAGGAACGTGGAAATATAGTTGTTCCCAAGCACCATCGCGCCCATTTTACCCAGTATGAAACCAAGTATGTTTGCAAGGACTATAGTGATGGCGGTGAATTCAATGGAGAGGCACTCGTCTATGCACAGGACCACTACCATTGCCATTGTGGCAAGCGTGAGGATAAGTGAGTCCGGGAACCCCACCAACTGGCATACAAGGCATATAATCAGATGAAGCAGGGCGAAGCAATGTATTATAATGTGCGTCTTAGCGTTATTCATGTTGCTAAATTAAAAAAAATTGTTCAAAACTCCAAAACTGCCGCCATTCGTCGCTCAAAATTTACCATTCGTCGTGGTATTACGCCCGCTTGCGTTCGCGTGTGAGTGCCATTTCAGTGGGTTTCGTATATTTGTCATGCTAACTGATAACCAAAAAATGCAAAAACGAAATCTTAGCTTTGCTGAGCTTGTGAATCTCAGTTTCGGTTTCTTTGGAGTGCAGATTGCTTATGCCCTCCAGAGTGCAAATATCAGCCGTATCTTTGCAACGCTGGGTGCAGATCCCCATCAGCTGTCCTTCTTCTGGATACTCCCTCCGCTCATGGGAATGATCGTGCAGCCGCTCATCGGCAAGTATTCTGACAGGACGTGGTGCAGGATGGGGCGCCGCAAGCCTTATTTGCTGGTGGGGTCAATCATCGCTGTCATCGTCATGGCGCTGCTCCCCAACGCCGGAACGCTCAATTTCTCCACCAGGCTTTTCCTGGGACTGAACGGGGCAATGTGGTTCGGCCTTTTCTCCCTGATTTTCCTTGACACTTCCATCAACGTGGCCATGCAGCCATTCAAGATGATGGTCGGGGACATGGTGAACGAGGAGCAGAAGACATCGGCCTACTCCATCCAGAGTTTCCTTTGCAACGCCGGTTCGCTGGTGGGATATCTTTTCCCCATCTTCCTTACGTGGATCGGCATTGCCAATTCGGCACCGAAGGGCGTTATTCCCGATTCCGTGATTTACGCATTCTACGGCGGTGCGGCCATTCTTATCATCTGCGTACTCTATACCTTCATGAAAGTGAAGGAGATGCCTCCCAAGGAGTATGCCGAATTCCATGGAATCGACACCGCAAAGCAGGAGGAAGGCCCCAAGGAGGGTCTTGTCAAGCTTCTTCTGAAGGCTCCCAAGACCTTCTGGACCGTCGGTCTGGTGCAGTTCTTCTGCTGGGCTGCGTTCCTTTATATGTGGACCTATACCAATGGCGCAATCGCGCATAACGTGTGGGGAACAACGGATACTGCATCGGCAGCATATCAGGATGCCGGCAACTGGGTGGGCGTCATTTTCGCCATCCAGGCAGTGGGCTCCATGCTGTGGGCTCTGGTCCTTCCGCGCTTCAAGAGCGTCAAGACCGCCTATGTGGTTTCTCTCCTTGTGGGCGCCGCGGGCTTTGCATCCGTATTCTTCGTGACAGACAAATTCGTCCTTTTCGGTAGTTTCCTCCTTATCGGCGCTGCATGGGCGGCTATGCTGGCGCTTCCTTTCACCCTCCTTACCAATGCGCTTGAGGGCAGCCCCTACATGGGAAGCTACCTGGGCCTTTTCAACTGCACCATCTGTCTGCCGCAGATTGTTGCAGCTGCGACCGGAGGCCTGGTGATTTCGCTGGTGGGAGGCAGCCAGGCGGCCATGTTCCTTGTTGCCGCCGGCTTCCTGATACTTGGGGCCATTTCTGTGAGATTTATCACAACTAAATAATTATTAACCAACTACACACTTTAAATGAAAAAGTTTTTAACCTCACTTGCAGTGCTCACAGCAGCCTGCTCTCTGGTTTTCGCCCAGGGCGGATACCAGGTAAAAGGTGTGGTTGAAGATGCCATGGGTCCGGTAATCGGAGCCACCGTCCTCGAGGCAGGTACCTCGAACGGTGTTTCCACCGGCCTTGACGGAGACTTCGTTCTCCGCGTCAAGAGCGCGTCTTCCACCATCGAAATCAGCTGTATCGGTTATGCCAGCCAGTCATTCAAGGCATCCGAACTCCCTGCCCGCATCGTCCTGCAGGAAGACACCCAGTTCCTTGATGACGTCGTGGTTATCGGCTATGGTACAGTAAAGAAAAGCGACCTTACCGGTTCCGTCGCAACAGTCCGTGCCGACGAGGTGAACAAGGGTGTCATCACCACCCCTGCCGACCTTCTCCGCGGCAAGAGCGCCGGTGTCGTGGTCACAGCCGGTCCAGGTATGCCTGGCGCAGGTGCAACCATCCGCGTCCGTGGTACTTCCTCACTTAGCGCAGACCAGACCCCTCTGATCGTTATTGACGGACTCCCCGTATCCAATGACGGCATTTCAGGCATGAGCGACCCTCTGTCCTCCATCAACCCTGAGGACATCGAGAGCTTCACCGTCCTCAAGGATGCTTCCTCAACCGCTATCTACGGTTCCCGTGCATCCAACGGTGTTATCGTAATCACCACCAAGAAGGGTGCAAAGCATGGAAGCAAGATTCCTGCTGTAGCTATCGACTACACCACTTCTATCGCTACCATCGCCAAGTACAACAAGCTCCTTGATGCAGACGGCATCCGTTCCCTCATCCAGGACTTCTATGGCGCAAATTCCGCTGCAGAGGCTCATCTTGGCACAGCCAACACCAACTGGCAGAAGGAAATCTACCAGGTTGCTCCCACCAATGATGTGAACCTGAGCCTGAACGGCAAGGTGGCCAACGTGCCTTACCGCGTTTCCGGCGGTTTCATCGACCAGCAGGGCACCCTCAAGGGCTCCCGCATGGACAGGGCCACCCTTTCAGTGAACATGGCTCCTACCTTCCTCGACAACCATCTCACCGTTAACCTGAACGGCAAAGGCACCTATTCCATCAATGCCTATGCTAACCAGGATGCCATCGGTGCTGCAAACCACTACGACCCCACCAAGCCCGTCTATGACGAGAATGGTCTCAACGGTTATACCACCTGGTATGACGAGAGCGGCAACATCAACACCATGGCTACCATGAATCCCGTAGCCCTCCTCGCTGCAAAGACCGACGTTGCAAACGCACTCCGTTTCATCGGCAATGCACAGTTTGACTACAAGGTCCACGGATTCGAGAAACTCCGCCTGAACCTGAACCTCGGTATCGATACCGCATCCAGTGGCGGCATCACCGAGCTCGCCAAGGGTTCCGAAGCCTCCTATCACAACACCCAGCAGTCCGGTGGCGGTTCCCATACCGACTATACCTATCGCCGCAGGAACAGGACTCTCGAGTTCTACGGCGACTACAACGACAACTTCGGCGACACCAACCTTGACCTCATGGCAGGTTATTCCTGGCAGCACTTCTACAGCGAAAGCGAAAGCAAGTCCACCCGTATTTCCGACGGGAGCTCCCTTGGTGAGAGCGTAGGAAAGGGCGAACTCTATCTCATCTCCTTCTTCGGCCGTGCAAACTACAGCATTGCAGACAAATACCTTCTCACCGCAACAGTCCGTGCCGATGGTACTTCCCGTTTCCAGAACCACAAATGGGGTCTCTTCCCCTCATTGGCATTCGGCTGGAACATGCTCAAGGAAGATTTCGTGAAGAACCTCTCCGAAGACCTTTCCACCATGAAGCTCCGTCTTTCCTGGGGCCAGACCGGTCAGCAGGCTGTGGGCGGATACTATGACACATTCGCACAGTTCCTCACAACCCAGCTTGGTTCCTACTATTTCGTAGATGCCGACGGCAAATACACCAATCCTCTCGTGGCCCTTGGTTATTCTGCCGACCTCCGCTGGGAAACCACCACAACCTACAACCTGGGTCTCGACTGGGGTATCAAGAACGACCGTATCACCGCCGCTCTCGACATCTACAAGAGGGACACCAAGGACATTCTGAACTTCATCCCCGTACCTGCACTGTCCAACCTTACCAACTACCTCAACACCAATATCGGATCCATGACCAATACCGGTGTTGAACTGGACATCAATGCAGTTCTTAAGGAAACCCGCGACATCAGCTGGACAGCCGGCTTCAACGTGGCTTACAACAAGAACGTCATCACCAAGCTCACCGCATCCGACTCTGACGCTACCGGCGTCGAGACCGGCGGAATATCCGGCGGTACCGGCAACAACGTGCAGATGTTCCAGGTGGGCCAGCCCATGAATGTGTTCTATGTATACCAGCAGGTATATGATACCGACGGCAAGCCCATCAACGGCCTCTATGTAGACCGTAACAATGACGGCCAGATTACCGCAGACGACAAGTACTTCTATCACAAGCCGTTTGCCGATTTCACCTTCGGTTTCAACACCAGCTACACCTACAAGAACCTCACCTTCGCCCTCAACGGCCACGCCTCCCTGGGCAACTGGGTTTACAACAACGTAGCTTCCGATACTGAAATGCTTGCAGACCTCTGGACCAACAGCTTCATCGGCAACCGCCTTGCCTCTGCTACCAAGTCCCGTTTCTCCCAGGCCCAGTATCTCTCTGACTACTATGTAAGGGATGCTTCATTCCTGAAGATTGACAACGTCACCCTGAGCTACAATTTCCCGAAGCTCTTCCAGATTGTCAAAGACCGTCCCGCTTCTCTCACAGTGTTCGGAACTGTCCAGAACCTCCTCACCATCACCAAGTATGATGGTATCGATCCCGAAGTCTACGGCGGTATCGACGGAACCATGTATCCCCGTCCCCGTACCTTCGTTGCCGGTGTAAAGTTCAACTTCTAATTCTGTCGGCAAAATGAAAACAGTAAAATATATTATCGGTATTATCGCAACAGTCGCAGTCCTTTCTGCAACATCCTGCGTAAAAGACCTTAACGTTACTCCTATCGACCCCAACGCCAACACTGCCGACAAGGCTCTCGTTGACGAGGCCTCTTTCCAGAACTTCCTTGCCGGCGTATATCTGGGTTATGCAACATCCGGTTACTACGGTGCAAACGGAGACCCTTCAATCTCCGGTCTTGACGGCGGTGCATCCCAGTATATCCGCGGTCTCTATCACCACAGCGAACTCACTACAGACGAGTCCGTCTGCGGCTGGAATGACCAGACCATCAAGAACTTCCACTGGATGAACTGGACTACTTCCGACTCCTTCATCTATGCTTTCTACTCCCGTATCTTCATGGTAGTGGGCATGGCAAACGAATTCATCCGCGAGGCCAAGGCCTCTCCTGTAGAATTCGCAGCCAAGCAGCAGCTCATCGACGAAGCCCGCGTTCTCCGCGCAATTGCATACTATCATGCAATCGACAACTTCGGAAACGTTCCCTTTGCCGATGAAACTGCAATCGTCGGCCAGAATCCCGACCAGATCCAGCGTGCAGACCTCTACAACTGGCTTGAGACCGAACTCAAGGACCTTGTAGACAACAGCGCTCTCCCTGCAAAGGGGGCAACCACATCCCGCGCGAGCAAGGCTGCCGCAAAGTTCCTCCTCGCAAAGCTCTACCTGAACGCCGAGGTCTACACCGGTACCGCTGCTTATGACAAGTGCGCAACCGTCCTCTCAGACCTCATGGACGACGGCTTCAGCCTCCACACCACCTCTGCCGGTACTTATCCCGCATATCAGGAACTCTTCCTTGCCGACAATGACAAGTGCACGGATGAAATCATCTTCGCAATCGAGCAGGACGGCGTCAATACCACCAGCTACGGTGCTACCAACTATATTATCTTCGCATCGACAGGCGGTGAGATGGATCCGGATGCAGCAGGCATTTCCTCAGGCTGGGGCGGCCTTCGCATGACTCCTGAATTCTACAACAAGTTCACCGACGGCGATGCCCGCAAGCTCTTCTACACTGCAACCCAGCAGGCCAGCATCGACGATATCGGCGAGTTTACCAACGGCTACGCTTTCATGAAGTTCCTCAACAAGACATCTGCCGGTGCGAATGGCAAGGAAAAAGGCTTCGTTGACACGGACTTCCCCATGATGCGTTATGCCGATGTCCTCCTCATGGCAGCAGAATGCCAGGCACGCGGTGCCAGCATCGACGGGGCATCCGCCCTCAATGATGTCCGCTCACGTGCAGGACTCGGAAACCTCGAATGCACTCTCAACAATATTATTGACGAGCGCGCACGCGAGCTCTATCAGGAGTGCTGGAGGCGCAGCGACCTTATCCGCTTCGGTCTTTTCACCTCTGCTTCTTACAAGTGGCAGTGGAAGGGGAGCGATACCAATATCAACGGTACCGACAGCGATATCCCCGCATATCGTACCCTGTTCCCCATCCCCGACAGCGACCTTCTTGCCAATTCAAAACTCAAACAGAATCCCGGTTACGTCGTGGAGGCTGCTGAATAATAAAAGAGAACGATATGAAAAAGTTTATAACCATTCTTTCCGCAGGTATACTTGCTCTTACAGCGGTATCCTGCCTCAAAGAAGACAAGGCAGTATTTGATGCTTCCAAGGCAACAGCGCCTGTGCTTGGCACATACAGTGTTGACGAAGAAGCAATCACTGCAGCCTATACTCCTGCAGTTATCAGCATGGGCTTCAACGAGAAAATGGCTCAGAACCATACTCTTGCAATCGTGGCCTGGAACGATAACGCCGCAAGCAAGACCCTCAGCGCTACCAATAAGGACAACGTCATCACCCTCAAGGTGGTCAATCTTGCTAAAGCCCTCATTAACCTTGGTGCAACCGAAGGTTCAACTGTTTCAGTGGAACTTGCAGTGCGTGCAACTCTTCAGGACGTTGCCCGTGACAATGGTGTCAACGGTTACATCGACTCTGAAGAGCATATCAAGATTTCTTCCTTCGAGGTTGTAATTCCTGAACAGGTGGGCAGCCCTTACGAGGAATACACAGAGGCCAGTGCATGGAGCCTCATCGGCGCCATGGCAGCTTATGAAATCAACTGGGACGGTGACCTCAATATGTGGGCTACCTCCGATGGCAACCAGCACGTTGCAGCTCACGTCATCCTCAAAGCCGGCGATGAGGTCAAGTTCCGCAAGGATCTTGCATGGACCGAAAATATGGGTGGTGAATTTGCCAACATTGGCGATGAATTCGCAGTTACCCAGGATGGTGCCAATATCAAGATTGCCAAGGACGGTGTCTACGATCTCTTCCTTGACCTCTCTGCAGGTACCGCAATCGTGGCCGAAGCCTTTGATCCTTACCCTGATTTCACCCAGGAAACCAACTGGAGTGTAATCGGTGCACTCTCAAAGCTTGGCATCAACTGGGACGGCGATGTTGACATGATCAGCGACGGTACCGTAAGCGCTGCTTTCTCCGTAGCCATTGCCGCAGACGATGAGTTCAAGTTCCGTCAGGACAAGGCCTGGACCGTGAACCTTGGCGGCGAATTCGGAGGTCTTGATGCAGACATCGCAGTATCTCAGGACGGACCCAACATCAAAGTTGGTACAGAAGGCGTCTACGACATCTTTGTCAATCCTGTTGCAAACACGGCCAAGGTAAGCCCCGCTGCCGGTGTCAAGGTTTCCACCAAGATTGGCGCTGATGACCCCGACACCCCGGATACTCCCGTTGAGGTTACCGGATGGAACATCATCGGCCTTAACGGTGACTGGGACAACGACGTCCTTGCAACCGAGAAGGACGGCGTGTGGACCGCATACGTAGATGCAACTGATGCTACCGTCTTCAAGTGGCGTAAGGATGCAGCATGGGATGAGAACTACGGAGTAGCCGAAGGTGCAACCGCAACTGTGGGTACACCTTTCGCAGTTGCCCAAAACGGTGCGGACATCCCTCTTGCAGCAGCTGGTTTCTACAAGGTTGTCCTGGACCTCACCAATGCCGATGCCCCTACGGTCACTATCTACGATGACTTTGAACTTTATTCTCTCATCGGCGATTTCAACAGCTGGGGCGGTGATGTCGATATGACTGAAACCGAATCCGGTATCTGGGTGAGCCCTGTTACCAAGCTGAACGGTGGCTTCAAGATCCGCAGCGCCCATGCATGGGATCTCAGCTACGGCGGTACTCTCGCCGAACTTGGCGTAGCCTTTGACGCAATCAGCGCCGACGGCCCCAACATCATTGTTCCCGAAGAGAGGGAGAGTATGTGGTCACCTTCGACAAGAACAATCTCAAGATTACAGTCGAGGCTGCAATCCCGTCCAATCTATGGAGCCTTATCGGTGTCAACGGTGACTGGAATAATGATATCTTCATGTCTGAGATAATGCCCGGTATCTGGGTTAGCCCTGAGGTGGAAATCACCAGTGAAGGCTGGAAGATCCGCTTCAACCATGGCTGGGATGTTAACCGTGGAGGTGCCCTCACACAGGAAGGCGCATTCGCAAAGGCTGTTCCCGGTGGTGACAACATCAACCTTACAGGCAAGTTCAAGGTGGTTTACAATGCAAACAATGAAACAATCGGCACCCTTGTCTGGGGTATCGTCGGAAAGATTGCATCCATCGACGGCTTCAACTGGAACAATGATGTTCCCATGAACCTTGGCTCCGATGGCAAGTGGTACAGCATCCCTGTTGCACTTGCAGCAGATGACGAGATCAAGATCCGCCAGTATGCTGCATGGACAGTAGACCGTGGCGGTGCGTGCACCGAGGCGAATGCTGCCTTTGACGTTACCCAGGGCGGATCCAACATCAAGGCTCCTGCTGCCGGCACTTACATGCTGGTATACGATCCTACCGCAGAAACCATTACCCTGAGCACTGACTTCTGGGGCCTTATCGGCGACTTCAATTCATGGAGCACAGACAAGTTCATGCTCTATGACGGTGCAAAGTGGGTCGCTTATGGCCAGGCCCTTACCGGTGGCTGGAAGATCCGTAATGCTGCAGCATGGGATTTGAGCGTTGGCGGTACCTTCGCAGATGCCGGTGTTCCTTTTGCCGCAGTCAGCGACAATGGCCCCAACATTATTGTTGCCGGACTTGATTCATTCGATATCGAGTACGATACTGCTGCACAGACCATCACTGTGAAGTAATAATCAAAACCGGAGCCCCTGACCGGACTCCGGTTTTCCAGTCAAAAACGAACCGTTGTATGAAAAGGATTCTGTATACACTTGCAGCTCTGGCCATTGCATTTTCCTGCATAAAGATGCCGGAATCAGGGAGCAATCACAATAATTCCGGAAACGGAACAGTTGTCCCCACAGGTGAAAAGCTTGCCAATATTACCTACCAGCTTCTCATCTATTCGTTCTCTGACAGTGACGGAGACGGTGTGGGTGATTTCAAGGGCATCCAGAACAAACTGGACTATCTTGAAAGCCTTGGAGCGACCTCCCTGTGGCTTTCTCCGGCGCATCCCACCAGTTCATACCATGCCTACGATGTGAATGATTACTATTCGCTGAATCCGCAGTATGCAGTGGGCGAGAAGACATCCGCCAAGGCAGAAGCAGACTTCAAGGAACTTCTTGCCGCGGCTCATGAAAAGGGCATTTCCATATATATGGATTACGTCCTCAACCACAGCGGAAAGCTCAACCCGTGGTTCCTGGATGCCGTTTCAAATCCTTCCAGCAAGTACAGGGACTACTATTTCTTCAGTTCCAATCCTTCCTCAGATTATAAGAATTTCCCCATGCTCAAGGGAACTTCTTACACCTCCGGAGAGTGGAAGCAGGTTACCGGAGGCTCTCCCAAGCTAAAGGTTACCAAAACTACTGAAAACGTTACCAATGGAACCGAAACCTGGAACCTCTACATGTGGAACGACAATGGAGACAAGACCGTGAAGTTTGTCCGGAAGAGTGACGGAACATATTACGCCGTGCTTGATATAAGCGGTAAGTGGGGCATCCTTGTTCGCAAGTATGCAAACTGGGACGCCGGCTCCAAATTTGGTGCAAAGAACGGCATTACAACGCTGCAGGAAGGCGTTTCCGTAGACCTTGTCGCCGAAGGCTCCGACATGTTCTTTACCGGCAGCGGACGCTACAAGATTGAACTTGCCGACGTTTCAACCGAAACGCTCTACTACATGGGCTGCTTCAGCGAATGGATGCCGGACCTGAATTACGGTGATGTATCCCAGGCAGAGAACAACCCCTGCTTCCAGGATCTCGCAGCATCGGCCGACAAGTGGATAAACATGGGCGTTGACGGATTCCGCCTGGATGCGGTGAAGCACATCTGCGGCGGCATCAACTCCTACAACAATGCATCCAACCAGACCCTTCTCAAGAAATGGTACGACCACTGCAACGCTGCCTACAAGGCCGCCGGACACAGCGATAACATCTTCATGGTTGCCGAGGCCTGGGACGGCCACAACATTGAAAAGCAGTACTACAACAGCCTCACATCCTGCTTCGAGTTCGACTTTGGCTACAAACTCCGCGACGCCATCAAGGGCGGCAACGCCACCGGCTTTGCAAGCACCGTAGCAGGATATGTGGCAGATCATTCCGCCATCCGTTCAGATGCCACAACTTCCTTCTTCCTGAGCAACCACGACCAGAACCGCTTCTCTACCGAGGTCGGCAAGAGTGTCCTCAAGCAGAAACTGGCTGCGGCAGTGCTTCTCACCATCCCCGGAAAGCCGTTTATCTATCAGGGCGAAGAACTTGGCTACTGGGGTACGAAGGACGGTGGCGACGAGTATGTCCGCACCCCCATCCTTTGGGACAAGGCCGGCACCCAGTGCGCAAAGAACGGCGTTAACGGCAAGGTAGACAACACCATGCTCACTGCCGATATTTCCGTTGAGGCCCAGCAGGCAGACGCCAATTCCGTCCTCGCAGTCTACAAGAAGTTTGCAGCGGCAAGGAATTCATCTGCAGCGCTTGCAAAGGGCACAATCAAGGAAGTGAAATCCAGCGCCACATCCGTTGCTCTCTGGGAGATGAGCAGCGGCTCGGAGAAAGTCCTCGTAGCCCACAACTTTGGCGGTGCCGACGGTGTGAAGGTCACCATTTCCGGATATTCTACAGAAAACGAACTTGTGTCAAACGGCACCATATCGAAGTCTGGCAACAGCCTTACCATGGGCGCCTATTCATCAGTAGTTTATAAACAGTAATCTATGAAATTTTTATCGGCACTTTGCCTCTTGGCGGCAGCATCATGCATCCAGATGCCCAAGGCTTCTGAAAACAAGAATGAGAATAAACAGGAACAGTCAGTGACCGCCCCCACCTTTGCAAAGGGGGCCGATATCAGCTGGGTCACTGAAATGGAGAGCAAGAAGTATTCCTTCTACAGTTCTTCCGGCGTTCCCATGGAATGCACCGCGCTGATGAAGGATCTTGGCTGCAACGCAATCCGCCTCCGCGTGTGGGTGAATCCTGCCGACGGCTGGTGCAACAAGGAAGACGTCCTTGAAAAGGCAAAACGCGCACAGGCCCTTGGCCTTGCCCTCATGATAGATTTCCACTATTCAGACTCCTGGGCCGATCCCTCCAAGCAGAATCCTCCGGCAGCCTGGAAGAACATGAACGTCCAGGAGATGGCAAAGGCACTGGGTTCCCATACAGAGGAAGTGCTTAAGCTTCTCAAGGACAACAAGATTGATGTTGCATGGGTGCAGGTGGGGAATGAGACAAACACTGGCATGTGCCTTCCTAACGGCAGCGTCTCTTCAAGTTCGTCACAGGGCTTCATAACCCTTGCTAATGCAGGTTATCAGGCGGTGAAGAAGATTTATCCTTCGGCACTTGTCATCCTTCATCACTCAAATGCCCAGGACCTCGAGAAGAACAAATGGTTCTACTCGCTGGTTGCAGGTGCAAGCTATGACATGATAGGCCTGTCCCTGTATCCTTCCTATTGGAGTGGCAACGCTTTCCCTGACTGGAAGCCCTATTGCCAGAGCGCACTTGCAAATTTCAACGCACTCCATGAGCAGTACAACAAGCCGGTGATGCTGGTTGAATTCGGCATGCCCGCATCAGAGGTGCAGATGTCAAAGAATGCCCTGAAATACATTCTGGACGGCGTCAAGGGCAAGGACTGGTTCAAGGGAGTCTTCTACTGGGAGCCGGAATCCGAACACGACCGCAACGGCTACGACTACGGCGCCTTCTCCGGCGGCAAGTCAACCGGTGTCATCGATATCTTCAAAGACTATTAGTTCTTTGATACTCTCAAACCACCGTTTTTGTGCACAGGAGGCCGAAAACGGTGGTTTGGCGTTGTCTAAACAGTGCCAAACCAACACTATGCCGCCATTACGGGGGCAGGAGTGGTGGTATGAGTGTATCCGGAGCAAACTCCGGAGTCTCAATTCTCCTCGTTGCCCCATGACGGTGATCACCCCCGAAGACTTCGTCGCCGCCATGACGGAATAATCACGGGCCCGGTATTGTTTCAGTGCCGGAAAAGTTGTATATTCGTAGGTTATTAAAAGCACTGAAATGAGAATAACCAACCTAAGTTTAGCAATAGCCCTTATCACCCTCTTTTCCTGCGCCCCCAGGGCCGATTATTCGGCAGTGAGGGAGGCATCGGCAGAGGAGGTGCAGAGGGTGGAACCCCTGTCCTGGTGGACGGGGATGAAGACGGACCTGCAACTGATGGTGCATGGGCCGGAGATATCGGCCTACGATGTGGCAGTGGAAGGGAAGGGCCTGAAAGTGAAGGCTGTTCATAAGGGGGACAGCCCCAATTACCTGTTCCTGGACATGGAAGTGCGCCGCGCCGGGGAGTACAACCTGGTTTTCACCCGCGGGGAGGAAAGTTTCAAATACCCCTATCTCATCCGTGAACGCGAGGCCGGCAGCCGGGACCGCGAAAGTTTCACCACTGCCGATATGATCTACCTCATCATGCCGGACCGCTTCTCATCGGCATTTGCAGACAATGACTTGGAGTGGCAGGGAGGGGAGTATTTCGACGGCTCTGCACGTCCCTGGAACGTTACCCGCACCACGGACACCGTTGACCGCAATGACCCGGTCGCGCGTCATGGAGGGGACCTTCAGGGCATAATCAACCATCTTGATTATATTGCCGATCTGGGCGCTACCGCCATCTGGCTGACTCCGGTCCTGGAAGACAACCAGCCCCGCGAGTCCTATCACGGCTATGCCTGCACGGACTATTACCATATCGACCCGCGCTTCGGAGACAACGAGCACTACCGCACGCTGGTAAAGGAGGCGCATGCCCGCGGCCTCAAGGTCATCATGGACATCGTCACCAACCACTGCGGCACCGCCCACTGGTGGATGCAGGACGCCCCCTTTGCCGACTGGTACCACGTGAACGAGCCCTACATGCAGATGAACGCCCTGTTCTCAGTGTACATGGATCCCAATGCCGCAAAGACCGACAGGGACCGCCAGGAGAGCGGCTGGTTCGTCCCTTCCATGCCGGACATGAACCTTGACAATCCGTTTGTGCTCAAGTATTTCCAGCAGTGGGCAGTGTGGTGGCTTGAATATGCCGGCATAGATGGCCTTCGCGTTGATACATATCCGTACAACGAGCCGGCTCCCATGTCCAAGTGGTGCAAGGCCGTTACGGACGAGTATCCAAACATGAACATCGTAGGCGAGTGCTGGGACATGAACATCCCGCAGGTTGCATACTGGCAGAAGGACAATCCCAACAAGAACGGCTTCAACTCCAATCTTCCATCCATCATGGACTTCCCCCTGCAGAGGGCAATCATCACTGCCCTATGTGAGGACCAGGTGTGGTGGGACGAAGGCATGACACGTGTGTACAGCGTTCTGGCGCAGGATTTTGCATACCAGGATCTTACCCACATGATGACCTTTTTTGCCAACCATGACCACATGCGCACCGGAGACATCTTCAGGTCCAATCCCTCAAAGATGAAGCTTGCCATCGCAATGCTTGCAACCATCCGCGGCATCCCTCAGCTGTATTACGGCGACGAGATGATGTTCCTTGAAAGGAAGGACTGCATCTCCCACGACGGCGCCAAGCGAATCGACTTCCCGGGCGGCTGGGAAGGGGATTCCACAGACCTCTTCAGTGCCGATGGCCGCCTCTCTGCTCCCGCCATGTATGCTTACGCGGCAGACCTGCACGACTACACGGCCCGCCTTTTCAACTGGAGGAAGACTTCCGATGCCGTAAAGAACGGCCGCACGCTTCATTTCCTCTCCCGCCACAACGAGGGTGCTCGCAACATAACGGACAACACGTATTCCTTCTTCCGCTACACTCCTTCAGACACCGTGTTCGTATATATCAACAACACTGAGGAAATGCGCACGCTTGACTGGGGCCATTACAAGGAGTTTGTCTCCGGCCCTGTCTCCGGCCCTGTCTCCGGTGTGAATGTACTTACCGGAGAGGACGTGACACTGCAGGACGGCTTGCAGATTGAACCCCGCAGCGCATTGATTGTGGATATGCGTTAAACGCAACCACTTTATTTATAACCATTTACATTTCACGTGAGAAAATTATTTACAATACTGTCTGCATTTGTTTCACTTACTGTAGCGGCGCAGCGGACAGAGAAAACTCTGGATTACTGGACTTTCAACGGGGAGCAGCAGGTGCGCATACCTCATGACTGGGCAATCTCCGGCCCGTTTGACCGTGCAAACGACCTCCAGACTGTTGCCGTAGTCCAGAACGGAGAGACAGAGGCTACAGAGAAAACCGGCCGCAGCGGCGGCCTTCCCTGGATGGGCAAGGGCACATACGAGACAGCCGTGGATATCTCCAAGGCTGATAACCGTTCCTACACGCTCCTCTTTGACGGAGCCATGTCAGAGGCAAAAGTCTATGTAAACGGCTCGTTTGCAGGGGAGTGGCCGTACGGCTACAATTCGTTCTCACTGGATGTTACCTCGCTTGTGAAAGACGGCTCCAATGCCGTGAAAGTAGAACTCGAGAACCTTGAGCAGAGTTCACGCTGGTATCCGGGCGCCGGACTCTACCGCAAGGTGCATCTCATTGAGACCTCAAAGGTGCATGTTCCTGTATGGGGTGTGTATGTGACAACTCCAAGGGTAACCAAAGAAGAGGCAACGGTTGCAGTGAAAACTGAAGTCGAAGGCCTTAATGAGGATGAGCATGTAACTCTTGAAACCGTTATTCTGGACGCTTCTGGAAGCGTTGTTGCCCGACGTGTGGATACCAGAAGGGCAGGTGAAACCCTCCAGCACTTCATAATCAAGAATCCTTCCCTTTGGTCTCCTGAAACTCCTGTATTATATACTGCAAGGACTACCGTCATGACCGGTGGCAAGAAGGAAACAGAGTGGAACATTGCCAAGTGGAGAAACCGCTTCTCCATTGTGCATGGTACGGATGTGCAGGATGTGGTGGAGACGCGCTTCGGCATAAGGGGCATAGAGGTGCGCCCGGAGCAGGGCTTCTTCCTTAACGGGGAGAGGACCATGTTCAAGGGCGTCTGCCTTCATCATGACCTTGGCCCTCTCGGGGCTGCGGTGAACAAGGCTGCAATCAGGCGCCAGCTCATAATCCTCAAGGACATGGGCTGCAATGCCATCCGCACTTCCCACAACATGCCGGCTCCGGAGCTGGTGGAACTCTGCGAGGAGATGGGCTTCATGATGATGGTGGAACCGTTTGACGAGTGGAACGTTGCAAAATGCGAGAACGGTTACCATCGGCATTGGAATGAATGGGCAGAGAAGGACATGGTAAACATGCTCAGGCATTACCGTACAAGCCCCGCCGTGGTGATGTGGTCCATCGGCAACGAGGTGCCCGGGCAGTGGGACAAGGACGGCGCCGCCGTGGCGCGCTGGCTTACCGGAATCTGCCATAGGGAAGACCCTACGAGGCCTGTCACCTGTGGTATGGACCAGTTTGACGGCGTCTTCATGAACGGTTTTGCCGCAGCGCTGGACATCCCCGGATTCAACTACAAGGTAGACCGCTACCTTCAGGCGCGCGAGCTTCTGCCACAGGGCGTTATCCTTGGCAGCGAAACCGCTTCCACAGTGTCATCCAGGGGCGTTTATCACTTCCCGGCAAAGAGGGGAATGGACGTAATCACAGAAGACCACCAAAGCTCTTCCTATGACCTTGAATACTGCACTTGGTCCAATATCCCGGACGAGGACTTCGCCGCCGACGAGGACTATTCCTGGATGCTGGGGCAGTTTGTATGGACAGGCTTCGACTATCTTGGCGAGCCTTCTCCCTACGATACCGATGCATGGCCCAACCACTCTTCCGTATTTGGAATAGTAGACCTTGCCGGTCTTCCCAAGGACAGGTACTATCTCTACAGAAGCGTATGGAATACCAAGGAGCCTACTCTGCATGTGCTCCCGCATTGGAACTGGTCGGGAAGGGAAGGGGAGACCACTCCCGTGTTTGTCTATACCTCATATCCTGCTGCAGAACTCTTTGTTAACGGAGTGAGCCAGGGCGTAAGAAGGCACAATCACAACAGTCTCCTTGAGCGCCACCGCCTTATGTGGAATGACGTCAGATACGAACCCGGCGAACTCAAGGTCGTGGCCTTTGACCGCAACGGAACCGTTGCCGAGGTTAAGACCGTAAAGACCGCAGGAAAGCCTTACGCCATCAAGTGCAGTGTGGACAGAAACACTCTCAGTGCTACCGGTGAAGACCTTGCCTTCGTTACCGTGACGGTAGTCGACAAGGCCGGTAATCCGGTTCCTACGGCATCCAATCTCGTAAAGATGAAAGTCAGCGGAGCAGGAGCCTTCGAAGCCGTAGCCAATGGTGATCCCACCTGCCTGGAGAGCTTTGTAAAGCCGCAGATGCACCTTTTCAGCGGCGCGCTCTGCTTCATCGTGAGAGGCTCTGAGACCGCAGGTACAATCAAGTACACCGTAAGCTCCAAAGGACTTAAAACATATAACGGAACAATACAAAACTTATGAAAAAGATTCTCGCAATCGCAGTTGCAGCCATCACGCTCGCGTCCTGCACAAACTCCCCGCATCCCAAGTGGACCTACGACTCCGTAATCTACGAAGTCAACATCCGCCAGTTTACTCCGGAAGGCACTTTCAAGGGCGTTGAGGCCCAGCTTCCCCGCATCAAGGACCTTGGCGCAGATGTCCTCTGGCTCATGCCGATGTATGAAATCGGCACGGAAGGCCGCAAGGGCACCCTTGGCTCCTACTATGCAATTTCCGACTACAAGAAGGTGAATCCCGAGTTCGGCACCATGCAGGACTTCGAGGACCTTCTGAAGGCCGCCCACAAGCTTGGCTTCAAGGTGATCCTGGACTGGGTAGCCAACCAGACCGCCCCCGACAACGTCTGGATGACGGAAAAACCTGCCGATTTCTACGAGCGCGACTCACTTGGCAACGCCATCTACGAGTATGACTGGACCGACACACGCAGCCTCAATTATGAGAACGAGGAAGTCTGGTGGGCCCAGGACGATGCCATGCGCTTCTGGCTGGCAAAGGGCGTCGACGGCTTCCGCTGCGACGCCGCCGGCGAAGTTCCCGCCAAGTTCTGGAAGGGCATCCTCCCCAAGATGAACAAGGATTATCCCAAGATTTACCTCCTTGCAGAGGCCGAACGTGACGAACTCGCAGACCCTTCAGAGACCTTCGACGCCAACTATGCCTGGGAACTCCATCACCTCCTGAACAGCCTTGCCCAGGGCAAAAAGACGGTTGCCGATCTCAAGGACTATGTAGCGCGCGACCTTGCCCGCTTCGGAGAGCAGGCTTTCCGCCTTACCTTCACGTCCAACCATGACGAAAACTCATGGGCCGGCACCGAGTTCGAACGCGAAGGCATCTATGCAAACGCCTGTGCAGTGCTCTGCTTCACCCTTCCGGGAAGCCAGCCACTCATCTACACCGGACAGGAAATCGGCCTTGACCGCCGTCTGGAATTCTTTGAGAAAGACCCCATAACAGACTGGAGCGCCAATGAATATACCACCTTCTGGAAGTCCCTCGTAGACCTGAAGCATGGCAACAAGGCTCTCCGTGCCGGCGAAAAGGGCGGCAAGCTTGACTGGTGGGAAGTTCCTGATGGCATAGTAGCCTTCTCGCGTGAACTCAAGGGTAACAAGGTGATTGTGATTGCAAACTTCGGAAAGGAAGAATACGCTCCCGTATTCAATCTTCCCGGCAAGTTCAAGAACCATTTCACCGGAGAAAAGGTGACGAGCCCTATCCAGCTCTCCCTCGCCCCCGGCGACTACGTGGTATTCACCAAATAGATTTATTGGTAAAGGTGGCGCTTGATGCTGCCTTTGGCAGTGCGTTCAAACGGCACGTCCACAATCTCGACTGAAGCAATCTGGCTGAACTGAGGCAGCGCCTTGTTGGCCAGATTTTTTATTGATTCCGCCATTGCGGTGTGGGCTTCTTCGCTGGTGAGGGTCTCTGCCGATGAGGGCTTGGGATACACCAGGGCCACGATTTTGCCGTTCTTGGAGAGAACCAGGCACTCCTGGACGTGTTCGTTGCGGGAGATCACCTGCTCTACTTCTTCGGGGTAGATGTTCTGGCCGGAGGCGCTCAGGATGAGGGCCTTGATTCGGCCACGGATGAAGACGTTGCCGTCTTCGTCCATGATGCCAAGGTCTCCGGTTCGGAACCAGCCGTCGTAGGTGTGGGAGTCGAGGTCTGCCTGGGGGTTCTTGTAATAGCCGATGAAAAGGTTGGGACCCTTGGTCTGGATTTCTCCAGGAATGCGTTCAGGGTCCGGAGAGGTGATGCGCACCTTGTGGATGGGCTTGCCGCATGAACCGGCTACGTAGCCGTCCGGCCGTTCGAAGCAGATGAGCGGGCAGGCTTCGGTCATGCCGTAGCCAACCACGCAGGGGATTCCCAACTTGTGAAGGTTGCTTTCTACCTGGAAACTTAGGGGTGCTCCGCCAACGATAATCATCTTGAGACGGCCTCCAAGTTCCTGCATGATCTGCTTTCCAAGTGAGTTGTAGAAGGCCAGCCTGAGGCCGGGAACCGATGTGAGAGCCTTTGCAGAACGCGTTTTGAGCTGTGGGGCGATGAAGTTTCCGTACAGTTTCTCTATGATGAGCGGCACCGTGATGAAGAGTGACGGCTTTACCGACTTTATGGCCTCAAGAAGGAGTGACGGGGAAGGAACCCTTCCAAGGAAGTAAATGGTGTAACCCGTGCAGCTGGGATATACGAACTCTATGCCAAGGCCGTACATGTGTGCAAGCGGAAGGTTGGATACTATCCTGTCCGGTTCAGACGAGATGTGGTGCTGGCAGTACTCCACGATGTCAGACATCGCATTGAACGTGAGCATTACACCCTTGGGGTCTCCCGAGGTGCCGGAAGTGTAGTTGATGATGGCAAGGTCCATCGGATTATCCACGTCGTACTCTACGGTCTGAGGGTCAAGGCCTTCGGGGTAGAGTTCGGCAAAGAGTTTCTTCCTGGAATTCCATGCCGATTTCACCTTTTCGGTGCCCCAGAGGAGGGTGTCGGCCTTGGCGCTGATGACGCCATTGATGGCCGGCGTGGCGGCGGGGTCCATCTTTTTCCAGATGTCCGGCTCGGTAATGAGAAGGACGCTGTCTGAATGACAGGTGAGCTGGCTGATGCCTTCCGGGGTGAAGTTTGGAAGTATCGGAACGATGACCGCCCCGAAGGTGTTCACGGCAAAAAAAGCGATTGCCCAGCGGGCGGAACTGCCGGCGCAGAGGGCTATCTTCTGGCCTTTGCGTATTCCCGCCGCGGCGAAGAAGATGTGATACTGTTCAATCGCAACTGCGACATCGGCAAAAGTGTACGATGCCCCGCCATAATCGCAGAAAGCGGGGACGTCCGGCCTGGTATGAATCTGCTCTTCGAGTTTCTTGAGGTACTGTTTCACTTCCTATATATTTTCTGCAAAGTTAGTAAAAAAACGTTATATTTGTAAGGATGTCCCTTTTGGCTGTAATACTGGTTACCCTTCATTTTTCGCTGGGTGTTGCCGCTATCGTCTGGATACTCCTTGGAGACTGCGACAGTGGCTGGAAGGTGGCATGGACGGCGTTGTTCATTCTCATTCCGGAGATTACCATCATCATATATGCCATACTTGGCCTTCGCTACAGGAAAGGCCGGATGTTCCGGCGCCTTCACGCTCCCGTGGAAGAGAGGTTCAAGCAGGAACTGCCTCTGGATTCCTCCGTACTGGAACCGGATTATTCCACCGTCGCCGACGAATACAAGCCCTTGGCAAAACTCTTATGCGCCTGCATTAATTCAAATATAGTCACTTCAGGAAACAATCTGGAAATCATCACCTCAGGTGAGAGGAAACGGGAACTTCTACTGGAAGACCTCCGTAATGCAAAGAAATACATCCATATGGAGTATTTCCGTTTCGGGGCCGACAAGACCGGCCATGAGGTGCGCGAAATCCTTGAACAGAAGGTGGCTCAAGGCGTTGAGGTGCGTGTCCTCTTCCCCAACATCTCCAACCGCTGGCAGAAGTGGTCTTTCTTCCAGCATATGATTGACAGGGGAGTGGAGGTGAACAAGTTCACCAATTTCAAGCTGAACTGGCGTGTCTTCCTCATGCGCATAAACTGCCAGGACCACCGCAAGATAGTGGTTGTAGACGGCAAAGTGGCATATACAGGAGGCATGAACCTCAATGACAACTACATCTACCGCTGGAGAGACACCCATCTTCGCATAGAGGGCCCATCCGTGAACATCCTGGAAGCCGCATTCATAGACAATCTCCTTACCAGCCGGGGAACTCTCACCCACAAGCTGCCATACTATTTCACCGGCAACTTCGAGCCTTCACCGGCTCCATTTGAAGGGAAGAGCCTTCAGGTGGTGACCGATGCCGCAGAGTATCCCTTTACATCGGCCCAGCTGGGCTATGAATGGGTGCTCTCCAATGCAAAGCACTACGTCTATCTGCAAACGCCATATTTCCTGCCCCCTGAACCCATCCTTGACGCCCTCAAGAATGCGGCCCTGAGGGGCGTAGACGTCCGAATCATGCTCCCGGAAAAGGTTGACACCCCTCTCATGGGCCTTGGCAACCAGTCCTATTATGAGGAGTGCGTCGCCGCCGGCATCAAAATCTACGTACGCGGTGGAAACTTCATCCACTCCAAGACCATGGTTGCCGATGATTATGTCAGCGTCGTAGGCGCATCCAACCTTGACACCCGCAGTTTCCAGCTTAATTCCGAAGTGAACACCTTCATCTACGACAGGGAAGCCGCCGTCTTCAACAGGGAGCTTTTCCTGAAGGACAGCAATTCAACACTCCTGGATTTAGAGAAGTGGAAGGCTTCCAGAAGTGTCTGGAACCGTCTTGGAGCAGCATTCATGCGGGTTCTCAGCTTCAATCTCTGATTATTTCTGCGCATATTCGCTCGTCCCCTTGAGACCCGTCGTGCCGTAGTATTTGTCCACGACATTGCCTTTGAGGTACACCCTTGTGCCGATGAGGTCGGGATGGTCGACAAGGTTCAGGGCGTCCCTCACTTTCCCGGAAGGCAGCTCCACTGCAACGCAGGAGGCTTTGTCCGTGACCGATGAGCGTGCGGCCAGCGCGAGATGCGTCTTCGAAGTGACGCCGGATGTCTTCACCGTCTTCCCTGCGGTGGTGAGGTCTCCGCCCACGATGTATCCGTAAATCCAGACTCCTTCTTCCCCTGCGTGAAGGGCTGCATCCGGCACATTTATGGCGCCGGTGTCTCCGGAATCGCCTCCTATGGTGTAATCCTCAGAGCGCCAGTTCTTTGTAGTGTCAACAGCAACGCTCACAGACGAGGTTACGCTTGCAGATGCCGACACCTTGATGGACAGCATGTCCCTTGCCTCCAGTCTCCTTGTAAGAAGTGTTTCCTCCTTTCCGCCGCGATAGAGGCTCACGGCAACTTCTCCCGGAAAGAAATAGGCCGCCCTCTTTTCTGAATAAGAGTACATGAGGCGTGTCGATGCCTGTTTTACATAGAGTACGCCGTCGGGAAATGCCGTTATGAAATCCGGCGATATCCTGAGTATCAGTCCGGCATTCATCAGAGTGCACTCCAGCTTTACGGCTACGCTCTTCCCGCCTTCCACAACCACTACCTGTTCGTCCCCGTACTGCGGTCTTCCGAACGCCGGGGCCGTGAATTCCAGGGATACGGCCCTCACCGTATAGCTTCCGGGCTTTACCTCTATAGATGAAGGGGAATCCCCGTACGTGCCCTCGTAGACCACTTTTCCGGCCGGGTCCTTTACAGTAAGGATAAAGTCGTTGGTGTCCGGCAGTTCTGCCGATGCCTTGGTGAGAGTTCCTTCTTCCCAGTACCAGGAGAGCGTCCCGTTCATGCCGCGGTCCTGCTCCCATGAGAAATCATCGCACGCGGCCAGTCCCACTGCCAGCGGGAGCATGGCCATAATCATTTTCGCTTTCATAGAACAATGTGTTTGTGCAAAGCTATGGAGCTTTTTCGTGACAGACATTCGGAAACGTATAAATCTTGGCTTCTGTTTCTGAATATCATTCTGAAACAACAAGGGCAAGCGAAAAAAAATCCGTATATTTGCCCTCTCTAAAGAAAAGAAGGTATATGTTCGAGAATTTGTCGGAGAGACTGCAAAGGTCTTTCAAGATACTGAAAGGTGAAGGAAAAATCACCGAGATCAACGTCGCGGAAACCATGAAGGACATCCGCAAGGCCCTCCTTGACGCCGATGTGAGCTACAAGGTCGCAAAGGACTTCTGCAACGATGTCAAGGACAAGGCCATCGGCGCCAACGTCCTCACTGCCGTGAACCCCCGCCAGATGATGATCAAGATCATGCACGACTCCCTTGCCGAATTCATGGGAGGCGGTGCAACCGACGTCAACGTAAAGGGTAACCCCGGCATCGTCCTTGTTGCCGGTCTCAACGGTTCCGGTAAGACCACTTTCTCCGGCAAGCTTGCCCTTCACCTCAAGTCCAAGAGGGGAATGAAGGTCCTTCTTGCCGCCTGCGACACCTTCCGTCCTGCCGCAATCCAGCAGCTCCAGCTCCTCGGAGAGGGTATTCAAGTCCCTGTATATACTGAAGAAGGTGAAAAAGATCCCATCAAGATTGCTACCGCAGCAGTTAAGAAGGCCAAGGCAGAAGGCTACTCGGCAGTCATCGTCGATACCGCCGGCCGCCTTGCCGTAGACAAGGAACTGATGGACGAGATAAGCGCCCTCCACAAGGCTCTGAATCCCACCGAGACCCTCTTCGTGGTGGATGCCATGACCGGTCAGGATGCCGTAGAGACCGCCAAGGCCTTCAACGATGCCATCGACTTTGACGGTGTTGTCCTGACCAAGATGGACGGCGACACAAGAGGCGGTGCAGCCCTTTCCGTAAAGGCTGTGGTTGGAAAGCCAATCAAGTTCGTCTCCACAGGCGAAAAGATGGAAGCACTGGACGTATTCCACCCCGAAAGGATTGCAGACCGTATCCTTGGCATGGGAGACGTGGTCTCCCTCGTGGAAAAGGCCCAGGAGCAGTTTGACGAAAAGCAGGCACGCGAACTCCGCAAGAAACTCTCCCACGACAAATTCACCCTCCAGGACTTCTACGACCAGATCCAGCAGGTGAAGAAGATGGGCAACATCAAGGACCTTGCAGGCATGATTCCCGGCATGGGCGCCGCCCTCAAGGACGTTGACATCGACAATGACACCGCCTTCAAGGCTACCGAGGCCATCATCCTTTCCATGACCCCTTACGAGCGCGAAAACCCCGACGTCATCAACGGCTCCCGCCGCAAGAGAATTGCCGATGGCTCCGGTACATCCCTCCAGGAAGTGAACCGTCTCCTGAAGCAGTTCGAGGGCACCCGCAAGGCCATGAAGGGAGTCATGACCGGCAATATCATGCAGAGGATGAAGGGCTTCCGCAGATAATTCACCAAATATTCCCGCATCCTGTTTCCCATTTGAAATTTATTTGCTAAATTTGCAGATAATGGCAAACCGGCTATGCTGGAAGATATTCGAAAGCATATTGAAAGGCTGATCGCCCTGTATGAGGCTGAGAAGGCGGAGAACACAAGGCTTCGCCAAGAGTTACATGCGAGCGAGGAAACCGGTGCCGCCCTAAGGAATTATGTTAAAGAACTGGAGTCCGGGATCAAGGCCCGGTCCCTTTCAGATGCTTTCACAGGCGCCCGGGACAAGGAAGCCGCCCGTGAACGTATGGACAAACTTATAAAGGAGATAAATAAATGCATCTCCTACCTGGAGGAATCGTAGTATGGCCCAGAAAATCAGCATAAAGATAGCAGGCCGCACGTTCAACCTCACAGCAGCCACTCCTGAACAGGAGGAAGTGTTCCGCCTCGCTGCGGACGCCATCAACAAGCGTTTTGTCGTCTACACCCAGAGCTATCCGGGAAAAACGGCGGCAGACATGCTCTCGATGGTGGCCCTCAGCGAAACGGCCCTCCGCATAGAAATTCAGAAGGAGATGGAAAAGCTTCGTCAGAGCGAAAGCAATCTGGAGAAAGACCTGGAGCAGTATCTTAAGGACATAGAACAATAAGCCGTCAACCATCGAACGCTGAAATCAACATTTTCAACATGCCGGGTTGACTCAGGCTGCGGAAGGCGGGCCCGCCTCGTTTAGCGGGATACCCGAAACAGCCGGAACCCAAATCTTATCCCGTATAAGATTTCTGACAGGATGCTGACGGCTTTTTTCTTATTCAGGCAGTTTTTCCTTAGGGAAAGGCTGCCTTGTTTTATTGTACTAAACCTAACATATATATTCGTAATAACATGATTTTGCTTTATTTACTTATCGGATTGGTGGTCGGCGCCAGCCTCGGCATCGGCCTTTATATACTCATCCGCCGTTCCATCCTCAAGGGAAAGCGCGATGAGATTCTGGAAAAAGCAGAGATTGAAGGGGAGAAAATAAAGAACGAGCGCATCCTCCAGGCCAAGGAAAAATACTTGAACCTCAAGAGCGAACATGAGAAGGCGGTGAACGAAAGCAATGCCCGCATCCGCGACGCTGAAAACCGCATCAAGCAGAAGGAGGGTTCCCTGAACCAGAAACTTTCCGAGGCAGACCGCCGCATGAAAGACCTCGATGTCCAGAAAGCAGCTCTCGCAAACAAGGAGGAGATGCTTAAGGGCAAGGAGGCAGAATATGAGGAACTCCGCCAGAAGGCCATCCGCCAGATAGAGTCCATCGCCGGTCTCAGCGCCCAGGAGGCCAAGTCCCAGCTCATGGAATCCATGAAAGCCGAGGCCCGCTCAGACGCCCAGGCATACATCAACGACTGCATTGACGAAGCCCGTCTGAGTGCGGCCAAGGAAGCGAAGCGCATCGTTATAAACACCATCCAGCGCACCGCGACGGAAACCGCAATCGAGAATGCCGTCACCACTTTCCATATCGAAAGTGACGAAATCAAGGGACGCGTCATCGGCCGTGAGGGGCGTAATATCCGTGCCCTGGAGGCGGCAACGGGCGTTGAAATCGTGGTTGACGATACTCCTGATGCAATTCTTCTGTCGGCTTTCGACCCCGTGAGAAGGGAAGTGGCCCGCCTTGCGCTACACCAGCTGGTAGTGGACGGCCGCATCCATCCCGCCCGTATCGAAGAGGTTGTAGCCAAAGTTCAGAAACAGCTTGACGAGGAAATCCTCGAAACCGGCAAGCGCACCTGCATAGACCTTGGCATCCACGGACTTTCAATGGAGCTTGTGCGCATGATCGGCCGCATGAAATACCGTTCCTCCTATGGCCAGAACCTGTTGCAGCACTCCCGTGAAGTTGCAAATATCAGTGCAATACTCGCTTCCGAGCTTGGCCTGAATCCGAAGATTGCAAAGAGGGCGGGTCTCCTTCACGATATCGGCAAGGTCTCTGAAGACGATCCTGAGCTTCCTCACGCCATCCTTGGCATGAAGCTCGCAGAGCAGTACAAGGAAAAGCCCGAGATCTGCAACGCCATCGGCGCACACCATGAAGAGATTGAAATGACCTCGCTCTATGCACCGCTGGTGCTTGTGGGCGATGCCATCTCCGGTGCACGTCCAGGCGCCCGCAGGGAGGTTATCGAAAGCTACATCAAGCGTCTTCGCGGAATGGAGAACCTTGCAGCCTCATATCCCGGCGTCAGTAAGGCCTACGCCATCCAGGCAGGCCGAGAGCTTCGTGTCATCGTGGGCGCAGAACAGGTTTCCGACCACGATGCAGAAGTGCTTTCCGAAGACATTGCCCGCAAGATTCAGGATGAGATGACCTATCCCGGACAGGTGAAGATTACCGTCATCCGCGAAACCCGTTCCGTAGCTTACGCCAAATAATGGGAGAACTTGCACCCCTGATTGCAGACCTTGCTCTGATACTTATATGCGCCGGCGTCATGACCCTCATCTTCAAGAAACTGGGTCAGCCGCTGGTGCTTGGCTATATACTGGCCGGTTTCATAGCAAGTCCGCATTTTTCGCTAACGCCGTCTGTAATCGATGCGGCCAGCATCCATGTGTGGTCGGACATCGGCGTAATCTTCCTCCTGTTTGCCCTGGGACTTGAATTCAGCTTCAAGAAGATAGTGAAGGTGGGCGGTGCCGCCATCATAGCGGCCCTCACCATCATCTTCGGGATGATTTTCCTGGGGTTCACGGCAGGATCGGCCCTGGGGTGGAGCAAGATGGACGCCCTTTTCCTTGGCGGAATGATTTCAATGTCTTCCACCACAATTATTTACAAGGCGTTCGAAGACCTTGGACTTGCCAAGAAGAAGTTCGCCGGCCTTGTCATGTCTATCCTCATCCTTGAGGACATACTGGCCGTGGTTCTCATGGTAGTGCTTTCCACAATCTCCGTTTCCTCCTCCTTCGAGGGCGGTGCACTGGTCGGAAGCATCCTCAAGCTGGTCTTCTACCTTGTCCTGTGGCTTGTGATGGGTATATATCTCATACCTCTCATCCTCAGGAAGACAAGGAAGCTCCTCAGCGACGAAACCCTTCTGGTGGTGTCGCTGGGCCTCTGTTTCCTCATGGTGGTAATTGCCGACAAAACCGGCTTCTCTGCCGCATTCGGTGCCTTCATCATGGGCTCCATACTTGCAGAAACGCTTGAGGCAGAGCATATAGAACACTTGGTAAAACCGGTCAAGGACCTCTTCGGAGCCATATTCTTCGTCTCCGTGGGCATGATGGTAGACCCCGCCATGATTGCGCAGTATTGGCTGCCCATCCTCATCATCACCATTACCGTGATAGCAGGGCAGGCAACCTTCGCAACCCTCGGCACCCTGCTTTCCGGCCAGCCGCTGAGGACTGCCATCCAGTGCGGCTTCTCTCTGACGCAGATAGGTGAGTTCGCCTTCATCATCGCCTCCCTTGGCGTCGCCCTCGGGGTTACGTCGGATTTCCTCTATCCCATCGTGGTGGCGGTTTCAGTGATTACCATCTTCCTTACGCCTTACATGATAAGGCTGGCGGAACCCGCATACGGAAAGATTTACAATATAATGCCCCAGAAGGTCAAGGACTTCCTTGACGGCTATGCCGAAAGTGCAGAACCCGCAACCCAGAAGGACAGCCCCTGGAAGGTTTATCTTGGCAGCATCTCAGGTACCCTTGTAATCAACGCCATCCTATCGATAGCGATCTGTACCATCGGCTTCGGCATCCTCCTTCCACTTGCAAGGGAATGGATTTCAGGAATCTGGGCCGATATCGCCACGGCCGCCATCATCCTTGCAGTCCTTTCGCCCTTCCTCAGGACTATCCTCGTGAAGGGCAACAAGTCCAAGGAATTCAGCCAGTTGTGGAATGAAAGCCGGGCCAACAGGGCACCTCTTGTCGCAAGCATCGTGGTCCGATATGCAATAGTGCTGGGCTTCATCCTCTATGTCCTTGCACGTCTTTTCCACATATCGGTAATCATTATCATCCTGCTTGCCCTTGCCATACTTGGCGTGATAGTGTTCAACCGCTGGACAAGGCGCTCCTCCCATGCCATCACTGAAACCTTCGAGACCAACCTCCGCTCCCGCGAAATGAGGGCGGAATACCTTGGTGAAAAGGCCCCCGAATATGCCGAAGACCTTATCGACAAGGACCTTCACCTTGCCGATTATGTAATCCCTGCAGAGGTCGAATGGGCCGGTAAGGAACTGCGTGAACTGGACTTCGGCAGGAAGTACGGCATCCACGTGGTGTCCATACTTCGCGGCAGCAAGCGCATCAACATTCCCAACGCCCATGACCGTATCTTCCCTCTGGACAAGATTCAGGTGATCGGCACGGACACGGGTCTCGAGGCCTTCGGAAAGGCCCTCCAGGCAACTGATGCCGATATTCCCGACAACCTCTCCGAACAGGAGATGATCATGAGAAGGCTTCTCATCGGCCCCGATTCGCCTTTTGTCGGGAAGACCATCCATGAGGCCGGAATCCGCAGCGTATGGCACTGCGTAGTTGCCGGTATCGAAATGAATGACGGCACCCTCCATGTCCCCAGCGCCTCCACGGCTCTCCAGAAAGGAGACACCGTCTGGTTGGTAGGGGAGCACAAAGACATAGAAAAACTGATGACAGCATAATATGAAAAGACTTTTTATCCTTATTGCCGCCTTTGGAGCGCTCCTTTCATGTTCCCGTACACTCAAAGACGGAGATTACACACTTACGGTGCTCTCCACCAATGACGTCCACGGTACATGGTTCGACTCTACCTATGTGGGCGGCCGTGTTAAGAAGTCCATATTTGCAATCAATCACTACGTAGACAGCGTCCGCAAGGCAGACGGGCCGGATAATGTCCTTCTCATCGACGCCGGCGACTGCCTCCAGGGAGATAATGCAACTTACTACTACAACTACGTGGACACCACCTCCAGGCATCTTTTCTCCCGCATCATGGAGTACATGAAGTACGACGCCGTCGCAATGGGTAATCACGACGTTGAAGCAGGCCATCCTGTATATGACCGCGTGCAGAAGGAGCTCGTGAAATGCGGCTCTGAATTCCTTGCCGGAAATGCTGTAAAGAACGACGGCTCAGGTACTTATTTCCCTCTATACAAAGTGGTGAAAAAGGCCGGCCTGAAGATTGCCATCCTTGGCTACACCAACGCCAACATCAAGTCCTGGCTCTCCGAGGAACTCTGGAGCGGAATGCACTTCGTTTCCATTGCAGAGATTATCCAGCGTGATGTAGACTACGTACGTGAAAAGGAAAAACCGGATGTCCTTGTTGCCTCAATGCACTCTGCCTGCGGAAAAGGAGACGGTACCATCCTGGAGGCCGAAGCCCTTGACGCTTTCAACAGTGTACAGGGCGTAGACTGGCTCATCTGCGGTCACGACCATATCCCATATGTTGAAACCCGCGAGAATTCCGCGCTCCTCAATTCCGGCAGCCACAGCCGCTATCTTGCACACGGCAAGATGCATCTCAAGGTAGAGGGCGGCAAGATTGTCTCCAAGAGCTTCGAGACAGACCTTATCCCCGTGGATGCAAGGAAGGCAGACCCCGTGATGAAGGAAACCTTCCGTCCGGAATTCGAAGCCGTGAGAGCATTTACGGTTCAGAAGGTGGGAACCCTTGTGACAGACCTCAGGACCCGCGACTCCTATGCAGGCCAGAGTAACTACATGAACGTTATCCACTTCATTACCATAAACCGCCCGGATGTTGAGATATCCTTTGCCGCACCGCTTACGTTCAACGGTACCATAAAGAAGGGAGACCTCCTGTACGATGACCTCTTTACTTTTTATCCCTTTGAGAATCAGTTGTATGTATTGAAGATGACAGGTGAGGAAATTGTGCGTTATCTGGAAGCCTCCTATGACAGATGGATAGTCACTCCAGGCCAGCATGTGCTCAAGCTTCGCGACGGAGACAACCACCGCACCGGAGAGCGCAGGTACTCCTTCGAGAACGCTTTCTTCAACTTCGACTCTGCCGGCGGCATCAATTACACCGTAGATGTTACAAAACCCCGCGGCAGCAGGGTGAGCGTGAAGTCAATGGCTGGCGGAGAACCCTTTGACCTGCAGCGCACATATAACGTAGGCATGACCTCTTACCGCGCCAGCGGCGGGGGAGACCTCCTCAAGGAAATCGGCATAGATACAGACAAGATTGACGAGCGCATCGTAAACCGCTATCCCGAAATCCGCTCGCTCCTATACGACTGCATCATCGAGCACAAGGTCATGGACCCCCAGTCCTGCATCGGCACCATCGGCACCTGGGAATTCGTCCCCGCTAGCGCCCGCAAAAAAATAGCAGCCGACATGCAGCTGCTATTCCCTGAAAAGAAGTAGATACTTTAGAGCTTTTCGATAATCCGCTTGAACAGGAGGGACATGCGGTCGGCGGCGGCGTCGGCGGCTTTGACGATGGCTTCGCCGTCGGTGACGTAGTCTTCATCGTCAGTGGCGTGTGCTACGTCCGTAATGACTGACATGCCGAAAACCGGGATGGAGGAGTGGCGTGCGACGATTACCTCCGAGGTGGTGCTCATGCCCACGGCATCTGCGCCGATGGAACGGAAGTAGCGGTATTCTGCGGGGGTTTCGTAGCAGGGACCGGTGCAGGCTACGTACACGCCCTTCTGTAGATGGATGCCTTCTTCGGCGGCAATACCTTCTGCCAGACGGATGAGGGCGGGGTCATAGGGCCTTGTCATGTCCGGGAAGCGGGGACCGAAGTCGTCCAGGTTGGGGCCGATGAGCGGATTGGGCAGGAGGTTGATATGGTCCTTGATAATCATCAGGTCTCCCACGTGATAGCTCAGGTTCGTACCGCCCGCTGCATTTGAAACGAAGAGATACTCTATGCCGATGAGTTTCATGACCCTTATCGGCAGGGTTACCTGCTCCATGGGGTAGCCTTCGTAAAAGTGTATTCGCCCCTGCATGGCGATGACCGTCTTGCCTGCCAGCGTGCCCACGATGAAATTACCCTTATGGCCGATAGCCGTGGACACCGGGAAGCCCGGAATGTCACGGTAGGGGATTGCGAGCGGGTTTTCTATCTGGTCTGCAAGTTTTCCCAGGCCACTGCCCAGGACGATGCCCACCTTGGGCTGCAGTGCGCCCAGGCGGCTGCGGACAAACGCTGCCGCAGCGTTTATGGTTTCAGCGTAATTCATAGTTTCTCAATCATTTTCACTACCAGCCCTGTCATCTTCACGGCTGCTGCCGAGGCTGCCTTCACCACGTCTTCCCCGTCGTTTTCGAAATCATCGGCAAAGTCCTCGTGGGCTTCGTTGGTGATGACTGAAATGCCGAAGACGGGAATTCCCGCGTGGCGGGCAACGATAACCTCAGGGATGGTGCTCATGCCCACTGCATCTCCGCCGATTGAACGGTAGTATTTATACTCTGCCGGCGTTTCGTATGAAGGGCCGGTGTCCCCCACATAGACGCCCTTCTGCAGTTTGAAGCCTTCCTCTTCGGCAATGCTTTCTGCCATGCGGATGAGCGCAGGCTCATAAGGCCTTGTCATGTCCGGGAAGCGGGGTCCAAGGTCGTCGAAATTGGGGCCTATGAGGGGATTGGGCAGAAGGTTGATATGGTCTTTGATTATCATGAGGTCTCCGACGTGGTAGCCAAGGTTGATTCCGCCGGCGGCGTTGGAGACGAAAAGGTACTTGATGCCAAGGCTGAGTATCACCCTTATGGGCAGGACAACCTTCTGCATCCCGTAGCCTTCATAGAAGTGGATGCGTCCCTGCATTGCGATGACGGTCTTTCCCGCCAGGGTGCCCACTATGAAATTACCCTTGTGCCCGGTGGCTGTCGACACGGGGAAACCGGGAATTGTGCTGTAGGGTATGACAATCTGATTCTCAATGGAATCTGCGAGCTGGCCAAGGCCGCTGCCCAGGACTATGCCCAGTTCCGGCTTAAGGCCGCCGATACGTTCAAGGACATGGCTTCCCGCATCCTTGATTTCAGTTCTGGGATCCATGCTCGTCAGAATTCTTCCCGTGATTCTTCTTCCTTGGGGATATACTGACGGATAGGAGCGTCGTGAAGGAGGTCATGGCAGATGTACTTCACGGCTTCCTGCAGTCCTTCGGAGAACTTCTCAAAGTCTTCCTTGTAGAGGAAAATCTTGTGCTTGTCGTAGGTGTAGCTGCCGTCGCGTTCTGTGCGGCGCTTGCTTTCGGTAATGGTCAGGTAGTAGTCATTGTTGCCCTTCGTTGCTTTCACATCGAAGAAATACGTACGTTTGCCGGCACGGACCGGTTTTGAATAAACGTCTTCCGAGCTCCGCTCCTGGGCGCGCCCCCGCTCAAAATCTTCATTATACATGACGTGTTTCTGTTAGTATTAGTGTTACAAATGTAGGTAATTTATTTAAAAAACACTAACTTTGTACTGTAAAATTGTGCTGTATGTTAAATCGAAGAATCCTCCGCGTCAAAACTTACAAAGTTCTTTACTCATGTGCTGAGAATCAATCCCTTTCGCTGAAAGATGCTTTGGGAGAACTCACAAGCAGCCTTGAAGCCGCGCGGGACTTGTATATCTATCTCCTCGGCGTTATTCCCGCCCTCACCGCAGAGGCATCCAGAAGGATAGAGGCCGCAAAGGAAAAGTTCAACCCAACGGAGGAGGAACTCAACCCCTCGATGAAGTTCGTGAACAACGACTTCGCCCGTATCCTCAATGAAGATCCGGACTATCAGCGCATCATCGGGAAGAAACACTACTCCTGGGACCAGAACGACTCCCTCGTCCACAGCCTTTGGGAAACCGTCCGCACAAGGCAGTACTACAAGGACTTCATGTCGTCGGCCGATGCATCCATAAAGGCCGTCGCAACCCTTTGGAAGGCCGTTTTCTCCGAAGAACTGGAAGACAACGAAGCCCTTCTCGCCACCCTGGAAGACAATTCCCTATACTGGACCGCCGACGACCTCGGCTACGTCCTTGGCTTCTCACTCAAGGCCTTTGACCGCATGGCAAAGACCGGCAGCTGGAACCTCCCGCCGCTCTACCAGAGCGACATCCTGTCGGCAGAGGGAAAGAAGGTGGACAGCGACAGCGACTTTGTCCGCACCCTCCTTACAGTTGCCTATGGCCGCCGGGAAGAGTATGCGAAACTCATCTCCGGCAGCGTCTCCAAGTGGGACCTTGACCGTCTCTGCACATCGGACATCGTCCTTGTCTCCCTGGGCCTTGCAGAGGCCTCTGCATTCCCGGAAATTCCTCTCAAGGTTTCCATCAACGAATACGTAGAAATTGCAAAATACTATTCCACGCCCCGCTCCAGCGGCTTTGTGAACGGTCTTCTGGACCGTCTTGCCCGCGAGATGCAGCAGCGCGGAGAAATCGTAAAAAACAGTTTATAAACCATGAATACCCTTACTATTTACGCACTTCAGGCCGCCGCTCCCGCAGCAGGACAGCAGAGCGCCCTCCCTACTATCATCATGTTTGCCGCCATCATCCTTGTGATGTGGCTTTTCATGATCCGTCCCCAGCGCAAGCAGCAGAAGGAACTCCAGAACTTCCGCAATTCCCTCAAGAAGGGTGACAAGGTAGTCACCGTTGGAGGTATCTACGGAGAAATCCTCGAGGTAAACGACAAGACCGCCCTTATCCGCGTAGACGGCGACGTAAAGCTCCGCGTAGACAAGCAGGGCCTCGTGAAGGATTATTCAGAGACTGCCCAGTCCTAAGACGTGTCCCTGAAAGACCGTATAAAACTCCGGCTCGGAGGAAGGGAAAGAGAACTTGCGTTCCTCATATTTTCCCTTCTTCTGGCTTTTGGTATATGGTTGTTTACCAATCTTTCCAAGACTTACTCCGGCACGATCAGCGTTCCTGTCATCGCTGAATGCAACATTGACGGGCACTCAAACCAGTCTTCCAATACAGCTATAGTCAGCGCCCGCTGCCGTGTGGACGGATTCCGTCTGGTAAGGGAGCAAAGCCGCTCGGACAAGAAGCCCGTCACGGTCAAGTTCAACAGGGCCGACCTTCGCCGCACGGGGGAGGACAGCTGGGCCATTTTCGGAAGCGCCAAGAACTCCTACATCAACGCCTTTTTCGGTGACGGCGCCTCGCTGGAGGCCTTCATTACGGATACGCTGAGTTTCGTCTTCGCGCGTGAGAATCACAAGAAAGTGCCCGTGGAGGTGCCTCTGACCGTGACTTGCAGGAGTCAGTTTATGCAAAGCGGCCAGTTCAAGGTCTATCCTGATTCCGTAACCCTTTACGGTGAGGACAACCGCCTTGACGCCATCGACAAAGTGACTACGAACCGCCTCACCTTCAACGACGCCGACGAAACCCGTCACGGCGTAGTGCGCCTCAACCGCCCCAAGGGCGTCAGGATTTCTGCCGATGAGGTCACCTACGAACTGCCCATCTCCCGCTATGTCGAACTCCAGAGAAACTACCAGGTAGAGGTCTACAACGCGCCCGCAGGCACAGACCTCCAGGTCTATCCATCCGTTGCCAGCGTTACGCTCAGGTGCGCCTTCCCGCTGGTCAAGGACCCGCTCCCGAATCTTCGCGTGTACATAGACTATCACGATTTCTCAGAGTCCAAGTCGGGCACTTGCGTCCCAAGGATACAGCGCATGCCGCAGGGCGTTCTGAGCTATCACGTGGAACCGGAAGTTTTCGACTGCATAGAAATCCGATGAAAACGCTCCTTCTCACCGGCGGAATCGGCAGCGGCAAGTCTGCCGTGGCATCCATCCTGCGGGAAAGGGGCATCCCGGTGTATGATTCAGATGCCGAAACGAAGGCCCTGTATACTGCCTGGCGCATCAGAAGGACAGAGCAGATTCTTGGTGTAAAGGTTCACGGTAAGGGCGGCTCCCTGGACAGGAAGGCCCTTGCCTCCGTGGTTTTCAATGATCCTTCGGCCCTTGAGAAACTTGAGAATTACATCTATCCTGCCCTCTTGCGCGAATTCCGGCAGTGGAGAAAGGTCCAAGATGCTCCTTTTGTGGTCTTCGAAAGTGCAGTCGCCCTTTCGAAACCCATCTTTGACGGGCTCTGGGACGGGGTAATCCTTGTCACCGCACCGGAGAGTCTCCGCATTTCACGTGCTGCTTCAAGGGACAATGTCACCGAAGAATACGTCCGCCGGAGAGCCTCTGTCCAGGAGATTCCCCTGAAGGCAGACTTCGTCATCGTGAACGACTGTACGCTCCAGGAACTTGAATCGCGTGTGGAGAGTGATTTATTGAATAAAATTGACTATATTTGTTAGATTAAACATTTTGATATCATGAAGACCGATTTAGCAAGAACCCTGTCAGTCCGCGGACATCACGGCCTGTTCAATTATATTGCCCAGTCCCGCACAGGCGCCATCTGCGAAGCCTTCGAGGACAAAAAGCGTACGAACTTTGCCGCAAACGCCGGCATCACCACCCTTGAGGACATCTCCATCTACACCTCAGAGGGCGAAATGAAGCTCAAGGATGTTTTCGATGCCATGCACAAGGTTCTCGGAGAAGAACTCGCCCCCAGCCCCAAGGCCGCTCCCGAAGAGCTAAAGGCCCTTTTCGCCAAGGCCGTTCCCAACTACGACGCAGACCGCTTCTACGTTTCCCACATGAAGAAGGTCGTAGAGTGGTACAACGCCCTCAAGCAGTATGCTTCACTGGATTTCATGACAGACGAAGACCGCGAAGCTGAAGCTAAGAAGGAGGAGGCATAATGCCCACCCTGAAGGTCATTACCCTGGGATGTTCCAAGAACACCGTAGATACGGAACACCTTCTCTCTCAGGTACGCTCCAAGTATGAGATTGTGCCTGAAGGTGAAGACCGGGCAGTGGATGTCCTTCTCATTAATACATGCGGCTTCATAGGAGACGCCAAAGAGCAGTCTATCAATACCATACTTGAAGCTGCCAATCTCAGGAAGGAGGGCCTTGCCGGCCGCCTTCTTGTTTTTGGATGCCTGTCCCAGAGATATCCCGACCAGCTCCCTGACCTCATTCCCGAGGTTGACGGATGGTTCGGCGCACGCAGTCTTGACCCGCTCATCAAGGCGCTTGGCTGCACTCCTGACCACAAGGCGGCATTCCGCCGCGTCCGCACCGACGGCCACCCTTACGCATATCTCAAGATATCCGAAGGCTGCGACCGCCGCTGCTCCTACTGTGCCATACCCTACATCCGCGGCCCTCACCGTTCCGTTCCGGTCGCTACGCTTGTGGCTGAGGCTGAATCCCTTGCATCAGAAGGCGTAAGGGAACTTGTCATCATCGCCCAGGATACAACCTACTACGGACTTGACCTCTACGGAAGGCGGGCCCTCGCCGAACTGCTCCGTGCCCTGTCTGCAATCAAGGGTATAGAACGCCTCAGGATACATTATTCATATCCCCAGGCATTTCCGGAAGACGTCCTGGAAGAGATGGCCCGCAATCCAAAGGTGTGCAGGTATATGGACATTCCGCTGCAGCACATATCGGACAAGGTCCTTGACAACATGCACAGGGGAGTGGACGGTGCCTGGACACGGGAGCTCATCAGCAAGATGCGTGAGAAGGTTCCCGGAGTGGTTCTCAGGACTACGTTCATCGTAGGCCATCCGGGAGAAGGCCCCCGCGAGTTCCGTGAGCTGATGGATTTCACCGCAGAGGCAAAGTTCCAGAGGATGGGCGCTTTCACCTATTCAGAGGAAGAGGGGACCTACGGCGCAGTCCATTTCAAAGACACCGTGAGGGAAAGTACAAAAAAAGACAGGCTCGGGAAGCTCATGGAGCTTCAGCGTGGCATATCCCTTGCATATAACCAGTCAAGGATCGGTTCCGTTACAAATGTGCTCGTGGACAGTGTTGCAGACGGCATTCTTGTCTGCCGCAGTGAATACGAAAGCCCCGAAGTAGACGGAGAAATCCTTGTGAAGTATTCACCGGAAGAGTTCGGCGGCGCATCTGCCGGGGCCCTTGTGGGCACATTCCTTGACGTGCGCATCACCGGGGCCGATGAGTACGACCTTACAGCGGAGGTATATCATGAAAAGTAAACTAGCAATCGCGGCGGCTCTTGCCGCACTCGTAACTGCCTGCTCCCCGGAGATTTACCGGGTTAACCTGGAAGTGAGGCAGCCTTCCAAATCAGGGCTTGACCTTCACGGGAAAACCATCGGCATCGTGTATGAGGAAGGCCTCACGCAGGATGATGCGCTCTTTGCGGCGCAGACGGCATCGGCCTTTGCCCGGGAGCTGGAAAGTGACTATTTCGGGTCGAAGGAGGTCATCGGCCTCTATACAATTCCGGCGCAGGACAGCATTACGGTTTTCACCCTCAGGGACCTTGTCATGGATACGGGGGAGGACGTCATCTTCCTCATGAATTCATCGGCCTTGGAAAAGAATCCTGACGGGTCCATTCCGTTCATGATGGAACTTTATGCCTATGACAGCATGGGCGATGACAAGCTGAACAAGTTCCACGGGCATACATCCCTCAAGGCCCTTGACCAGACCAATGCCGACAGCATCGCCAAACGCATGTCGCCACGCTTCAAGTCCGTTTGGAAGGCAGAGAGTTTCTCCTTCTACTGGTTCGACGATATCTATGCTGAAAAATGGTTCGACGCCATCGACAAGATAGAGCAGGGAGAATTTGTCAAGGCAATCTCCATCTGGGAGCAGTTCGTGAAGTCCTCAAACAAGCAGAGAGCCGCCTGTGCATCGTATAATGTGGCAATGGGCTTCTATCTTTTGGGAGATATGCAGCTTGCCACCCGCTGGCTTGACGCTGCCGAAGGCATGGAGAATGTAACCCTTGCCCAGGGACTCAGAAAAAGGATAGCGTCGCATTTGGAAAAGTGAGGCAAAATGGGTAAATTTGCCGATAAATTAAAAAACTTTAAAAATTAATATATTTTTATGGCCAATATCGATCTCAAGAAGTACGGTATCTCTGGCGTAAAGGAAATTCTTTACAACCCCACGTACGAAGTTCTCTACAATGAGGAAACCAAACCCGGCCTTGAAGGCTTTGACAAGGGACAGGTAACCGAACTTGGTGCCATCAACGTCATGACCGGTGTCTATACCGGCCGTTCTCCTAAAGACAAGTACATTGTCTACGACAATACAACCAAGGAAGGCAAGCCAGGTGAAATCTGGTGGACTACCGAAGGTTATCCCAACGACAACCACAAGATGTCCGTAAGCACCTGGAAGGCAGTCAAGAAGCTCGCCCAGAAGCAGCTCTCCGGCAAGCGCCTCTTCGTGGTTGACGGCTTCTGCGGCACCCACGCAGACACCCGCATGAAGGTCCGCTTCATCATGGAGGTTGCATGGCAGGCACACTTCGTGACCAACATGTTCATCCGCCCCAAGAACCAGAAAGAGTTCGACCAGGAGCCCGATTTCGTAGTCTACTGCGCTGCAAAGGCAAAGGTAGAGAACTACCAGGAACTTGGTCTCAGGAGCGAAACCTGCGTCGCTTTCAACGTTACCTCCAAGGAACAGGTTATCCTGAACACCTGGTACGGCGGCGAAATGAAGAAGGGTATGTTCTCCATGATGAACTACTACCTTCCTCTTAAGGGCATCGCAGCAATGCACTGCTCTGCCAACACAGACATGAACGGCGAGAATACCGCAATCTTCTTCGGCCTCTCCGGAACCGGCAAGACCACCCTTTCCACAGACCCCAAGCGTCTCCTCATCGGTGACGACGAGCACGGCTGGGACAACAAGGGCGTCTTCAACTTCGAAGGCGGCTGCTATGCCAAGGTCATCAAGCTTGACAAGGAATCCGAACCCGACATCTACAACGCAATCCGCAGGGACGCCCTCCTGGAGAATGTTACCGTAGACGCCAACGGCAAGATTGACTTCAATGACAAGTCCGTCACCGAAAACACCCGCGTCAGCTATCCTATCTATCATATCGAGAAGATCGTCCGTCCTGACAGCCACGGCCCTGCAGCAAAGCAGGTCATCTTCCTCAGTGCCGATGCCTTCGGCGTCCTGCCTCCCGTCTCCATCCTGAACGCAGAGCAGACCAAGTACTACTTCCTCTCCGGCTTCACCGCCAAGCTCGCAGGTACAGAGCGCGGCATCACTGAACCTACTCCCACCTTCTCTGCCTGCTTCGGCCAGGCCTTCCTTGAGCTCCATCCTACAAAGTATGCAGAGGAACTCGTCAAGAAGATGAAGAAGAGCGGTGCAAAGGCATACCTCGTGAACACTGGCTGGAACGGTACCGGCAAGCGCATCTCCATCCGCGACACCCGCGGCATCATCGATGCAATCCTCTCCGGCGCCATCGACAAGGCTCCCACCAAGGTTATCCCTTACTTCAACTTCACCGTTCCTACAAAGCTCGAAGGTGTTGACACCGGTATCCTCGATCCTCGCGACACCTACAAGAACCCTGCAGAATGGGAAGAGAAGGCAAAAGACCTCGCCGGCCGCTTCATCAAGAACTTCCACAAGTACGAAAGCAACCGCGCAGGCAAGGCCCTTGTAAAGGCTGGTCCTAAGCTTTAAGATTATCCGGTGCCGGAGGTCTTCCAACATATTGACAGACCTCCAGCATTTCAAACCATTTTTGTCGGAGGTTGTCCATCAATCGGACCACCTCCGACAGTTTATTTGTGTGTATGGTTTCATTTTCTTATATTTACAATCTGAAAACACAGAATTATACGTGACACAGGAAGTTATACAAAGCATTGACGGCATACAGGTTACCCTGAATGCCGGCGGAATGAACACTATTAATATAGTTCTGGCATTCGTGATGTTCGGCGTTGCGCTGGGAATCAAGCCAAAAATATTCGTGGAGGTCTTCAAGAAGCCAAAATCTGTGCTGTTGGGCATGTGCAGCCAGCTCATGCTGCTGCCGGCATTCACGTGCCTTCTCGCAATAGTCATCGGCCCGTGGATTTCCCCCATGATGGGGCTTGGAATGATACTGGTGGCGGCATGCCCGGGAGGAAACATCTCCAATTTCATGTCGTCCCTGGGCAAGGCCAATATCGAGCTCTCTGTGTCGCTGACGGCCATTTCCACGGCGCTTGCCGTGTTCATGACCCCGTTCAATTTCTGGCTCTGGGGCAGCATTTACCTGCACACAGCATCCGTAGCGGCAGAGGTTCCTACACTGGTGATTCCGCTATGGGAAGTGTTCAAGACCATCTTCATCCTGCTGGGTATTCCGCTCACACTGGGCATTCTTACCTCGCAGTACCTTCCCAAGGTTGCAGAAGCCCTCAAAAAGCCCCTGCAGTGGATTTCCATTGTGTTTTTCATCGCAATGGTGATTCTGTCCTTCTCCGCCAACATGGCCGCTTTCCTTCAGTGCGTGAAGTACATCTTCCTGATTGTGCTCGTGCATAACCTCATGGCTCTTGGAATCGGCTACGGAGTGGGAACTGTTGCCAAGGTTCCTTTCCGTGACCGTCGCACGCTTACCATAGAAACAGGTATCCAGAATTCAGGCCTGGGCCTTGCCCTCATGTTGGGAACGAGCATATTCGCAAACTTCCCTCCGCACGGAGGCATGCTTGTCATAACTGCCTGGTGGGGCATCTGGCACATCGTTTCCGGCCTCACAGTTGCAACCATCTTCAACCGTTCAAAGAAGAATGCCGCATAGAATCTGGGAATACGACCGCCTCTATGCATTCCTTCGCCCGTATGTAGACTTTTGTACACGGGAGAGCTATGAGCGTGTAAAAGTTTCCGGAACCATTCCGGAAGACGGTGCCATCGTCCTTGCGCCCAACCATACCAACACCCTCATGGATGCCCTTGTCGTGCTCCAGAGCAGGCATGACCGCACGGTCTTCGGCGCCCGCGCCGATATCTTCCGCAAGAGCACGGCAAACAAGATACTCCGCTTCCTGAAGATTCTTCCCATGGCCCGCCAGAGGGACGGCATGGAAACCATGATGGCAAGCTACGGCACTTATGCCGAGATTGAAGACACCCTTGGTCATGAAGTGCCATTCTGCATGTTTCCGGAAGGGCATCATACGCCCGGACGTGAACTTCAGCCTCTCAGGAAGGGAATCGCCAGGATAGCCCAGAAAAGTGCCAGAACCAGAAAGACTTACATAGTTCCCACCGGTATCAACTACTCCCATTTCTATCGCTACAGGAGCGCTGTCGAGCTGGTTTACGGCCCCGCACTTGAAGTAGACCCGGACATGGATGAAAAGCAGCTCCTGGAACATCTCCATGAGAGGATGTCGGCCCTGGTGTTCCACGAGGCCCCGCAGTGGCATTACCGCTGGTGGCTCATCCCGTTTTTCCCAGTGGCGGCCATCCTGAGCCTTCCCATGTGGCTCACGGCCGAAATCATCTGCAGGAAGATAAAGGACAAAGCCTTCTGCAACTCCGTCCGTTTCCTCGTAAAGCTTGTGATGGAGCCGGTACTGCTTATTGTTTATGCCATAATCTTTGGCTTCACCCTGCCGCTCTGGGCTGCGCTTATTCTGATAGTATACTTTGTATTGTCTTATGGTATTTTCTACGATGTCGTAAACTTTCAGGCACAGCGCTGAGCGCTTACGCCCGAACGGTCAGGCCGTCGTAGGCCGGCTGGACGGCGGAGCGGATACCGCGGGCGGCGCACATACTCCGTAACTCCTCGCAGAACTGCTCATGGCATGGGAAGGAGTGTGAGAGGTGAGTGAGCCAGGTGTGCTCTGCGCCGACCATATCGGCAATCTCTAGAACTTCATCCAGCGAGAAATGCGAGTGATGTGGCTTGTAACCCACCGTATTGAGGGTGAGATGCTTAAGTCCCTTTAGTTTTTCCAGTTCAGAGGAGGGGAGTTTGCTCATGTCTGTGATGTAGGCGATATTTCCGAATCGAAAGCCCAGAACCGGCATGGTATCATGGTAACCGCGTATGGGAATCACGTTCGGAGCATCGTGAGGGGCCGGTTTTACCTCATTTGAGGAGGGGAGAAGGCTTCCGTCTGCCTGGCGGTAGAAGTAACCGATGTCGTGGACCCATTCCAGCTCTCCGGCATCGGTTATGGGGTCTACGCGGAACGGATTGTCGTCGATAAGGTGAATATGCCATTCGGGTGCGCCGGGGTATTTGTGCTCTGCAAAGGCATAGGCATAGTCGTTGCGAAGGGTTTCAAGCACTTTCTCCTCGCAGTAAATCTCAGCTGCCTTGCGGTCTGTGTAGTTGAGCGAGCGCACATCGTCAAGGCCGCCGGTGTGGTCCTTATGGTTGTGGGTAAGAAGAATCGCATCCAGATGACTCACTCCTTCGCGGAGCATCTGCATCCTGAAGTCGGGCCCTGCATCAATAAGTATCGTAAGACCGTTCATCTTCACAAGTGCGCTTGAGCGGAGTCTCTTGTCACGAGGGTCTGTGCTTTTGCACTTTGGGCAGTTGCATCCAATGATTGGAACCCCCTGGGAGGTTCCTGTTCCCATAAAAGTGAGTTCTACAGGCATATAACTTTTTTGTTACACCTAAAAACAAATATGTTTTACTTATTAAATTACAATATCTTCTATTGTGTTTGCCCTTGACACATCAAAAGGACGTTCAATCCTGATATAGTTGCCGGTATAGCCGCCCATCAGGCCGTCTTTCTGTGCCGATTCCCACAGAACCTGTTCCGGAAGGCCCTTGTTTTCTGCCACAAAAGCGGCATGGAGTTCTTCGCAAAGCGCCTCCAGCCGGGCCACCCTTTCCGTCTTGACCGAGTCCTGTACCTGATCAGGCCAAGTGGCCGCCCGGGTGCCGGGGCGCCTCGAATATGGGAACACATGAATGAACGCCGGACGTATCCTGTCCTTCAGGAAATTGTATGTTTCCATGAACAGTTCATCCGTCTCTCCCGGCAGGCCTGCGATAACGTCTATCCCGAAGAATACCTTGCTCTGCCCCGGCCTTTCCATGGCCTTGCGGATATAATCTATCCTGTCTGCAAACAGAGCTGTGTCGTAGCGCCTCCCCACTTTCTTCAGAATGGTGTCGCTGCCGCTCTGAAGGGGAATGTGGAAATGCCTCAGGAACTTTGTCCCGGATGCAATCCAGTCAACAATCTCCTCCGTGATGAGATTAGGTTCTATGGACGATATCCTGTACCTTTCTATCCCCCCGATTCCATTGAGCATCTTGAGCAGGTCAAGGAATGATTCATCGGTACCGCGGCCGTAATCCCCGGTATTCACGCCGGTAAGAACAATCTCCTTAACCCCCTTTGCAGCGATGTCCCTTGCCATTTTCTCCACCTCGCACACAGGAATACTCCTCGATCTTCCCCTTGCGTAAGGCACAGTACAATATGCACAATAATTGTCGCAGCCGTCTTGAACCTTCAGGAAACTTCTGGTGCGCTCCTCGCCACTTGAATATGCTCCAAAAGTGATGTCGGTCTTGGAGGGTATACCCCCCAAGACCTCATTGACCAGATTTGATTTTTCATCAGCCCCGAACACCTTCCAGACACCGTCGATTTCGAGGAGCTTGTCTCCGCGGAGCTGGGCATAACAGCCGGTGACCACAATCTTGGCTTCGGGCGCCATTTTATGGGCCCTGCGTATGTAGTTGCGGGATTTCTTCTCGGCCATTTCGGTCACGGAGCAGCTGTTCACAAGGTACACATCGGCCACATCGGACCATGGGACCACCTCCCAGCCGGCGGCGATGAAGCCCCTTTCGTAGGTGGAGGTTTCGGCATAGTTGAGCTTGCAGCCCAGGGTTGTGAACGCTATCTTCATTGTGCCTGGATTATGAATACGCAAGGTCTCTTGCCGATGGTGAATCCCTGCTGCTTCTTCCAGGAAGCTATCGGCAGGGTTTTGATGAACTGGTCCTCGCAGGTGATGTTGGCTGCGATGCAGAGCATGGTGCGGGGATTCAGGACGGAGAGCATGTCGGCAAGGAGGGAATCGTTGCGGTAGGGCGTTTCGATGAGGATCTGGCTCTGGTGGAAGGACTTTTTCTCCAGGCTGCGGAGGGCTGAACGGCGCTCTTCCGTCTTTGCAGGGATGTAGCCGTTGAAGGCGAAGCTCTGGCCGTCAAGGCCGGATGACATCAGCGCCATCATGAGGGAAGACGGTCCCACGAAGGGGACTACTTCTATTCCGTGGGCATGGCAGAGGGCCACCAGACGCGCGCCGGGGTCTGCCACGGCGGGGAGTCCGGCCTCGGAGATGAGTCCCACGGACCGGCCTTCAAACAGTTTCAGGAGGCCTTCAACCTCGGTAGGAGGAGTGTGCTCGTTGAGGGTATGGAATTCCAGCTCCTGGATGTGTCCTTTGAGTCCTGCGGCAGAGAGGAAGCGGCGTGCAGTGCGCTCTTCCTCAACAACGTAGCACTGCAGCTCCGGAAGTTTTGCAAGGAGGGATGCAGGGAGGACATCGGCAGGGGAGCCGTCTCCAAGAGGTGAGGGTATAAGGTAGAGTTTTCCTTTATTCATTGTTGGGAACTATGCTTGTGCGGCCGGTGGTGTCAACCTGGAGGGTGACCCTTCCGGGAGGGTTCAAAAGGGCTTCTGTCGCCTCCTGTCGCAGCGTTTCCTTGGAGGAGAACAGCTCGTGCAGGAACTGGCTTATCGTGGCAAAATCGCGCTGGTAGGCGATACCGGCGCCGTTTCGCTGGCTGTTGTCAAGGTAGGAGGAGAACTGGTCGGCAGAGTGGGAGAAGAGATTCAGGCGCAGGCTTCCGCTCTTGTTTACCTTTACTTCAACGTCAATGTCTCCTGCCACCTCGTTCGTGGTGACGCCGTACTGCTGCTTGTTGCCGATGTTGCCGTTCACTATAACCCTGTTGTTGAAAAGCTGTGTGGAAAGGGCCACGTCAAAGACATCGTCTCCGGCATCTGTTGCTCTGTAATTGAGACCAAGGTCAAGGGGAATGTCCAGTTTCTGGAAGATGGAATTCATCTGGCCGGCCATGATACCTGCAACGTTGGAGAAGAGGGTGTTTGTACCGCTGGTCGTGATACCGGTGTCTTCTTCCGGCAGGAAGTTTCCTGTAACCAGAAGGGCCAGGAACTGCTTCTGGACCTTGTCTTCCGTGTTCAGGGCGCTGTTGACGAGGGCCTCGGTGCCGGGGTTCAGATCCGGGACGTCAATGTCGAAATCCAGTTTTGGATTGCGCAGTTTGTCGGAAATGGTAATCATGCAGTTTACATCTCGCCTTGAGGTGGCGGTCTCATCGGAAATGAGGGCTGCAAGGGTGGCCTTTGTTGAGTATCGGCCCACAACGTCAAGGTCTGAATCCCATACATCGCCGTTGAAACGTATGGAACTGCCGTTTTCTATGGTAAAGTCCTTGGCAATCAGGTCCATGATGGATATGTGGAAGTTCCCCTGGGTGAGGACGTAGTTGCCTCCGAGGTTCAATACATCCTGGGAAGGAATGAGTTCCAGCTCGATGATTCCGTTGCCGGCTCCGCTCATGTACATGCCGTCTCCGAGGTCGATGTAGACTCCGGTTTCGGAGTTTGCCGATACCCTCAGGTGAACGCTGAGATTGCCTCCGGCGCTTTCAGTTTTGTTACTTGAAAGGAGCATCTGCTCGAAAGGATCAAGTTCTTCTTCTGCAGGCGGTTCCACGAAGGTGAGAAGCGCCATTGAACGGCTGCTGCCGTTTCCGTTTATGGGAATTCTGACATTGCCGCCGGAAGTAGTCCTGGCATCCACATCCAGGTTCAGGGCATTCAAGGGGCCGATAATGTCGGCCTTGCCGGTTGCGTAGACGTCTCCGCTGAGCGTGGAGTTTACTCCGCGAGGAACGCCAAGGACATGCATCTCGTCAAAGCTCACGTGGGCGTCCATGCCAAGGTTCTTGAAGCCGCCCCACAGCACGCTGCCCGTTACGCGTCCGTTACCGCCCTGGCCGTCAGAAAGAGTGAGGCCGTCGAAATGCAGGCCGAAGTCATCGACAGACATGTTTCCGGATGCCTGATAGGGAACTCTGGTGAAGTCCAGTTCGATGAGGCCGTCGTTAAGGTGGAGGCCGCGGCTGGAGAGGTGCAGGTCGTCAGTTTTGCCGGCAACGGTGACCTCGCCGTTAATGGCGCCTTCAATTGTGGAGAATACGTCATCCAGGATGAAGGAAGCGTAGCCAAGGTCCAGCTGAAGGAGCTTTGCCGTGGCATTGAGTTCACTGCTGGAAGGCTTGAATGAGCCCTTTACGTCGATGTTGCTGATAGCCCTCAGGCGATTCGCGAGCGAGAACTCGAAGGCCTGTGCGGCATTGTCCCAGTGGCTTTCCAGATTCAGGGTGCCGGCGTTTTTCCCGGAAACGTAGGTGGAATCGCAGGTGATTGCGGCGATGAGGCCCGGGGTAGGGGCCATCGGCGAAATGACAAGGGCCTGGCCGCTGGCACGTCCGGAAAGGGAAGGACTGGCCCCGGTTACGGTGTCAAGAAGAGAAAGGTCAAATTTCTCCAGGCTCACCTTCAAGGTATCCTTTTTTTCAGGGGAGAAGCCTCCGTCCACCAGTATGGATTCCTCGTCGTGCCTTGCCGTGAGGCGGTTGATTTTGAAGTCTCCGCCCTTCATGACGATTTCTCCGGAGCTGAGGCCCCAGCCCTCGCCGCTGTAGTAGATATTGGACGGAAGCGCCTTTGCAACCACCTTGAGGCCGTCTTTTTCGCGCAGGAGGTCTCCGGAAAGGTATACCTGTGCACGGGTATCGAGCTCTTCGGCATTGTCAAAGGAATACCCTATGCCGATGTGGTTGTCCTTCGCGAAAAGTGTAAGGTTGTTGTCGCGCAGTTCGGCCCCGGAAAGGAAGAGCGCAGAGCTCTTTATCTTTGCCTGGATGCTTTCGGAGGCGTTGTCAAGGGTGAGATTCAGCCCTTTGAGGTACTTCCCGTTATACATGAGCCTCGAAGAATGTGCGCCGCCTTTCAGGGCTCCGTCCTTGCCGATCTTGAGATTCATTGAGGAGCCGTCGGCAACGTACACACCAGGAGCGAAGAAATCCAAAATTTCCCGGGCGCGGTGGATGGTGAGGCTGACATCGTATGAAGCGCCGTTCCAGGGGGTTGACTTGGTCTCTGACAGGGCAGGCAGGTTTCTGTCGATTACAAGGCTCTTGAGGTCGTTTGCGAAGGAGATTATGGAGTTGTCGCCCACGAAACTGCCTTCCATGAAGTCGGACTTGAGCTGTATGCGGTTCACATTGTCGTTAGAATGTGAATTGATTGAAACCGTGCCGATATCGTGGAACCCGGCAGGGCTCTCAAGCGTGAAATTGTTCACCTGAACGTATCCCAGCAGCTCTCCTCTGTCTGTCCGCACGAAATCCGAATGGGCGAGGAGTGTCAGGCGGGATTTCTCCCTTGAATCCAGATGCAGGGCGTGGAGATCGGCATAGGCGAGGTTCGCGTAGAAGCGGTACGTCGCGTTCCTTGTCATGGGAGACAGGTTGAATATACCCTGGAACCAGAAGTCCAGGTTGGGGTCTCCGGAGACGATGCGTCCGTCGAATGCCTGCTCAGTGTATTTTCCTGCAACCTTTATGTCTGAATAGTCGTAGTTGAGGGCGTTCAGGCGGGAAACGTTGAGTGAGAGGGTGTCAAGGCTGATGCCTTCATCGGAAAGGGTGGCATCTACGAGGCTCTCCATTGTGAGGGGGCCAAGTTCCTCTATGCCAAGCAGCCGGCCAAGGTCAAGGTTCCGGGTGTTGATTTTGCCGTCTATCATGAGGGGGCGTTTCTCGTCAACGGTGTTGCGGAGGGTGACATCGGCATCGATTCTGCCTATTCTGGATGTGGCTTTCCCGTTCACTGACAGGCGGTTGAGGGGGCCCTTGAGCCTGCCGTTGAAATTCAGTTTCTGGCCCTTGGCTATGCCGGAGAGGTCCAGGTTCGTTTCCGGAGCGACGCCGCGGACCAGCTTTTCCACTCCGTCAAAGGTGAATCCGAGTTCCTTGACCTCGAGGTTGAAAAGGCTCTTGTCAATATTCTCCACGTCCATCACGCTGCCCTTGACGCTTGCGGTGACACCGCTGCCAAGCTCCCGGATAATCACATTGTCCAGGGATGCGTCGTTGACGTAACCGCGCAGTCTGCCTTCCAGTGCGGCCTTGAAGGTCATTTTGTCTATCCCGGGGCCGAAGTGCGATGCCGTTGCCACGGAGAAGACACTGCCTTTGTTGATGTCGGCCGATATGCGGATCCTGTCGGTGAAATTTTCATAGTCGTCGATGGCTCCGTCAAGCTGCAGGCGGTCCAGGAAGAACTCGCTGTCCGTGTCCTTGAAGTGGAAATCGTCAATGCGGACGCGCTGTTTGCCCACTTTCACCTTGCCGGAGGCCTGTTCAAGGATGAATCCGGTGTCTGTTTCGTGAAGGCGGAGGCTGTCAACGGTGCCGGTTATATAGCTGTCCTTCACCCTGATATGACGAGCCTTGAAGCGGTCTATGACAACGTGCAGGTCATTGAAATTAATAACGCCCGGGTAGTGGTTGAGCCCTTCTTCCAGGTACCTTTCCTCTCCCGGCGGATTAAGCATCGTAAAGCGGAAATTCTCAATATCCAGGTTCTCTGCGCTGAGGACATCTCCCCAGCCGGACTCTTCCTTTTCTTCCGGCTCTATGCCGAATACCCTCATGAAATTCATCCTGCTGCCGGTCTTGGAAGTGGAGTCCTCCTCGAAGGCAAGGTTGAAGCCGGCATCCTTGAGGCGGGCGTGCAAAATGTTGATTCCGCCTCCGCCGAGCAGTTCCTTCAGGGAGAACTTTGTGCTCAGAAGGCCGATGGTGGCAATGGTATCGGCACCCTCTACCAGAGGGGCTTTGTCCTTCACAATCACGTCTTTAATGATGATTGCCTCAGGAATGCGGATGGCAAGGTCTGAGTAGGAGATGTCGGCCTGGGTCCTCTTCTGGAACCGCTCTATTACTTTGTGGCCGATGTATGACTGCACCCGCGGTGACTGAATGGCAATCCCGCCTGCCAGTAACAGCAGTAACGCCACAAGGAGCACGATTCCTATCACCCTGAGTATTTTCAGTGCAGTCTTCACAGACTACAAATATAATGATTATTCTCGAATAATCATGTCTGCAGGCCACTGTATTTGTTGTATTGTCATTTTTATGGAATTGTGTTAAATTTGCAGGTTAAATCAGTTTTATGGCAGACATAATACTCGGAATAGAGTCCTCCTGTGACGACACATCTGCGGCGGTTATCCGTGACGGCGTGCTGCTGTCCAATGTAATAGCTTCCCAGCAGGTGCACAAGGACTTTGGCGGAGTGGTCCCGGAGCTTGCCTCCAGGGCTCACGAACAGAATATAGTTCCCGTTGTGTCAGAGGCACTTAAACGGGCTGGAGTGGACAAGAAGGACCTCACGGCAATCGCTTTTACAAGAGGCCCGGGGCTCCTTGGCTCCCTTCTTGTGGGAACGTCTTTCGCAAAGGCGCTCTCACTTTCGCTTGACATTCCGATGGTCATGGTGAATCACCTTCAGGGACATATACTTGCAAACTTCATAAGGCAGCCGGAAGTGCCCGTGAGGGAGCCCAAGTTCCCTTACCTGTGCCTTCTGGTTTCCGGAGGCAATTCCCAGATAGTGAAGGTCAAGAGTCCGCTTGAGTATGAAATCCTGGGCCAGACCATAGATGATGCTGTGGGCGAAGCCTTCGACAAGTGCTCCAAACTGCTTGGACTTGGATATCCCGGCGGCCCCGTCATAGACCGCCTTGCAAAGCAGGGAGACCCGGGCCGCTTCCAGTTCGCAAAACCCAATATTCCCGGCCTGGATTACAGTTTTTCCGGTGTCAAGACATCACTTCTGTACTTTGTGAGAGACCAGGTGGCGCTGGATCCCGACTTCCTTGAAAAGAACAAGGAAGACCTCTGCGCCAGCTTCCAGAAAACCCTCATTGACATCCTCATGCAAAAACTCATAAGGGCTGCTAAAGAGACCCGTATCAGGGAGATTACCATCGGCGGCGGAGTGAGTGCAAACAGCGGCCTCAGGGAAAGGATAGTGAGCGAAGGAGAGAAGCGTCACTGGAACACCTATCTGCCGGAGTTCAAATTCACCACGGACAACGCCGCGATGATTGCCGTTGCCGGCTGGTTCCAATATATGGCGGGCACCAGGACCCCGCTGGATATAGCACCCGTTTCACGCATGGCAGACTTCCTATGAAAGAGTTCGAACTGGCCGTGAAAGTAGGTCGTGAAATACCTGAAGCAGAACTTAAGGCTGCTGCTGCTAAGGCGCTTGGAGTCAAACAGGATAAGCTTGGAACTATTATTCCTGTTAAAAGGAGCATTGACGCCCGCGGAGACATCCTTTGGCGCTACCGTTTCCAGGCATACAGGGAGGGAGAGGAATATGTCCCGTACAAGCTTCAGCCTTACCTTGACGTCCATGATGCAGAACCGGTCATAGTGATCGGTGCCGGCCCTGCCGGAATGTTCGCAGCCCTGAAACTTCTGCAGCGTGGTTTCAAGCCGGTCATCCTGGAACGCGGGAAGGATGTAGAGCGCCGCAAGGCAGACATGGCAAAGCTCTCTACAGAAGGCGTACTGGACCCCGATTCAAACTATTGTTATGGTGAAGGTGGCGCGGGCGCATTCTCTGATGGCAAGCTGTTTACGCGCTCGTCAAAACGCGGAGATATCCGTGAGGTCCTCCACACTCTGGTCGCTTTTGGAGCAAAGGAGGAAATCCTCCTGGATGCGCATCCTCACATTGGTACGGACAAACTCCCGGAGATAGTCAAGAACATACGCCGCTGCATCGAAGAACACGGTGGAGAATACCATTTTGACAGCCGTGTGACGGACATTGTTCCCGGCTTCGAGGTTCACTGCCCGGACAAGGTCTACAAGGCCCGCAAGGTTATTCTGGCCAGCGGCCACAGTGCGCGTGACATCTACGAGATATTCCAGCGCCGCGGCTGGACGCTCGAGGCCAAGGGATTCGCCATAGGAGTGCGTGTAGAGCATCCTCAGTGGCTCATAAACCAGATCAGATACCACGGCAAGTACCAGCCGTTCATGCCAACGGCCGAGTACTCGTTCGTGCAGCAGGTGGAGGAGCGCGGCGTGTTCTCCTTCTGCATGTGCCCGGGAGGCATCCTTGTTCCGTCTTCAACTGAAGAAGGAACAGTGGTCCTTAACGGAATGTCCAACTCTCAGCGTGGCTCAAAATGGGCGAATGCCGGCGTAGTGGTGCAGATTGAGCCCGGAGACCAGCCTGAAGGATATACCGGTCCTCTTGCCCTCATGGACTTCCAGAGGGACATTGAAAGGGCCATGTACAAATATGTAAGTGAGAACGGCGGCCGCCATCCGTTCACGGCTCCCGCCCAGAGGATGAAAGACTTCTGCCGCGGCATAGTCTCCAAGGACCTGCCCAAGACGTCTTACCATCCAGGAGCGCTGTCGGCCCCGCTTCATGAACTCCTGCCGGAACACGTTTCCATGCGCCTCAGGAGGGCTTTCCCTCAGGTAGACCGCCAAATGCACGGCTATTACACCAACGACGCCCTGCTTCTTGGAACCGAATCCCGTACATCATCACCGGTACGCCTTCCAAGGAACCCGGAAACCCTTGAGCACGTGGATGTCCCCGGCCTGTACCCCTGCGGCGAAGGCGCCGGCTACTCCGGCGGCATCGTCTCATCGGCCCTGGACGGCATCCTCTGCGCAGAAGCCGTGCGCTTCTGAGGCTTTAGTCCTTCATCCAGCGGTCCAGCCAGCCAAAGTAGCTGCGGTGCCAGTAAAGGGCATTCTGAGGCTGCAGGATCCAGTGGTTCTCTTCGGGGAAGACAATGAGCTTGGAAGGAACGCCCATCATCTGTGCGGCGTTGAATGCTGCCATGCCCTCGTCATAGGGGACGCGGAAGTCGGAACCGCCGTGGATGCACAGGATGGGGGTGTGCCAGTTCTTCACCAGCTTGTGAGGTGAGTTCTCATAATGGCGGACGGCCTTGGGTCTGTTGCTCCAGGGAGAACCGGCCTGCTGGATGCCTCCGAAGGTGATTCCGTCACCCTTTGCGCCAACCTCTCCGGGAGTGTAAGCATACTCCTCAAGGCCGCCGTTGTCCCAGTTGGGGAACCACATTTCCTCCGTCTCCATGTACATGTGCTCCTCGTTGAAGATGCCTGCATGTGCAACGAAGCAGTCATATACATCCTTGTGGATACCGGCAAGATAGTAGACGCTGTAGCCGCCGTATGAAGCGCCGCAGGCTGCAACACCGCTCACAAACGGTTCTGCCTTTATGTCCTTTGCAGCGGTAAGATAGTCCTGCATGTTCAGGCCGATGTAGTCACCTGATATTTCCTCGCACCATGGCTGGCCGAAGGCCGTCGTTCCGCGGCGGTTGGGGAGTACCACAACATAGTCCTGGTGGCACATGAGCATGTAGTTCCAGCGGTAGCTCCAGCCCTGTGAAAGTGTGCCCTGGGGGCCACCGAGGCATATTTCGATAGCCGGATAGGTCTTGGATGCATCGAAGCGCGGAGGATAGAGGACCCAGGTGAGCATCTTCTGTCCGTCCACGGTGGTGAGCCAGCGTGCCTCGGTCTCGTGCTTTTCAAGGCGGGAGAGGATGTGCTCGTTCTCGAAGGAGAGTTCGGTGAAGGAGTTGTCGTTCACGGCAACGATTTCCGTCGGGAAATCCATGGACATGTAGGTGGTGAGCATGGTACCGTCCTGGAGGATGCCGAAGGGCGTTCCAAAGTCGTACCAGAGGTTCTCGCCGGTGAGGCGCAAGATGTCGGCATTTCCTTCAACGACGGCGCTGTAGATGGACTGGATGCCTTCAGTGAGGGCGTTGAAATAGATGGAATTGCTGTCATCGGCCCAGACGGGGGAATCGGCATTATACTTGAAGTTTTCAGTGAGGTCGCGCACCTCAGTTACCTCAGGATTTGCGCTTTGGCCTTCTTCTGAATCTGAGTAGATGACATCGGCGACCATCAGGCGGACCTTGTCTGCCTCGTAGCCGTCGCGGGGCATGGAGAGCCAGGCGAGGCGGGTTCCGTCAGGGCTCCAGACGGGGTTGGTGTCATAGCCGCCGTCAAAGGTGACCTGGCTGGTCTCTCCGGTGAGGGGGCAGTAGATGTAGATGCATGTGTTGGTGGAGAAGGCGTACTCCTTGCCGGTGAGCTTCTTGCAGGAGTAGGCTATGTACCTGCCGTCCGGGCTCCAGGAGAGCTGCTCGATTCCGCCGAAGGGGCCGTTCGGCAGCTGGAAGAGTTCGTCTCCAAGGATGTCGAGGCCTTCCTTGATGATGCCGTTTGAAAGCGGGGCGATGAAGGTATGGTTGATGTCGGTCACCCAGTGGTCCCAGTGGCGGTACATCAGATCCTCGGTTGCATAGGCCTGGGCCTTGTCAAGGAGAGGGTCAGTGTCGGAAGGGACCTCCACGGCGCTGTGGACGGTGGATACGAACATGATCCAGGCTTCGTCGGGGGAGAGGGCGAATTCATCGACACCCTTCTCAATATCAGTTAATTGCGTTCTCTTTCCCAGCTTTCCGTTCTTGTAGGGAGCCTTCCATACCTGACCGCCCTGGAGGAAGTAGATGGCGTCTCCGTCCTTGCTCCAGCGGGCGTTGGAAATGCTCTTCCCGTCCATTGTGAGGGCCGATGCCTTTCCGCCTCCGGAAGGAAGGACGTAGAGGTTGCGGACGCTGCGGTTGTCGGCAATGCTGGTGTAGCTTACGCCGTAAAGGATGGTTTTCCCGTCGGGGGAGAGCTGCGGATCTGAGAGGCGTCCCAGCGAGAGGAGCACCTCCGGAGTCATGCGGCCGTCCACAATCTCGGGGTCATTCGGGCCGATGTAGCCTTTCTGAGGTTTCATTTCACTGTCTTTGCAAGATGCAATGGCAAGCGCGGCCACTGCGATGAATAATGATTTCTTAAACATATGATCGAAGTGCTGTTTCCAGTTGATGCTTGACTTCTTCTCTGAGCTCCTGAGGCTGAAGGACTTCCAGAGCGCCGGCCCTCTTGCAGAGCTCCATCACGAAGTTGCGGTTGGGGATGACACGGAGGGCGAATATGGTATGTTCCGGAGTTTCCTCCTCTATGAGCTGGCTTTCATGAAGGGGCAGGTCCTTGAGATAAGCGGCCTCGCGTTTTGTGGCCCGCAGTCGCACCAGGACGGGCTTTTCTCCTTCCGGGAGGTAGATGCCGTAACTGTTTTCGAAGAGCCGGTCCACGTTGAATCCTTCCGGCATATTGAAAGTGTTCTCAGTTATTTCAATGGAGGTTATGCGGTCCATGGCGTAGGTCCTGAGGGCGTCGGCATCGATGCTGTATGCAACGATGTACCAGCGTTTTTCGAACTCCTTCACCGCGTAGGGGCATATGTGGCGGGTTTCAGTTTCGTCGCTCATGTATTTCCTGTAGCCGATGGTGAGCTGGCGGCAGTCCAGCATTGCCTGCATCACGCTTGTGAGGTACTTCTGCCCTGAAGGAATGTCTTCAACCGATACGCGGCCGCTGAGCCTCTGCTTCCCAAGCGTGAGAAGGCTGTTCACGGTGAATGTGTTCACCAGGTACTTCACGGCCTCACGCTTGTCCACGGCACTTTCCGCTGCGTCGATGTAGTAGCGGTTGGTGCTTCTGTTGCAGCTTATTACCACGCCAAAGACCTCTTCCACCGCGGCTCTGTGGTTCGCAAACGTGCGCCTTGGGTACGCCTCGCCGTAACGGGATTCCCACCTTGACGAAATCTCCTCAAGGCTCAGCCCTCTTTCGCCGGCTTCAACAAAAGTCTGCAGCAGAAACACGTATTTGTCAACCAGTTCCGGAACCATACTCCAAAGATACGCATTTTTTCTTTCCCTGAAGGCCCCCGTCCTTGAAAATGCCCGATTTTAAGGATGGACCCCACTCCATCGGCATCCTCGTCCTTGAAAATGCCCGATTTTAAGGATGGACCCCACTCCATCGGCATGCCCGTCCTTGAAAATGCCCGATTTTAAGGACGGGAGTCAGGAAATCTGGGAGTAGTCGTGGACGGTGTACTTGTCGCGGCGGAGTTCGGCGGCGAGGGGGGCGTTTATAGGCAATGACAGTGCGGGGTCTTTGTCAAGGATGAGCTGGGCGTAGGCGCGGGCATCGGAAAGGATGAGTCCGTCCTTGGCAAGGGAGGCGATGGAGAGGGTTATGGGAAGGCCGCTCTGCTGGGTGCCTTCGAGGTCTCCGGGGCCGCGCATTTTCATGTCTTCCTCGGCCAGTTCGAAGCCGTTCTCCGTGGCGCAGAGAAGGTCCAGGCGCTTTTTCGACTCCTTGGAGACCTTCTGACCCTTCATGAGGATGCAGTATGAACGTTCTGCGCCGCGACCAACGCGGCCACGGAGCTGGTGGAGCTGGCTCAGGCCGAAGCGTTCGGCACTTTCGATGACCATGACGGAGGCGTTGGGGACATCTACGCCTACCTCGATGACGGTGGTGGAAACGAGGATATTTGCGCGCCCGGCAGCGAAGGCGTCCATGTTGAAGGCCTTTTCCTGGGGAGTCTGCCGGCCGTGGACTATAGCCACCTTGTACTGCGGAAGCGGGAAGGCCTTGACTATCTCTTCATAGCCCAGCTCCAGGTTCTTGTAGTCCAGTTTTTCACTTTCGAAGATGAGCGGATATACGATGAACGCCTGGCGGCCTTTGGCAATCTCATCACGTATGAAGTTGTGCATGGCGTGGCGCTTGTTTTCGCCCACGCAGATGGTCTGGACTGGTTTACGGCCGGGGGGCATCTCGTCGATGACGGAGACGTCGAGGTCTCCGTAGAGAGTCATAGCCAGTGTGCGGGGAATTGGCGTTGCAGTCATGACCAGAACATGCGGATGCACTCCGGCAAAGCCCTTGGACCAAAGGCGGGCCCTCTGTTCCACGCCAAAGCGGTGCTGCTCGTCAATGACGGCAAGCCCCAGCGCATGGAACAGCACCGTATCTTCAATGAGCGCATGCGTGCCGATAAGCACACCTACCGAACCGTCCTGCAGCCCGGCATGGATTTCACGTCTGGCCTTGGTGCCGGTGTTTCCGGTAAGAAGCTCTACACGTACGCCGGTTGGAGCCAGATAGCGTGATACGTTTGCAAAGTGCTGCTGGGCAAGTACTTCGGTAGGCGCCATGATGCAGGCCTGGTAGCCGTTTCCAACGGCGATGAGCGCGCTCAGGACGGCGACCATGGTCTTGCCGCTGCCCACGTCTCCCTGCAGGAGGCGGTTCATCTGGTGGCCGCTCATCATGTCCTCACGGATTTCCTTGATTACGCGCTTCTGTGCGCTTGTAAGGTCATACGGGAGTGATTTGTAGCAGATATTGAATGATTCTCCCACGCGTGGCATCTTGAGGCCAAGCTCACTGCGACTGCGGATGTACTTTTGCTTGAGCAGTGACAGCTGAAGGAGGAAGAGTTCCTCGAACTTGAGGCGGTAACTTGCCTTGGAAAGGGCATCCTGGTCCTGCGGGAAGTGGATTTGCCTCAAAGCGTAACTCAGAGGAACCAGGCCCTTTTCCTTGAGGACATAATCAGGAAGCGTCTCCTTGAGAGTTGGAAGAACGCCTTCCAGTGCGCTTCCAATCATCTTGAGCATAGCCTTTCCGGTGACGCCGCCATTCTTGAGTTTCTCCGTGGATGTATAAACGCCGGTGAGTACTCCGGTAGTGAAATTGTCTGGCGCATCAACCTCCGGGTGAACCATGTTCAGGTGGTTGTTGAAGATTGCCGGTTTACCGAAAAAGACGAATGTGAAACCCGGTTTCAAGCGTTCGTGCATCCATTTCACGCCTTTGAAGAATACCAGTTCTATTTCTCCGGTATTGTCTGCCGCAATGACGCTCATGCGGGAGACCATATTGTATTTAAGCTTGTCCGGAGGCAGTTCTGCACCATTCTTGGCGAAGAGGCGCACCTTCATGACTGTTGCACGCACCTGGACCTGGGCAAGATCCGGATACACTTCTGCAATTGGAGTGATTGAACTGCGGTCTATGTAACGGAAAGGGTAGGTGTGAAGGAGGTCTCCCACCGTTCGCACCCCAAGCTCGCTCTCCAGCAGCTGGGCCCGCCTTGGCCCCACTCCCGGCAGATACTGTATGCTGGTTTCCATATCCATAAACATGTCTTCGACAGTCCATTCAAAGATATATTTTTTTTCAGATTCATCCAAATTTTCACCGCCCCATTCACCTCCGTCCTTAAAATCGGGCATTTTCAAGGATGGGGGCCTGCATGGAAAGAAAAAATGCGTATCTTTGCATGATATGAAAATGGTGGTACAAAATGACGAGTTCTTTGCGCAGGTGCTGGAGCGCCTGGAGGATGGGCACACTGCAACAATACCGGTGAAGGGCTTCAGCATGCTGCCTTTCATAAGGGGAGGGAAGGACCTTGTGGTGCTGGAAAAGGCCACTGGAGATATAAAGAAGGACGATATCGTCCTTTTCAACATCCACGGGAAATATATCATGCACCGTGTCCTCAGGACTGATGGCAAGCGCTTTGACATCCAGGGAGACGGCGTCTGGCAGGGACATGAGTATCCCGCACGGGAGCAGATACTGGCAAAGGCTACCAAGATACTGCGTGCAGGGAAGAAGGAAGTGGATCCGTACACAAAAGGACAGTTGAGGCTGGTTCACGCATGGCAGCACCTTGGAAAGCTCAGAAGATATATCCTATTCATCTATAGGCATCTGCCCTGGAACAGATACTGGGTAAAAGAAAACTACAACGCGATATGAAAATCAAAGAAGGATTCAAACTCAGGACCATCTGCGGAGAGAACGTCGTTACCGCAGAGGGCACCGCAAACGTAAACTACTCATCACTCATCAGCCTTAACGCGACGGCAGCCTTCCTTTTCGGAAAGCTTCAGGGCACAGAATTCACCGAGGAAACAGCCGTGAACCTACTTCTGGAGGAGTATGAGGTAGACAGGGAAACCGCAGCAAAGGACGTGAAGGCTCTCTTTGCAAAGTGGGTGGAAATAGGCCTTGCAGAATAGTGAAATCCATCCTCAAATACTTCCGGTGGCTGTACGTGCACTCCAAAGGGGCACGCTGGGCCGTCGTTGCAAACATCCTCCTGGGCACGGTGAATGTGGGCCTTAACATGGCCTTCATCCTCATCTGCAAGTGCCTCGTGGATGTGGCAACGGGCGTCATTGCCGGCCATTTCTGGGTAACCGCAGGCTGGGCCATAGCGGTTACGGTGGTGCGGCTGGCGGTATCGGCAGTAAATACGAGGATAGAGAACCTTACGAACTCCAAACTGAACTTCACCATCAGGGCAGACCTTTATTCCTATGTGATGCAGTCTGAATGGCTGGGGAAGGAAAAACGCCACACGGGAGACGTCATCAACCGTCTGGAGCAGGACGTCACAAAGGTAACGGACGTTATATGCACGGATGTACCGCAGATTTTTACCACACTTGTCCAGATGGTTGCTGCAGTGGCTGTCCTCTGCACCATGGACTGGCGCCTCGCAGTGCTCCTGATACTCATTACCCCTCTCTTCCTTCTTTTCTCCCGGCTTTTCTTCCGCAGGATGCGCCGCATGACCATGGGCATCCGTGAGAGCGAGAGCAAGGTCCAGAGCCATCTGCAGGAGAGCCTCAGGCACAGGCAGATGATACGCTCCATGGAAGGGGAGGACCGCATGATGGAGCGCCTGGAGAGCCTCCAGAGCATAGAATACGGCCAGGTGAAGGAGCGCACCAACTTCAACGTATTTGCAAGGACAATGGTGTCGGCCTCCTTTGCAAGCGGCTATCTTGCAGCCTTCATCTGGGGCGCATACGGCATCGCCAAGAGAGGAACCACTTTCGGCGTCATGACCAGTTTCCTCCAGCTCGTTGGGCAGATCCAGCGTCCGGTGGTGAACCTCATGCACCAGATTCCGAACTTCATCTACGCCACGGCATCCATCGACAGGCTCATCGAACTGGAAGACACGCCCCTTGAAGAGGTGAAGGAACCGGTGAAACTCGAAGGCCCCGTCGGCATAAAGGTCAAGGATGTCACCTTCCGCTATCCCGACGGCGAAAAACCCGTCCTGAGCGGCTTCAGCTTCGATTTTGTGCCCGGGAGCAGGACGGCAATCATCGGCGAGACCGGTGCCGGAAAGTCCACGCTCATCCGCCTCATGATGTCGCTTCTGAAGCCCGAAAAGGGCAGCATCGTCCTATATAATAAGGAAGGGGAAACGTCGGCATCCCAGGCAACACGCTGCAACTTGGTATATGTCCCGCAAGGGAATTCCCTCCTCAGCGGAACCATCCGGGAAAACCTCCTCATGGGAGACCCTGAGGCCTCTGAGGCCGATATGTGGCGCGCCCTCCACACCGCCGCTGCCGATTTTGTCACAGACCTGGACACCCTCTGCGGTGAAGGCGGTGCCGGCCTTTCCGAAGGCCAGGCCCAGAGAATAGCCATCGCACGCGGCCTCCTGAGAAAGGGAGACATCCTCCTTCTGGACGAATTCTCATCGTCTCTTGACCCGGAAACAGAAGAGCGCCTGATGAAGGGGCTCGAAAAAAACGCGGCGGGCAAGACTCTCATCTTCATTACCCACCGCGAGAGAATCTCAGAATACTGCCAGTATCACTGCCGGGTTTCAAAGTACTGAAGCCTGCGGCGGAAAATGTCGATGGCAGTGTAGATTGCCTGCATCATTGAACGGGGATCCGCTTCGTCGCGGCCGGCGATTTCGTAGCCGGTGCCGTGGTCCGGAGACGTGCGCACAATAGGAAGGCCGGCGGTGAAATTGACACCATCGGCAAAGGAAATGCTCTTGAAGGGGGCGAGTCCCTGGTCGTGGTACATGGCAAGGGTGGCATCGAAGCGGCTGTAATGCCCAAGGCCGAAGTAACCGTCCGGCGAATACGGGCCGAATGCCAGGATTCCCTCCTTCTGTGCCTCCTGCACTGCCGGAAGGATTATGTTCTTCTCCTCATCGCCGATGAGGCCTCCGTCTCCGCAGTGGGGGTTAAGACCAAGGACTGCAATTCTGGGTTCCACAACGGCGAAGTCTGTCTGCAGGGTCTTCTTGAGGATACGGAGCTTGGAGAGGATGGCTTCCTTTGTGATTTTTGAAGGGACGTCCCTCAGCGGAATGTGGCCTGTGACAACGCCCACGCGGAGCTGGTCGCTCACCATGAGCATCTCAACCTCATCGGCCCCGAATTCCTTCTGGAGGTACTCCGTGTGGCCGGTGTAGTTGAAGCCCCCAAGGGACATACCCCTCTTGTTTATGGGGCCTGTGACCAGGACGTCGATAAGGCCGTCCTTGGCGTCCTTCACCGCGCACTCCAGCGAGGTAATTGCCGATTTTGCCGATTCCACCGATGACTGGCCCGGCTCTGCAAAAACGCTGTCCGGGAGGCAGTTGACGAGGTTGATGCACCTCTGGCGCACGTCCTTTGCGCTCTGTATAACGTTAACGTCCAGCTTGTCGATGTTGTGGACGGTCTTGCGGTAGAAGCCGAAGAGCTTTGAAGAACCATATATGACCGGGGTGAAGGAGTCCAGGATGCGTTCATCCGACAGGGACTTGATAATCACCTCATAACCGATTCCGTTGCTGTCACCCTGGGTGATGCCCACGAGAAGTTTTGGAAGACTCATAGCAGTGTCATTTCTTGAGTGTAACCGGTATCCTCCGGCAGGTCCGGCTTATGATATGCAGCCACGGCAAGGGAGTCGCAGCGTTCGTTTTCGGGGTGACCGGCATGCCCCTTTATCCAGTGAAAAGCCACTCTGTGACGAGCCTTTGCGGCATCGAAGCGAAGCCACAGGTCCACGTTCTTCTTGCCCTTGAAGCCCTTCTTCTTCCAGGTCTCCAGCCAGCCCTCGTTGAGGGCCTTCACGACATAGGAAGAATCGCTCACAACGTGCACCTCTGCATTCTCCCACTTTATGCTCTCAAGGCCGATAATCACGGCCAGAAGCTCCATCCTGTTGTTCGTGGTGAGGGCGAACCCGCCTGATATCTCCTTCTCGTAACTGCCGCACCGCAGCACTATCCCATAGCCTCCCGGGCCCGGATTCCCGCTTGCGGCTCCGTCGGTGTAAAGGTATATGGGCGGCTTATTCTCTGTCATAGAATACAAAGATAGAAATAATTTTGCTTTCGAAGGGGAAAAAGTGTACTTTTGTATGATATGACAGAAGATATAAAAGTCCAGGTAAGAGAGTCCGTCTCCGTCAAGGAATCCCTCCTTGCCGATGAAAAAGCCATCGCAGCAATCGAGTCGGCGGCAAAAACAATCGTTACAGCCCTCAAGGCCGGCCACAAGGTAATGTGGGCGGGCAACGGCGGCTCGGCGGCGGATGCGCAGCACATGGCGGCGGAACTGGTGAACAAGTTCCGTCTGGAGAGGCCCGGCATGGCGTCAATCGCCCTTACCACAGATACTTCCATACTTACATCCATCGGCAATGACTATGGGTACAGCCGTGTCTTTGCGCGGCAGGTAGAGGCGCTGGGAATGCCCGGGGACGTGTTCATCGGCATATCCACTTCCGGGAATTCGGAGAACCTGGTGGAGGCCCTTGGGGCTTGCCGTGAAAGGGGAGTGAAGACGGTGGCGCTAGTTGGCGCAAAGGCCTGCAGGATGGATGATTACGACCTTGTAATCCACGTTCCGTCAACGGATACGCCCCGCATTCAGGAGTGTCAGACGCTCATCGGCCACATATTATGTGACATCGTAGAGAAATCAATGTACGGAAATTGTAATTAATAAAAAATTTTCGTAAATTTGCCCCGCCCAAAAGAAAGTTACGATTTAAACTATAAAACAACAAATTATGATTAAACTTGGTATTAACGGTTTTGGCCGCATCGGCCGTATGGTTTTCCGCGCCGCCGTTGAAAATTTCGCAAAGGACATCTGTGTTGTAGGTATCAACGACCTCCTCGATCCTGACTACCTCGCTTACATGCTCAAGTACGACTCCGTACACGGCATCTTCAACCATGACATCAAGGTTGAGGGCAACTACCTCATCGTTGACGGCAACAAGATTCAGGTCTTCTGCGAGAAGGATCCCGCAAACATCACCTGGGGTGCACTCGGTGTAGACGTCGTTGTTGAATCCACCGGTTTCTTCCTCACTGCAGAACTTGCAGAAGCTCACATCAAGGCTGGTGCCAAGAAGGTCATCATGAGCGCTCCTTCAAAGGACAGCACTCCTATGTTCGTCTATGGTGTAAACCACAAGACCTACGCCGGCCAGACTATCATCTCCAACGCATCCTGCACCACCAACTGCCTTGCTCCTGTTACCAAGGTTCTCAATGACAACTTCGGCGTTGTACGTGGCCTCATGACCACCGTTCACGCTGCAACCGCTACCCAGAAGACCGTTGACGGTCCTTCCAAGAAGGATTGGCGCGGTGGCCGTGGCATCCTGGAGAACATCATTCCTTCCTCCACCGGTGCTGCAAAGGCTGTAGGTAAGGTTCTCCCTGAACTCAACGGCAAGCTCACAGGTATGTCCCTGCGTGTTCCCACCAGCGACGTTTCCTTCGTTGACCTCACCGTCGAACTCGCAAAGGAAGCTTCCTACGAGGAAATCTGCGCTGCCATGAAGGCTGCATCCGAAGGCGAACTCAAGGGTGTTCTCGGTTACACCAACGAGGCCGTCGTCTCCACAGACTTCCGTGGCTGCCCTCTTACCTCCATCTTCGACGAGAAGGCCGGTATCCAGCTCGACAAGACCTTCGTAAAGGTTTGCGCCTGGTACGACAACGAATGGGGTTACAGCAACAAGGTTCTTGAAATGGCCAAGGTCATCACCAAGTAATTTTGCTCAATCACTGAGCCGGGCTCGAAAGAGTCCGGCTTTTTTTGTATCTTTCCTCTATAAATCAAGATTAGACCGCTGTCCTTTGGTGTCGAGTGGGCAATGCCGTGCATGGGGATGCGCGGTTATCCTGCATCCGTCACAGAGACAGACGCTCATTAAGTGATAATAAAA